>LSQX01296993.1_pt1 | contig 11023 bp, 11 predicted proteins | sample 654561 | NCBI WGS metagenome assembly LSQX01 (sample SAMN04489861, study PRJNA283612) | anaerobic digester metagenome | isolation source: 4 biogas reactors fed with cattle manure at either 37C or 55C with and... | place: Denmark: Kongens Lyngby | collected 2014 | reverse complement strand
GCACGCCGGTGATCATGAACTGCGCGCCGGGGAACTTCTCGCCAAGCATGCCCATGAACGGGATCGAGCCGCCTTCGCCCATGTACATCGCCGGGCGCCGGTAGAAGGCCTGGCTGGCCGCGTCGACCGCGCTTTCCAGCCAGGGCGCCATCGCCGGCGCGTTCCAGCCGGTGGATGCCTTCTCGAGCTCGAGCGTCACCCTGGCGCCGTTCGGCGGATCGCGCAGCAGGGCCTCCTGCAACAGCTCGCCGGCGCGCTTGCCGTCGAGCGTGGGCGGCAGCCGCAGCGACAGCTTGACCGCGGTGTGCGGGCGCAGCACGTTGCCCGCGGACTCGAGCGTGGGCATCCCGCCGATGCCGGTCACCGACAGCGCCGGCCGCCAGGTGCGGTTGAGCACCAGTTCGGTGAGATCGTCGCTCATCGGCGTCATGCCGGGCAGGAAGGGGAACTTGTCGAACACGGCCGTGTCCAGCACCTCGGCGCACTTGCGCGCCTGGGCGAGCCGGTCCGCGGGAATCTCCGCGTGCAGGCCCTCGAGCAGGATGCGGCCGGTGTCCTCGTCCTCGATGCGCGACAGCAGCTGGCGCAGCAGGCGGAAGCTCGAGGGCACGACGCCGGAGGCGTCGCCGGAGTGCACGCCCTCGTCGAGCACCTTGACCGTGAAGTTGCCGCCGGCCAGCCCGCGCAGCGACGTGGTGCACCAGAGCTGCTCGTAGTTGCCGCAGCCCGAGTCCAGGCAGACCACCAGCGAGGGCTGGCCGATGCGGTCGGCAAGGTGGTCGACGTAGGCGGGCAGGTCGTAGCTGCCCGATTCCTCGCAGGCCTCGATCAGGACCACGCAGCGGGCGTGCGGCAGCTTCTGCTCCTGCAGCGCCATGATCGCGGCCAGCGAGCCGTAGATCGCGTAGCCGTCGTCGGCGCCGCCGCGGCCGTACAGCTTGCCGTCGCGCAGCACCGGCTTCCACGGGCCCAGGTCGTCGTCCCAGCCGCTCATCTCGGGCTGCTTGTCGAGGTGGCCGTACAGAAGCACGCAGTCGTCGGCGTTGCCGCCGTTGGCGGCGGGGATGTCGATGAAGATCAGGGGAGTGCGGCCTTCCAGGCGCACCACTTCGAGCTGCATGCCCGGGATCGGCTGCTTGCGCGCCCAGTCCTCCATCAGCCTGACCGCGTCGTCCATGTAGCCGTGCTTCGCCCAGTCTGCGTCGAACATCGGCGACTTGTTCGGGATGCGGATGTACTCGACCAGCTGGGGCACGATCTCGTCGTCCCACTTCGAGGAGACGAAGCGCTCGGCGCGGGTGGGGTCGATCAGGCTGGTGTCCATGGGGGAGTCCTGCGTTCAACGGTGAAACCGTGATTCTACGCCCCCCGGGGTCGGGGTTTCCGGACGCGGCGGGGCGCGGGACACCGTCAAGGGCGCGGGCGCCGCGGCGATGGACCGGGCGGGCGGCGGGGCCGGAGACTGGCCCTGCCGGTGCCAGGACGGCCCGGCGATGGAATCCAACATACGCAAGGAGAGCACCATGATTCCCCTGAAGTCCGTGCTTGCACCCGTGCTGCTGTCGCTGCTCATGGCCGGCAGCGCGTTCGCCAGCGAGAAGGTCAACATCAACACCGCCGACGCCGAGACCATCGAGCGCGTGCTGGTCAACATCGGGGCGGCGAAGGCCGAGGCCATCGTGGCCTACCGGAAGGCGAACGGTGCCTTCAAGAGCGCCGACGAGCTCGCCAACGTCAAGGGCGTCGGCCTGAAGACGATCGAACGCAACCGCGACCGGATCGTGGTCGGCGCCGCCGCGCCCGCCACGGCGAAGCCCGCGGCCAGCAAGCCCGCGGCCGCGCCGACGCCCTGACCGGTCCGCTCCGTTCCGGGCGCAGGGACGCGCCGGTACGAGGCGGATGCCATCGGGCGGCGCCTGGCGGCATCCGTCCGGCAGCACGGCGTGCGGGGACGCAGGGACGCGTCCCGCGCGCCTCCGTGCATCCGCGGCGCGGCGCTACACTGGCGACATGTCCAGCGACGCGGCCTTCGCGCGGCATCTCCCGGCCTGCGGCTACCGGCGCCTGCGCTGGCGCAACGGCCTGGGCTGGACGCGCGAGATCCATGCGGCAGCGGCGGGCGTCGGGGAGGGTTGGGACTGGCGCCTGTCGATCGCCGAGATCGAGGCCGACTCCCCGTACTCGTCCTTCCCCGGCATCCAGCGCGAGCAGGTGCTGCTGGCAGGCGAAGGCCTGGCCCTGGATTTCGGCGACGGGTCCGAGCACCTGCTCGCGCCGCCGCACGGGCGCCAGCGCTTCAGCGGCGACGCCGTGGTGCATGCGCGCCTGCGCGCCGGACGGGTCGAGGTATTCAACCTGATGTGGCGAGGGGAGCGCGTGGCGCCGCGCGTGCTGCACCGGCCGCTGGTGGGGTCGATGCTGCTGTTCGTCGACCCCGCGAGCACCTGGGCGGTGCACGTGGTGGCCGGTCGGGCCACGATCGGCGAACGCAATGCGCTCCCGCTGCTCGAAAGGGGCAACAGTGCGCTGCTCTCCGCGGGTGGATCGCGCCACCGGCACGTTCTCGAGGGCGCGGGCGAGCTGCTGCTGGTGCAGGTCGACCCGGTGGACCGCTGAGCCGCGGAGTGGCGGGCCCGGGTCGACCCCAGCCCGGTCCGACCCGCGCGCGTCCTCAGTAGACGTCCCGGCGATAGCGGCCCGCGGCCCGCAGGTCCTCGACGCGGCCGTCGCCAAGGACCTCGCGCAGCACGGCGTCCACGCCGGGCGCCATGCCCTGCAGGCTGCCGCAGACCAGGATCGTGGCGCCGTCGTCGACCCACTCGCGCAGGCGCGCGGCGCCGGCGCGCAGTGCGTCCTGCACGTAGCCGGGATGGACCGCCGCACGCGCGCCGCCGTCGGCCGGGCCGGGCAGGCCGGCGCCCGAGGCATCCCGCGAGAACGCGAGGTCCAGGCGCGCCAGGCGGCCTTCGCCGAGCCAGCGCAGGACGTCCTCGCGCAGGTGGAAGTCGCAGGCCGCGTGGCGCTCGCCGAACAGCAGCCAGCTGCGATGGCCACCGGCGGCGATGCGTTCGGCCAGGTGCGAGCGCAGGCCGGCGATGCCGGTGCCGTTGCCGACCAGCACCAGCGGCACGTCCGCGCCGGGGCCGTGGAAGCCGGGGTTGGCGCGGATGCGCAGGTCGACCCTGCCCCCGCGCGGCACGTGGTCGCACAGCCAGCCGCTGCCGATGCCGGGACTGCCGTCGGGGCGCAGCATGCGCCGCAGCAGCAGACGCAGCGGGCCTTCGCCCGGCACCGAGGCGATCGAGTATTCACGGTGCGGCAGCGGCCGCAGGCGCGATGCCAGGGCCTGCGCGTCCAGTCCGCGGACCTCGCCGGGGTCGGGCAGGTGCGATCGGGCGAGCAGGTCGCGCAGCGACGCGCGGACCTCGCCGGCGTGCACCCGGGTCGCGGGGTCGAGGCCGGTGGCCACGAGCAGTGCGACCACCGCGGCGGGCGCCTGGCGCGGCCCGATCTCGGCGATGTCGCCGGCGCGCCAGCGTGGATCGCTGCCGGTCGGCGGCGACAGCCGGAGCTCGTGCACGGAACCGCCCGCGCTGCCGGGGTTGAGCTCGCGGCGCGCGGCCAGGGTCCAGGGTGCGTAGCGCGCCGGCGACCAGTCGCGCAGCTCCGGCGCCCCGGCGGCGACGCCGAGGTGGTGCTGCCAGCGGCGCAGCGCGGCGGGGTCGCCGTTGTCGACCTCGACGACGTCGAACAGCGGGCGCGCGCCGGCGCCACGCAGCCAGGCGTCGAGCGCGTGGCCGAAGGCACAGTAGTTCCGGTAGCTGCGGTCGCCCAGCGCCAGCACGGCGTAGCGCAGGCCGGGCAATGCCAGCCCGGGGTGCATGGTGTCGCGGACGAAGGCCGCGGCCGGGTCGGGAGGGTCGCCCTCGCCGGTGGTGCTGGCGACGAACAGCGCCTGGCGCGCGGGCGCGAGGGTCGCCGCGTCGAGCGCGCCGATGCCGCGCAGGCGCGCGGGCAGGCCGGCGGCGCGCAGCGAGTCCACGGTGCGCTGCGCCAGCTCCAGTGCCTGGCCGGTCTGGCTGGCGTGCACGACCAGCCATTCGCCGTCGGCGGGGATGCCGGCCGCGGCGGCCTCGGCCGCCGCGCGGGCCTGTTCGCGGCGGCGCGCGCGCCACAGCTGCGCGGCGCTGGCGCCGACGTAGGCGGCCGCGAGCAGGCCCGCCAGCCACGCCTGGGCCGGGGACGGGGCGGCCGGCCACCAGGGTGCCTCGTGCATCGGGACGAACGCGGCGGCCAGCGCGCACAGGACCAGCAGGATGCAGGCCTGCGCGGCGCGCGCGCCGGCCGGGAAGCGTGCGGTACTCACGCCGACAGCCACCGCGCGAAGGCATCGGTGGCGCATTCGCGCGGGCCATCGTCGCCGCGCAGCACGAAGCGCGCGGCGATGCCGCGTGCGCGGGCCAGCGCGAGGCCCTCCCCGGCGCCGAGCACGGTGAATGCGGTCGCCCAGGCGTCGGCCGCGAGCGCGGTGGCGGCGACCACGGTCACCGCGGCCGGCGCGTGGCCCACCGGAGCGCCGGTGCGGGGATCGATCGTGTGCGAGTACAGGCGGCCGTCGCGTTCGAAGCGGTGCCAGCGGTCGCCCGAGGTCGCCACCGCGGCGTCGTCCAGGGCCAGGACGCAGGGCGCCATGGCGGCGGCGGGATCGCGGGCGGCCGCCGCGTCGCCCTCCGGGCCGTCGTCCGCGCCGTCGTCCGGCCAGGCCTCCGCCAGCACCTGCCAGGGCCGGCCGTCGGGCTTGCGGCCGTAGCCGCGCAGTTCGCCGCCGACCTCGACCAGCGCCGCCGGCACGCCGCGCGCGCGCAGCCAGGCCACCGCGGCGTCCACGCCGTGGCCCTTGGCGATGCCGGACAGGTCCAGGCCGACGCCGCCGGGCTGCAGGGCCCGGCGGCCGTCGACGTCCAGCTCGACGCGGCGCCAGCCGACCCGCGCGCGCGCGGCCGCCAGCGTGCCTGCGTCGGGCACCGCACCGCCGCGGCCGCCGGGGCCGAAGCCCCAGGCCTCCACCAGCGGCCCCACGGTGGGATCGCACGCGCCGCCGGACGCGTCGGCGATCGACAGGGCCTCGCGCAGCACGTCGAAGAACGGCTGCGGCAGGGCCTGCCAGGTGCCGGCGGGCGCGCGGTTGTAGCGGCTGATGTCGGAGCCGGCGTCCCAGGTGCTCATCTGCGCGACCACCTGGTCCAGGCAGGCCTGGATGCCGTCGTGCAGCGGGTGCAGGTCGGCACCGGGCGGCGCCGACACCGACGCGTGCCAGAGCGTGCCCATGGTGGCGCCGCCCAGCGCGTGCACCGCGTGGGCGGGATGCGCGCCGGGGCCGGCGTGCGCCTCCATTACTGCGGCAGCACTTCCAGCGTGGCCACGTAGCCCAGGCGGCGGGCGTTGGCCTGGGGCAAGGTCGCGCGGTCGTCGCGCAGGTTGGCCTCGAGCCAGTACATGCCGGCTTCCGGCCAGGTCACCGTGAACTCGCCGTTGGCGTCGGTGGTGGCCAGGATCTCCTCCTGGGCATTGCGGTAGCGGGTGCCGCCGCGGGTGATTTCGAACTCGACCCCGGCCGCGGGCTCGCCGTCGGCAAGCACGCGGAAGCGCGCTTCCTCGCCGGCGAAGAGATCATTGGGATGGGTCACCGGCACCAGCTCCAGCCCCTGGTTGCCGGGCCGGAGGTTGTCCGTGGTGGGCGAGCCGTTGGTGACGAAGGTCTCGATGCGGCTGACGCTCTGCGTGACCGTCAGCCCCGGCGCGCCCTTCGGCACTTCGGCCTCGAAGGCGGCGGCGTCGCCGCGCCAGCGCTTCGGCTTGCCGTCCTCCTGCCAGCTCGCGCTGAGCCCGGCATTGACCACCGCGATGCGGTAGGTGCCCTGCTGCAGCAGCTCGACGTCGAACACGCTGCGGTACTTGCCGGTGGCGGCGTTGCGCGCCTCGGCCGTGGTGCCGTCGGGCGCGGTGATCACCAGGTTGTCGATGCGCAGCGGCACGTGGTTGAAATGGAACAGGTCGTTGGACACCGCGGCGTCCACGGTGATCCAGGGGCTGTCGCCGGCGAGCACGGTTTGCGACGGGCGCAGCCAGGCCTTGTGGGCGTCGGCGGCCATGGGCAGGGTCGCGGCCAGCGCGATCGCGAGGGCGAGGGTCTTCTTCATCGAGGGTCTCCGGTTCGTGTGCTGGTCGTGCTTCAGGGCTTGATGGACAGGGCCACGGCGCCGAGCTCGGTCCTGCCGCGGGCCTGGCCGGACCGCGCGGCGGTCGCCGGCCAGTCGAAGGGGATCTTCAGCAGCTCGCGGCCGCCGATTTCGCGGACCGCTTCCACCACCACGCTGTAGCGGCCGGGGGCAAGCCCGGCCAGGCGCGGGTCGCGGGCGTCGAACGACAGCGCATGCCGGCCGGCGGGCCGGGTCGGGCCGGTGACGCCGTCGACCGGCATCGCCTGGTTGCGGCCGGACTTGCGCCACCACTGGCGCAGGTCGGGCAGCCACTTGGTGCCGTGGCCCTCGGCGGTGTCCTTGAGCATGTACCAGACCGCGAGGTCGGCGGCGGCCTTGCCGTCGGCGCCTTCGACGTACACCGCCACGTAGGGGCGGTGGTACTCGGCCACGGTCATGGAGGGGATCTCGACCTCGATGGTCAGTTCCGCGGCGTGCACCGGCGCGGCGAGCAGGCCGCCGAGGGCGATGGTCAGGGGAATGCGCATGGCGTGGTCCTCGTGGTCGGAGGGATCAGTGGATGAAAAGCAGGGCGAGCAGCACCGGCACCACCAGGCCCAGGCCGACGAAGGGCCAGGTGCCGGGGCGCTGGCGCGCGTGCATCTGCAGCAGGAACAGCCCGGTCAGCGTGAACACGATGCAGGCGATCGCGAAGACGTCGATGAACCAGCCCCAGGCCGGGCCGGCGTTGCGGCCCTTGTGCAGGTCGTTGAGGTAGGAGATCCAGCCGCGGTCGGTGCGTTCGTACTCGACCGCGCCGGTGGCCTTGTCGATCGCCAGCCACGCATCGCGGCCGGGGCCCGGCATCGACAGGTAGACCTCGTCCGCGGACCACTCGGCCTCGCGGCCGCCGAGCGGGGCGTCGAGCGCGTCGCGCAGCCAGCGCGCCACGTCCGCGGGCAGCGGCGCGTTGCCCTCGTCGCGGGCGGCGAGGCCGGCCAGCAGGGCCGGCGGCAGCTCCACCTCGCGATTGTCGACCCGCGGGCTGCCCTCGATCTTCGCCGCGTGGTTGAGGGTGATGCCGGTGACCGCGAACAGCAGCATCCCGACCAGGCACACGGCCGAGCTGATCCAGTGCCACTGGTGCAGCGTGCGCAGCCAGAAGCCGCGGCGCTGGCGGGCGGGGGCCGGGTCGGGAGTGGCGGGCGTGGTCACGCGGGCGGCCTCAGAACTGCATGTTCAGGCTGATCCAGAGGTTCCTCGCCTTGTCCTTGTTGTTGTAGTCGTCCAGGTAGGTCGGCGCCCATTCGCCGGTCGCCTCGTCCTGGGCCCACAGCGTCTGGAACGAGGTGAAGTCCTCGTCGAGCAGGTTGTTGATCCGGGCGTTGATGGCGACGTTGTCGCTGAAGCGGTACTGGGCACCGAGGTGGAGCACGGTGTAGTCCTGGTAGTCGCGGCGCACGCCGTCGATGACGTCGCGGTAGCGCCTGGAGCGCGTTTCCGAGACCAGCTGCATGCCGAAGCGCCCGGTCGCCTGCCACGCCAGGGTGGCGTTGGCCATGTGCCGGGCGGTGTCGGTCAGCGGCAGGCCTTCGTCGGGGCCGCTGAGCTGCTCGCTGTCGGTGAAGGTGTAGTTCGCGCGCAGCGACCAGGCCTCGCTGATGCCCCAGCGCCCGGCCAGCTCCACGCCCTGGATGCGGACCTCGTCGATGTTGATGTTCTGCGCGTAGGTGGTGTAGCCGAGCAGGCCGTAGTCGCCGAGGTTGGCGCAGGGGCGGATGCCGCCGGTCTGCTCGCAGCTCTGGCTGGTCTCGCCGCGCGCGATCTTGTCCTCGAAGTCGTTGCGGAAGACCGTGGCGTTGAAGTTGTGGCGGCCGTCGGTCGAGGTCCAGTACAGCGCGATCTCGCTGTTGACGCTGGTCTCGGGTTCCAGGTCGGGGTTGCCGACGAAGGGCGAAGTGCCCTGGGCGCCGAAGCCGATGATGCCGTCGTACAGGTCGGTGGTCTTGGGCGTCTTGTAGCCGGTGCTGACGCCGCCCTTGAGGACCCACGACGGCGACACGTCCCAGACCGCGTAGGCGCGAGGGCTGAGGTGGCTGCCGAACACGTTGTGGTCGTCGTGGCGCAGGCCCAGGGTGATGGTCAGGGCCTCGACGGGGCTCCAGTTGTCCTCGGCGAACAGCGACCACATCCGATGCTCCTGCACGGTGCCGCCGCCTTCGCCGCCGCCTTCCATGCCGAACACGCCGTCCTCGAGCTCGCCGTCGACCAGCTGGCCGCCGACGATGAAGTGGTGGCGTTCGCCGACCGCGAAGTCGAGCTTGGCGTCGAGCGTGTACTGGCTGCTCTCCATGGTCCGCTTCGGGCGGGGCAGGAACGTGTCCTCGACCAGCTGGCGGCGCTCTGCGCGCGTCAGCCCGGCGTAGGGGCCGTCGGCGCAGGTGGCCGCGTTGCCGCAGTACATGTCCTGGTGGAGAAGGCGTTCGGCCACCGTGAAGGGCAGCGTACGGCCGTGGTTGGCGGTCTCGATGTGCGCCAACGACACGAAGCCGTCGCCCCAGTCCCACTGGCCCTCGTAGGCCACCGACCACTGGTCGCGGGTGAAGCGCTGCTCGGCGGCGTAGCCCACGCGCGGCGCAGCGCGCCACAGGCCCTCGATGCCGTCGACCGTGCCCAGCGGATAGGTCTCGGTGCCCAGGTTGTTGACGTACGGGGTGTTGTCGTATTCCTGCTCCGAGCGATCGTAATCGAACACCAGGCTCTGGAATCCGCCGGGCGTCCAGCTCAGGGTCACGCCGGCGGACCGGTTGGTGTTGTCCACGGTCTTGCCGCCGCCGCCGAAGCCCAGCGAGCGCTCGAACGCGGTGCCGTCGGGCGCGGTGATGACCTCGTACTCCGGGGTCGACGCGTCGCGCTCGTACCAGGAGCCGCGCACGCCCAGGCCGAGCACGTCCTCGACCAGCGGGCCCATGACCGCGAAGTCGAGCGTGCTGTCGGTTCCGAAGTCGTCGTTCTCCTGGAAGTTTCGCGAGACCGTCGCGGAGCCGCGCCAGCGGTTGCTGACCTTGCGGGTGATGATGTTGATCACGCCGCCGAGCGCGTCGGCGCCGTACAGCGTGGAGGCCGGCCCGCGGATCACTTCGATGCGCTCGATCATGTCCAGCGGCGGGACGTGGTTGAACTGGTTGCCGCCGAAGTTGTTCGGATAGATGTCGCCGTGGTTGTTCTGGCGCTTGCCGTCGATCAGGACCAGGGTGTAGTCCGGGCCCATGCCGCGCATGCTGATGGTCTTCTGGCCGGTCTTGTCCGAGGTCTCGCCCACGTCCACGCCTTCGAGGTCGCGCACCGCGTCGATCAGCGTGACGTAGGGTCGCTTCACCAGCTCCTCGCGCGTGATCACGCTGATGCTGGCCGGCGCGTCGGTGATCTTCTGCTCGAAGCCCGCCGCGGTCACCACGATGGCGTCGAAATCGGTCGCGTCGCCGGCGCCGTCGGGCTGCACGGGCTGCGCCGTGGCCTGCGACACGGGCAGCAGGGCCGCCATTGCCACGAAGAGGAGGGTGCGCGCACGGCCGCCGTCGGCGCGGATTGCAGGGTTCGACATCGGGGAATGGCTCCGGAACGTGTGCATGGGAAAGGAAGTGCCCACGTCGCTGGCGGCTGCTGGACGCGTTGAACGGCTGCCTGATCCCCTGGATCCCCGGGCAGCCGTTCAGATCCGCACCATGTTAATGAGAACCATTCACATGCGCAACGGGAATCATTCCCGTTCTTGCACTGCCGGTCGGGTCCTCAGTCGCGGTCGTCCCGGGTCCAGACCCCGTCGTTGTCGCGCTTGACCGGGAACTTCGCCACCGGCTCGTAGGCCGGGGCGCAGAGCGCGCGGCCGTCGCGGACGTCGAACTTCGCGCCGTGCAGCACGCATTCGATCGTGCCTTCGGCGGGGTCCAGCGTGCCTGCCGACAGCTCGAAGTCCTCGTGGCTGCAGGTGTCCTCGAGTGCATACAGCTCGCCGTCCAGGTTCATCACCAGGATCGGCGTGCCGGTGACCTCGTCGAAGGTCGTGCGCATCTCGCCGGGCAGCAGCTCGCTGCTGGCGCAGACGAAGGTCCAGGTCACGTCCAAAGCGGCTTCTCCAGCACCTCGAAGCGGAGGTCGTCGCGTCGCGGCGAGCCGAAGCGGGCGTCGCCGTAGGGAAAGGGCCGGTGTTCGCCGGTGCGGCGGTAGCCCAGCCGTTCGTACCAGGCGATCAGTTCCGTCCGCTGTTCGATCACCGTCATGCACATGCGCGGCAGCCGCCAGTCGTCGCGGGCGATGCGCTCGCACTCGGCGACGACCGCGCGGCCGATGCCGCCGCCCTGCCGGGTGGGCTCGACCGCGAACATGCCGAAGTAGCCCTGGCCGCCGTCGTCGGCGACGTGCGCGCAGGCCAGCAGCGCATCGCCGCGCAGGCCGAGGACGATGCGGCTGCGCGGGCGGGCGATGTCGGCGCGCAGCACCCCGGGGTCGATCCGCTCGCCGTCGAGCAGGTCGGCCTCGGTGGTCCAGCCCTGGCGGCTCGCGTCGCCGCGGTAGGCGCGCGTGACCAGCCGCACCACGGCGTCGATGTCGGCCTCGGTGGCGAGGCGGAAGTGCAGCGGATCCATGGCGTGATTCTGCCGCGCGCAGGCGGCCCTAGGCCAGCAGCCGGCGGACCTTGCGCAGCGCGGCCACGAAGGCGTCGATTTCCTCGTGGGTGTTGTAGAAGGCCAGCGACGCGCGGCAGGTGGCCGACACGCCGAGCCATTCCAGAAGCGGGTGCGCGCAGTGCTGGCCCGAGCGCA
>LSQX01101048.1_pt6 | contig 11024 bp, 6 predicted proteins | sample 654561 | NCBI WGS metagenome assembly LSQX01 (sample SAMN04489861, study PRJNA283612) | anaerobic digester metagenome | isolation source: 4 biogas reactors fed with cattle manure at either 37C or 55C with and... | place: Denmark: Kongens Lyngby | collected 2014 | reverse complement strand
AGACGGGAAGGTGACCGTAACAGGCCCGTTTTGGTCCGGGCTCCAGGGCTGCACCCACCCGGCGGACTTGGCTCACGGCAATACCCTGGTTGTAGCAAAAGGTATGGCACAGGCAGCAGTGCCGCCTATTGCACGGTACATCTGCGCCCGGGGCGGAAACCTCAAAGTCCTGGCCGGCCCGGGTACCCTGGGCACGGTTTTCATCGGCGGGATCTTGGAGGAGCTGGGAGCTTCCTTTGAAATCATGCCCAAGGCTCACGATCGCAACCTGGGCCGTATCTCAGACGAGATCACTTCAGGCAGCTACGGCCTTATAGTGAGTGCTGGTTCCAAACTCCAGCATCAGGCACTCATCAACTTGCTTCGTAAAATCTCAGAAGGCAACCGCCCTGTCCCCCGCTTTGCGTGGATATCCCATCTGACCATGGTGTGCGCCGAAGGGATCTGCGGTGCCTGTCTCCTGGCGGGGTTCAGGGGATGCAAAGCCCGGCTTGATGAAAGTTTCCAAGCCCACTTGCTACACTGATGCACTTATGCGCTGAGGAGGTTTCCAATGAAGATATACCATGAAGTGATAGTGATAGGGGGTGGATGGTCTGGAGTGTCCGCAGCCCTTGCCGCGAACAAGGCCGGAGCTGATACCGCCCTGTGTGAGAGAACCGACATGCTTCTGGGAGCAGGGCTGGTAGGCGGCATCATGCGGAACAACGGCAGGTTTGTAGCTACCGAGGAATGCATAGCCATGGGTTGCGGCGAGCTGTTTGAGCTCACCGACTCCATTTCCCGCCACCGCAACATAGAGTTTCCAGGCCACCGCCACGCCAGCTTGTACGATGTCCACCTGGCAGAACCTGCCGTAAGGAGGCTGTTGCTCGAACGCGGTATTACGTTATATATGCAGGCGCGGATCACACGGGCCAAACACCATGAGGGTAAACTCATTCAAGTAGAATCTGACCAAGGCCAGGTATTCCTGGCAGACGCGTTTGTCGACGCCACAGGCTCATCAGGCCCCCAGGGGCTGTGCCAACGGCTTGGCAACGGGTGCGCAGCTTGCATCCAGCGCTGCCCGGCATTCGGCCCGAGGGTAAGCATAGCCCGGCTCATGGGGTTGCCTGAGTACATGACCTCTAGGCGCCGGGATATCCCCGGAGGCGCCATGTCAGGGTCATGCAAGATATATAAAGAAACCCTGTCCCAATCCCTTAGGGAAAAGCTTGATGCAGAGGGAGTAGCCATCATACCTGTGCCAAAAGACATGGTAAACCACAGTAAACTGGACTCGAAGGTATGTCAGCAATACGCCTTGCCTGAGTATGCCGAATCACTGGTGCTTCTGGACACAGGTCATGCCAAACTTATGACATCATATTTCCCCTTAGAACACCTGAGGCAAATCCCAGGCCTGGAAAACGCCAGGTACGCCGATCCCCTTGCAGGAGGCAGGGGTAACTCAATGCGGCTTACTGCAACGGTTGCGAGAGACAACTCCATGCTGGCCGCCGGGACTCAAAACCTGTTTGTGGCAGGAGAAAAAGCGGGGATATGCGTGGGCCACACCGAAGCCATCGTAACCGGCGCCCTTGCCGGCAGAAACGCAGCGCTGCTCGCCAAGGGAAAACCCCTGATGGTGATACCTGATACCCTGGCCACAGGCGACTTCATAAGTTTCAGCGCCATAGACACAGAGGGTAACCCGGCTGTACCAGGCGGTTACGGCTTAAGTGCCTCCCATACTTTCGCCGGTTCGGTGTACTTCGAGCGGATGAAAGCCCTGGGGCTTTATACCACTGACAAGCAAGCCATCAGGAAGCGTGTGCGGCAGGCAGGCATGGAAGGGGTATTCAGCACCTAACCGCCGTCTTGTGTAAAGAGCAGGTGAGCCAACAACTCACCTGCTCTTTGAGTGATATGCCATTCTGAATATGTCGGGCATTACGGATACCAAGATGATTACCAGCCACTGGACTCCGCTAAGGGGGACAGTGTCGAAAAATAGGCCGAGAGCAGGTATCTGGACGACGGCCAGCAGCATCAGCCAGGACAGGGCACATGCGCCGATCAAATGCTTGTTGGAAAATATGCCGATTTCCAGTGGAGACCGGGTTTCAGACCTGCAATCTATGGCAGATACCAGTTGCACCGTCACCAGTGTCGCAAACGCCATGGTGGAAGCCGTAGGCAGATCCCAGATCCTCAATGCCTCTATGAACATGAGCAGGGTAGCAACCCCCACATATGTCCCCCGCTTAAGTATCAGCCAACTGAGCCCCCCGGCAAACAAGCTTTCATCAGGATCCCTAGGCGGCCTTTTCATTATGGAAGCATCAGGCGGATCCATGCTCAGGGCTAAGGCCGGTAAGCCGTCGGTCACCAGGTTCATCATGAGGATCTGGATGGGAGTAAGAGGCATGGGTAGCCCCAAGAGCACCGCCAGGCCCACGGTTATTACTTCGCCAAGGTTACACGACAGCATATACCTTATAAATTTACGGATGTTATCGTAAATCGCCCTTCCCTGCTCCACGGCCTTCACAATGGTGGCAAAATTATCGTCAAGCAGCACTATGGAACTGGACTCCCGCGCAATGTCGCTGCCTGTCTTGCCCATGGCTACCCCGACCGCAGCTTCTTTGAGGGCGGGCCCGTCGTTTATCCCGTCACCTGTCATGGCCACTATGTGCCCCTGTTTCTTGAGTGCCCTCACTATTTTGAGCTTATGGGCAGGGGACACCCTGGCAAACACGTTGTACTGCTCTACTGCGTCCCCAAGCATGCTCTCAGGTACGTTGTCCAGGTATTCCCCGGTAACCCCTTGCCCGTCCCTGGACAAGATATGGGTCTCCCTGGCGATGCTTTCTGCGGTCTTCAGGTGGTCGCCGGTTATAAGCACCGGCCTTATTCCTGCCAGCTTGCAATGTTCTACCGACGACGCAGCTTCAGGCCTCAAGGGATCTGCCATGGCAAGGCAGCCGATCAGCACAAGCCCTTCTTCTGTGTACCCACCTTGGCCAAGCCTTCTATGGAGCTGCTTCTTGGCTACTGCGAGGATGCGCATGCCCTTGGCCGCCCGTGTGCTTACCCATTGTTCCCAGGCAGATACGTCGGTGTTTCCGAGTCTAAACGTCCTGCCCCCTGCTTCCTGGGCGATACACAACGGAATCACCGTGTCGGTGGCACCCTTTACGCAGATGAGAGGCCCTCCGGGGGTGTCCACCATCACGCTCATCATCCGGCGTTCAGGCGTAAAGGGCCGGACGTCTAACCGTGGGTAGCGGTCATCTAAATCCGCAGGGTCGCAACCCAGGTTCATATAGCCGCCTACGATGGCCTGTTCTGTAGGGTCTTCCATGACAGCCGGGTCATCACCCGGGGGATGCCTCGCATCTGATGCCAGCACTCCCACTTCTAGGATATGCTCCACAAGCGCCCGGCTCGCCTTGTACCTGTCTCGAGACACCGTTTGTATCCCGCCAGGGCCGGGCACGCCTATTTCCACGATCTCCATCTGGTTCCGGGTAAGCGTCCCCGTCTTGTCCGTGCATATCACCGTCACTGATCCCAAGGTTTCGATGGCCTCAAGTTTCCGTACCACAGCCCCTTTTGCAGCCATGGATTGGACTCCCAAGGCCAGGCACAAGGTTACAGTAGCCGGCAGCCCCTCGGGAATAGCGGCCACGGCCAGGCTTACCGCCGTTAAAAAGATTTCATGAAAAGGTATCCCCCTGAGGAAACCTATCACCCCGAGGCTTATGCATATCCCCAGGCAAGTGACGAGAAGTACCCTGCTCAAAGACTCAAGCCTCGATTCCAGAGGGGTCTTTTGGCTCTGGGCAGTCTGCAGCAGCCTCGCAATCTGCCCGATTTCAGTACTCATCCCTGTAGCGGTCACAACCATGGCCCCGGTACCCCTGGTTACCAAGGTACCTGAATATACCATGTTGCTCCGTTCGGAAATCCCGGTGGCCTCAGGCAGTACTGCTTCAGCGTTCTTGCTCACGGGAAAAGGCTCACCGGTGAGTACCGACTCTTCCACCTGAAGAGACCTGGACTCGGTTAACCTCCCGTCGGCCGGCACCCTGACTCCGGGCCAGAGCAGCACGATGTCCCCAGGCACAACCCCCTCAGGGTTGACATGGGTTCTCACACCGTTGCGCACCACACAACATACTGAAGGGGAATATACCTCCAGTGCCTTAAGTGTCTCCTCGGCTTTGTATTCCTGGACCACGCCCAGCATTGCATTGAGCAACACAATGGCAAAAATTACTATTGCATCGATGGTTTCCCCCATGAAGACGGAAATAGCGGTTGCCCCCATCAGGGTTACAACCATTGGATCTGTAAACTGCGACAGCAGCAGTTTGAACCATCCGGGCCTTTTGTGCTTGACGATCCTGTTAGGGCCCATCCTTAGAAGGCGCCGCCTGGCTTCCCTTGGGCTAAGCCCGGCTCTAGCATCGCTTCCCAGCAAGCCCACAACTTCTTTCCACGTAAGCGAATGGAACTCATAGGACATAGATGGCAGGACCCCTCCACTGTATTTCGGTTACGGCTGTCTCAAAAATCTTATGATTTGGGCATCACAATATGTCTTAAGACTGGAACCTGGGCGGGGCCGGAAATCTGCTCAACGCATGAATATCTTGATGGCAAACGGGAAACCATTACTCACGGGTCCATCATAACCGAGCCAAGATCAATCAGGGCGGAGTGGTCCTGATTGGTCGGGCAAAGGTGGCAACACCCGCGCTAAGGTGTTGTCGCCGGCGCGAAGGTCATATTGTTTCCTGAACAACCCTGTAATCCGGTTTAAGGGTCTGAAATTACCCTCGTAGGTAATTTCAGGCTCGGTAGGGAGGCAATATGGCCGAGCTAAGATCATTCAAATTGCCGTATGGGTTTGGATTACCGCGAGGTAATCCAGGCTCAAAAGGTAGTTTGAATGGTCGAGCACAGGTCATCCGGTTGCGGTGCCGGATCCAAGCTGGGTTCTAACACCGTGGCCTGATGGCCGAAAGCGAAGGTTATGATGGGCCGGTTCACTTCCGGCGGCCATCATAACCCTCAAAACCCCAAATCACCGGCGCAATATCCTCAGTCCGTTGAAGGTTACAAGTACAGCGGCGCCTGAGTCCGCAAGCACGGCCAGCCACAGGGGAAGTACCCCGCCAAACACCAGCACCAGTGCGGACACCTTAATGGCAATTGAGAACACCACGTTCTGGACGATCAAGCTGCGTGCCTGCTTGGCTAAATCGACTGCCCAGGGAACGGCCATGAGGTCGTTCTTCATTAGGGCAATACCTGCCGTCTCCAAGGCCACGTCAGTACCCTGGCCCATGGCAATCCCCACGGTCGCCGCTGCCAAAGACGGGGCATCGTTGACTCCGTCCCCCACCATAGCCACGGAGCCAAATTCATTGATGAGCCTGTGTATAGCGTGGAGTTTGTCCTGAGGCATAAGATCCGCCTCTACCCTTAGGATTCCAGCCTGTCCCGCCACAACCATGGCATTGGCCCTGTTATCTCCGGTGAGCATTATCACCTCAGCACCCTGCCGGCGGAGCTGGGAGACCGCATCCACGGCTTCAGGACGGATTGCATCTGAAAGGCAGATAGCACCCAAGACATCCTTACCTCTCCCTACAAATACCACCGTCTTACCTTCCGTCCGGCAGCTTGCTGCTGCCCCCCTTAAGTAAGCGGGAACATCAATCCCTGCTTCCTCAAACAGGCTTTCGCTGCCAACGTATGCCCTGTCACCGTTTACCGCAGCGTAAGCTCCTTTGCCTCGTACTGAAACAAACTCTTCCCCTGAGACAAAACTTATACCCTTCACCTCGGCTTCGTCTACTATAGCCCTGGCAAGGGGGTGTTCTGACCGTGACTCTACTGCAGCGGCGATCCCCAGGACCTCATCGGTAGTAATGCCGGCGCCTGGTATCAGGATAACTTGGTCCACAGCCAGTTTTCCTTGGGTAACCGTACCTGTCTTATCCATAGCCACCGCCTTTACTGTCCCCAGGGCCTCGAGATATGTCCCGCCCTTAATGAGCACCCCGTTCCGCGCAGCCCTGGCGATAGACGCCACCACCGTAACCGGGGTTGAGATCACCAAAGAGCAAGGGCAAGAAACGATGAGCACCGTAAGCCCCCTGTAGAGCCAAGGCCTCCATGCCTGACCGAAGATGAGCGGCACACCGATTGCCAGTATCCCCGAAAGTGCCAGCATCGCCGGGGTCCAATACTTGGCGAAAGTGTCCACCAGCCTTTGGGACTTGGCTCTTTGGAGCTGGGATTGTTCAACCATGGCGATTATCCTGGCAAGGGTTGTGTCGTGAGGCATCCTGGTAACCCTAATATCTAATGTACCCTCACCGTTGAGGCTGCCTGCAAACACCAGGCTTCCCGGAAGTTTCTCAACAGGGGTAGACTCGCCGGTTATCGGGGATTGGTTAACCGAAGACACCCCTGACACTACTTCCCCGTCTACAGGGATTTTTTCCCCTGGAAACACCACCACTATGTCCCCTGGTTTCACCTCACCTGCAGGGACCTCGGAAAACTTATCTTCAATTTTCACCCGGGCGGTGAGAGGTGCAAGTTCCATTATGTCACGGATAGACTTCCGGCTCTTCTCTCCTGCCCTGTGTTCCAGGTACTCACCGATGCTGAAAAGGGTAAGCACAGCCGCACCTTCAGCCCATTCCCCCAGCACCATTGCCCCGATGCCTGCAACTGTAGTGAGCAGGTTGATATCTGCGCCTCTCCCCGAAAGCAGCGCCATGAGCCCCGCCCGGGCCACAGGGGCACCGGCAACAACTGCCGCAAACAGGTAAGGAAATTTGTAAGCTGAATACCCTAAACGGTGCAGCACAAAACCAAACCCAATGCCGATAATCCCTAGAAGTGGCGGCAAGAGCCGTCTCAAACCGCCGGCTTCCCCTTCTTCCTGAGATAGGGTGATAGCGTGGTTGTGGTCACACTTGCAACCATCTTCATGGGCATGGGTGTGGGGATGATGTGGACTGCAATGGCTGCAGCCGCATATTCTCGCAGCTGCTGTCTTTTTCTCCATCTGCTATCACGCCTTTCGCTTGTGTGTGAGCTAACCATGTTGTGCATGCTCAAATGCTTCGTCCAAGAGCCGTACCACGTGCTCATCATCTAAGGAGTAGTACACCTTCTGCCCTTCTCTCCTGCTCTTGACCAGCCGTGAAGCACGCAACAGCCTCAGATGGTGAGATATATTCGAGACCGATGTATCTAATGCTTCCGCCAGGTGGTGGACACACCATTCCCCCTGTGAAAGCAGCCACAATATCGACAGCCTGGTCTCATCGGACATCACTTTGAAAATTGACACCACATAACTCATGTTGGGCACCTTAAGTTCTTTGCCGCCGGGTTTATCAGACATCATGTGCACCCCCCTAAAACTAATTATTGATCATTTATTCAAATATTCAAGTGCCTTTGGCAGCCTTGTGGTTGGCTTGCGGTATAAAAGGTATCACCCCCCCTGCCGAAGAATTGGAAATCAAACACCTTCGCAGCAAATTCCAAGACAAGGAGGTAGCTCTCACTTGCATGCTGAAAAGAGGCCGCTTAACCCTGAAGACATTCTCAAGTTCACGTGTGTAGGTGACCCACAACTGTCACCTGGCGGAGACAAGCTGGCATATGTGAGGCAGAAATTTGACCAGGATACCTATGAATCCAAGACAGACATTTTCCTAATGGATCTACAAACCGGCACTACAACCCAGCTTACCAATTCAGGCAAAGATTCGTCTCCAAGGTGGTCCCCCGCAGGCGACAGGATCGCCTTCATCTCATCCCGGTCGGGAAGAAGCCAGATCTGGATAATAGATGTTTCAGGCGGGGAAGCATGGCATCTCCCCACCAAACAAGAAGTACAAGGCGGGCCGGTGTGGTGCCCCACCGGGACCAGGATCTTCTTTACCGCAAGCGCGTTTTCCAAACCCGGCGATTGGGTACCTTATCCGGGAAGCCCTGAAGACGACCGCAAGCGCGCTGAAGATGAGGCAAGAAGGATCCTCGAGAAAGATAGCAAACAGGCCAAGGACAAGGACGAGAACAAGCGCAACCAAGTTAGAGTAATCACCCGGCTCAGGTACCGTTTTGACAGGATAGGCTACTTTGGCGACTTAAGGCGGCAAGTGTTTTACGTCGACGTGCCCAAGACCCCGCCTGCCTCAAAACACACCGAGGCGGTCCAGGTCACCCAGGGTGACTTTGACCACAGCTTGCCCGCACCTTCGCCCGACGGCAAGTGGATTGCAGTTGAGGCATTCCGCTCAGGCGATGCCGACTACGTAACCAGGAGTGAGATCTGGCTTTTTGACGTCGAGACCAACAAGCCCTATTTGCTGTACAGCGCCCCAGGGCCTGTGTTTAACCTCCAGTGGTCCCCTGGCGGCAGCATGATAGCCTTCTACGGGCACGATAACAGCAGGGGAGTGTCTACCAAGCATGATCTTTATGTAGCATGTCTCGATGGCCGCCTCGAGGCGGTTTCCCAAGAAGGTAAACTGGAACCCTTAAGGGCTGACCATATCCAGAACCTCACTTCGGGCACAGATTTACACGCCGGTATGGCCATAGGATCTGATATAAGCTACAGGGGCGGGTCAACCCTCAATTGGGACGGACGGGACCTCTATTTCTGCGCGGCTGAGCAGGGGGCAGCCTACGTGTACTCAGCGAGCCGTCAGCAAGCCGGCTGGGAACTCCGGCGCCTGTGCGGCTCCCCTGACGTAGCCATCTCTGGGTTTTCGGCGTCGGCCGGCAAGATCGTCTTGAAACAATCCACCCCTGTTCAACCGGAAAACCTGTTTTTGGTTGAGGTAGACAGCAGCGGCCAGACTACGGCACCTAAGCAGCTTACATTTGACAACGAACAACTCATGGACCAAGTGAAGCTTGGAGCATGGGAAAAATTCAGCTACACATCCTCTGATGGCCAGCAAGTTGACGGCTGGCTGATTTATCCGGCCGGTTTCGAACCCACCCAGGTGAAAGCTGAACCTGCCAAGTACAGTTTCCCCATGGTAGTTCAGGTACACGGAGGCCCCCACAGTGCCTACGGCTCCTCTTTTGAGTTCCAGGCACAGCTGTTTGCAGGACGGGGATACGCAGTAGCCTACTTCAACCCCAGGGGAAGCACTTCTTACGGGCAAGATTTCATGGACTGCATTGACGGCAAATGGGGTGACAAAGACTACCTGGATATAATGTCAGGCGTAGATGCCGTGGTAGCCAAGGGCTTCATCGACCAATCCAACATGTTCATCCACGGTTGGTCCTACGGCGGATACATGACCACGTGGGTGGTCACCCAGACTGACAGGTTCAAGGCAGCGTGTGCCGGAGCGCCAGTCACTGACATGTACGCCGGGTATGGCACATCTGACATCTTGTGGGCTGATGAGCAAGAATTTGGAGCCAAGCCATGGGAAGACCCTGAGACCTTGCTCAAGAGTTCGCCGCTTAAATACGTAGCCCAGGTCACCACGCCCATCCTGCTTATGCACGGTGAAAACGACCTGCGGTGCCCTGTGCTCCACACGGAAGAGTTCTACACCGGACTCAAGCGGCTTGGAAAGACTGCAGTCATGATACGTTACCCAGGGGAATTCCACGGCTTGAGCAAACCCATACACAGGATAGACAGGTACAAGCGGCTGCTGGCTTGGTTTGAATACTACCGTTGCCGGTAGCCTTGCCCGCTTGGAACAGGCCTTAAGCTCAGGGCGCCTTGACGGTGCCCTGGGCACACCCTTGAGCATGGGAAGGTTCCCCTTATACTGCAAATCCCGACACCACCATCTGGCCCCCACACGCCTTTGAGGCCATTACAAAAGCACCCAGATACACCACAAATGTGCTGCATTTGGAGGTAAACTTTTGTCCCGGTTCTCCGATTTTAACAGTTAGTAAGACAGCATTAGTTCAGAGTCAATGGCAAGGAGATGATTCCCATCGACAAGCTACTCAGTACCAGAAACAAGGTCTTAATCATAGGGCTCCTATTTGCATTGGCCCCTACGATAATCCTGGGCACGGCTGTCTACACAAGTGCCAGGAAACATACGGATGAATCCTCAATAAGCGCTCTGAAAGCATTTGCCGATGCCAAAGCCCGGGAACTTGACCAATACGCCCGGGGGCTCTGGGAAACCGGGGATTTCATCGCCAACCAGGACGTGATAATCCAAGGTTTTGACACCCTGGCTTACGCAAACTATAACATCAATGCTTGGAACTGGCGTAACGTAGACAGGCCACGGATCGACTCTTTGGGCAAAAAGGTTCTGGAACAGACTGAGTTTGAGTCACTTATGTTATTTTCGCCGTCGGGTACCCTTGTGTACTCCACCAATCCTGAACATGAGCCGGGTACCGATTTTTCGGAGTTTGAGTGTGTAGCTCTCGCCCTCCAAGGCCGGAAAACTTTCGGCGGCATGGCCATATCTGAAAGCAGCGAACCAGGCTGCATCAGTATCGTGATCCCTGTTGCAAAAGCCGACCCAGCTGAAGAGATCCTTGGGGCAGTAGGCTTCACAGCACCGGCCCTCCGCTTTGAGCAGATTATAGCCGCAGACCTCAATCATTTGGGAAGCACCGCCAAGGTATATCTCATCGATGAAAGCGGTAACCCGCTCACAGGTGCCGCCCAGGCAGCCTGGCCTGAAGAGTCATTGCTTGAAGCAATCCTGACAGGCAGGACCGGCTTCTCGCGGTTAGAAAAATACAAGGATGAGTCAGGGGAAAAGGTAATCGGCTATGCCACCGTGATCCAGGCCGGGGACAAGGCTTACGGGCTGGTAGTAGAGGTTGCGGAAAGAGAAATACTTGCCCCCCTGGCAGGCGTGATTAGATGGACCCTCCTCATATCCTGCCTGGTCGTGGTAGCGGTAGCGGTGGTCACAAATTCGTTGACGCAGGATTTTGTCCGTCCTTTGATTAATGCAGCCACCATGATCAAAGATTTGGCC
>LSQX01373492.1_pt1 | contig 11025 bp, 19 predicted proteins | sample 654561 | NCBI WGS metagenome assembly LSQX01 (sample SAMN04489861, study PRJNA283612) | anaerobic digester metagenome | isolation source: 4 biogas reactors fed with cattle manure at either 37C or 55C with and... | place: Denmark: Kongens Lyngby | collected 2014 | reverse complement strand
GTCCGCTGTGTATAAGAGACAGGTTCAAATCCCCGCTGAAAGTGATACTATGTACGGGTTTCGTATGGTCTCCCGCCCGCCCGAGACCCATAAGAACCCCCCTTTGGGAACGGATTTGGGAACGACGCCTACGCTCATGCTTGCCGCCGCCCCTTTGCCGCTTGCATAGCGGCGTCGAAGGAGTCAGCCGCCTCGCGGTCCATCTGCGCGAACACGTGACTGTAGATGTCCCCGGTTATGGCAACGGACGAATGCCGCAGCCGCTCACTTACCACCTTCAAGGGAACCCCTTGGCTCGCGAGAATGGTGGCGTGGGTATGGCGCAAGGCGTGGAAGTTTATCTTGCGCACCTTCGCCTTCTCAATCAGCTTGCCGAAGTAGTCCCCGCTTATGTAGCTCGGGTCCAGGGGCTTCCCCTCGAAGGTCGTGAACACGAGGCCGCTGTCGTGGTACTGGTCTCCCATGAGAAGACGTTCCTGCGCTTGCCGCGCCTTGTGCTTCTTCAGAACCTCCACGACGCCACGCGAGAGGCTGATCGTGGCCCTGCTCTTCTCGGTCTTCGGCGCCTTGACGAGGGTGCCTTTGCTCTTCCTCACGATCTCCTGCCGGACAGTCAGCCGCCCCTCGTTAAGGTCCACGTCCTGCCACCGCAAGCCTAGCAGTTCACCGCGCCGCAGGCCGGTCCCCAAGGCCACGTAGAACAGTGCATATAGTCTGTCCTCCTGAATCGCCTCCAGGAACTGCGCCGCTTCCTCGGGCGTCCAATAGCGGGCCTCTTTCTTCACGGCTTTGGGTGGCTCCACCGCGTCACAAGGGTTACGGGGGATGAGTTGCAGCTTTACGGCGGCGTTCAGCGCCTTATGCAGCACCCTGTGAATGTGGCGCACCGTGTTAGGGGACAGAGCCTTACCCTTACCGTCAAGGCGGCCTTCCTGCAGCTTGCTCACGTAAAACTGCTGGATGGCAAGCGGCGTCAGCTTCTGAAGTTGCATCCGCCCCAGGTGCGGGGCTATGTGCTTGCGGCACACCAGGGCGTACCAGTCGTGAGTGGTCGGCTCGACGTTCGCCTTGTGCGTCTCCAGCCACTGCTCCAGGTACTGCTCAACAGTCATCTTCGCCGGCTCGACGAAGGTCCCCTCGTCTATGCTGTGCAGCAGGTCCCGCAGGGCCTTCTGCGCGTCCTTCTCGGAACCCCTGACGGTCTTACGCACACGCCTTTCCTTGCCGGTGACAGGGTCTTTGCCGAGATAGACGCTGAGCCTCCACGAGTTGCCGCGCTTCTCGATGAAGCCCTTCACCTCTGGCCACCTCCTGGCGCAAGGGGAAGCGCCTTGCACGGCGCCGCCTGCGGCTCCTCCAGGTCCCTGCGCCTTACGACGATCTCGCGCCCGTGTGTGTAGAGCACCACGATGATAGCATCCGGGTCGGCGGGGTTGTAGTTCTCGTTAGTCACGAACTCGATCTTGCTCATTCGTCAGAAGTGCCTCCTCTCAGGAATCGGTCTAGTTCGCTCTTGGCGACGCGCCACACCCAACCCGCTCGGGCAGCCCGAATCGTGCCCTCGTTGATTAGCTTCCTGACGGTTCTGTGGTCCAGTCGCAAATAGCGCGCCGCCTCCGCAATGGTCATTACCTCCGGCCACTCCTGCCGCTCGTCCATGACTACCACCTCCAGCATGACTATACATGCCTTAGCATGGCATGTCAATAGGTCCTACGCTGGAACACCGGAGAGGGGCAACACACCCGAAGATCGGTCCCAAAACGGGGTCCGCTCCCCACTCCGCTACCACAACCCCACGTGCGCCGGGGGGAACACGACGGCCACGCCTCGGACAGCCACCATAGCGTGGTCCTCCGACACGCGAAGCAGGAGTCCCCTCCCCCGAGGCGTCGCTACGGCCATCCCCACGGCCTGCGCCAGGCGGCGCACGTGCTCCGGGTCGGCCTTCGCTATCGGCTCAAGCGCAGGCTCCTCCGGTTTATGCGCAGGTTTACGCGCGCGCCGTTGCCGGTATGCGCGCATGTAGGCGTTATACCTCTCGCGGTCCTTGAACGGCATATGCAACCCTCCCTCTAGCAGGCGATTCGACAAAAAGCGACACCTGAAAAAGGCGCGCAGGCGGACAAATGGGACAGTAGAAAAAAGCGCGCCAGGACGGTCTAGAAGCGGCCTCTCGCGTGTCGCAGGCATCCGTAACCCCTACCGAGGCAGCGAACGCGGCTCCTAGGCCGTCCTACGCGTCAGGCGGCACCGGAGAAGCGGAGGAAAAACGGTTCCCGCTCGTGGACAGCCTCTTTGGCCTCGCGTTGTTCGGTTACTCCAGGCTCGTGAGGACTTCCGGAATATGCGGTGCCTCGCCGCCCCTACGTCGTCACTCTCGCGCAACGCCGCAAAGCCCAATGTGGCCAGCATTCATGGCCTGCATGGGAACTAGCGGTAGCGCGGCTTGCCGTCAGGACTCCGACCGAGGTACGGTACATGATGGCCTGGTAGCCGTCGCCGTGGCGTCGCACATGGCCTTTCACTGGGTGCCCCGTCCCTTCTTTCTCCATTCGGCGAGATCGACGGGGCGTCCGTTCAGGCGCTCATGGACTATGAACACGGCATCAATCAGAAGAATATCGCAGTTCTCAGTATCACGGTATAGCTCGTCTATTGCTGTAGCATACACTGAGATCGGCAGGACGAGCGTATCGAGGTACAAGAGGCTAACGGCACCCTTGCCGAGCCATTGTGTCATTGCCGCCGGATAGTTCAGCTTGGGGGCCCTGACGAACAGATCCGCGAAATAGCCCACAAGCACGCTCTTGCCCATGAAAAAGCCGCTCAAGAGCACGTTCTTCTGTTCCGCGTTCATAAGATTCCAGACATAGCCGTCCAACGCTTGCAGTGAATCCTTATCTGGCCGACTTTGCCACTTCAGGTACATCAGAAAGTCATTTTCAGGCTGGGCAAACACCGGACTCGTCCATAGCAGCGCCAGCAAAGTCGCCACCGAAAGTACCAGACCAATGCCGTATCCCCGGCGCCCTACCATCGCTGCATCCCTCGCTCCCATTCGTCGTATAACTCCGCAAGGGCCTGATCCGCGCTTTCGAGACTGATCTCCCCCCGACGAAGCCAGGTGATTATGCATTTCAGCCGATATGCCCGCGCCGTCAGCGCTGCGCCCTCTGGAAAGTCGGCTCTAGCGAGCCGCATCAGAAACTCGTCATAGGTCTCGAACCCCTGCGCGTACGAGCGGATTGCTACTCGTATGTACGCGATTCGTAGACCAACAGTCACCGTGCCTGCGTTCTCAAGCGCTGCATAGATGCTGTCCCGAGCCTGCAGGAACTGCGTCGTGGGATCGGGTATGTCCGCACTGTACACGCTTTGTTCCGTCTCCGTGCAGCCCAGGTTCGCCAGCGCTAGCACCACCAAAGCCGCCATACACAACACCTTCCGCACCGTAGACACCCCCTCACATAGTCAAAGCCGCCCTTGGTGCGCACCAAGGTATGTCCATCTACGATCCGCGCCCTCTGGACACTTGCGGTCCTGCTCGGTGATGGTGCAACTCTCGATGTACACGGTCACTATGGGCTCGCTAGCTTCGTCGGTTGCGGCGTCGTGAGATGATTGTTGCTCCGGTGAAGGAGGCGCGACGAAACGAAGTCGCTGCAAGCGTAGTCTGTTTTGTCTTTCCACCCCGAAGGGGACATTTCCTGCCTGCTGGAATCGTTCCGACGGAAAATCTTCGCCCTCCTGGTGTTTCCCCTCCAGTCCGGCAAGGCCGCCTGCAACCTCCCGGCCTTCGGGAACCAGCGCAACACGTTCTTCGCGCTTGTCGCCACGACAGGCGTTTCAGTCTGCCAGTAGTTGTTCATGCTTTCACCTCCCCGAGAACAGGCTTGAATCAGGTCCGCTCACGACGGCCATAGTTGAATACCTCTGCGCGCATTCACCCCCTCGAAAACGTCAACAGTTGACCGTTTCGGAGGCACAGAACGCACTCTGACGCGCCACCCTCACCCGCTACCTGCCGCCGACATAGCAGGAGTACCGGCCGGCCTTGATCCGGATGGCCTGCTTCGCGCACGTAGCGCGCCACCCGCCAGGCTCTTGGGTGACGGCGAGACCGGCGCGCCTCAGCCTCGCGGCAACCGTGGGGGAAGCGGTCCACACCTCGCAGGCGTCGCCTGAGTCGTCGAACCGAAGGATAGTCTCGCGCTCTTCTGGTGTAAGGGTCATGTTCTCGCCTCCTCTCCTCGGAAATGCACAAGGTCGCACGCATAAAAAAAGAGCCGGGTTACAAAACTACACCGCGTCGCAGCACGCAACAACACGACAGCAACAGAAAAGCGCCTCGCGTGTCGGGGCGCTCGCTTCGTTCCCACGCCGTTCCCAAGGGACAGCAACCCCTTGCGCGGCAAGCGTTCTGACGGCCTCGCCTGATAGTTAGTCTAGTGGGTCCCCCACTGCGCGAGGTAGTACTCCTCGGCATTCCGAGCCAGATCGAGCAACCGCACAAGGCCGGGAGCGTGCTTCTCGCCGCACTCATGGCAGACGAGCGACCACGTGCCTTCGAGGAAGAGTTCAGGGCCACACGAAGGGTCCGTCCTCTTTCCGCAAAGGGCGCACGGGTCATTACTCGCACAGTTGTTGTCCTTTACGACAAGTACGACCTTCTTCATACTTGCTCACCTCCGCGAAGTTACACAGTTGCACACCATAAAAAAGCGCGTCACCGCGTTCGCAGGCCGCGCCAGATGAGCCACAGACATACGCCGATCCAACCGAGACTCATCACTATGAGCACGTCCAGGAGCCTATCCATGCTTCTCTCCCTCCCTTCGTTGCCGCTCGCTACGCTGGCGCGCGCGCATGACGACCTTCCCTCTCCGAAGAGCCGTCTCCCACAGCTCAGGGTCGTGCTTGAGCAGGTGTTCGACCTCCTCCTCAGTGAGAAACAGCCTGCACTTGCGAAGTCGAATCTCGATCACCCTCTGTCACCTCCAGGCAGCAAGGGTTCCACCAGCACCGCCAGCGCCTGCCGCAGGTCCGGCAGCGATACAGCGCGAGAATGCTCCCCCTGTCCTCCCGCAAGGTATGCGGATAGTTCACCGCGAGGCAGCGAGGACAGGCGTCCCGTAGTTGCCGCCGCATGGTCAATGCACCTCCTTCGGCGCGATCCAGCCGAGGACCCCATCTCCCGGCCTGGGAGGGTAGCAGGTGGCGCATATTCGGCTACCCACGACGCTGACCCAGAAACGACGCCCGCCGCACCGAGGACAGGGAGCACGAGGCTCGTGAATCTCGCGCACCTGAGCGGGACCACGCCACCAGCCGGGGTCGTGGAGCCATGCTCCCGTGAGCGGGTCGCGCCGGAAGTCGAGCGGGTCAGGTCTTGCGAGCACGGGAGGCGTGAAAGGCCGCAGGAGTTCGAGAAGCGCGGCCTTGTTCTCGCGAATCGCCGCGCGGAGGTCGTCCGTGAGCGGGCCTCGCACCCGCAAGGCGTCGCCCTCAACGGTGATACGGCACCCGGTCTTCGTAAGCGCGGCTAACACGTCAGCCGGCGTCACGCGAATTCCCCTCCCTTGCCGACAGAATAGCTATAAGCCACGGTTTCAGCTCGCGAATCGTCTCGCGCAACCCGTCACTCAAGGCACCCTTTGGACAACACACCCTCAGCACGTCTCCGTTCGTGCTCACCTCGTAACCCTCGCATTCGAGCCAAAACAGCAGGCGTGCCGCCCGATCTCGGTTGCTTGGTACCCGCCTCGCTATGTCCAGCAGCCTGCCCATAGAGTCACCTCCTCAGAAGAGTTCTCCAGGGCCGTCAGATAAGGAGTGTGAATCATCGCCAGCAACGTCAGCCGTGCATTTCGCGTCAGCCTTATCGTCAGCCGCCGAATCGCCCGCCGAAAAAACATAGGGACTATTACCCCCCATTTCATGGGCATCATGGGCATCCTGGGCAGAGCCTTGTACCGCAAGGCTTTCCGGTGCCCATGTTTTTGTAACTTGCCCGGATTTCATGGGCACGGGAGGCGCAGAATATGGGCACTTTGTGTCGCCAGCACCCTGACGCGCGGGCCGCTGCCCATGTTCCTGGGCATCCTGCCCATGTTTTGCAGGCAACCTGGGCACGGTAAAAGCCTGGTCTAGCTGGCCTGTGCCCATATTGCCCATATTGCCCATGATTCCGGGATATATGAGACTCCCGGAAATATGGAGCACGCGCGGGCGCCCGCCTGCCACAGTCTTCTTCGTCGTATACGTGCCTGGGTCGTGAGACAGCACCAGTCCCTTTTCAGCCATTCGCTTCCATAGAACCCGCTGAGTGACGGGAATCGTCGCTCCCTGGTCTCTAGCCAACCGCTGCACAACGGCAAAGGCGGCGTCAGTATCGAGGAAGAGATCGTCCCCGTCAATCCATCCGACCCTATCCCCGAGGGGTTGCCATTCCGTTTCAGGATACTGCCCTGCTCCCGGGTTGCGTTCGCGCCAACCCCAGGCTTCTGCATTCTCCGGCTCCTTGCCGGTAACCGCGTCAGCAACATGAGCATGGCCGCTCGTGAGGGCCGCGCCTAGTAGCGCCACGAAGCGTCCGGTCGGGTCCTCGCTTGCCTGGTGCTCGCTCTGGACCCTGCACACCTCGACGAGGGCCCGCCGTCCCTGCGACCACAGCGACTGTGCTTCCTCTTCGCCAATGACGCCAGTCTCCTGAGCGAATCTGAGGAATAGCTCCCACCCTACGGCGAGGCTTGCGGCCTGGTCGGGCGTCCGGTCGTGGACCATGTTCTCCTTGCGGAATTCTGCGCGTAGCTCGTGGTGTCGTGCAGGCAAGACCGCCTTAAGCGTGTCAAGCTGCGGTGCAAGCCATCGCACGTAGGCCGCCATCGCTCCCGCGAGCAATCCATCGGCGGCGTCGGCCTGTGCCTGCGTAAGCGCCACGAGATCCACCGCGCCTTTCGATAGCTCAAGGATGAGCAGCCGGGCGCGAAGTGACTGGCCTCGCGGAATGTCCTCGCCGGACGAAATGATAAGGCCGCGCGGGTAGTATTCAGGCTTGAGGCTCGTGTCGGCGGACATCCGCACGCGGCCGCTACGGTTCCCCTGAGCGCGCAGTAGTCTATCGGCCTCGCGGTGCAGCCGCTGCACGTCCGCGACGGTCCCTCCGGGCGCGAAATCGTCCACGACGAAGACCGCGTCCTTCGCCAAAAAGGCCAGCTTTTCCAGGGCGTTCGCCGTAGCGTCCCAGTTCCCCGGCAGGTGCTTCCCGTGGAAGGCTGGTCCCCAGTGCGCCTGCGCGATGGCGGTAAGCTCGGTTTTCTGGCAGCCGGTCGCTCCCGCCAGAAACAGGCTCAGGTCAACAGGCAGCGCCTCCGCGAGCGGCGCACGGTAGACGGCCTGCAACAGCGGATACGCGACCTGCGCAGGAGCCAGGTTCAGGACGCCGAGGCTCGCGCGCACGGCTCGCCGCAGGTCCTCGCCTTCGGGCGGCACGGGCAAGGCGTAGTCCTGTAGCCGCCCTTCGGCCAGGGAAACCGCAACTGTAGGCGCAGCGCCGTCCGGTCCTATGGCGCCCCCGGCATGGAGGTAGTGCCAGCACCCGTCGAGTTTGCGCCAGCCGGTGTGACCGTACGTGACGCGCCGTGGCACTTCCCCGCTGAGAAGCTGGATCGCTGCGCGGAGATGGTCCTTCGTGCCTTGGCCTGCATAGACAACCGGCCTCGTCCCCCATGCAGCGGTCACCCACGCCATCCCGGGATACGACGACGCGGAAACTTCGGCCCTACCGAGCGGGCGCCCGTCCTGGAGGAATCCTTCAATCACGAAGATCGTGGCTGTCTCGGCGCCATTGTCACGCACCTCTTCCGCGATTATCTTTGCGTTGAAATTTGCGAGCGGCACGGTCACAGGGCCGTCAGGTGTGGCCTTGACCCGGCAGATCGCGCCGTCCACGACCTGATACCCTCCCGCCGCCTCAGCCGCCTGCGTTGCCGCGTCGGGCGCGCCGACTAGTTTCAGAAAGCGCTCGCGGTCAGCGCCGCGCAGTTTCTTTCGGGTGAAATCGACAGTTTTGCTCATATCAGCCATTGTCGCGCCTCCTCAAGCCCAGCCAGTCGTTCTTCAGGGTCCTCGGCCATCAGCCTGTCGAGGACATACTCCATGTGAGGCAGCTCGCGTACCCACGCGGCCTCCGCTTCGGTTATGTCTAGCCCGTAAACTGCAAAGACGTGACCCACCGCGCAGCAAATGACGGCGAGCCGCTCATATGCCTCGCGACACGCTTCGTCAAATCGGCTGGCGACGAAGCGCACCACCGCTTCCTCCGATGCGGCGTTGCACTCCCTGGCTGTCCGAGGCCGCCGCTTGCCGTCAGGGAAGAGGTCGCTCCACCGCAACCCCAGCGCCGCCAGCACCGCCGCCGTGTCGCACCCCGCCCAACAGCGCAGAAGAACCTTCCCGTCCGGCGCCTCGCGCACGGACAGGCTCGGGTGCTCATCGTTGTGCGCAGGACATCGCGCCACCCATCGGCCTTCCCCGGTTCGGCGAACGCCTTGCAGGTGCGACAGAATGCGCTCCACAGGCCGCTGTTGTGCTACAATAGCAGTAGACATGCACACATTCCCCTTCCTGCGCCCGGGTCATGGCCGGGCCTCTTGCTACTCACCGCGTCCGCTGGTCCTTGTGAGCAGGTCGATTAAGGCCTGACGCGGAATCCGGACTGACCGGCCAAACCTTATGGAGCCTATCTCGCCCCGCTGAACCAGCTCATAGCACCGTGAAAGCGGCAACCTAAGATAGGCCGCCGCTTCCCGCACCTTGAGGACCGCCGGAAGCTGCTCGGGGTCACGCGTCAACAGGTCGGTCTCCATCGCTCTCGACCTCCTCAAGAAGGTCCTCGGGCCTCAAACCCAGGGCCCGCGCTATCTTCTCGGCCTGACCGGGGTAAAGCCGGAACAACCCGCGTTCAGCGCGGCAAATATCGGCATAGCCCACCCCGGCTTCAACCGCCAGCCGCTGCTGGCTCCAGCCTCGGGCCAGTCGTGCAGCTTTCATACGTATCACCTTCACTCCCTCCCCTCGCGGACGATGTTCCGCATGGCAAGCGTCGGAACGACATCCCTGAATCCGAACGCGTTCTGGTAGTTCCCGCCCTGGTGCTCCAGTGCCCATGCCAGCGCCCGTCGCTGGTTCTCTGCCAGCCGTTGTGCGCGCCTCTTGGCGCGGTAATTCGACCTCCGCGTTGTGTGCGGCATGGTCATCCCCCCCCATCGCAGGTAATACAAGGCACTAAGGTCCGACGCCCCCCTGGGGCTGTGGGGCGAACCCTCCGGGCCACCCCTCACGGACTGGTCGCGCTTGCTCTTGCGCAACCCCCAGCCTTATGGTAATCTCGGGGCGGGTAACCGTTAACTGGTTACGAAACGGTTACGCCGGCACGTGTGGATGGTCTAACGACGAGGAGGGAGCGAACGTGACGGACTTAACGCAGCGGCAGGCCATCGCGCTGGTCGAACGGGAAACCTCGAACTACCTGCCTTCGGGGATCATCCGCGCAGCTATCAAGCGTCACCTGTCAGCCGGCCGACGTTACAGCCTTGCGGAAGTGAAGGCGTGTATCGAAGAGGCTGGCGCGCTGTGTGGTCGCTGGCTGGCAAGCACAGTCAAGGAGGAAGACCTGCCTCCGGTGTCGAGGGGCCGTGAACGTGTAGCACCACTTGTTGAGCGCAAGGCAGAATCTGCGTTCCCGTGGGGAACGCACTGGTGGCGGTGCAAGTATGAGATTCGCGAGGCTCCACCGGAGGTCTCGGAGATTCCCGTTCGGTGCGTCGTGGCGGTCCGCGAGTCGAAAGGCGAGTGGTATGACGTGCTGACGACGTGGCGCACTAGCGCGCCTGCGAAGCAACCCGAGCGGCCTGACAGCGCGGAACAGGACCACGCGCCACACGTGGCACTGGCGCGCCTCAACCCGTGGGACGAGCAGGACATACTTCGCTTCGTCAACAGGTGGGGTTTACTCGGTCTGTGGAAGGCGCCCAGGTATAAAGAAGGCGCAGGACTGTTTGCCACTCACAAGCCAGGACCAAAGGACTGGACAGGTGAGGAGGAGGAGCACTCAGGTTGGTATATCTGGGACGAGTTCTACCAGCAGAGCAACAAGGGTCTATATATGCACTCATTCTGCGAACCCGTGGAGTTGTTCGCCGAGGCAGCCGAGGAATATCAGGAGCTAACCCGCCGCCTGGCAGCAGGGAAGGAGTCGTTAGAAGAGGCGAGCGAGGCTGAGTTGACCCTTTGCGGGTGGCTCCAGGAGTGCGCGCACCCGAGGCCGATTTACGACGCGCAGAAGAAAGCATGGCTGTTCGGTTGGCAGTGCAACTCCCTTCTAGGATGGGTTTATCTGCTCACCTTCCTAGACCTGGTGCAGGGGAGGACGTTCAGGCGGTGCGCACGGCGCAATTGCGGGAGGCTGTTCATCCCCACGCGACCCAACGCCATGTACTGCAGCGACGCCTGCAGAAACGCAGAGCATCAGGCGTGTCATCGGGAGCGTAACCCGAAGCCGTCCGGTCTCCGAAAGTCTAGTGAAAGTCTAGCGGGTTCGTGCCCATAGTCTGGAATGCATGGCATGTTCTGGCATGACTTCTTGGGGAACGACTTTGGGAACGAACGAGCCTCGGAAAGGGTGAGAGAGGGCAGGAAAAGATAGAACTCCCCAGGAATCGGGGAGTTCTTTTTGCCTGCATGATGCCTACTAGACAGAACTCAATGGAGGTGGCAGAATGCAACAGGAAAGCCTTAGCAAAATTCAGGTTCTAGTGAGCAAGACGCTCATCCCGGTTCAGGTCCCCCTTCGGCACCAGCTATGTACAGGTTTCCTATAACCTTGCGCCTGTCCGCCACCCGCGCGGCTCTTTTCGCAACTACTTTGACCAAGGATTCTCCAACCTTTTTCGATATGCATAAGTCGTGATAACAGCTATTGGGTGACTATACCCAGAACTAATCCAGAACCCACCTTCATGA
>LSQX01225222.1_pt1 | contig 11026 bp, 6 predicted proteins | sample 654561 | NCBI WGS metagenome assembly LSQX01 (sample SAMN04489861, study PRJNA283612) | anaerobic digester metagenome | isolation source: 4 biogas reactors fed with cattle manure at either 37C or 55C with and... | place: Denmark: Kongens Lyngby | collected 2014 | reverse complement strand
ATTATAGCTTCTACCAAGTTATGGATTTTAATGGAACAGAATGGCGTGCTAATGGAGAACATGGATTTTTTAATGATAACTTCCAAACAGCCATACATGAAGAATGGACAAGCTATGCTGGAGAGTGGTCAATAAGTGAAAACCACTTAAAACAAACAAACCAAACAAGCACCAATACAAATATTTATGCCTATGTAAATCAAGTACAAGGCGAAACTTATTTATACCATTGGAAACAAAAAATTTCAGGTTCTGGCAACAATCGTAGAGCTGGAATGCACTTTTTCTGTAGCGACCCAGAAGCTAGCGGAAGACAAACATCATACATGCTTTACCTAAGAGTTGACCCTACACTAGGAACAGGTACAGGAACAGCTGAAATTTATCGTTATAATAATAATTCATTCGAAACTAGTGAAGGAGGATTTTTTCACTATGAATCTTATAATTTGCAACCTAACATTTGGTATGACGTAAAAATTATTCTGAACACAACCACAGGAATAATTTCATTATATATTGATAATGAGTTTGTTACATCTATAACTGACCCAACACNNTTGTCGGCAGCGTCAGATGTGTACAAGAGACAGGAACTGGATACCGCATATGCGAATACGATGATATAAAAATGTATAAAACTCGTAGTGCAAGCGAAATCATAACAACTCAACTAAGTCCAAATGCAGAGATTAGATATCAAAGTCCAAACAACACTCAAGAAGCTGCAAGAATTAGAACACAAATTATAGATAATGCCAACAATTGGTCTGAATCAAAGTCTAAGAATATTTATACTGATTTTGACAATCCTGAAACTGATATTGAAGTTACTGGAACTTGGCACACCGACAACTTCTCTGCTTATTTCTCTGACAATGACCAACTTAGTGGAGTAGAAAAAGGATTTTTCAACATTTCTGATTTTGATGGAACAAAATGGACAGCAAACAAAAACAAAGGACATTTTTTCGATGATTTTAATAATGGATTAAGCACTGACTGGACTAATCAAGTTGGTAATTGGACTACTAACTCAGAAGGTATTTTAATTCACAATGATGAAAGTGTAGGAAATTCAAACATATATGCTTACCTAAATCAAGAGTTATCAAATAAATATTTGTACGAATTTGATTTAAAAGTTGAAGGAAGTAATATAAACAAAAGAGCTGGCTTCCATTTCTTCTGCGACAATCCAGAATTAAGCAATAGAGGTAACGGATATTTTATTTGGTTTAGACTACAAGACACACAATCTTTGGAGTTTTATAGAGTTACAGATAATGTACTTTCATTAGATAAAACTTTTACAATTAATTTTGCGGCAGAAACTTGGTATAATATTAAAATCCTTTACGACAGAGTTACTGGTGAATTTTTTGTGTATCAAGACAATAAACTTATTGGCGAACATAAAGACACTAATCCATATTTTACTGGAAGTTATATTTCTTTCCGAAGTGGAAATTCTATAATGTCGATTGATAATTTTAGAACTTTCCGTTCAAGATATTCTAACCAAAACACAGAAATTGTCTGCAATGCAACAGATGGAGATTTAAGATATTCAAATCCTAATCCTGAAACTGCTGCTGCAAGAATTAGCTCAATTTGCATGGATTCTGCAAAAAACATTTCTTTAATTACTACAAAAAATATTAATATCGATTTTACTAAACCCACAAATATTTTAAGTGTTAATGATGGACTTGGACAAGATTTAGATATTAGCTCCGACACAGAAAATTTATCTGGTAACTGGTCGGAAAGCCAAGACCCAAATTCCGGAATAAGTGCTTATTTTTATGCAATTGGTACAAGTATAGGTGGAACAGATTATTTAAACTGGACAAATAATGGACTTTCTACAAACTTTACAATCACAAACGCAAATTTAGAACTTGGTCAAAGCTATTACATTTCGGTAAAATCACAAAATGGAGCTGGTTTATATTCTGATATAAGCAATTCAGATGGAGTTCTAATAATTCAAAATATTTCTTGTCCTGATAATTTTGAAATTTGCTCAAATGCCGGCGAACTTATATTAGAAGGAGCAACTCCAAATGGCGGGGTGTATTCAGGAAATGCCGTTGTTAATAATATTTTTTATCCTGAAAATGCAAATTTGGGAATAAATAATATTAGCTACTCCTATGAAAATGAGGAATGTAGTTTTGAAATTTTTGTAAAACAAGCACCGGAAGTTATTTGTCCTAATGATATTAATTTAGAAACTAACTCTTCTCCTTATCCACTTATCGGAGCCGAACCTGAAGGCGGAAATTATTATTTGAATGATAATCAAATTTCATATATTAATCCTGCAAATTACGAAATTGGGGAATATACAATTGTTTACACATATCTTGACCCGTCGACTCAGTGTTCTGCTTCATGTTATTTTAGCTTAACAATTAGTCCTTACTCAAATTTACTTGATAATACAAGTTTAGAGTTTGACATATATCCAAATCCAAATTCTGGTGAGTTTACAATAATTTTACAAAAAAATGAAGAAAATTGTAATTTGCAAATATTAAATATTCACTCACAAGTTATTGAAGAAAAACAAATAAAATCAAATGAAGATAAGATAAAATTTAACTTGTCTAAGTTTGCAGCTGGAGTTTATTTTGTAAAGCTTACTAATTCACAAACAAATTTAATCAAAAAAATATTAATCGAATAAAACACAAAAAATGAAATTTTTACAAATATTTTTTTATAATTCATTAAGTTTTTTTACATTTGTCAGGATTTATTTTTCAAATTAAGCAATTTTTTATGAATAAATTATTAATAAGTATATTTTTTATTTTTAGTTCGGCAATAATTTTTGCACAAACTGATGATTTAGAAATTTTTGTGCAAGAACAAAACGCTAAATTAGAATATAATTCAAATAAGTTAGTTACAGCTCCAAATACAAATGTAAAACTAATTCCACCTGAACATTTTGAACCTGATGAAAGCATAAATGGATTTGTTCACAAAGGCTCGGCAGCAACAATACAAGTTATAGAAGTTGAGGGAATATCTTTTAGAAATATTTCAGCTTCAATGACAGAAGAATATATTGAATCTCAAAACTATAGATTTAAAGAAAAAATAAATTTACAAACAGCCACTAGTCAAGATGCAGTAATATTTTTTGTAGAGTTTGTTAGTGGAGACATGATTTATGAAAGAGCTATGTTTTTCACTGGCGAAGAAAACACTATTTGGGTAAACTCTAATTATCCGTTAAATATGAAAAAACTTTTATTTCCTGCTATAGAAGCTTGCTTAATTTCAATTGAATAATATGAAGTATTTTATAAAAATATTATATTTATTTTCACTATTAGCTTTTGGCTTAAACACATTTGGGCAAAACAATACTTTGCAACACGAGATGTATTATTATTCTCACGACCAAAATATGTGGGGACCTGATGATGCTTATGGAATAGATGTAAACCACACATTTTTTGATGTTGATATTAACGAAAATTGGGGTTTTTCTCAAATTTCCGAATTTTTAGGCCAACAATTTGGTGTTGGAATGAATGTTGGTATTATTGCTTTATTGCGTTCTACTTTTGAAGCCCACGGTTTTTATACAGGTAGTTTTAGTTTAGATTACCCCATAAAAACCACTTTAGATTTTCCTGAAGATTTTAGTTTTAATTATGGTGGACCTGCGACAATTCATACATCTTATGAAGTAACTGATGGTTGGTCTTTAGAAACATCTTTCCCGCCGGTTGGGGTAATTACTTTGGATTTTGAGTATGAATTTAATCCGTTTATGAATATTGTTGTTTGCGTATTTTCTTGCGACACAATATATTTAATTCCACCAAGCGTTTCAATCCCACATACTTTGGATACTTTATTTCATATAAATGGTGAAACTCAATATTGTGTTTATCCTTGTTATGTAGGCGATCAATTTGCTTTTTGCCACGATTATGAATTACCTGTTGATGTAAGTTTTACCGACCTTGTAGGTTTTGTTTTTGAAGCGCATGTAGATTTGCCATTTGTCGAAACCGAAGATTATATAGAACCGATAACAAATTGCTTGATTGCAAAAGGTGAAGATCCATATATGTTAGTAGAACTTGATGTTCTCGGTTTTTTATATGTTATGGCTGGCTATATTCCCGAACCCGAAGGACCACAAATACAACAAGCAATAGCTTTTTTAAATGACACTATCCAGTATCCTATAAATACTCCATTAGGGGATATAATTTTTCAAATTGAATATTCTTTACTAAGCGTTTATTTAAATATTACCAACACTTTACACCAAGATATTTATTTTTGCCCTACAATTTGGTTAACTTTGGATTTTCCTGTTGAAATGCCTTATGTAGTTACTGATCCACAAAATGCAAATGCAGAAGTAGAAAGTGGTTTTGGCGACACAATTACAATGGCTGTTGGAAACGACCTTACAATAACCTATCCTTGTCATGACTGGGATTCTATGTATGTTGGTGTAAAATATAATATTCAGCCCACTATTCGAAATCACACTTGGGACAGCATTGCGTTTTCTTTTGTAATAGAAGCACTTAGAGCATCAATTTCTATAATAACTCCATTCAAATCTCAAATAGCAGGAGATATTATTCCAAGTTTCGAACTTCCAACTGATTCTGAAAAACCAATAATTTCTGAACAAATTTTTATGGGAGAATATTACCAAGACGAAGATTTTGTTCAAGGTTTAGAAAAAGATATTGGACCTTGGGATATAGGACCGCTTTTTGAGTGGACAATAAGTTTAGGCTACGTACCCGTTTCTTGGTTTGATCAAACTTGGGAATTAATGCATTTTGAAGAAGACATTGTTTTTCCCGGAACTTACATACGCCCCTACGATAAATCCGAAGTAAATTCACTACTTTACACAGAACAAGCTTTTTGTTATGGCGAGTCTTATGGATATATTTATGCAGAAGCACAAAATGGAGTTGCTCCTTATGATTTCCAATGGTCAACAGGTCAACTAACACAAAACTCTTTTGTTGATACAGATAGTATTTATGGTATTCCCGGATATTATACAATTACAGTAACTGACGCACAAAACTGTAAAAGCTATGATTCTATTGCTGTAGCAGTAAATCCACCAATTATTCATCATTTAACTGCAAATGATTTGAATTGCTACGGATTTTACACAGGAAGCATAAATACCGAAGTTACCGGAGGAACATTTCCATACTTTTTTGAATGGTCAAATGGTAGTAATCAACAAAACCCAACAGATTTAACATCAGGCTGGTATTATGTAACAATTTCAGATTTTAGAAATTGTTTTGCTACGGATTCTATTTTTATAAATCAGCCAGCTTCCCCAGTTACAATAGATTATGTTAAAACAGATTTACCTTGCCACGGAACAGATTATGGGTCTATTGACATTAGCCTGTCAGGTGCTAGTCCGCCTTATACTGTTTTATGGAGCAGTGGACAAACCTATCAAGATTTACATAACTTAAATGCAGGAACTTACACTATAACAGTTACTGATGCAAATAATTGTGCTTGGTCAGAAAGCATTACTATTATAGAGCCAGATACATTAATTGCAAATATAAATTCTTCAAATATACCTTGTTTTGGTTTAGATAATGGAAGTTTAAATGTCCAAGCTATTGGCGGAACCCAACCATACACTTATCACTGGTTTCATGATGCGAATCAAACTTCACATATTATTACTGACATGCACCCAGGATATTATTTTGTTTCTGTTGTTGATGCTAATGGTTGTGCTGACACGGCAAGTACATATATTACTCAACCAAACGAATTAATCCTTACTGAATTAATTCACAATGTAAGTTGCAAAGGCGGACACGATGCATATATTATTGTTACACCAAGCGGTGGAGTGCCATATTATAATATTGAATGGAGCAATGGATATTTTTCTGATTCAATTGGTAATTTGCCAATTGGTAATTACACTATTACTGTAAGCGATCAAAATGGCTGTAAAAACACTCAAACTTACACAATTACAGAACCACCAAACTATTTAAGTTCTTATTTTTCAGAAATCAATAATGTAAGTTGTTTTGGTTTTTATGATGCAAATTCAAATGTAGTCCCAACGGGTGGCACATCGCCTTATACAGTTTATTGGGAAGAAGGTGTTGAACAAAATAATTTTATTGGCACAGGTATGCCTGCAAATACTTTTTTCAATATCACGGTTGTTGATGCAAATAATTGTGAATATTTTGATAGTATAAAATTCACTCAACCAGCAATTTTAAAATTAAATGGAAATACAGACCCAGTAGAATGTGGATATAATGCAGGTGCAGGAACAGTAATAGCAGATGGAGGCACAGCACCTTACTCATATTTATGGCAAAATAATGAAACAACACAAACTGCAACAGATTTATCTTATGGCTTAAATCAAGTTGTGGTTAAAGATGCCAATAATTGCATAGACAGTTTAAATTTATTTGTTGATAAAACAGGAAAAATATATGGCGACTTTGAACTTATTGAACCTAATTTATGTTTTGGAGACAGCATAGCAATTGCAATTGCAAAATTTGAAAAAGGAAAACAGCCTATTCAGTTTATCTGGTCAACTGGTCAGCTTGGAGATACTGCAAAAGATTTAGCAGCCGGAGAATATTTTGTCTTTGTAAGCGATAAATACAATTGCACAGATACAATAAAAGTTATTATTTCAGAACCTGATTCACTTCAAGCAAATTTTAAACTAATTCCACCTTCTTGTTCGGGAATATATGATGGAGCAATAGAAGTTAAACCTACAGGTGGCACTCCCGAATACTCAATTCTTTGGGGAAATAATTCCGAAGAAAATAAAATTTCTGAACTAAGAGAGGGAAGTTATTATATAAGTATCACTGATTCAAACAATTGCATATATATTTACGAAATAGATTTAGTAGAAGCAAATTATTGCATAGCTATTTATAATACTATTACACCAAATGGTGATGGGGTAAATGATACTTGGGTAATTGAAAATATTGACAAATTCCCAAGAAATGAGATTTGGATATACAATAGAATTGGAAACTTGGTTTTTTCTACTGAAAATTACCAAAACGATTGGGCAGGAACTTATAAAGGTAAAAACTTGCCTGAAGGAACTTATTATTATATTATAGATTTAGGAGAAGGCAAAGAAGCCTTTAAAGGTCATATTACAATAATTAGGTAAAATGAAACTAAGAACTTTTGTAAATATATTTATTTTTCTTTTGATAATTAGCTTTAAATTATCTTCCCAACAAATTGGAAATCATAGGAATTATGTATTTAATATTGCTAACCAAAACCCCGCAGCAATTTCAATTCAAGAAATTCCGGAGATTATTTTAAATCACAGAATTCAATGGCTTGGTTTTTCGGGTGCCCCCAAGATATCGTCAATTTATGGAAAATATTTATTTAGAGATGATATGGGTGCTTCTGCATTTTTAATAAACGATAAAATAGGGCTAAATCAAAAACTTGGTCTTAATCTTGGATATGCTTATATTATTAGAACTGATAATTTTAACATTAGTTTTGGTTTAGATTGGAGTTTTTCACAACTAAAATTATTGTCAACACAAATTAGAGTTTATGAGGCTAATGATCAAGTTTTAAACTTAGAATCTGACGAAAAAATTTGGAAACCTGACGCAAATGCAGGAATTATGATTAATGCTAATAATTATTTTGTTGGTTTTTCAGTTTTACAGCTATTCAAATCTAAATATAATTTTTTTGGTTCAACAAACGATATCCCCGGATTAATTAGAGATGCCAGACATTTTTTTGTTACCGGAGCTTATCATTTAAACATAGAAAATTCTGCACATAGCTTTACGCCGATTTTAAATATGTATTTTACAAAAGCAAGTCCGTTTAAGTTTGATTTAATCGCAAACTACAGTTATGACAACACTTTTAGCGCATCGCTTGGCATTAGTAAATCAGATGCTATTGTATTTTCAGCAGGTTACAAATATGATAGATTTACCATAAATTATGCTTTTGATTTTGTGCTTTCAAGAATAAGAAATGTTAGTAGTGGGGCTCACGAAATTACTTTAGGAGTGTTTTTATTTAGTAATAAATCAAGCGAAATTTCTAACCCAATGTTTTAATTTTAAAAAAAAATGAAAAAAAATGAAAAAATATTAAATTATTAAAAAATATTGTATATATTTGTAAAAGTGTATATTGTTAATATAGCCAAATTTTAAACATTTGATATGAAAAGATTTTTACCTATTTTTATCGTAATATTGCTAACAGCAAGTTCTCAAGTTAATGCTCAGCAATTACCTTTGTACAGCCAGTACATGCTTAACGATTTTTTCTATAATCCAGCTATTGCTGGGTCAAAAGATTTTTCGCCTATTTTATTAAGCATACACAAGCAATGGATTGGTATTAAAGAGACTCCGTCAACTCAAACTTTATCAGCTCATACAATGTTGGCTAATAATAATGTTGGTTTAGGAGCAATAATTTTTAATGATAATTTTGGGCCCGAACACCATCTAGGTATTCAAGCAATTTATTCATATCATTTTCATATTGATAGAATAAATAAAATCTCGCTCGGATTAGCAGCCGTTGCAGAACAATATAGAATGGACCAAAGATTTTTTAATCTTACCATTTACGATGACCCTGCAATTACATATATGATTGAAAAAACTATAGTCCCAGACGCTATTTTTGGAGCTTATGCCTACGGAAAAAGATATTATGCAGGTATTACAGGCTCTCATTTGTTCCAATCAAAATTAAAAATTAACAGAAATGTTGACGAAAATAAAATGGTAAGACATTATTTTGTAATGGGAGGCTATAAATTCTTTTTCCCCAATTCACCACAATTTGAAATAGAACCATCAGTTTTAATGAAAACTACTGAAGTTACAACTCCGCAATTTGATATTAATGTTAAATTTTATTACGATACCGACTATTGGTTTGGAATGTCAATTCGTCCAGGCGATTCGTTTATTGCAAGTATTGGATTTAAGTATAATCAATATTTCTTCGGTTATGCTTACGACTTCACTTTCAGCGACTTATCTTCTTATACTTTTGGCTCTCAAGAAATTGTTTTTGGAATGAATATAGGAGAAAACTCGCGTAAAAGTAGATCTTTCTTCTAAAAAAATAGTAAAAACGAGTCAAAACTAGTTTTTTTTATAATATACTTTCAATATAATTTAATAATTCTTCTTTTCCTTGTCTATTAATTGAACTAGTAATAATAAAATCAGGCAAAGTTTCCCAATACTCAGCTAATTTTACTTCATATTCTTTAATGTTTCTTTTCAACACATTTACTCCTAATTTATCAGCTTTAGTAAAAATTATTTTAAAAGGGACAGAATTTAAACCCAACCAATACATATATTCTAAATCAATTTTTTGTGCAGGGATTCTACTATCAACCAAAACAAACAAACATATAAGATTAGGTCGTTTTAAAACATAATCGTCAATTATTTTTTTAAATTTTTCTCTTAATGTTTTTGATACTTTTGCATACCCAAAACCAGGCAAATCAACCAAATACCAGGATTTATTTATTAAAAAATGATTAATTAATTGAGTTTTTCCGGGAGTAGAAGATGTTTTTGCCAAATTAAAATTATTAGTAAGCATATTAATCAAAGAAGATTTTCCAACATTAGATCTCCCAATAAAAGCAATTTCAGGAATATTATCTTGTGGACATTTTGTATAGTCCTGATTTGACATCAAAAATTCAGCTGTTTTTATTAACATTCTTAGTTTTTATACAATATTTTTTCAATTTCTTGGAATAATTTCTGCTCATCGTATGGTTTAGCAACAATAGTCATGTTTTTATCAACTAAATACATTATAGGTGTTGCATAAATTGAATAATCTAAAACAACTTTTCCGTCCCAAGATTTATAATCACAGGCAACATTCCAAGGAAAAGGATTCTTATTTAAAAAATCTTTTAATTCTGTTTCATCAGTATCTAAACTAATTGCAACAATATCTATATTAGCGGCATCAAACAATTGTTGAGCTTCTGCAAAATGCGGAATAGTAAATTGACAATGCCCACACCATGTTGCCCAAAAAAGAACTAAAGTGTAATTAGATTTCATTTTTGATAAAGTATAAACTTGTCCATCAAGTGTTTTTGTCGTAAAATCAGGAGCTTGTTTACCAATTGACAATTCAGTATTTGCCTTTATTCTTGCTTTAAGATTATCGCTTGCATCTCCACACAAATCACCAAACTCAAGGCTCAATTGTGATGCCTGCTCTATAAGGCCTATAGTTTCAAAACCATTTAAAATAAATTCAAAAATTGCATTAAAAATAACAGGTTCTTCAAAGAAAATATGGTCAAGAACATCTTTACCTGCCAGATAATAAATATCCGGGTCATTTGCACGGAATAATTTAAAATAGTCTAAAACCACTTTTTGATAAGCATTTGAATTAAGCATTAAAACATTAGAAAAATCATAAGATTTTAAATATTCTTTACGATAAAATTCTTGTTTTTTTTCTGGGCTAAGATTTTCTTTTGCTTTAATCTCCTTAAAATAAGTCAAATAATTACCGGCAAAACTATTTTTATTTATTTTTATTACCTTAAATAGTAAATTGTTTTTTTCTTTAATTTGTTTTTCCTTTTCTTTTTCAACTGTTTTTATAAATGTTTCATCCGGATAAATAGAATTAAATTGGTCTAAGATTTGAATTTTATATTTATACAAAAAATCTTTTTTAAGAAATTCATATAATTGAAAATTCTCATCAGATTCAACAACTTTCATATTATATACAGGGTTTTCCACAGAAGTGCTTATTTGGATATTTTCATTATTAAAAATTAAATCAAAATGCTCATCATTATCAAGATAAAATCTATACAATCCTATTTCTCTTTCATCAAATGAAAATTCAAAAGCAGAATTAATATTAGTTTGGACTGTTCCTATACTGTCTCTTATACACATCT
>LSQX01124466.1_pt1 | contig 11026 bp, 12 predicted proteins | sample 654561 | NCBI WGS metagenome assembly LSQX01 (sample SAMN04489861, study PRJNA283612) | anaerobic digester metagenome | isolation source: 4 biogas reactors fed with cattle manure at either 37C or 55C with and... | place: Denmark: Kongens Lyngby | collected 2014 | reverse complement strand
TCCTTTTCCAGTATGCATAACATTGCATAACATTATGCATAATCTGGCGTGTTTATGTTGGTGTGATAGACCATAAAGAGCGGGTTCTAAAATGGTTACAAAACAGGTTAACAGATGGCGGGTTTGAACTCTCCGGAAATCCCGGATAGTTCATCAAAATCACCGCGTGCGCTACCGCACGCACGCACGCACGCGGCTATAGATTCTCTCTAGTGGGATAGGAGGACGCCTAGGGCGTCTACACGCCGCGTCCGATAGTATATATAAAATTAAAAATAAATATTATTACAATACTTTTTTTGAAGAAAAAATAAACGAAGTTTCTTTTTTTGGACGTCTACACGCCTAGGACGTCCAACACCCTCACTATACCTTTCTGCGAACCGCACGCACGCACGCACGCGTTTAATACTACTTGTTTACTTTCTTCTCTTCTTTAATCGTTTTAGTTGTCACTTCTCGGATCAGGTCTTTAAGATCGTCGAAAGTCATCGTTCGGAGCGGGTCTTTTTGGTATTCTTCGTCCGTCTCAAATGTGGAATCTGCCGCGTGGTTTGATCGATATTCCTCAAATGTCAAATACTCCATCTTATTACTACTAATTACAGAAAAGTCGGCACACTACCCGCTGAGGGGAACCGAGTTGGAAAAGAAATTGTCCGTTCAGGATGTGTTTTCGGAGATGAAGATTCTGAGCCTGGTGAAATTCCCTGGAAGGAAGAGTGCGATGTACACTGAGTTTACGGCGAATCAGAAGAAGATTATGGAACTGTTTCAGATAAACGGTAAGACATAGGTGGGATAAGCGGGAGATCAGGATGGAGTATGTTTAGAATACGTGGAAAACCACTGTGAAAACTTGGAAATACCAGTTGGGAAATGATGGAATATGTTTGGAATACATGGAAAACCACTGTGAAAACTTGGGAATGCCAGTTGGGAAAGATGGAATATGTTTGGAATACATGGAATACCACTGTGAAACTTGGGAATTTATGTCTGAAAAATGCCAAACCCGTTATTATAACTTTGATACCCTCTATTCTGGTTTATATTCTGTACTTTTTGCACTGTTCTAATACATTGTCGGACAGCACGGTTCTAGGTGTTCTGTAAGAGAAGATTACGATTGAGAATTTGCGCTTAATCGCAAGACATCTCTTTTCCGCTGAGGTGGAGTGCATATTCCCCGGATGGAGTGATAACGAACAGCATTTTTCGTCCTGATTTTCCTTTTGTAATGTATTTCTTATCTTCAATCATACCTTTGAGAATTGAATGATTCAGTCTCATAAGTTTCCTACTCATATCGTTTCTAGTATTTTTATCCTGATATTTTCTTACTTTACTATATTCATCTTGATTTCTCTCAAATCCCTCTACCCCATTTTCTTCAAGGACTTTGACTAATTCTGATGATGAAACACCGTTCCTGTTTTTCTCATTATAGAGTTTTTGCAGAATCAGCGTCTCTACCTCATCAGCCATAACAAATTGATAGTTTGTGAAATTTGTGACTATGTTCTTTTTACAGATACTAACACCGCAACGATATCGTTCATTTGTTTCATCAAACATTCCATTATCTTCAGCAAATCGTTCTGAATGAACATAATACACATCAATACCATGTGCCATTCCGGCAAGTGTTGCTGCCACTGCCGCAAGCCTCCCCGAACCTGACATGTTGATATGGACTCTACTTCCTTTTGCTAATTCAGTATAAATTATTGAGGATAATTCCTTTAAAAATGCAGTTAAATCAAATGTCATGGTTTTTCGGACTATCACATCGATCTGTTTTTCTTTCATGAGATGGTCAGTAACCATTTGTGTGTAGTGCTCCTGTAATTCCTGCATACAGATATCACGATCACTTGTTCCATTACTGGATCCCGCGCCGGAATCTACGATCAGATAGACGCGATTCGCTTTTGCAGTGTCAAATGGACGAATTGCCCGCTCAAATTCATGTCCCAACGGAATTATATGGACAATCTCCTCAATACCTGTTCCCATGTATCAATGATTGTTTTATTCATTACATAACTATTGCTAATATATGAATAGAAGATAATTATGTTAAGAATGATAAGTTAGCATTATTTAATATCAGTCGGGAACAAATAGGCAACTATCATGTGGGATTTTACCACAGTTCAAATAATATCAATTCGGAATGCACTGAAAATGATGGGTGTAAACATATTCCCACTTTTTTCATTGTGTGGTGTATTTATCGTAGAAGAAGGTGATTATTAGTTATGACTCAGAACACGTCCTATTCTCGTTACTGGGGAAAAAAAGGGAGTGATGGGTCACATCATTTACTCATCTATCACTGCTTGGATGTGGCCGCCGTGGGAACTGCTCTTGTAAAAGCTGATCCACGTTTATCTGATATCTTTTATCAATATCCTCTCATTAAGAGTAATCCCCGTCTTTTGCCGTTTCTTCTTGTTTTACATGATGTGGGTAAATTTTCAAAACAATTCCAGGATAAAATTCAGAATAATGTAGATAATGGCGCGAGTCACACAGAGCCTGCCCTCTATCTTTTAAAAGATTCTCTTCTTGAAAATGGAGTCATCCATCAGATGCTCCTTGAAAAAACCGGAGATCCTAAAGAGGTTAAGATGATGACATCTCATCTCCTAATTCTCATTGAAGCAATAGCCGGACATCATGGGAAACCGGTTTCCAAAGATGCTCTGAGGGGTGATCAGAGTCTTTGCGATTTTGGGAAAGCAAATTTATCTGATGCAAACAGGTTTATTGCTGAGGTATGTACGCTTTTCCTTTCGGAACTTACCGTCCCGGAGACCTCCAAAGAGCAGACAAGGACACTGTCCTGGCTTGTTGCTGGTGTTTGTGTTGTGGCAGACTGGGTCGCGTCGAATCCACTGTATTTCACGTGGAAAGAGGAGGAGGGTTCCCTCTCCGTGTACTGGAGTCAGTCATTTTTGCGTGCGGAGGAGGTTCTTCCCCATACTGGTCTGATACCTTCTCCGGTTTCCGATCTGAATTCCACAAAGGAGTTGTTTGGCTTCAGCCCCCGCCCCCTTCAGGCGTGTATTGAGTCGCTTACCGTTTCCCGTGGTCCGAATCTCTATATTATCGAAGAGTCGACCGGCGGCGGAAAAACGGAAGCTGCGCTAGTTCTTGCTCACAAGCTGATGACTGAGGGTTGCGGGGACGGATTTTATATAGCTCTTCCAACTATGGCAACTTCCAATGCAATGTATGAACGGATTACTGGAAACAGTGCGGGCGTCCCACTCTACAAAAACCTCTATGCGGGAGAGTTTCCGGTATCTCTTGTTCTGGCTCACGGACAGACGATTCTTTCAAAAACATATCAGGATTTCCTTGGGAAGTCTGAGAACGACAATCCGGAAACCTGGATGTACGATAATAATAAAAAAGCTCTTCTTGCGTCGGTTGGGGTGGGGACTATAGATCAGGTTCTGATGGGGGTCCTACCCTGGAAGCATCAGTCAATGCGTATTCTGGGGTGTGTCAGGAACGTTCTGATTGTTGATGAGGTCCATGCCTATGATTCGTATATGAACACCCTGTTGGAAAATCTTCTTTCGTATCATAAGGCATGCGGGGGTTCTGCGGTTCTGCTTTCCGCCACTATTCCAAAGACGTTGAAGAAAAGGCTCGTTTCGATTTATACAGATAAGGCAGAGCTTCCAGAAATATCGGCATACCCTCTCATTACTCAGGTGAATGGTTTTGGTGAATTTTCCGAGAGTTTTGTACCCCCATCTCCTGAAAAGTATGTGTCGGTTCAGCTTGTTCATCATGTTTCTGCTGTAATAGACCGGCTGGTTAAGATTGCTGAGGGGGGAGGATGTGCCTGCTGGATTCGGAACACGGTTATGGATGCGGTCGAAGCGTATCAGATTCTGAAAGAGAAAACAAGCCTGCCTGTTCATCTTTTTCATGCAAGGTTTGCCATGGGTGACCGGTTGAATCGGGAGAATGAGGTTCTCCAGTTGTTTGGGAAGTCATCTGGACCCAACGAACGGCGTGGGCGGATTCTTGTCGCGACACAGGTCGTAGAACAGTCGCTTGATCTGGATTTTGACTTTATGGTGTCTGATCTTGCTCCAATTGATTTGATTGTTCAGCGTGCCGGGAGATTGTGGAGACATGAGAGAGTCCGTCCTGCAGGGATTGCGTTCCCTGAGTTTCTGCTTCTTTCCCCGGATCCTTCAGGAGAAGTTTCTGAAGACTGGTATTCTTCCATGTTTCAACGCGGTGGATATGTATATCCTGAACATGGGAAGCTCTGGATGACGTCCCGACTTCTTATGGAGATGGGTTGTTTTTCTATGCCGAAGGATGCCCGGTTCCTTATCGATTCCGTGTATTCCGAGAAGGAGGGGGACATTCCCGCTTCTCTGCATGAGCATGACCGCAAGGCAGCTTTGGAAAGGAAAAAATCGGGAGCTCATGCTGATTCCGTATCTCTGAATTTCAAGAGAGGATACCGGGATGGGGATGCCTGGTCTTCCGGGGAACCTGCTTTGACCCGTGAGGGTGAGCAGACCGTCCTTCTAGAACTTTGGAAAGAAGAAGGTGGAAAGGAGCAACTCTGGTTTAATGGAGATGAACATGGTGATTTTCTGAGCCGTGTGACTGTATCTGCCCGGAAAATTCCTGCAAAAGTGAGGAGTTCCGTCCCGAAGGAAGATGATACGATACGGATCGTTTTCAGGAACGAGGGGACGGTGTGGATCCCGGTTGATCCTGTTCTTAAAGCGTCCGGTATTTTTTATTCGAAGATGGAGGGGCTTGTGTTCCCTAAATAGCACACAGCTCTTTCGATTCATGAGCAGAATACTCATGATAGTATCGATTTCTGACCACACTGATAATCAGGGTGTTTTGACACTCTGGAGGTAGTATAATTTGATAAATTTGCTCATTGATCAATGGATTCCGGTTCAAAGGAAAGACGGGGCACGTGATGTAATCTCACCGCTGGATCTTCTATCGGATTCTCCGGAAAATCCGGTGAAAAGTATTGCTACTATTCGTCCGGATTTTGACGGGGCAGTTTTGCAGTTTCTCATAGGGCTCTATCAGGTTCTTCTCTCACCTGAAGATACTGATGAGTGGAAAGAGCTGCTTGATTCTCCCCCGACAGTTGATTCTCTTCAAAAGAGGATCGATCAGATCAAACCGGCATTCATTCCGGATGGACCGGACCACCGGTTTATGCAGGATTCAAGTGTCCGGGACACGGATGTCTGGGAGATTCAGAATCTCCTGATAGAGATTAATAATACGCATTTCCTGAAAAAGGGAACAATCCAGCATCTTTGTCCGAAGTGTGCAGTTCTGGCACTCCTGACTCTGGAACTGAATTCCCCAAGCGGCGGACGTGGTCATATGACATCCCTTCGTGGGGGCGGGCCACTTACAACTCTGGTATGCGTGCCGGATGAACAGACAACGCTTTGGCATACTGTCCTTCTGAATCTGATCTCTACCGATATGTTTCCATCAAAGGGCGATCTAACTGTAAACCAGTCCGTCATTAAGATAATTTTCCCATGGCTCGGTATTCTTCCGAATTCAGAAGGGGGTGATGTTATTGTTCCAAAGGATATGCATCCGTATCATGTGTATTGGAATGTTCCACGCAGGATTTTTCTGAACTTTGAGGATACAACGTCAGGTAATTGTGATCTGTGTGGAGAGAAGAGTGAGGTTCTTCTTTCTAAATATTGGTCACGTCCCAACGGTATTAAGTATGATTCCTGGACCCACCCGCTGACACCGTATTATATTAAGACGGATAAGGCCGGAGATCTGCATCTTCCGGTTCGGGGCAAGGAGGGGGGAGTTACGTATGCAAACTGGATCGGCATTGTTATGGGTTCAACGGAGGCCGGGAGAATACCTGCATCCGTTGTTAAGACACTGCCTGATCGATTGTATAAGGATCCGGAGTATCCTGAGCTAAAGGTCAATGTCTTCGGGTATGTGACAGATAATGCAAAAGCACGTGCCTGGCAGGAAGGAATTCTCCCGACCATTATTGTTCCGAATGAATTCCGGGCTGCATTTCTCAACGAAGTTTCAAGGCTTGTTTCTACGGCATCAGATATTCTGTTCATACTTATATCGAAGATCAAGGACGGATACTCGCGTGATGCCCGGAACATGAAGGGTGATTTTTCCGAGGTCCGTGTTTCTTTCTGGCATCAGACGGAATCTGTATTTTATGAGGCTCTGGAAAAGCTGACTGCTTCGATTCCCGCTGATTCTTCGCGGTCGGATGAACTGCATCCGATGACAGATGAGGTGAAAAAATCCTGGCTTTTTGAGATGCGTAACGTGACTCTCTCTTTGTTTAAAGAGCGGGTGACTTTTCCGATTTATGGGGAAGCGGATCCTGGTCTTTCTGCCCATGCGGAACTTGCTCTCAGGGGTTACCTAAGTAATAATAATGCAAAAGTATGCAAATCTCTCGGACTTCCCGCTCCAGAAAAGGTGAGTAAGCAAAAGGTGAAAAAATGATCGAAAATCAAAAAAATGTGATAGATGGAGTTATGTCATGGTGGAGTGCTATCCGCCCGAATAACGGGTATGATCCTTACAAAGGGAATCGTGCTGAGATTCCCCGTTTTCATTCGACTTCGGATGTAATGTTCGTTTCTGCATATCATCTGCTTCTTGAAAAGACGAATGCAAATCGTGAGGATCCTGTGGAGTTACAGTCTCTTGCTACGGTCGCACGGGTTCTTTCCTGGATCAGTGAAGAGGTTAATCGACCCTTTGCCGAGCAGCTTGCGACGAATGACCCACAGTTTCAATCAGTAAGATTCCGTCGTCTGCTTGAAACCACAGAGTGGGACGAGCTTGGGGTGCAGCTTGTTCGTGCTCTTCAGTTTACGAAGAGAAAGGGAAATCCTGCAGACCTTGCCAAGAGTATCATGACGTGGAATCACGGTAGTTATGTGAAAGAGCACTGGGCTCTGGATTATTATCGGCATGCAAAGATTGAGAAAAAAGAGTAATGGAGAATATTAACATGACAAACAACAATTCTGGAAGATTTGTGCAGATTCATGCACTTGTATCGTATCCCCCGAGCAACTTAAATCGTGATGACATGGGAAGACCAAAGACTGCAGTGATGGGAGGAAAACAGCGACTTAGAATCTCTTCGCAGAGTATTAAGCGTGCGTGGAGAGAGAGTGAGTATTTCTCTGATGCGTTGTCAGGTCACGTGGGATACCGGACGAAACTTCTTGGCGAGCTGGTCAAGAGAGCTCTGGTTTCCGGCTGTACCCTGTCTGATGCATTTATCGGGCTTTCCAATCCGGTGAATCCTCCAATGGATGAGAAAACAGCTATTATGTGGGCACATCTGATTGCAAATGTGTTTGCAAAGGTGAAAACTACTGATGGTTTGAAGTCGGAACAATTGGTTCATGTGAGCCATGATGAGATTTTGACGATCGATGCGTATCTCGCAGAGATTGCAAAGGAAGGTCGTGCTCCTGTAAAGGATGAACCCGTTAAGCCTCTGCTCTGTAATCCGGTGACAGATGTGGATATTGCTTTGTTTGGTCGTATGATTGCGGATTCTTCAAAGAATTCTGTTGAAGCAGCTGCTCAGGTTGCTCATCCTATCACGATTCATCCTGTTGTTGTTGAGGATGATTATTTCACAGCGGTCGACGATCTCAATAAGTCGGAGGAGATTGCCGGTGCGGGCCATCTTGGCGTTTCTGAGTATGGAGCGGGTGTTTTTTACACGTATGTCTGTGTGAACCGTGAACTTCTGATTGAGAATCTCGGGGGGAATGCCGAACTTGCGAATAAGGCAATTGGTTCCCTTATTGAATGTGTGGCAAAGATCGGTCCGAAGGGAAAGCAGAGTACATTTGCTTCCCGCGTGTATGCCTCATACCTGATGGTCGAGCAGGGGAATCAGCAGCCAAGATCTCTTACCGCGGCGTTTATGTCTCCGCTGAAGACAGAAAATTTTGTTGCTGAAGGTATTTCCCGGCTGAAGACGGAGCGGGATAATATTGAGCGTGCATACGGTAAGTGTGCGGATGTTGTTTCCGAGATGAGTGTTCAAGAGGGAAAAGGTTCTCTTGCTGATGTTCTGGGGTCTGTGAGCTGAGTTTTATGCAGGAGACAGAGTTTTTAGTGCTCCGTCTGTATGGTCCTCTTGCAGCGTGGGGTGATGTGGCAGTTGGAGAGGTGCGTCCAATTCTGACTCACCCGACGAAGTCGGCTCTTCTTGGTCTGCTTGGCGCGGCTCTTGGCGTACGGCGTGATGAGGCAGAGCTACTTTCACGTATGGCGGATTCCTACGGTTTTGCAGTTGCTTCGGAGGGACGGGGGACTCGGATAAGAGATTTTCATACCGTTCAGTCAGCTCCGCAGAATAAAGAAAAGGAGTATGGATCAGGATATATGATGAATCGTCAGCGTGAACTTTCGATTCCAGTAAAGGATATGAAGACTACTCTGACGTATCGGGATTATATTTGTGATGTAATTTATACTGCGGTAGTTTGGGTGAAGAACTCTGCTTCCGTGCCGTTTGATTTGTCGCATATATGTGACGCTCTGTGTGAGCCGGTGTTTGTTCCGTATCTCGGGCGGAAGTCATGCGTCTTGTCACGTCCGATGCAGCCGCAGATCGTGTCAGCCGGGGATCCTATGCAGGCTGTTTGTAAGGCTTCGTTTTACGGCGATTCTGCGAAATATTCGAGTGAGGGGAGGCTGTTTGTGTATCCCCGCACGTTTAAGGAAGAGGACCGGAGCGGACAGTTTTTGTTTGAAGGGGAGTGGAAGCTCGCCTCTTTTACCGAGGAGGTTTTCCGTGATGAGCCCAAGTCGAGAACGATTTGGCAGTTTGGCCCCCGTCGTGTGAAGAGGACGGCGTTCTGCAGAGGAGGTGTCTAATGTTTATTTCACGTGCGGTTCCACGTCAGGATGTCTGGAGTAATCCGGAGATGCTTGACCTGTTTGAAAGCTCATATGCTATTCATCAGGCAGTGTGGGGATTTTTCATAGGAGATCCTGATAAGGAGCGTGATTTTCTCTATCGCTATGATTCTAAAAACGGTGAGCCGGTTGTATATATCGTTTCAAAGACGAAGCCGGTTAGTCAGAGGGGAGTGTGGATCGTTGATTCAAAGGAGTATGCACCTGTTCTTTCCAAGGGTGATATTCTCGGGTTTTCGGTCCGGGTGAATCCTGTTATTACACGGAGTTTTACGAATGAGAAAACGGGGAAATCTGTGCATAAGCGGCATGATGTGGTGATGGATTATAAGACGAAGTGCCGTGAGGATGGTAAGCCATTTTCCTATGAGGCTGCGATGTCCGAGGCGGGGACACAGTGGCTTGTTTCCCGTTCGGAAAAACACGGATTTTCAGTTCATGTTTCAAGTTTAGTTGTTGAGCAGTATGAACGCCGGGTGTTTGCAAAACCTACTGAATCCGGTAAAAAGAAGGAGGCGGTAATCGCAACGATGGATCTGACAGGGGTTCTGGAAGTGACTGATTCCGAGAAATTTTCGGAGATGCTGTATTCAGGGCTAGGTCCTGCGAAAGGATTCGGCTGTGGACTCATGCTTGTAAAGCGTATGTAGGAGTGAGTCTATGGCTTTACCCCATATTCCCCTTCCTTTGACAATGAAGGAGAGGAGTTCTATGATATTTTTGGAGTACGGGCTGATTGATGTTATCGACGGGGCGTTTGTTCTTGTAGATGTCAATGGTATTCGAACCCAGATTCCTGTGGGAGGAGTTGCCTGTATTATGCTGGAACCGGGAACCAGAGTGTCTCATGCAGCGGTAAAACTTGCGGCACAAGTTGGCTGTCTTCTCGTCTGGATCGGGGAGGGAGGGGTCAGATTATATTCTGTGGGTCATCCCGGCGGTTATCGGTCAGACCGGTTATTGTTTCAGGCAGCTCTTGCACTTGATTCAGCCGCCCGTTTGAAGGTTGCCAAAAAAATGTATGAGTTCAGGTTTCAGGAGGTGATTCCTGAGGAGTATTCTCTGGAACAACTGAAAGGACATGAAGGGGCGAGGGTAAAGAAATTATATTACTGGTATGCAGAGATGTATGGAATTACATGGAAAGGAAGAAATTATGATCCAAAGAGTTGGAAGTCTGCGGATGTCCCAAACAGGTGTCTAAGTGCGGGAACATCCTGTCTGTATGGTGTGTGTGAGGCGGCTATTCTTGCGGCGGGATATTCTCCAGCAATTGGATTTGTTCACTATGGGAAGCCTTTGTCTTTTGTGTATGATATTGCGGATCTGTTTAAGTTTGAGACGGTGGTTCCGGCAGCCTTTCAGACTGCAGCAGAACACCCAGCTGATGCGGAGCGTGAGGTGAGATATGCCTGTCGGGATATGTTTCGAAAAACCCATCTTCTGGAGAAGGTAATCCCACTGATTAATGATATGCTGCAGGCTGGTGAGCGTGATATCCCGGATGTTCCGGATGATGCGGTCATTCCGCCATTGGATGGGGGTGAACGGTGCCAGATCTGATGGTGGTCATAACAGAGGATGTTCCCCCGTCTCTCAGAGGGAGACTTTCATTGTGGTTAGTTGAAGTCCGCTCAGGCGTATATGTGGGGATGTATTCGGTGAAGGTGAGGGAGTATATCTGGGAAAATATTGAGAAAGGACTGAAAAAATGCAGGGGAAATGTGCTTATGGTCTGGAAGGATGTAAATGACGCGGGATATAGTGTGAGAACCTGTGGGAAGTCTGCGTGGAAGCCGGTTGATTTTGACGGCGTTACGTTAATGAGTTATCTGGGCAATAATAATGATATACATGAGTGAGAATTTTTCTCCACATGGCATACAAGGGAAACCCGTGAGATTATCTCCGAGGTTCGTGTATGCTGTGTGACAGCATGTAGCATGTAGTATGTTCCCTACACACGTGGGGATGAACCGCACACGAGCCTTCGGCAGATTTCACATTGCCGATGTTCCCTACACACGTGGGGATG
>LSQX01054583.1_pt1 | contig 11026 bp, 10 predicted proteins | sample 654561 | NCBI WGS metagenome assembly LSQX01 (sample SAMN04489861, study PRJNA283612) | anaerobic digester metagenome | isolation source: 4 biogas reactors fed with cattle manure at either 37C or 55C with and... | place: Denmark: Kongens Lyngby | collected 2014 | reverse complement strand
ACAGAGGTGACAGAGAGATGGGGAAAATGGTCTTTCCTGATTTTGGTCACTGATTTTAGTCATGGTTTTTGTCTTTTTAGCTGTCTTTTCGGTCTTTTTGTGGTCTTTTGCCGAGCACCTTTTTTTTGCAGGCGAATACTTGCGACACATAGCTTTGGCTTAGCGGGGTCTACTCTGTGTTTGGGCAGCAAGACCGGGCAGAGGAATACCGAGATCCCGCAGTTTGCAAAGCCTTTGGGCAAAGCTATTTCAGATTGATCAGCTCATATATTTTCACAGCTTTATTCTTACCTTTCACTTTCACTTCGTCCAGATAGCGAACTTCCACCAGCTCTTTCACGTGTTCATAAGTAAACTCGCTGATAATGATGTGTTTGGGAGTGTCATACTCCTTATTGATGCTTTCCAGGCGGGCGCCCAGATTGATGGTATCGCCGATGGCAGTGTAGTCAAAGATCTGCTCGCTGCCCAAGTTTCCCACCACCGCAGAACCGGTGTTTACGCCGATTCCGATCTCAAAGCTTTCTTTGCCCTCACTGCGCCATTTTTCCTGCAGTTCCGTCATCTTTTCCCTCATTTGCAGGGCTACTTTGCAGGCATTCAGGGCGTGATTGGGCAGGGGAAGCGGAGTACCGAAAAGTGCCATAATCTCATCCCCTACAAATTTATCCAGAATACCCTGGTTTTCCACGATCACATTCACCATCGCGGTAAGGTATTCCTTGAGGATATTCACTGTTTCTTCGGGACTGTGGTTTTCGGAATAGGTGGTGAACGAGCGAATATCCGAAAACAATACGGAGATTTCCTGCAGAGAGCCACCATAGCTGAGTTTCTTGGGATTTTTTAAGAGTTCGCTTACCAATTCCGGTGCCATATATTGCTGGAAGGCCTGGCGGATGAAGCGTTTCTCTTTGAGGGAATCGAGGTAGTGACATATCAAGCTGGCGACATAGATAAAGAGCAGTGCCAGAACCGGTTGTACGATAGGGATCAGATAGCTTTGCCGTTCAAAAAGGTAATAAGCCAGCAGGTATTGCAAAGCGAATAGAATGAGCAGAGCCAGCACCGACAGTTGAGGCTTCAGCTTGCGGAAAGCAAACCATAAGAGCAGCAGAGCCACAAACTCCAGCAGCATATACAGCCAAGGGTTTACAGCATAGAGATAGTCGCCATTTTGTACCATCTCGATGAAGTTGGCATGGATCTCTACACCGGGAGTCCATTCTCCACCAAATGGAGTGGGAAATTTGTCGTGCAATTCATCGATTGTGGCACCAATCAGCACTATCTTGTCCTGCAAAATACCAGAATCCCGAATGGAGTAAAATTCATCAAATTCGATGCCTTGATAACCCGGCATTGCCATTGTGGAATCATCGATCACACTGGCATAGGATATATGGGGAAAAGAAGAAGCGGGGCCATAATAGTTTATTATGGCTTTGTTGTGTTTATAGATAGGAATCTTATGATTTGCCACCGTCAGATGAGCATCTTCGCTATGTAGATGATCTGCCCAATCACTTTGGTAGAGACGGCTGTTTGCCAATCCGGCCACACCGATGCTGTAATACTTGTGATTGTCCATTTCTTCAAACAAGCTATATTTTCTGATCGCATTGTCCGAATCCGAGTTCATATTCACAATACCCCAAGGGCTGCCGTTGGCCACGATATCGCCAATGGGTGTGAGCAATTGATCCGGGTCGCCGTGAGCTTTGCCGTGCAACACTTTTCCCGCAAAGACGACATTATTGGAGGCGGCAGCCGCATTAGCCAGTAGCATGTCGGACTCCGGATAGCGGGAGTTTTCGGTGAACTCAATGTCAAAAATAATGAGCTTGGCCCCGGCTTCGCTCAGGTTTTCGATGAGTTTGGCGTGGTAGTCTCTGGGAAAGGGCCAGGTCGTATTTAGGGCGCTGAAACTTTCGTCGTCGATGGCAATGATCACGATATCTTCGCTGATTTGGCGGGGGCCCCGCATATGGAAGAGGCTATCCTGGGCCTTGTATTCCAGAGAATCAAACACGGGAATCATGAAGATGATTTTGAGGATTATTAGGATGAGGACAGGCAGAAAAAACGAGCGATATCGTGACATGGTGCATCTCCTTTCATAAAGGGTCGAAGCGTGGTTTTGGGGCCACGCTCCGAGTAAGGTTATTTTTGGTTGAGCTTAGAATCTCTGGTTCAATAACAATCTGAAGGTTGTGGTGTCGTAATCCTTGCTGCTGTCATCATCATTCTTGTATGTTTTCATCCCGAGGTCGGCAGTTACAGTCATATTGCGGATGGGATAGCTCTCCACGCCGAAATTGATGTAATTGTAGCTCTGGGCTTCCTGATCCCCGGAAAGGCCGGTATTGCGATATGACACATATGGCTTAATGCGATTTTCCCAGATGGCATAATCTGCCTTCAAATAAAGACTGTTACTCTTGTTTTCCTTCGAGCTCAGATCGTCCTTGTTTGTAGAAGTGGAATACGATACCAGAGTTGTAAGGGGGATCATGTTGAAGCGATTATTCATGGTAAAGCCGATGCCGGAATTTCCGTTGTCGGAAGTATATGAATCAGGAATTGTGCGTTTGACATTGTTGCCGCCAAAGCGGTAACTAATATCGAGTTGAGTGGGAACATGGGGAATCTGCACGATATTGTAGCCAATGCCAAAGCTCATATTTTGGGCATTACTGGTAATGGGGTCAAAGCTACTGTCCTCAATATCAGTATTCTGCTTGTTTTCGCCACGGTTGTCATTGAAAGAAGCCTTCACATAAGGCATATTGGGAATACGCAGGATAGCCGAAGCAAAGATGTTTTGGTATGTATTGGTTTCGCTTTTGTGCTCCATCAGATTGTCTTCGGTAGTACTGTAACCGCCTGATATGGTAATGAATCTACCGAATGAAAACTGATCTGTGATGGAAAGCACCCGGGTATCCCTTTGGTTTCCGAAAGTACCCATCGAATTGAAAGCGCTGCCGGTTTCGTTGTATTGAAGGTTCAGGAAGTTGTTCCAGAAATACATACGGACATAAGCGTTCCAAGCCACATTAGCCATGCTGGGCACGAAAGGTTCCATGTTCGTATTGATGATGAAGAGGTCGGCATAGTCTTCCGGATCTACTTCGATGCCGGCAAACTCGTTGTCCAAGCCATAATCTTCCATCTCTTCCACGGAAATGGCGCCGGGCAAGGTATTTGTGTTCAGCATGCTGCCGGCAATTTCAAAACCTGCCAGGAAATGTTGATCAGGCACGTTCAGTTGCATATCCAGGCTTATTACGGCGTTGTCTTGCGGTCTCACGGTATATACAGTATCACCTTTTGCGTCGCTATAGCTGTAATAGGCCTCACCCAGAGAGCTGCGAATGTCACGATGGCGAGCGCCGGTAATGCCTAAGCGAAAGCTTTGGTCGTTGCCAAATTGGATTCTGGCAGCTATGGCTTCTTGTTTGAAGGTGCTCAGACCGGTGGGACTGGCGCTTGCCATGTATTCGGTTTTACGAACAGATTCTCCATGTGCCCAGGTCAGTTCCAAGAACCGGGTGTGGAACTTACCATAGAGTCCTCGGATGTTTTTCCCCGAAAGGGTGAATTGGGAAAGAGAGGGCGAGTAATCACCAAAAAACACGTCCAGCAATGGGATGTTTACACCAAAGGTATAGCGGTTTACCGGTTGAGAATTCTTGTCTTCCAGGCTGGATACCAGCAGATTGGCCTGCATATCGGCTATACCATAGCTTCCATACAGGTCTGCCCAAGTGCTATAATCATCATCGGGATCCGAAAATACCTTATCTTTGTCCGATACACCGTATACGTTGGCGGCGAAATTTACCGAACCTCTGTAAGTAAAGGGCAAGGCAGGCTTTTTACTGCCGGGCAGGATCTGGGTTATCCATGTGGGTGAATACACATCGGCGCCCTTCACTTTTGCCGTGATCATCGCCTTTTTGATGCCATCCTGGGGGCGATCTTCCCGATACATCAATACGGATTCACTAAATTGGGTTTGTGAGGTAACATCTCTGTCTCCCACAAAGACGCGGATACTTTTTGGATCCACATCTTCTGCCAGAGCCAAATAGCTGACCGCCAATACATAACCATCATCGGCAGAAATCGAACTATCGTCTGAAATCAATACAAAGCCATCGTTGAGCGAACCTTTGGGAGCGTTCAATTTCAACACGTACAAGGGAGTAATTCCATCATCCGCGGGCAGATACCCTGCCGCGCCGTTGCTCAATCTGAATTCAAAACGATATTCAACATCGTTTGTGGACACCGCAGTGCGAGGTATAATACCTCGCCAGTAGGTAGAAGCAGGATCGTCCTGGCGCATCGGTTCTGCTTGCCAGACAGTGCTGCCAACCAGTCGATACTGCACATCAACACCAGAGATATCTGTCCCGCCCTCGGCAATTTCCAGGAGGAGTTCCACATCAGCTCCGGGGACGAATGATTCCGGACTCACATGCAAAGCGGTAAGCGCCAATAGTGCCAGACAGGGGACTGTCAATGCAATTGTGACTAGCAGTCTTTTCATATTGAACTCCTTGTATTAGTAATGGATTTCTATCAGTTTGCGATTCCCGGCATCGTCCAATACAGGCACAATGATAGGTTCCCGCTCTTCATTCTGGGCAGATTCCAGTTCGGCTTTTTGTATTTCATCGAGGTCGTCAGCGCTGCTTACTCTCACCCGGATTCCACCATCGGGACTCACGATACCTGTCTTTCCCTTGCCAACTAGTTGAACTTCATCGGTCTCCAGCACACGCAATTCCACTTCACCGTCGGTAACCGTGAAGGTGCTGAAGCCATCGTCATCCACTTTGGTCAGAAATTCGGTTCCTTTCACGGAAGCAACGGTGGTGGGGGTTTGCACGGTGAAGGTACCGCTGCCCTTTTTCACTTGAGTAAGGATACTACCCTTGGTCACATTCACTTTTTTGCTGAGTTTTCCGCCTTCCTTGCTGGCGTTTACGGTTACCACAGAATTTGAAAAAAGCTTGATCATGGAGGAAGCATCAATGTATTTGTAGGCCGCGAAGCTTTCCGCTCCGGTGCGCAAGACATCCTTGTTTTGCAGCAATTCACCATTCTTGAATTTTAGGTTTTTCAAAGCGCGTTCCAAGCTTACCTTTCCTTTGCTGGCAGAAAGGATGGCTACACTATCAGCCAATAAAGCAGTTGCCAACAGCAGTATTACGGATATTAATAGGATTCTTTTCATTCTTTCCTCCTCAATCCCTTACCTTAACTTCGATTTCTTTACCTATTAGGCTGTTCAATATATCGATTGCATCCTGTCCGCGGTAGGTTCTGCCTTCGTAGATCACCTCTCCGGTAGGAGTGTATCCCATGTTAATTAAATTCCATAGGGCCGGATTTTTCAGCATGGTCAGGATTGCTTGAACATCCTCAGGGCTTTGGTCTCCGCCTTCATCTGCTATATAACGGAACACAAACCAGGAGCTGGCATATGGGTTTTGCTGATAACCATTCCTGCTTACATTGGGATTGTATTCATCATAGCGATCGGTAAAAACTTGCCAGGCATAGTAATAATCTCCATTCAGAGGCAGATACTCGGAGAATCCGCTGCTCACGACTCCCTCACTACGGAAGACCTCTGTTCCCGTACTATGGATGTTAGAGAGAGAAGGAGGGTTGTTCGGAGGATATTCACGTACCACAAGAGTTTGAGTGTTGAAGCCGGTATTCACCGAATTCCAGATGAAACTCACCGGTAAATCGCTGAGGCTTGGGACATTCTGTCCGATAAGCGCTCCGGGACTGATGAGATTTATGGCCCCAGCATTTCGGATGGTGATAGTGAAGCTAGCATAGGCCGCATCAGCAGGATTTAGTTCCGGCCAGGCTGAGACCTTGAGTTCCATTTTGCCGTCCGGGAAATATCCGGAGAGAATTGCTTCTTCCAAAGTGGCCAGATCCTCAATCAAATCCACAATGTTTATGTTGATGGAACCATCCGGCTTGAAATATTGGTTATCCGTATTTGTGATCAGTTCCCGGTTCGACATCTGAAGAACCTGTCCGGGAGCCAGGTTTTGGATGCTGATAAATATGGCATCATTAGGTCCAATAATCTCATTGTTGTTCCAGCTCAATTCCACCCGAAGTTTCACTTTTTGTTCCATTTGGTCATTGGTGAGCCTCAGAGTGGTAAGTAGGGGTTGAGACTGGGGATTTACGGGGTCGAAGCTGAAAGTACTCAGCTGATTTACCTGTATGCCGGAAGGCGTGAATAGCAAGTCTAATGACCAGATATTCAAGGCTACGAGCAGTAGAGCAAAGATGATAAGTATGCGTTTCATGATACCTCCACGTGTCTTGCCACGGAGTTTTTTATTATCGTTTCAAGCAGGTCGCCAAAAGACATTCCCGCTGCCTTGGCTGCCATCGGAGTCAAGCTGAGAGCCGTCATCCCGGGCAGTGTATTAACTTCCAAAAAGTACAGTTTATCTTTGTTCAAGCGAAAATCCACTCTGCCATACACAGAACAGGATAGGGCCTTGAAGGCACGAACGGCATAGAGCTGTGCCAAGTGCGCCATGGCCTCGTCGATGGGCGCCGGAGCCAGATATTCAGTGTTGCCTTTGGTATATTTATTCTGATAGTCATACCAGCCGGCTTTTGGTTTGATCTCCACCACCGGCATGGCTTTGTCGTCCAAAATGCTAACCGTCAATTCCCGCCCCGGGATGTATTCTTCCAAAAGCACAGTGGAGCAGTATTTGAAGGCTTCGTTTACAGCCTCTTTCAGAGAAGCAATATCTTCCACCATACTGATGCCCACGCTGCTGCCGGCATCATTTGGCTTCACGATGATGGGCAAACCCAAAGTCTCGGTAATAGCCCGGTAATCCATGGGATCGTTATAATCCTCCAGAAGGTTGCCGCGCATCAAGATGTGTTTTGGTACCGGAACCCCCTCTTCGGCTACTAGCAGCTTGGCGATGTATTTGTCCATGGCCAGAGTAGAGCCTTTGGAGAGTGAACCCGTAAAGGGAATTCCCGCCAGTTGCAAAGCCGCTTGCAGGTCTCCATTCTCGCCACAGCCACCATGCAAACCGTTGAAGACCATAAAGGGATGTTCAGCTTCGATGGCCAGCAGTAGGTCGGCAAGGCGAGGATAATCCGCGGGATCCAGCTCGCACACGTCATACTGCGATAAGCGCAACTCTTTGGCAATCTCCGATCCGCTGACCAGAGAAACATCGCGTTCCGGAGAGATGCCGCCTTTTAACACAAGGATCTTTTTCATGAACCTCTCTTACAGTTTTATCTGATAAAATACACACAAATCCAAACCCAGGGCAGCCTTGAACCGGGCTACATCCTGCACGTTTGCTCCACAATAATCGAAGATACTGCTCCCCTTGGGAAGGCTTTGAAGGAGGCTGAGACTGTGAAAAGAAGCAGCACCCCTTTTGAGAGCTTCTTCCGAGGTAGCCTTGTATAAAGTATAAACCACATCACCCCCATCGTAGAGTAAAATATTTGCGCTTACCACTTCGTTTTTCCAGAGAACGTTGAATTGTTTCAACAAACCGGCATCATGAAGCTGAGTAAAAAAGACTTTCATGGAATGGTAACTAACTCCGAGATTGTGGTTTTTTCTGAGATCCAAGCTTTTTTGTAAAGCCAGAAAGGCATCAGGATCAAAAGACTCCACCAGTTCCATGCCCAGATCCCGGGCGTTACGATATTTCTTGCGCTCATCCGGTAGAGATTTCAGGACCTGAGTGCTGGCACATCGGAAGGTATATAAGGGCGAAGCTTTAAAAGCATTCCAGGTAAAGCCTCTCACATCGAGGTTTTCCGGACTCAGCTGGAGCTTTACCCGTTTGTAATTTTCCCCCAGAAAGCGGGCTATGCGAGAGCAAACTGCCGTAGTATCCAACAGAATCCTGGCCTTACCGGCGTTGTTTTCAAAGGCAAAGGAAATCCCCTGGTAGTATGCTCCCACAGGGGTCACGAGGGCTTTTATCCCCATCTTTCTGCGCTCATACAAAGGAAGGATGGCAAAGAGTTCTTCACCCTTATACACCTGCAATTGAAACGCCGTCACATTGTGCATTCTCGCTATAGCATCCATAAACACGGGATTGTGCCAATAGCTGTATCCCCCGGATATTTGCCTGGCATCTCCGCTTTGTATATCTGCAATTTTTATGCTATAGTTCATGATCCCAGATGTTGCTTGATAGCGGCTATCAGTTCATTGAGGTTGAATGGTTTTATGATATAATCCGAAGCTCCCTCTACCATCGCTTTGTAAGCGCTATCGATAGTGGGATATCCGGTCATTATCAGGCAAAAAATCTCAGAATCGGCCGCCATGAGCTTTTCCATCAGTTCCAAGCCATTCATCCCCGGCATCACTAAATCTATAATGGCAAGTTTGTATTGACCCGGTTTGAACAATTTCAGAGCAGCGGTGGCATCTTCGGCCATATCGGCCCGGTAATGATGGAGTTTGAGACAGTCCCCAATAACCTCTCTCAGCAAACGGTCGTCATCAACGAGCAGAATTCTAGGTTCCATATTGGCCACCTCGCTTCCTTTATATCATTATTGTGGCATTTTTGCCGGGTGCAGATAATAGTCAACAAAAAAAAAGCCACCACCGTATCGATGCCGCAAATTCTAGCCATCTATAACTCTCATTAGCTGAGACGAAGTTCAGCGATCCCCACCATTACGGCTCTTACGCCTCTCAAAAGGACCAAGGGAAGAATAGCCAAAACCGACCCGGAATTGTAGATTATCATAAAGTACAATATTTATATTGACGGGAAAAGCACCCTTGCAATAATTGACATACAAGACGTAAAAGAGGTTCTTATGAAAGGAATAGTGAAGTGGTTTAATAAAAATAAAGGTTACGGCTTTATTCTTACTGAAGACAACAAGGAGTACTTTGTACACTGGAAATCCATTGTCACCAATTCTCCCAGAGAGTTGAAGGTATTGGAGCAAGACGAAGAAGTTACCTTTGATTTGATCGAAACCGAGAAAGGAATTCAAGCCATCAATATCATCAGGACACATCCCTGATAGTTTTTCGCTTGATCTTTGGGCGCTGTTCTCGGCGCCCATTATTATATACTGCAGTATCGCATGATAATGGTTCCAATTACCAGAGATGAGCCCGGATGAACAGGTAAAGCGATAGTATGCCATTTCTCCCGATCAACAAACAAGACATGAAAGCCCGGGGCTGGTCTGTCTGCGACATCATCCTCATTAGCGGAGATGCCTATATAGACCATCCCTCCTTTGGCGTTCCCATCATCGCGAGGACCCTGGAAGCTGCTGGGTTCAGAGTGGGTATCATCGCTCAACCGGACTGGCACAATGACGCAGATTTTATGGCTCTGGGCGCTCCCCGGCTATTCTTTGGCATCAGCTCCGGAAATATGGATTCTATGGTGAATCATTATACTGCCCAGCGTCGGCTACGCTCCGATGACGCCTACAGTCCGCAAGGCAAAAGCGGCAAGAGACCGGATCGTGCCGTAATGATCTATACCAACATCATCAAACGGTTGTATAAAGGCATCCCGGTAGTTATCGGCGGAGTGGAAGCCTCTTTGCGACGTGTGGCACATTACGATTTTTGGCAAAACAAGGTGCGCAATAGCATATTGGCAGACAGCAAAGCCGACCTATTAATCTATGGCATGGCAGAGCAAACGATCACAGATCTGGCAAGGATGCTGGACGCGGGCAAGCATATATCAGAACTAAGCGATCTCCCCTCCACAGTATGCTTTTGCAAGGAAGCGGGAGAGCCACGCTTGCCGGATGCCGATCAATGCGGGGATAAAAACACTTTTCACCTGATGAATCGTGTTTTTTACGATAACTATGCCACTAAGGCACTCTTTCAACTCAATGGCGGCCGCTGGATCAAACACAATCCCCCCGCCCCCGCTCTGCCCGGTAAAGAACTGGATAGAATCTACTCTCTGCCCTTCATGAATGCGCCTCATCCCACCTATGGAAATCAACGCATCCCGGCATGGGAACAGATCAAGCAAAGCATCACCAGCCATCGCGGTTGCTACGGTGGCTGTAATTTCTGTGCCATCGCCGTGCATCAGGGACGCAGGATCCAATCCCGCTCTGCAGCCTCCATCATCGCGGAAGCACGCAAGCTGAAAGGAACCATCAGCGATGTGGGCGGACCCAGCGCGAATATGTATGGCAGCTATTGTAAACTCGGTTTTCCCGATAGCTGTCCCCGCCGCTCCTGCATTTTCCCGGAGATCTGTCCCAATCTGGTTTTGGATCACGAAGCGCAATTGCATCTGCTGGATGCAATCTCCAAACTTCCGGATATCAAGCATGTATTTATCGCCAGCGGCATCCGCCACGACCTGGTTTTGGGCAATAAACGCTACATCAAAGCCATTGCGACCAAATATACCGGGGGTAGGTTGAAATTGGCTCCGGAGCATAGCGCGCCAAATGTGCTGAAACTGATGGGCAAGCCTCCGATCGAGCGCTTTGAAGCCTTTTCCAAAGAGTATTTCGAAGAACTGCGCTCTTCCGGACTCAAACGTCAGATCATTCCCTACATCATCATCGGCCATCCCGGTACGACGATGGAAGACGCAATAGCCCTGAAACATTGGTTGGAAAAGCATAAGATCCATGTGGAACAAGTACAGGAATTCACTCCAACGCCAATGACCATAAGCACTTGCATGTATTATACGGGTCTGGATTTTGAGAGTGGATCCCCCATACATATACCCTCGCCGGGCGAGATCCGCAAGCAGAAAGAGCTGATAGTAAAAACCGCGCCTGCTACCAAGCCCCGGCCTCCCAAGCCTTTCATAAAAGCATAGACAGATAATTTCCCCATCCGCATATTCCACATTGTTGTTGACAGATAAGCCAATCATATAATCTTGGAACCAATACAGGGGTGCTGAGTTTTCAGCTGAGAATATACCCTTCGAACCTGATCCGGATA
>LSQX01235211.1_pt2 | contig 11027 bp, 11 predicted proteins | sample 654561 | NCBI WGS metagenome assembly LSQX01 (sample SAMN04489861, study PRJNA283612) | anaerobic digester metagenome | isolation source: 4 biogas reactors fed with cattle manure at either 37C or 55C with and... | place: Denmark: Kongens Lyngby | collected 2014 | reverse complement strand
AAACCCACTGAAAATAATGACTTACGGGTAGACATATGGAGCTTCAGGCTTATTAAACAACTGGGCACGGCATGCCGTGCCCCTACCTGCCCTCGCCCAACCCCCGCCGTCATACCGGTTTTTTTGCGACCCGGCCCGTTCATCAAAGCATTCAGCCCAAACAACGCGAAAAAGACCGGTATCCAGATCGGGAAGACGATGAGGAGCATGACCAGCCCTCTTCAGTGTTTTATAGATCCTTGGTTTTTTAAGACATCAAGACTTTTTTAAACTCCCCGGAAAGTCGGACGGATGTGCGATGGGCGGGGGTTGGGGTCCGGGTATAGATCCTGACGCGAGAGCTCGTAGGGGCACGGCATGCCGTGCCCACAAAACCCACTGAAAATAATGACTTACGGGTAGACATATGGAGCTTCAGGCTTATTAAACAACTGGGCACGGCATGCCGTGCCCACAAAACCCACTGAAAATAATGACTTACTGGTATACATATGGAGCTTCAGGCTTATTAAACAACTGGGCACGGCATGCCGTGCCCCTACCTGCCCTCGCCCCTCGTCCCTAATTAAACTTCTGCGCAAATTTTGCACAGCTGCCAATCCCCGTATGGGCAATTGTTGCCCGGAAACCAGTTCAAAATCACTTGAAACAGCATTTGCAAGCGAATAAATCAATTGGCATGACAGTTGCTCTTACAAAGGCAGATGATCCCGAATCGAAAATCAACCCACACAGGAGACACTCTCATGAAAAAGACATTCACTTTCAGCCTTCTGGCCCTGGCGCTCATGCTTGTCATGCCTGCAGCCTTCGCCCAGACTCCCCCGCCCTCTCCGCCAGCCGATCAGGCATCGGATGGCTCCCCTCAAGCCCGGACTTTCGAAAATCTGGATAAAAACCAGGATGGGCTTGTCAGCCGTGAAGAATTCATGGAAGATTGGGTGCCCAGCGCTTCCTGGCGCTTTGACAATCTGGACCTGGACGGAGACGGTTTTTTGAGTCCTGAAGAACTGGCGGCCTGTCCTTATTGCGGCGGAACACCGCAGGGCGGTCGGGGATTGCGTGGCGGTCAGGGACCCATGGGCCCCGGCGGAGGCTACGGCGGTGGCTATGGTCGTTCGCAGGGAGGAGGCTATGGCGGTGGCCGGGGTCTGGGCGGAGGCGGTCGCCAAGGCCAGGGACCCGGTCAGGGCCAGGGCTGGGGCGCTGATCGAGGCCGGGGACTGGGCGGTCGCGGTCGTACCGATGCAGTCGATCGTCCCCGGGCTGGACGCCCGTCTGCAAATGCCCCTGCTTCCCCCACGGCTGGCAACGCTCCCGCAAGACCTCGCGCATCCATGGCACCAGGTCGCCCCAGAATCCAGAACATAGATCTTGATCAGGATGGGAAGATCAGCCGCGAAGAATACGAAGCCGCCTGGGAAAAGTATCATAAAGAACAGTTTGATCGGCTTGATGTGAACAAAGACGGTTCTCTGAGTGCTGATGAGTTGCCGCCCCGCTTCGCTCCTGTCGCTCCATAAATTTCCCCCCCTTGGTTCAGATGCCGGTGTGTCGGACTTCATCACCCGACGTGCCGGCATCCCCTTTTTACAAGTCGACTGATGGCGGCCGTACTATGATAGAATCTTGAAAGAGTCGCTTACTTCAATTTAAGGAATATCATGCGACAGCATTTATTCACAGGCTTGCTCATGTTTTTTGCGGTACTGATTTCTGTGGGCCAGTATCTTGAACATCGTGGAGTGGTTCAGCGGACCGAAAGTGCCCTGGAACACAGGGCCCGGGATTTGTCGTCGGCCTTCAGTGTCGTGATCCGCTCACAGGGGCGGGGAGCAAGAATGTCCCGGGATCGTTTGGAGCATGCTCTGGTTGAGCTGGTGCAGTCTGCTCAGTTGGAGTCTGTCGTGCTGCTGGATGAATCAGGGAATATTGCCGCCTCAGCGGGAGCCCCTTTGGAATCCTCTCCCGAATTTCTGATGAACGCCCGCATCGTCAAAAGCAATAATAAAGTCGCTTTCGCCAATCTGATTTCACTGGGTCCCGAATCACGTCTCTGGATGAACCGTCCCCCTGAAGAAGGAATACAATGGCCCCGTGGTGCAGGCCGAAGACGCAATGGGGATCCGAAGAGAGAAAATATGCCCCCCTCGCCCGAGCCGGGTATGGGTCCACGGGGATTTGCAGGGCTTCCCCCCCGATGGATGAGTCATGAAGAGTATGACCGCCTGGTGCAATCTCAGGGGATCCATTGGTTTCTGGTGACCTTGTCGACCCGGCCTGTCCAAAAAGAAATTCTCCGCGACCTTCTGTTGCGCATGTCCATCACAGGGGCCGTGTGGATTGCCTGTATCGCTTTGGCGGCCGCCTGGCGAAGTCAGAAAAAATCCACGCAACTGGCTCTGGCCCTGGTCGGTGCCGAAGAGGCCGCAGGACGTCTTCGCGAACTCAACACGACAGCGGCCGGACTCATGCACGAAACGAGAAACCCCCTGAATCTCATCCGGGGCATGGCGCAAATGATTGAACAGGACGGCGCCTTGCCGGAGGAAACACGCAGGCAAGCGCTGAGCATTACCGAAGAGGCCGACAGAATAGCGGGCCGACTCAATCAGTTTCTGGACTTTGCACGGCCGCCCACAGCACAACTTCATGATGTGCCGCTCAGAAAACTTCTGGAGGAAATTCTTACAATACTCAGTGCTGATCTGGAGGAAAAAGCTGTGGACTTTTCCATATCCGGCCCGGATCTGTCTGTGGAGGCCGATGCGGGCATGGTACGCCAGATGGTTTTCAATCTGGTTCATAATGCCGTACGAGCCGTGGATCAGGGCGGAAAAATAACACTTTCCATCACGCCCCTTTCCCGTCGGGAACTGGCTTTGGAGGTGAGCAATACAGGCCGGGCCGTTCCTGAAGCGGATTGCGAAGAAATTTTCCAGCCCTATGTCAGTCATTTCAATGAAGGGACCGGACTGGGTCTTCCCATTGTCCGGCAATTGGCCCGTGCCCATGGTTGGGAAGTCCGATGCCAACCCCGGAAAGAAGGAGCGTGCTTCAGAATCAGCGGAATGAAATATGATGACACAGATGCAGGGAGGGTCCCGGAATGAGTGGCCAGATGCGTGTGCTGGTTGTGGACGATGATCAGGGTCAGCGGGATCTGCTCTGCTCTTTTCTCAAGAAAAAAAAGAGGCTCGTTGAAACCGCTTCCTCAGGTGAAGAGGCACTGGCTCTGCTGCAAAAAAAAGCCTTTTCCCTTCTCGTTTCCGATATACGCATGCCGGGCATGTCCGGATTGACCCTTCTCGAAGAACTGCGCAAAAACTTTCCGCTCATGCCCGTGCTGCTGGTGACGGCCTATCCTGATGTGCGCGATGCTGTGGAAGCCATGCGCGGCGGTGCCGTGGATTATCTGGAAAAACCCATCGATCTCGACGAGCTGCATGAGGCTGTCAACAGAGCACTGGGCCGGCCGGAGGAAGAAGAAGAAACAGCCGTTCCCATCCCGCCGCTGCCGGAGGGGATCGTCGCCAGAAGCCCGGCCATGCAGGCTCTCCTCCAGGAACTGGCTCTCGTTGCGCCCTCCGATGCCCGCGTGCTCATCACCGGGGAAAGCGGTGCGGGCAAGGAGATCATCGCCGATCTGCTTCATGGCTGGAGCGCACGAAAAGAGGGTCCCCTCATCAAAGTCAATTGCGCTGCTCTCCCGGAAAACCTTCTGGAAAGCGAACTCTTCGGCCATGAAAAAGGCGCTTTCACCAGTGCCGTCTCCCGCCGGGTCGGCCGCTTTGAAGAAGCTGACGGAGGCACGCTCTTTCTGGATGAAATCGGCGAGATTTCTCCTTCCGTACAGGCAAAACTGCTGCGCGTCATCCAGGACGGTTCTTTCAGCCGTATCGGATCCAATGCGGAGCTGAAAAGCAATGCTCGCATCCTCACGGCCACAAACAGAAATCTGGAAACAGAGGTGGAAGAGGGACGTTTCCGCGAAGATCTGTATTATCGCCTCAACGTCATTGAAATTCACATGCCCCCTCTGAGAAGCCACAAACAGGATATCCCGCTGCTGGCTGCGCAGGTGGCCAGAGAACTCTCACGGGGCAATGTGCGCTTTTCGCCCGGAGCGCTCGCCGCCCTGGAAGACTGGCACTGGCCCGGAAATGTCCGTGAACTGCGCAATGCCGTTGAGCGCGCCGTCCTTTTGTCCGGAGGCTCCGTCATTCTTCCCGAACACCTGCCCCGGCAGATGGCGAATGCCGAAAAACAGGGCACAGCCGAAGACCCGCCCGCCACAAGAATGGAGGAGGTGGAGCGCACAACCATTCTGCAGGCTCTACGGGAAAACAACTATGTCCGCACGGAAACAGCCCGTGCTCTGGGGATCAGCCGTCGAACTTTGAACTATCGGCTCAGGCAATATCGGGAGGAAGGATATCAGATTGATCCGGAAAGCTGAAGTTTTCCACCAGTCCCCGAATGACGGCAAAATCTTCGTGACTCTTGCCACTTCTATCTTCAAGTAGCATTCACCCCCGGGGAATTGGTAGGATAACCATTCTCCCGCAACCCCATTTTTCCCACGAGTCTGTTTTTTTATGATGTCCACAATCATATTGCCCATTCTGATGTTCAATGTCCTTCTCTGTCCTGTAGAAACAGAGATGGGCCAGCAGGACTTGAAGCCTCTGTCGATCAATCGTGTCGGAATGGAAGAGGGCAAAGCAGAGGGCATCCTGGAAGAGGAAGTCGAGGACAAAAAACGGCAGTGGTTTATCCTTTTCGGGGTCGTGAGTGCCTATCCCAAGCTGAAAAGCGAGCGTATTCTGAAGGAATACTTTGATCCGGCCATGTCTTTTATTGCACCGGCACACAGAGGAACACGCACCTTCAGCGATTTCAAAGACAAGGGCTTGCTCATGCCCCCGCAAATTGCCGTGGGACGTATCATCTCCGACAAATTCGCTTTCTCCGTCCATGGCGGATATTCCGAAGGGGTCCGACGCACGAAAAGAAAAGATCCTTCCATTTTTTTTGGAGTGCCCTGGACCACCCGCGTCAGTATCCGGCGTTACAGTACCTATCTGGGTCTGGATCTGGATTATTATCCGGCGGGCATGGCGAAATTACAAAAATATCCGAACTGGGGAGAACGTCTGAAAGGCATCAAACCCACGCTGGGTGTGCGTCTCAACTACAATCGTACGGGCTATGATGCCCGGGCCAGGGTGGCTCTGGGCTGGCTGAACCGGGGCGTTGCCGTCCATCTCCATAACCATTGGGCTCTGCCGGGGATCACCGCTGTTGCCGGTGTGGATATTCCCCTCAATGAACGAAGTGTTTTCGTTTTCAATTTCGGCTACACCTGGTTCAAAAAACAGACCCGTGATTTTGACGGGCCAGCCGTGACTCTGGCTTGGCGCTTCTATTTCTGAGAAGCCTTTACTGAACCCGGCTGCGCAATTTCCTGTTGAAAAGCAAGAGCAGAAAGAAGGGACCGCCCAGCAGAGCCGTGATCACGCCTACGGGTATCTCGGCTGGAGCGAAGAAGATCCGGGCCCCTGTATCGCATAAGCACAGAAATGCACCGCCCAGAAAAAAGACGGCGGGAAAAAGATGCCGGTGATCGTTGCCCACAAGAAGACGGCAGATATGAGGAACCATCATCCCCACAAATCCGATGGGACCGCAAACGGAAACGATGCCACCCACCATGAGCGATACGGCGAAGAAAAGCAGGAGGCGGATCCGTTGCAGTTCCATGCCGCGGCTTCTCGCCAGATCATCCCCCAAAAGAAGCAGATTCATTTCCTGACGAAGCAGAAAGAGGGTCGCTGTGCCCGTTGCAACGAGAGGGAACAAGGTGAGCACGGCATCATAACCCACCAGCCCCAGCCCGCCCATGAGCCAGCGGACGAGCCGGAAAGAATCGTGGAGATTGGCGCTGTACTGCAAGGCGAGGATCATGCTCGAAAGAAAATAACTCAGTGCCACTCCGGCGAGCAAGAGGGTCTCCGTTGCAAAGCCGCCCTGAAGCCTCGTCAGTCCATAGGCCAGAAGAATAACCAGGACAGCACCGAGAAAAGCCGCGCCCGTTGTTCCGGAAAAGCCCGGCAATGCCAGAACCACACCCAGACGCATATACAGGGCCGCTCCGAAAGCCGCACCGCCGGAAACACCCAGTGTAAAAGGCGTCGCCAGAGGATTGCGGAATAGCGCCTGAAATGCCATGCCGCTCAGGGCGAGTCCGCTCCCGGCGAGAAAAGCCGTGAGTACACGAGGCACCCGGATACGCCAGAAGACAGCGGACTCAATCCCATCGCTTCCCGAAGCGAAGATACCGCTCAGACTGATCTTTGTCATCCCCGCAAAAGGCGCCACAAAAAACACGGCGAGAGAAAATAGAATAAAGAGAATCAGAATCCACCGGCTGTTCATTGTGTCACCTTTCCGGGAATCACCACCTCTTTCCCTCCTTCAGGATCGGAGAGAAGCCGGAAAGGACTGTCGTAGATGGAAGTCAGCATTTCACAGTTCATGAGCTCTTGAGGGGGACCGAAAAATATCCGGCGACCGTCTTTCAAGGCCAGCACACGCTCATACTCATGAAGACCCTGATTCAGATCATGGGTAACCGACACGACAGCGACCCCCTCTTCGTCACGGAGCTTCCGGATGAGGGCCAGCACTTCGCCCTCATGACGGTAATCAAGAAAAGTGGTGGCTTCATCCAGAAAAAGAACCCGGGGACACTGGGCGAGGGCGGCGGCAATAAATACTTTCTGCCGTTCCCCGCCGCTTAAACTCGCAAGGGGCCGTTCAGCGAAGTGTTCCATCTCACATTGTTCCAGAGACTGGTGGACGATGACATGGTCTTTGTCGCTCAAGGGTGCAAGCAGATTCTGGTAGGGATAGCGAGCCATGAGCACGAATGCGTAGACCGTATAGGGGATGAGCATGTTGCCCGCCTGCGGCACATAGGCAAGCTGCCGGGCAAGGTCACGACGGGAGAGCTTCTGTATATCCTGCCCTTCAAAAAAAATACGCCCTCCATGGATGGGCAAGAGCCGCAGCATGGCCTTGAGAAGGGTGGACTTCCCCGCACCATTGGGCCCGATGATGCACAGCGACTCTCCTTCTTCCAGACTGAAACTCAGCTCCTTCAGAATGGTTTTGCCACCGAGAAGCACCCTCAGATTTCTGATCTCAAAAGCAGGAACACTCATAAAACAAAGTCTTTCAGGTCGGGATGCAGCTTTCGGACAAAAGCCTCCAGAACAAGTGAAACACGGGGACCCGGAATGGTGAAATACGGTGCTCCGAGAATATGCACCGCCTCTTCACGGACAGCACGCAATATCTGTAGTTCACGCCAGGCCGTCATGGAATCGGGTGAGGAGGCTGTCTCTTCTTCGGCCACCAGTTCCATGATGATATCAGGGTCGAGATGAAGCATGCCTTCCAGCGATAAAACAGGGTATTCGGCTACAGATCCCGAAACACAATTTTCGCCTCCGGCCACAAGCAGCAGATCACTCAAAAAAGAACCCGTGCTGACAGCATAGACTTCTTCAAACCGGTCGCTGTAACTGTTTCGACCCGTGACCAGAAGTACGCGACGATTTTCCCGGCCCTGCAGCACGGCCTGTACTGTGGCGATATTTTTATCAAGGGTATCAACAAGCCTCTTCCCTTCCGGATCACGCCCGCAACGTTGAGCCAGCGTCAGAAAACTCGCACGGATATCGTCCAGTGTATCCTGAGGAACAATCTCATAGGACAGGCCCAGATGATCCAGTTGAGCACGGTGTTCACGATGAAAAGGGGTCATGAAAATCAAACGGGGATTGAGGGCCGCCAGCGCTTCATAATTGAAATCCAGCAGACCGCCCACGGAAAGACAGTTTGCCGTTTCAGGAGGATAAAGACAGAAACGGGTCACACCCACCACCTCTTCACGGGCACCCAAAGCGAAAAGCGTTTCAGTCAGCCCCGGCGACAAAGAAACAAAACCACGACCCTCTCCCGATTCAAGATCACCTGCACCTTGCCCATACCACTCGTCAAAGGCCTGAAACCGCAAAAAAAGGGAAAGCCCCAGACTTGCAAAAAAAACCAGGATGATCAACAATCCACGCATAAGGCAATACAATCCTTTCAAAGGAAATTCTTCAAGTCTGTATTGTACGTGGATGCATGGAAGAGATTCATCTGCGACCCTGGAACGGGGGGCGAGGAACGAGGGACGAGGAGTGAGGGGCGAGGGACGAGGGACGAGGAGTGAGGGGCGAGGAGCATATAAAGTACTTGAGGCATCAGTGGTCTCTGGGGAATCGGTCGGATCGGTCGGATCTGCGAAGGACTTTGGTTGGAGTCGGGGTTGAAATGGGCACGGCATGCCGTGCCCCTACCCGCCCTTACCCTATTCCCTATTCCCTATCCCCTATTCCCTTATCTTCCGACAGCAATTGATCCAGCAGCTGCCGGGCCTCATCATAAAAACCCATCTGATTCAGACATTTCACTTTCAGCGCCAGCAGACGCCGTCTATCTGAGTTCTCCTCCAAAAGCGAATCAATGAGAATCAGGACCTGATCATATTCCTGCATCACATAGAGCGTCTTCGCCTGTCCGTAAAGACATTTCAGTTGATCTTGTTCCATTTGTGCCACCCATAACATCCAATTTAACTCTCAAGAAAAAGAGTTCTTCCATCAGGACAACCTCAAGTATCTATACTATTATTATATCATAAAAGGCCTTAGAACTCAAACAAAGGTCTTATTTGTTTTTTTATTATAATATTCTTGCTTTTTGGCGACCACGTCAAGGTCGTTCCCGGCCGGTTTGAGGCGCCGCCTCTGAACTCCGTTTTTCTGTTTCCGACTGGACCCGGAAACTCACTGAACTGCTGACAGTCTCCCCGGGAAACGATCTCCATCGTCGAATTTCCCTGTCCTGTGAAATAATTCAGATTCAATCCCATCGACGAAAGACGAAGGACGCGTCCACTCTGTCCACTTGACAGAAAGAAGCCTTTCGAGGTAAAATACATGAGTTGTCAAATTCCTGCCCCTCACTATATATGGTGTCATTATGAATAAAAAAATTCTTATCGGTTTTGCTGTATTTCTGGTCATCTTTCTGGTGCTGCCTCTGGTATTATCCGTCGCCAGAGGCGCCAATGGCTCCGAAACGTCAGCCCGTCCAACAGGCCCTGCTGAGCCTCCGAAATGGAATGCTGAAAATCTTGTGGGCACCGCCTGGAGCGTCAAGACCCCTGATATCCCCGTGGCTGTGACGATCAATCTTGGTCCCGGCGGACAGGCCTCCGCAACGGCTCCAGCCATGCTGGCTCCCATTGTCAAGGCTCATCTGGGCACGGATACCATCATGGGAACGTGGCGTGTGGAAGGTGCCAAGCTCATCGCCAGTGTGGATCTCAAAGGCAAAACAACCACTGTTGCCTGCGATATCCTCGGCGACAGAATCTTCTATCAGGACAAAGAAATCAAACGGGTAGGCTGATCAGCATCGGCCGCTGCGATTGAAAGTCCGCCATGTCCTCTCCCCTTTCGGCCCTGGAAAAGGAAAGCAGGCTCCTTCAACAATTGCGCCTTTATCCCGCCGCTGCTCTGGCTTATTCGGGCGGTGTGGACTCCAGCTATCTGGCCGATGTGGCCTTCGAAGTACTGGGCGAAAATCTGCTGCTACTCATTGCCGATACGCCCACCCAGCCCCGTGCGGAACTTGCCGCCGCTCTGGATCTCGCCGGAGAAAGAGGCTGGCCCGTCATGTCTTTCACCTCCGGAGAATTTGATAACCCGGACTTTCTCGCAAACTCTTCGCAACGCTGCTACCACTGCAAAGGGGAAATTTTCGCATCGCTGAAACAGCACGCCGCCGAGCAGGGCATTTCCATTCTTCTTCATGGCGAAAATGCGGACGACGCCTTCGACACGACCCGTGTCGGTGTTCTGGCCGCCAGAGAAGCCGGCGCCTTGGCGCCTCTGGCTGATCAGGGATTCACCAAAGAGGAGATCCGCCAGCGAAGCAGAGCACGCCAGCTCCCCACCTGGAACAAAGCCTCTTTCGCCTGTCTCGCCACGCGCATCCCCACGGGCACTCCCATCAGCAGAGAAATCTTGTGCCGCATCGAAAAAGCCGAGAGCCTTCTGCAGCAAGCCGGGTTCCACCAATATCGTGCCCGCCATCATGGCGATCTCTGCCGCATCGAAGTGGAAGAAGAAGAGATGGCGCGCTTCCTCGATCCCGCCCTGCGCAAGACTATCGTTGATGGTATCCGCAAGATCGGATACAGCCAGGTTACCCTCGATCTCAAAGGCTACGGTCGTCCCTGAGCAAACCCCTTTTCCTCATGAACTTGCATGTTCTCCTTCAGCCTCTTTAGAATGCCGGTAGAGTACTTGTTATTGCATTCAACCCAAAAGGAAAAGATCATGATGAAACGAGCCTTTATTTTTGTGCTGGCCGTGGCACTCTTCATTGCCATTACCGGCGGCTATGGGCAACTTGTCAACAGCCGATGGATCACCCGATCCTTTATCAGCGCTGAAGAAAGGCCCAGTGAATACCCTGAGTTTGTTATCGGCAACAACTACAAATTTTATGAGAATGGCAATCTGGTTCAGGGCCGGATAGTGGAAGCCAATGGCCGCTGGCTGACAGTATATGACCAGATTTATTATAAGTACATCAATCTGGACAGGGTGACCTACATCGAAATCATTCAATACAAAGCAGACTGAGGATACATGGCCATGCGCCTCAGCCTTTTAGTAATGGTTACACTGTCATGGATGCCCCTCGCCTCGGGAAATATCCAGGAGATTGATCCGCCTGAAATTCTCGCTCCGGAGGACAATGCCATCATTTACGGACCGCAACTCACCGTCCGCTGGGCACCTCTGGAAGAAGGGCAATGGTGCCAGATCCAGATTGCCCGTGATCCGGATTTCAATGAGATCCTGGCTGATGCCGACGAGCTTCACGGAGACTCCTGGAAC
>LSQX01320583.1_pt1 | contig 11028 bp, 8 predicted proteins | sample 654561 | NCBI WGS metagenome assembly LSQX01 (sample SAMN04489861, study PRJNA283612) | anaerobic digester metagenome | isolation source: 4 biogas reactors fed with cattle manure at either 37C or 55C with and... | place: Denmark: Kongens Lyngby | collected 2014 | reverse complement strand
CGAGGAGGCCAAAGGACTGGAAACGGAACTGGATATCGTTGAGGGGATGCAATTCGACCGCGGCTATCTTTCTCCTTACTTTGTTACCAATCCGGAAAAGATGGAAGTCAGTCTCTCTGATTGTTACATCCTGATCAACGAGAAGAAAATCAGTGGCATGAAGGACCTCCTCCCCATCCTTGAACAGATCGCAAAAATGGGCTCTCCCCTGCTGATCATCGCTGAAGATATCGAAGGGGAAGCGCTGGCGACATTGGTCGTGAACAAAATCCGCGGGACCCTCCATGTGGCGGCCGTGAAGGCACCTGGTTTCGGTGACCGACGGAAGGCCATGCTTGAGGATATTGCCACCCTGACGGGGGGGAAGCTGATCTCCGAGGATATGGGCGCGAAGTTGGAGAACGCCACGATTGACGATCTGGGGAAGGCCAAGCGCATCACCATAGACAAGGACAACACGACCATTATCGATGGTGCCGGAAGCCGCGAGGATATTGAAGGCCGTGTCAAGCAGATTCGTGTTCAGATTGAGGAGACAACCTCCGATTACGACCGCGAGAAACTTCAGGAGAGATTGGCGAAACTTGTCGGTGGTGTTGCTGTAATCAGAGTCGGTGCCGCGACGGAAACGGAAATGAAGGAAAAAAAGGCACGGGTCGAAGACGCGCTCAATGCGACCCGGGCAGCCGTTGAAGAAGGGATCGTTCCTGGCGGCGGCGTCGCCTACCTGAGGACACTGGGGGCGTTGGATGGGCTTAAACTCTCTGGCGACGAACAGATCGGTGTGAGTATTGTGAAAAAGGCTCTCGAGGAGCCCCTCCGGCTGATCGCACAGAACGCGGGCATGGAGGGAAGCATTGTTGTTGAGAAGGTCAAGGAGAAGAAGGGGGCCTTCGGATTCAATGCCAGAACGGAAAAATACGAAGACATGATTGGCGCCGGTGTTATTGATCCAACCAAGGTGGCTCGCTTTGCCCTGCAGAACGCAGCCAGTGTTGCGTCGCTGATGCTTACGACCCAGTGCATGATTGCCGACAAACCGGAGGATAAATCAGCCATGCCGGCCATGCCTCCCGGGGGAGGTTATCCCGGTATGGGTATGTAACTGATTGTTGGAGACATAGGCAAATGGTCAAGAAGGGCCTCCGATTGTTGCAAATCGGAGGCCTTTCTTACTTCTTCTTGAAAGACTATGGTTTATGTGGTAGTTAGGCAGCCAAATCTCCTGGAGGCGTTTTGAATGGATTATAAAAGTACCTTGAATTTGCCTAAAACGGGCTTCCCCATGAAGGCCAATCTCTCCCAGAAAGAACCGGAGATCCTCGGGCTTTGGGAAGATATGAGCATCTACACCTGCATCAGGGGCGCTTCCCGGAAGATGACACCATACATCTTGCATGACGGTCCTCCTTACGCCAATGGGAACATTCATCTCGGCACGGCACTGAACAAAGTCATCAAAGATATCGTCATCAAGTCCAAAAATATGTCCGGTTTTGACTGTATTTATGTTCCGGGGTGGGATTGCCATGGCCTTCCTATAGAACATCAGGTGGATAAAGAACTGGGGGAGAAAAAAGGAACCCTGTCGCAGGTTGAAAAACGCTTGGCCTGCCGGAGTTATGCCGGAAAATTTGTTGACTTGCAGCGGAAGCAGTTCAAACGCCTCGGTGTGTTCGGGGACTGGGAAAAACCTTATCTCACCATGGAATACGACTATGAGGCGACGACGGTTGAAGAATTCGGAAAACTCTACCTCAATGGCAGTGTCTATAAAGGGAAGAAACCCGTTTACTGGTGTGCCACCTGCAAAACCGCCCTGGCGGAAGCCGAAGTCGAATATGCGGAACATCATACGCCGTCGATTTATGTCAAATTTGCTGTGGTTTCCGATATAGCCGCCGTTCGCCCGAAGCTGGCGGGGGAAAAGGTCCATTTTGTCATCTGGACCACCACGCCTTGGACCATTCCGGCCAACTTGGCCATCGCTCTCCATGAAAAGTTCCTCTATGCGGCTGTAAAGGTCCGCGGCGAGGTACTCATCGTGGCCAAGGAACTCCTCGACTATTGTCTGGACGCTTTCGGCTGGCGTAATGAACCCCACGATATCCTGGATGAGTTTCTTGGAGTGGAGGCAGAGGGACAGCGCTGTCGTCATCCATTGTATGACCGGGAAAGCATCATCATTATCGCGCCCTTTGTCACCCTTGATGCCGGAACCGGCTGTGTCCACATTGCCCCCGGCCACGGCCAGGAAGACTATGAAATCGGTATGCAATACGGGCTGGATAATTACGCGCCCGTCGATGTGGACGGCAGGTTTACTCCCGACGTCGAGTTCTTTTCCGGTCAGTTTGTCTTTGATGCCAACGAGGCGGTCAATGCGAAACTCGAAGAGCTGGGGAGCCTTCTCGGTAACATTGATTTTGAGCATTCCTATCCACATTGCTGGCGATGTAAACAGCCGATCATTTTTCGTTCCACAGAACAGTGGTTCATTTCCATGGAGAAAAACGATCTGCGAAGAAAGGCCCTTCAATGTATTGATAAGGTCGAGTGGATTCCCGGTTGGGGTCACGGCCGGATCTATGGGATGATCGAAAATCGCCCCGACTGGTGTATTTCCCGCCAGCGCCTGTGGGGTGTTCCCCTCACGATTTTTTACTGCGAACACTGCAACCAGGAATTGTTGACGAAAGAACTTCTGGATCGGCTGGTTGCCCTGATTAAAGAGCATGGCGCCGACGTCTGGTTTGAAAAAGACACGAAGGAGCTGATGTTTCCCGGTACGGTCTGCCCGGTATGCGGCCATGAACATTTCCGGAAGGAAACAAACATTTTGGATGTATGGTTTGACTCCGGTGTAAGCCATGCCGCCGTGCTGGAGAGATGGCCCGACCTGTCGTCGCCGGCGGACATGTATCTGGAAGGCAACGATCAGCATCGGGGATGGTTCCATTCGTCGCTTTTGGAGTGTGTCGGCACGCGGGGCCGGGCACCCTATAAAAGCGTCCTGACACATGGGTTCGTCGTGGACGGCGAAGGGAAAAAAATGTCCAAGTCGGTCGGCAATGTCATTGAGTCGCAGCAGATCATTGATCAGTATGGTGCGGAAATCCTCCGGCTCTGGGTGGCTTCTGAAGATTATACCGAAGATATCCGTGTTTCGGATGAAATTTTGAAGCGGCTTGTCGACGCCTACAGACGCATCCGCAATACGGGACGCTATATTTTGGGTAATCTCAATGGTTTCGATCCCGATAAGGATTTATTGGAGATCGATGATCTCCAGGAAATGGATCGGTGGATTCTTCATCGTTTGCAGGAAGTCATCCGCCGGGTCCGGGGCGCTTACGAGGAGTTCCAGTTCCATGTGGCTTACTACACCCTCTATAATTTCTGTGCCGTCGATCTGAGCGCCCTGTATCTGGATGTGCTGAAGGACAGGCTCTACACATCCGGGACGAAATCGAAGGCAAGACGTTCAGCCCAGACGGCGATATACCGGATTCTCGATACCATGGTTCGCCTGTTGGCGCCTATCCTGGCCTTCACTGCGGAAGAAATCTGGGCTGCCTTACCGGAATGCGCGGGTAAAGCAAAAAGTGTCCATTTGACGCAGTTTCCATCGGTAGACGAACGCTTTCATGACGCAGAGTTGGCGGAACGCTGGAAAACCATGATTGCCGTCCGGGCGGAAGTTTCCAAAGTAATCGAAACGGCCAGGCAGGGTAAAATAATCGGGCATTCCCTGGACGCCGCCGTGGATTTATCCTTGCCGCCGAAGCTGCTTGAAGCGCTTCATGGCTGTGAGGGGGATATGCGTGCGTTGCTGATTGTTTCGCAACTGCAATTTGTCGATCGGGAACAACTGACCGATCCGACAGTCAGTGAAGCCATAGACGGTCTCATGATCTCTGTATCGAAAGCAAAGGGGCAAAAATGCGATCGTTGCTGGATTTACAGTCCGACTGTGGGGATGAATTCGGAACATCCCGCGATTTGCGCCCGATGCGCTGAGACGGTTTCTGAAATCGGCTGATATATGAAAAAGTACGGTCTGTTCGTTGTGACGGCGTTGTTGATTATCCTGTCCGACCAGTTGACCAAATACTGGATTGACACCTCCATGACGCTCCACGATTCCATACCGGTCTTGCAGGGGTTCTTCAATCTTACCTATGTCCGGAATCCCGGTGCGGCTTTTGGTTTTCTTGCGCAGACTTCCCCGGCGTTCCGTTACACTTTCTTTATCGGCGTGAATATACTGGCGATTACCCTTATCCTCTTCTATCTTCGGAAAGCGGCCACGACCGAATTCCGCTTGATTCTCGCCTTGGCGTGCATTATGGGGGGGGCGGTCGGCAATCTTATCGACTGGATTTGGTTTGGGGAGGTCCTTGATTTTCTCGATTTCTATATTGGTACGCTGCACTGGCCCGCCTTCAACGTGGCCGATTCCTCCATTTCAGTGGGGGCCTGTTTGCTGGTTTGGGAACTCTGGAAACGGGGCAGACAGGCGAGCGTTTGACCGGTCAAGCCAGCCTCGACCGGTTAACCGGTGTGATATCAAACTAAAAAAACAGCTGCGGCAAAGCTCAAAAGCATTTGACCGCAGACGACCAGGGAACGGCCATACCAGCCGGCACGGACTGCTTGCTGGGTAGAGGAGTATGAGCGGCGCTACCCGGACGCTATACGGCTTCTGAAGGAAGGTCTTAAGGATACCCCGCCGTTTCTGACTTTTCCCTTTCTTGATCATCGAAAGATCAGTTCTACCAACCTCATTGAACGCTTCCATCGCGAGATTGGGCGACGGTCCCGGGTTGTAGGCATCTTTCCCGGCATGGATGCCTGCCTTCGCCTGGGGTCACCACATACCTGATTGCATATGTATATGGCGAGGATGTGACTGCGGACATCCTGATCGTCGAAAAAATCGGGGCAACAGAGGTCCTGATAGCGGGCAAAGAGATCGCCGCCAAGGTGGCCAAAGGCATGATTTCTCCCAATGTACTTGACTATCTCCCTTCTCCCTTTGTCCGAGAAACATATGCTTTTTGAGATGGCTCCACCGAACAGTTTTTTGGGAAAATCCATCCGTGCCTTGGAGCTTCGGCGCCAGTACTATATCGAGGTTCTTGGGGTAAAGGAGAGCATTACCGATGAAGTGAAAATGATGTTCCGTGCAGGTTTCATCATCAAGGACGGGGGGATTCCGGTCGTGTTCGGCAAGGGAAAAGATATCAGAGAGAGCACGCAGTGATCAGGGACGGTCTTGGATGATTGTTGCATCCACGATGACCGGGCCGGATTCCGAGAGAATCAGTGGATTGATATCGATTTCCCGAATGGACGGGAATGCATTGCCGAGTCGTCCCAGTATAACCAGATAGCGGGCAAGCACTTCGATCGGGGCCGGGGGATGCCCCCGGAATCCATTGAGGAGATGACCGTATTTAAGGCTTCCGATCAGGGAGGCGGCCTTTTGAACGGTCAGGGGGGCCAGCGCGAAAGCGGTATCTTTGACCGTTTCAGCGAAAATCCCCCCCAACCCGACCATTACGCAGGGCCCGTGCTGCGGATCGCGCATATAACCCATGATCAGTTCCAATGTTCCCTTGATCTGTCTTTGTATCAGAACGGCGCTTCCCGGAGGCATTCTGTTCTTCAGTTCATGAAAAGCGGCAATCAATTGGGGTTTGTCATGCAGATCGGCCCTCACGAGACCGGCTTCGGTTTTATGGATGCATCCCGGTTGCAACCCCTTTAAAATTACCGGATAGCCCATGCGGGCCGTGGCCTCCAGGCATGCGGCAACGGAAAGCGCTGGATGTTCTTCTACCGTCGGGAGGCCCGCTTTCATCAAAATTTTTTTTGAGACATGTTCATCCAAAATAGCGCCATCCTCGGGGAGGATAATCTCTTCCGTCCATGCAAAATTCGACGAGTCTTCGGCTTCCATGTCCATCCAGTGTGTCGATGTATCCTCCAGCTTGAGCGCCGTGACCATACATTCCGTAGCCCGGTACAGTTCATGGTAGACGGGTATTCCCAGCTTCCTTGCCTCAACCTGAAAATTCAAGATTTCATCCCGCTCCCCAAGGGCCCAGATAAAAACCGGTTTTCCCCATTTACGGGAGAGTTCTGCCGTATTGGAGAGGTTCAGTCGGACCCGGGAAAACCCGGCAAAGGTATGAACCATGCAAGCGTCAACCCCTGTATCGGCAAGGACGGCATCCAGGGCAAGGGAATAGATGTCGAGACCTTGCCCGCTGTGCTGCTCCATAGCCGGCCAAAGGTCAACGGGATTGGCCGGTGGCATCCATGCCGGGAAAATAGTCGACAATTTTGCCGTGGTTGCCCGATCCAATTCGGCCACTTTGATGCCGAAACCATCGAGAAAATCGGCCGCAACAATTCCTGAGGCACCACTGAAAGTGAGAATGGCGATACCGGGCTGTTCCGATTTGTGTGGCCGGGGCAAGACCATTCCCAGGGTCCTGCAAAGATCGACCATTTGATGGAAATCACGGGCCTCAAGGATTCCAGCCTGCCCCAGGACATCCGCCAGAATATGATGGTTGCCCGCCATACTGGCCGTGTGACTCATCGCCGCCTGCCTGCCGGTTTCGCTTTTCCCTCCTTTTAAAATGACCACGGGCTTGGCCCTACGGTGGAGTCGATAAATTTCGATGAAGCGCTTCAGATTCACGAAGGATTCCAGATAAAAGCCGATGACACGGGTATCGTTGTCCTGAAGCAGGTATTCGAGCAGATCGCATTCGTTGATATCGACCCTGTTGCCGATGGAGCAGACTTTATTGAATCCGGATATTTTGTGAGACAGGAGATCGACGATAAACCCCGCTGACAGCATACCGCTTTGTACGACCAAAGACACGGGGCCCGGCTCAAGCAGACCACTCAAGGACAAAGGATCCGTGAAGGAGAAAACAAAGCCGTTTTTCCCGTCAACAAGACCCATGCAATTGGGGCCCCAAATACGGGTGTCTGTCTGTCCGGTCAGCATTGAAAGCCGGGTCTGGCTAATTTCCCCGTCCCCGCCTATTTCTGAAAAACCGCCGGATTCGATGATCACTCCGGGGATACCCTTGGCAACACAGGCCTTGGCTGCATCCGGGGTCTGGTTTGCGGGAATGAAGAGAATGGCCAGGTCCGGTTTACCGGGTACATCATATACGGATGGATAACAGACCAGGTTTCCAATACTTTTGTACCGAGGATTCACGGGGTAGATGGGGCCTTGGAATGTATTCTGCAGGTTCTGCAGAATGGCATAGCCTCCCTTGGACTTGTTGGGGGTAGCACCAACGATAACAATACTTTTGGGATGAAAAAAAAATTCCATGACGAATCCTTCGGTAGGAACCCGTTTACGGCATGTTACCATAATTTGCCGTTATTTGTTCAATAAGGAGTGGGCTATTTCATCAGGCTGGGCAGGTAAAGGGCGAGTTGGGGGAAAATCATGACCAGGAGAACAGTTGAGAACAGGGCCGCCATCATCCATATGGTGCCCCTGAATATGATATGGAGGGGGACATCCCGGGCAACCCCGGCCACAACATACACGTTGATCCCTATGGGGGGGGTGATGACACCGATTTCAGCCACCAGCACAATGATGACACCGAACCAGATGGGATCGTAACCCAGTGTTGTTACAACCGGGAAAAAAACCGGGACCGTCAACATGACCATGGCCAGGGAATCCATGAGACAGCCGAGAAGGACATAGATCAAGATAATCATGGCCATGATCGCAAAGGGGGGCAGGGGAAGGCCTCCGACCCACACGCCGATATCGGTTGGAATGCGGGTTACAGCGAGAAAATGACCGAAAATCGTTGCTCCGGCGACAATAACCATGATCATGCAGGTGATGCGTACGGTATCGTCCAGGGTTTTCAAAAACCCATCCCAGGAAAGATTTCGTCCGACGACCGCAATGACGAGCGTTCCCAAAGCGCCGATAGCGGCGGCCTCGGTGGGCGTGAAAAGGCCGATGAAAAGCCCGCCCATGACAAGAAAAAACAGGATCAGCGTTTCAATCAGGCCGGAAAGCGAAGCGATTTTCTCCGTCAACGTGGATTTAGGACCCCGTGGCCCCACACCCGGTTTCAGTAGGTTCCACAGGATAATCGTCAAGGTGAACATGAATGACAGAAGGATCCCCGGCAACACACCAGACATGAATAACTTGCCGATCGATTGTTCCGTCATGATGCTGTAAACGATAAAGATGGTACTCGGCGGGATGAGGATCCCCAAGCTTCCGGCTGCGGCAACGACCCCGGTCGCCAGAGAGGGATCGTAGTTGTATTTTTTCATTTCCGGGAGGGTGACGGAGGCCATGGTGGCGGCGGTCGCACTGGTGGAGCCGCAAATGGCGGAAAAGCCCGCGCAGGCTCCGACAGTGGCAATGGCAAGTCCTCCCGGAAAGTGACCGATGAATTTATGGGCGGCGTTGAATAGTCTTGTGCTGATTCCGGAGTGGAAGGCACATTGGCCCATAAAAACAAACAGGGGAATCACCGTCAGATTGTAGGAACTGAATACGGAGAAAAAATCTCTGGCGACAAGATTCATGGACGCATCCCAGGAAACCAGCATCCCGAAACCGGCAAATCCGACCAGAGCCATAACAAATCCGACGGGCATCTTCAAAAACATCAGGATGATCAGAACGATAAAACCTGCGATTCCTGCTTCGGTCGGAGTCATTTGAAGAGCCTTCCAATTGATTTGGCGATGTCGAAGAGCAAAGCCAGACAGAGAAAGGCGCAGCCCACGGCGATACCGGCAACAACCGGATAAACCGGTATGCCGAGGGTGAGAGAAACCTCTCCGCTATGCTTCATGTCCTGGGCATAGATTTGGCACTGTCGGGTAATGATGACGAACAGGGCCAGTGAGACGGACGTCACCGCACCCTCAAGAAAGACCTGCACGCTTCGGGGAAGACGTTCAAAGAATATTTCAACGGCGATATGGCTCCGCTCCACCGATGTATAGGCCATGGCGAAGGAAATGACCAGAGCCCCGAAAAATCCAACCAGCTCATAGGTGCCGGGAATGGGGTGCCCAAAGAAACGCAGGATTACGTCGGCACAGGTCAGAAGCATCATCATCATGACCACGATGCCGGAGAACATCGAAATGCTTCTGGCTGCTTGGTGGACCAATCTCTCTAGTTTCAACATGATTCCATTTCCGGTTTAAAACACGGATGGCGGCAATGTGAAGCCTACCCATCCATCCCCGCCATCTATTCCCGGTGTGGCTATTGAACTGATTTGGAGCGCTTTATAATGAGCTTCTCTGTTTCCTTTACCGCCTTGGTGCCTGGAAGGCCCTTTGCGTCGGCAGCGGTCGTAAATTCAGCAATAACCGGGATAACCGCATTCTTCCAGCGCTGATTTTCCGCGGGGGACAGGGGAATGATTTTATTTCCCAGACTCAGCGTAAAGGCCCTGCCTTCTGCATCGAGATCATCCCAGGTTTTCGCGTGCACGTGAATCCATTCCCGGTTGACATCATGGATGATCTGTTGGATGTCTTTCGGAAGGGAACGCCATTTTGTCTTGTTCATAACAACAAACATGGCGGTGGTGTAACCGATACCCGTGCAGTTGGTGGTGTTTTTTATGACCTCCGCCTGTTTCCAACCCTTGAGGACCTCAATGGGGCCGATGGTGCCGCCGACAACGCCCTTCTGAAGGGACTCATAGGTGGAACCCTGGGGCATGGCCACGGGTACACCGCCGAGGCTGCTGATAACCTTCGAACTCAACCCTGTGGAACGAATTTTGAGACCTTTCATATCCTCAAGCGTTTTGACCGGCTTCGTTGTGTGCAAGAGACCTGGGCCGTGGGCATGGAGATACATTACCTGAACATCATCCAGTTCCCGAGGGGTGAACTGTTTATAAAAATCATTGGCAACATAGGTTGCCACTTTACCGTTCGGGTAACCCATTGGAAGATCTAACACCTCCATCAGGGGGAAACGACCACGAGTATAGGCAAAACAGGACATGCCGATATCGGAAATACCTTTGACAACGCCGTCATAACATTGATCAGCCTGTGTTAGGGTGCCGGAGGAGAACACGGTGATCTTCACACGTCCCCGGGTTCTTTTTTCCACCTCTTTGGCCCAGGCTTCTCCTGCCTTGGCCTGGCCATGACTGGCCGGGAAGAAGATGCTGTATGTCAAATTGTAGGTTTTCGCGTTGACGGTGGTGGTGAAGAGAAAAGGTGACACAACCATGGCGAAAATGAAAACAAGACAAACGGTTACCAACAGGTTTTTTCTCATGGTACTGATCCTCCCTTATTTTTTAAAAAACAGTTGTGGTGGAGTCTATGAATAATTGAATCGGGATGAAACTTGGAAAGCCTGCTCATCCCAGAATGGGGACAAGCAGGCGCCGATACAGATAAGTGAGTAACAGAATATGGCAAGGCAGAAAAAACATATGTACAGTGAAATTATCCATCGATATCGAACAAATTCCCGTATGACTCCAAGTTGAGCGAGGATTATTGTATTTTACTTTGTGTGTCAAGAAATATTTCCCGACTGTGTCTGGCCCCTCTCCTTCAACTTCTCCAGTTCCTTCCGATAGCGTTCCGCCTCAACCTTGGCGGCTTCCGCGTCTTCCCGGGCTTTGCGGACGGCCATTGCCTGCCGTTCCTGTTTCCGATCAAGTCTGTTCTGCAGATCACCGAAGCCGATACAGGCGACTAAAACACCTCCGGCAAGAAGCAGAAACGGGATTCCCCCCTCTCAACAGGACAAGAAAATCGTCGAACCACAACACGAAGCCAAGCAAACCCAGAATGGTGGAAATAATCCCCCCGACGAACCAAGCCATGATTTTACCTCAGCGTGCTTGGTTGCGAGATTTGTATCTCGTAAATAACCGCAGATTCAGAGATAATTTTTTAGAACAGGTAGCACAGTTGAAGGCCCTTTGCAATATCAATCCTTTGTTTAAT
>LSQX01145631.1_pt1 | contig 11028 bp, 9 predicted proteins | sample 654561 | NCBI WGS metagenome assembly LSQX01 (sample SAMN04489861, study PRJNA283612) | anaerobic digester metagenome | isolation source: 4 biogas reactors fed with cattle manure at either 37C or 55C with and... | place: Denmark: Kongens Lyngby | collected 2014 | reverse complement strand
CGGCGCGACGTGCGCTGCCATAACTGTCAAGTTTGGCCATGAGAGAGAGGGCTGCTTTATCAAACAAGCCTCACTTGCCATAGACCGCTGTCACCGCTTGGGCTTGCCCGTCATGATCGAAGCGATGGCGAAAGGCACTATCGGAGGAAAGGAGTTTGCTGTCCATGACCCGGAAGCTATCAGAATGGTAGCCCGTATGGGCTCGGAGATCGGAGCGGACCTCATCAAGACGTACTATACAGGCAGCATCGATTCCTTTGCACGTGTGATAAAGGGGTGTCCGGTTCCCGTCGTCATCCTGGGAGGAGCGAAGACCGATTCGGTGAGGCAAGTGTTCCAGACCATCCACGACTCGCTGCAGGCTGGAGGCAGTGGAATCGCCATGGGTAGGAATATCTGGGCATTTGGCAAGGCAGGAACAATGATAGAAGCGATAAATGGGCTCGTTCATGGCCATTGGAGTGTAGACAAGGCTCTGGCAAAGGTGGAAGCTTAGGGGTGCAGGTCAAAGGGATATCCTTATTTGGCCAAAAGGAGCAGATAATGAAAAAAATCATCTGTACAGCACTACTCATGGCTGTGATTCTCTTTCTTGCTGTTGCAGCAGGCAGCATGGAAAAGGAGACGACAGACACCCATTCCCTCTCCATCTTGGTATATATCACAGGAGTGACGGCTGGAAGCCCACCCTATACAGCCCTGGCCGAAGGGGCAACTGAGTTCGCCTCTGAAAACCAGAATGTGACAGTGAAGATATATGAAGCGGGTTTCAATCAGGCACAATGGGAAGAGCAGCTTACATCCCTGGTAGCTACGGGAGAGTATGACCTTGTGTTGGGCTCAAACCCCTCACTGCCGGAAATCTGCGTATCCATCGGCAAGAAATTTCCTAATCAGAAATTTGTCATCACCGATGCCTTCATGGAAGGAAATCCGCAAATACGGACCTATCTCTACAACCAGTACGAACAATCCCTCTTCCTCGGTTATCTTGCAGGCCTGGTTACCACCAGCAACATGAGCCATGCGAACAAGGATTTGAAGATCGGGTTCATTGCGGCCCAAGAGTACCCCCTGCTGAATAAGCACATGGTGCCCGGCTTCCTCGATGGAGCGAGAATGGTCAATCCGAATATTGAAGTGGACTTTCGTGTCATTGGTAACTGGTTTGACGCAAACAAAGCCGCTGATTTGGCAACCAGCATGAAAAATGCTGGAGTGGATGTCTTTGCCGCCATTGCAGGAGGAGCTTCACAGGGACTGTTCAAAGTTGCCAAGGAACAGGGTGCTTATATCGTCTTTCACAACACCAACGAGTATAAGAGTGCTCCGGGGTATGTGGTAGGCAGCGGATCGATGGAGCAGAAAAAACTGACAAAAGAGATCCTCAAGGATGCTCTCGGCGGGAATATCGAATATGGGATTGCTTCAATCGTCGGAGCACAGGAAGGATATTTGAGATTCATTGCTGATGATCCCGCATACACCAACAACCTTCCCGATTCAATCAGGGTGAAGTTCGACGCCTTCATGGAAGACATCTATAAGGGAAAGATCGCCTATACCCTACCCGCCCTGTAACCAAGAATACTTTTTCAAGGAGTGATGCTATTGGAACTTGCTGTTGAGATGCTAAACATCACCAAAACATATCCAGAAAACAATCTCCGTGCAAATGACGGGGTCGATTTTGTGTTGCGAAAAGGAGAAATCCTCTGTTTGGCAGGTGAAAATGGGGCAGGAAAGACCACTCTGATGAAAGTGCTCTATGGTCTTGAAGATCATGAAGAGGGCACCATCAAGATACGGGGCAACCAGGAAAACATATCTTCGCCCATGGTTGCAAACCGTCTGGGCATTGGGATGGTCCACCAACACTTCATGCTGGTGGAGGATTTTACCGTTGCCCAGAATGTCCTCATGGGCATAGAACCTAGAAAACATCGTATCTCCTATGACCTTAAAAAGGCTGTCACTCTCGTCAATGAGGTAATAGAACGACACCATTTCTCCATTGAAGCTGATATGGTGGTAAGAAACCTTACCGTAGGACAGAAGCAGCAGGTGGAGATCATCAAGATGCTCTACAGGGATGTTGATATCCTCATCCTCGACGAACCGACTTCTGTACTGACCGAACAGGAGATTGAATCCTTGTTCTCTACGTTCCGGCAGCTTGCCAAAAGGGGCAAATCCCTCATCCTCATCACCCATAAGCTGAGGGAGATCAAAGCCATCTCCGACCGAGTCTCTGTAATGCGCAATGGAAAAATGCTCGGCACATACGAGACTGATGAGGTGGACGAACGACAGATATCAGCCTTGATGATGGGAAAAAGCATTTCATTCTTTATTGAACATACAAAGAAAGATGACGAGAGCCGTCCTGTCATAGAGGGCAGGAAGATAACGGTACTCCGTCAAGGTCAGGAGCGCCCCTTGCTCAACGGCCTCAGCTTTACAGCATACTCAAAAGAGATACTTGGCTTTGCAGGGGTCAGCGGCAATGGGTTGGGAGTCCTGGAGGCTGTCCTTGGAGGATTCATACCCACCTTTGACGGGAAGGTCCTGCATAACGGCAAGGATATCACCAATATTGGAACCGCCCTGCTGCGCAAACAAGGCCTTGCCTATGTTCCCTCAGACAGATTGCACATAGGAAGCTCTCTCAAGGCGACTGTTCAGGAGAACATCATAGTAGGAGAGAGCGGTTCATTTAAAAAAAATGGGTTTCTCGACCAGAAGAGGGTCACCAAACACACCAACGACCTTTTGCAACGCTACTCAGCCAAGGCCACTGCCCAGATGCCAATCGGCACCTTGTCGGGTGGGAATATCCAGAAGGTGATCCTTGCCAGAGAGATCGAACGGTACCGCGACTATATCGTCTTCTCCGAACCCACTTGGGGACTCGATGTAGCCAGCAGCCAGTTTGTATACGAACAGATAGCATCCCTTAGGGACAAGGGTGCAGCGGTCATCCTCATATCTTCCAATCTAGACGAGATGCTTACCATCGCCGACAGGATTATCATCCTGTACAGAGGGACCCGGGTTGCTTCCTTTTCAGGGGATGAGGCCAGGGCTCTCTCCAAGGAAGAAATCGGCGAATACATGTTAGGTATCAGAAACCAGGGGGACCGCGGTGCTTGAAAACAAGAACAAGAAAGTACTTCCCACCCTGCGCGAGGGCGCAGGAAGCCTCCTGATCGTTTTGATAGCACTATCAGCTGTGATAGCCCTGTCGCTGATACTCAGCAAAAATCCAGGAAAAACCCTTGGGTATTTTTTCCTTGGCCCTTTGCAAAGCAGATACTATTTCGGCAACATGCTCAACAGCGCAATACCCCTGATATTCGGAGGCTTGGGTGTCTCCCTTGCAATGCAATCGGGAAATTTCAACCTGGGAGGGGAAGGCCAGATATACGGAGGGGCTCTCATAACCACTCTCTGTACAATATACTTTGCACCGCTTGGCATAGTGGGTGCCCTTCTGGCCCTCTTTGCAGGAGCCTCCACAGCAGGGGCTCTTGCGGGATTTTCCGGTTTCTTACGTATGAAATGGAATACTAGCGAGCTTATAACCTCGTTCCTCATCTCAAATGCTGTTTTGTTAGTGGTGAACTATCTCATAGCAGGACCATTTTTGGACCCATCAACAAGCCTGATAGCCACCAGAAAAATTCCCGAAACCTTCAGGCTCTCAGCGCTGCTTCCCCCCTCAAACCTTAGTACTGCCCTCTTCTTTGCACTTGTTGCTGTCATAACAGTCCACATCTACCTCTACAAGACAAAAAGCGGTTATGAACTTCGGATGACAGGTCTGAACAGCCGTTTTGCAAAGTATGGGGGTATCAACACCAAAAAATTTATCGTACTACCCATGTTCCTCAGTGGATTTCTCTATGGTCTAGGAGGTGGATTTGCCATATATGGAACCTATTTCGCCAGCATAAAGGAATTCTCGGCCGGCATGGGGTGGAACGGGCTTGCTGTCGCCCTGATCGCCAAGAACAAGCCGTCAGCTGTGATCCCAGCAGCCCTGTTCTTTGCATACATAGAAGCAGGGGCACGCAGCGCCATGCTCCATTCCGATGTGACTTTTGAGATAGCGGCCATAGTGCAGTCAATCGTATTTTTCCTTATCAGCAGTGAAGTGCTGCTTACCCTGTTTGAAAAGAAGAGGAGGCCGGCATGATGCACTTCTCCATCCCCATCCTCCATAGTGCAGTTACCATCATGACCCCACTGCTTCTCGCTTCGATGGGAGGTCTCTTCACCGAACTCTCAGGCATGCTGAACATCGCCTTGGAAGGCTTGCTGCTGACGGGTGCTTTCTTTTCAGTAGTATTTACCTACTTTACAGGCAGCATGATAGCGGGAACCTTACTAGGAATCGGGTGCACCATGCTTCTCTCGGCAATACTGGCTTCTGTGACCCTAAACCTGAAGTCCAATGTCTTCATAACTGGCCTTGCTGTCAACCTGTTCGCCTCCGGGCTCACCGTTGTCCTTTCGTTTGCGCTGTTTGCCAATAAGGGAGTTGTGGTCTTTGACAATATCCGTCCCCTCCCCCTGCTGGGAACACCGCGCTTGGCAAGCATCCCAATACTTGGAGACATCTTCATCGGGCACTCTGCATTTGTCTATCTTAGCTGGCTATTACTTGTAATCTGCTACTTTGTCCTCTACCGAACCCCCTTTGGCTTCAGGATCCGTGCAACTGGATTACATCAAGAGGCTCTTTCTTCCTTAGGCATGCGCCCCAACGCATACCGCTTCGCCTCCTTCCTCATTTCAGGATTCACCTGCGGTCTTGGAGGGGCGATGCTTACCCTGAATCTCGGCGCATTTGTCCCTAATATCACTGCAGGGAAAGGATGGATAGCCCTAGTGGTCATCTTCTTGGGGAACAAGAAACCCTTCGGCCTGTTCATAGCCGCCTTTATCTTTGGCCTGGCCGATGCTTTTTCAAATTATGCACAGGGAGCATTGAACATTCCCTCTGATTTCATCCTGGCCATTCCCTATGTATTCACCCTGTTGGCAATGATAGGTTCTTCCATCTATGCAAAAAACAAAGGGGCTATCGAATCATAATGGTAAGGCACACCTCCTATAGCCAAGGTTGTTGTTCTTTACAAAACCTGCAAGCAATGCACACCATATAATCTTACCAAAATTCAACCAATCCAAAACAAAGCGTACTAGCATATATCCACGACAAGGAGCCGTAATGATGAACTTACACCAACCTGTGATACTTACCGATAAGATACCGATAGGCATCAGCCTCTGTTGCATGGGAGGTCCCGTTCGCTATAACGCAAAGGGCTTTGATATGCTTGCGAACCTAGGAAGGGAAAAACTTGACTTTGTCTGGTGTCCTGTATGCCCTGAATGCATGGCAGGCATGGGCATACCCCGCGACCCTGTGCACCTGAGCAATGGTACTGGCGATGATGTGTGGGAAGGCAAAGCTGAGGTAAAGGACCGTCATGGACGGCTGGTAACGCAAAAGATGATCGAGGGGTGCAAAGCCTGCATGGAGGCATTGAAACGGTGCAATGCTCGGGTATTTGTCTATATGGACGGCAGCCCTTCATGTGGGGTATACCGCACCACACTCAAAAGTACCATACGAGGGAACCCGCCGGGAACCTTTGGCTCCCTCCTTCTGAAGGAAGGATATTTCCTCATCCCTGCAAGTGATCTGCAAAGCCCTCTCAAATGGTGGGATTGGAGAAGAAGGATGCTCGCCTTCCTATGGCTCAGCGACCTTCCCATAACTTCAATGCAGGAGCTCTATGATGTGTGGTACCGGCTGAAGTTCCTTTGTCAGGAGCTGGATAACTCTTGGGCAAGGGAGATGGGACGCACCCTTGCAGCTTTGCAAAAAACCGATTTTTCAGCATTTGAGCCGAAGTTCCGTGCCGAGGTCCTTGAACTCCTCCGCAGGCCATCGACCACGGCCAAGATGACCAACAGCCTCTGGAAGCATTATTCCCACTACCGTAAAAGCCGAGGAAAGAGCGTAGAGGAGATAAACTCTCCGGATTTCAGGAGGGGTGTCACCAAAATAGCCGAGGAGTTGCTCAAGATGGAGAGGACTGCGGTCGAGGATGAGTATCTCTTTGGTGCCTCCCCTGTCATCTATCGTGACCAGAGGCGCTTGAAACCTAAAATCGGGGCAGGAGACGAACTTGAGATGGAAACTTAGCAATGCGCTTTCAAGATTAAAAAGTCTCATCCTTCACAAATTACAATCCAAACAAGATATGCCCGCTTCATGGAAGAAGCGGGCATATCACTACAGTATGTACGTATGCCACTCTAACGAATCTCTCTCCTACTTCAAGGAGAGGGCAGCATCATATACAGCATCTGCTGTAATATTGAAATGCTCATACAGCTTGTCGGCAGGTGCTGACGCCCCAAAGCTGTGCATACCGATTATCTTGCCATCGAGACCCACATACTTGAACCAGTAGTCGGTCCATGCAGCTTCGACAGCAACTCTCTTCCGCACGGAGGATGGTAGCACATTTTCACGATATGCATCATCTTGAGACTCGAAAACCTCGCAAGAGGGCATTGATACGACCCTGACCTTTTTCCCTTCCTTGTCCAGGCGTTTTGCTGCCTGCATGGCAAGGTCGAGTTCAGAACCAGTACCGATCAGAATAATTTCGGGCTTGCCTTTGGACTCCCAAATGACATACCCACCCTTATTGATATCCTGTACCTGCTTGTCCGTGCGCTCCTGTGGCACCAGGTTCTGACGGCTCAAAAGCAGGGAGGTTGGCCCATCTTTACGCTTGAGGGCGGACTTCCAGGCTACTGCGGTCTCCACAGCATCGGCAGGCCTCCACACCTCCATGTTGGGAGTCATCCGCAGGTTTGCCGCCTGCTCGACTGCCTGGTGGGTAGGACCATCCTCTCCAAGGCCGATGGAGTCGTGAGTATATACCTGGATGACAGGCAACTTCATGATAGCCGACATCCTGATCGCATTGCGGGCATACTCCATAAACATCAGGAAAGTACCGCCATAGGGGACAAACCCACCGTGCAAGGCTATTCCATTAAGAATGGCCATCATGCCGAACTCACGCACCCCAAAATGGAGATAACCACCTCTGTTCTCCTCAATGTCGTAACTCTCAGAGCCTTTGCCCTGGGTCAGGTTGGAAGGGGTAAGGTCTGCAGAGCCACCGATCAGTTCGGGCAACAGGGTGCTAATCTGGTCGAGCATCATCTGCGATGCCTTACGGGATGCAACATCGAGCTTGTCTGCCTGCCACTTGGCGATTGTTTCATCTAGCTTGGCTTCCCATCCGTCCGGATAGGCTCCCTGAACTCTACGCATAAACTCATCGGCTTCTATGGGATACTGCTTCTTGTACTCCGCAAACAGTTCATCCCATTCTTTTTCAAATTCGGCTCCCTGCTTTGAGAAGTCCCAAGCCTCATATATCTCTTGAGGGATAAAGAAGCGCTCTTCATATTTCCATCCGAGGTGTTTTCTGGCCAAGGACACTTCCTCATCACCTAGTGCAGCACCATGGCTTGAGGCCTTACCTTGCTTGTTAGGGGAACCAAAACCTATGACTGTGTTACAGATTATCAGGGTCGGCTGGTCTGTATTCGATTTTGCCTTGGCTATGGCTTTCCCAATTGCCTGATAATCATGCCCATCGACATCGGAGATGACGTGCCACCCGTACGATGAGAATCTCTGAGCGGTATCATCAGTAAACCAGTCGGTAATCTCTCCATCGATTGAGATGCCGTTACTGTCGTAGAAAGTGATGAGTTTATTCAGTTTCCAGGTTCCTGCAAGGGAAGCGGCCTCATGAGAGATGCCTTCCATCAGGCACCCGTCTCCCACAAAGGCATAGGTGTAATGATCAACTATAGGAAGATCCTTCTTATTGAAGGTAGCTGCAAGTTTCTTCTCTGCCAGTGCCATGCCTACGGCATTGGCGAACCCCTGTCCAAGAGGACCGGTAGTGGTCTCTACCCCTGGAGTCATGTCGCACTCGGGATGTCCGGGAGTCTTGGAACCTAAGCGTCGGAACTGCTTGAGGTCCTCAAGAGTCACGTCATAGCCGGAGAGATGCAGCAAGGAGTACAGAAGCATGGAAGCGTGTCCGTTTGAAAGGACGAACCTATCACGATTTTCCCAAGAAGGGTTCTTGGGGTTATAGCGCATGGTGCGTCTGAAGAGCACCTCTGCGATATCAGCCATCCCCATGGGGGCTCCAGGGTGTCCAGAGTTAGCATTTTGCACCCCATCCATACTTAAAATGCGTATAGCATCAGCTAATTTCTTTTTGTCCATCTGATTCTCCTCTCATTTGTTATATGTACAAAACATCCGATTCGCTACGAAACGGAGCAAGATCCTAGTACATAGGTATAAGATACTCTAGGGTTAGACAGAAGTCAAAAGGAGGGGGGGAGAGGATTACAGGATAAAGTATGTTTGGCTCAAAAAAGTAGAGGCATCCCCGGACAGAGGATGCCTCAACAACTAGAGCAATAGATTAGAAGGAGTAGTTGAGCATCGCTGCAACCCGCTTGTAACGGAAATCATCTCTTTCCACTTCCTTGGTATCAGGGTCCTTCTTCAGGTTTGTGCCCTGCACTACAACGGTGAGGTCCAACCCTTTTGCAATCTCCAGGTTACCGATAATGCCCACATCAAACTTGAAAGGGTGCCCTACATCACCGCTCAGGTTGTAGGAGAAAGTTTCCAGTTGCAAAGCGACCATGTTAAGCATCAGAGGGAGCTTATACCCGATGATATATTCTCCCTTATAGTTAATCCCGTTCACCTTGGCCCCAGAGGTCTCATACTCCCAAGCTTCGTCCTTACCTGCATTGGTATACCCTTGGTAGTTAAACTCGTGATAGGTCCTCAGCAAGATACTGGTCCAATCTCCAGGAAAAATCGCCCCGGTATCGAATTGCAAGGCAACTGCTGCCCGCCCCTTGTAATACGCACCACCAAGATGATCGGAGGTGAGAGCAGACACACCAACAGGTTTCGAACTCTTAAGCAGACCCGATATCTCCATGGCATCAAAATCCCAACCGGTACCCAGGGCAACTCCGAGAGTTAGTTCCATCACAGCGATGGGCGTCAGCACGGCATCGACACTCAGTGTTGCTGCTACGGGAGACAGTCCGACCAAACCTTTGATCTTGAGATTATTACCACTAAAAAGCGGTCCTTCACCCTGAAGCATCGGCATTTTCAAGGTATAGCCAGCCTCCATTTTCGCCTCAACGGGATATGCTCCTATAAGCTTGATATTGCCAGTACTGGTATTGCCGGCAAACAGGGGTGACATGAGCAACACAAGCAACGTTATGAGCCCCAAAGATTTCAAAAATATTGATTTTTTCAATGTATTCCCTCCAATGTATGTAATCTCTCATAGCATACCATAGCGAGATAGATTGCGGTATTAGTTTTTGAAAGGAGATGCATTGCCGAAATTAATGACAAGGGCTAAAGACGATGCGGACATCCCAATAAGAATGGCTGCCAAGCACCTGGTGTCAATCCAAGCTGCCTGGTGTAACTTGTGGGTTATGACCGCACGCATGCACCTACGGTGATATGGAAATCCCTTTTTCCCTGATGTACACTAGGGCATGAAGAATATCTATATAGGATCATGCTCCTGGAAATATCCCTCGTGGGAAAATCTTGTATACACCAGCAGAAACCCTGGGAACTTCCTGGAGGAATATTCTAAAAAATATGCAAGTGTTGAGATCGACCAGTGGTTCTGGTCCTTAGGAAAATCCAGCTATGGTCTTCCGAATCGCAATCTGGTAGCAGAATACAATGCATCAACACCCCCTGCTTTCAAATTCACTGTCAAATGCCCCAACACCATAACTTCCCCTTTTGCCTATAGAGGGGGGACAGAGCCAAACCGTTGGTTTCTCCATCCTGATGTCTTTCTGCAATTCTATGAAAGGATAGAACCTCTGGGCGCCAAGGTTGGACTCCTCATGTTCCAGTTCGAATACTTGAACAAGGACAAGATGGATTCAAGAAAACAGTTCCTCGACCGTTTGCATGCGTTTTTCAAGGCCCTACCCAAAAATCTCCCATATGCAATCGAAATTAGGAATCCCAGGTGGATAGACTCCTCTTGGTTCTCTTTTCTCCAGGAGCGGCAAGTCGCCCCCGTCCTGCTCCAGGGATATTGGATGGATGATATAGTCTCCGTCCTGGACAGCTATAAAAATGCCGTAGGAGATGCAGCCTGTATCCGGTTGCATGGTGATGACCGCAAAGGCATTGAGAAAGCCACCGGCGAGGATTGGAGCAGAATCGTCACATCACGCGACGATGAGCTCTCTTCTCTTGCCCCTCGAATAGCCAAACTGGCCGAAGGAGGGAAAACCCTGTATATCAATGTAAACAATCATTACGAGGGCTCTGCCCCGCTGACAATCAGCAAGCTGGAAAAATTGCTCGGTGCCCAAAAGTAACCGTATGCAATGTAAAAACAAGGCTTTACCTCATCTTCCCAATCGCTCATGGACAGTAATTGCATCAGAAACTCCCTTAAAGACTAGTATTATAATAGGCTTTATGCCTATAGTACCTTAGAGACAAGGTATGAAGTAAAACACCTTTGGATCCATTTGGCCGGCCTCCCCTTGTCAAAGAGAGAAGTAACCATGAAAAACAACAACAAACTAGAAATCATAGAATTCACCGATCCGGTCTGTACCTGGTGCTGGGCCAGCGAACCAGTGCTGCGGGCCCTTAAGGCCCGGTACGGCGATCAAGTGGATATTTCCTATGTCATGTCGGGCTAGGTAGAAGATATGAGAACCTTCGAAGACATAGACCATGCTATTGGAGGCGATCCTTCCGAGGCGAATGCTCAAATAGCACAACACTGGCTTGAAGCTTCAGCACACCATGGGATGCCGGTAACCACCAATACCCTGGAGCTATTTTCTGAAGAATACCCATCCTCCTATCCACAGAAC
>LSQX01181022.1_pt1 | contig 11029 bp, 16 predicted proteins | sample 654561 | NCBI WGS metagenome assembly LSQX01 (sample SAMN04489861, study PRJNA283612) | anaerobic digester metagenome | isolation source: 4 biogas reactors fed with cattle manure at either 37C or 55C with and... | place: Denmark: Kongens Lyngby | collected 2014 | reverse complement strand
GCCTAAGGACTGGCGGGAAAAGGGTGACATCACAGATTATTTTGTTGCAGACGGGCATAACAAAGAGCAGTTTATGTCTTTGTTTAAACCAATAGTAGCAACGGAAGAACTGCCTGTAGTACCTTTAGCCGCTTCATCAAATGCACGCTATACCGGCCAAAGAATGAAAGTACCAGTACTTATTGCTGGTAAAGAAAGTGCACCATATATTTATCCTAAAAGTATTCGCATTTCATGTGCCGAAGGCAGTGATGACAAAAAGGCCTGTGAAACATGCTCGCTAATGTTTAAGAAGCGTGCAGATATACGCCTAACAAGTTCTAACGCTTTAATGCTCAAATTAGTTGACTGCACAGATACTGCACAACAAGCAATTCTAAAAACAATAGTTGGATGTAATCCAAAATGCAACTGTCCTGAAGTTAAAGTATTAGAATATGGAAATCTTGAAACTGTTCATATGATCCCAAAAGCAGATGTAAATTTTGGTTTTGCTAGACGTCAAGCGTATGTAGCCAGAAGCGGATATGTTATCGGAAATAATTTACCTACTAACAAAAGATACAACTTGATAGGTTATATGCACGCCGATCCTAGTACGCAAAAAGCTACGTATATCTTTGACCAAGCAATTCCAGAAAAAGACCTTTTAGATGAACTGGAAATAACTCCAGAGATACATGAACAGCTAAAGATTTTTCAATGCGCACCTAATCAAACAGTAGAAGAAAAGTTTGCTGAAATACATGCTGATCTTGAAAGAAATATAACGTACATATGGGATAGACGTAAAGTAGCTATTGCAGTAGACCTAGTCTATCACACAGTTCTTTCTTTTAACTTTCAGGAGCAACAAGTAAAGCGAGGCTGGGCTGAGTGTCTAATTATAGGCGACTCTGGACAAGCTAAGACAACGCTAGTAGAGAGGCTTATGAGCCACTATCAAAGTGGTGAGCTTTTATCTGGTGAATCTTCAAAGCGTACAGGCCTAGTCTACAATATCCAGCAAACAGGTACAAAAGGTAACTGGTCTCTTATGTGGGGAGCAATGCCACTGAATGATGGAGGTTTACTTACAGTTGATGAACTATCCGGTATGTCTGAAGATGACTTGGCAAAAATGTCAGACGTACGTTCATCTGGTATAGCTAAAGCTACTGGTGTGGTTACAGCTGAAACTACTTCGCGTACTAGAATGATCTTTATCTCTAACCCCCGCAATGGACGTCAACTTAAGTTCGAAAACTATGGTGTAATGGCTATACTTAAACTTTGGGGTAAAGCAGAAGATGTGCGTAGATTAGACTTTGCTGTGGGCGTAGCATCTGGTGAAGTTGATTCAGATGTAGTTAACAAAAGTATAGTAGATATCCCAAAAGTAGACCATAAGTATACCACTGACACATGTAAGATGCGTGTAATGTGGGCCTGGTCACGTCGCCCTGAGCAAGTAATTTTTACTGACGAAGCGACTGCAGCCATTCTACATAACTCATCTAAAATGGGCAAAAAATACGCTAGCCGTATACCACTCGTAGAACCCGCAGATCAGCGACTAAAACTGGCAAGACTATCTGTAGCCGCTGCAGCAAGCGTATATTCTACTGATGATGGTACATCTGTCATTGTAAAGGAGGAACATGTACAGTTTATAGTCAACTATCTAAACGAAGTTTATGATAGTCGTGCATTAAGTTATGATAGGTTTTCTATGGATGAGTTTGAAAACAGTGATACGACTGACGCAGCAATGGCTAAACTAATCAAAATGTTCATAGCTATTCCATTTGCTACGCGTAGTGTAATGGATATTGTTAGAGCATTATATCAGCTGCCATATTTTAGTCGTAATGCACTAGAAGATGCAACTGGTATAGATCGAGATGAACTAAAGAACCTAATGCAGTTTTTAATCAGCAATTCAATTGTTGAAAAAGCTAGAGATGATTATAAGCGTACGCCATTAGGACATACATTTATTGAACAGCTGCTACTATCACCACCAACTGAATCAGAGATCAGAGCTGCTAGGCAAGAACGTTTTGCAGCCAGCGAAATCTAGGAGGCTATTATGCGAGTAGTATGTATAGACATTGCAACACAAAAACCAATTATTGATTTAGACATTGATGCAATAACACCGGTACCCGGCGATATTATTGCAACACCTTCAAAGAAAACATATCGGGTAATGCAGCGGGCTTTTATATTAGAAGAGCGTCAGTTTACAGCTAAGCTAACAATTGGTAAGCCAACTATAGAAGTAGTTTTACAGATTGCGGTAACACCAGTTGATTTGTCGGGGGTATCAAATAATGCAGGGCATTAAAGAGTTAGTAGATATAATTAAGCTAGGACAGCCCAAAGTATCTACTGAAGAAATAACTACATGGGCCGTTTATCTTCAGCAGCTATCTGGATGTCATTTGTTATCTGCTGATTCACCTGATATTGACAAAGCTGCTTGGCTTAAGCAACGCACAGTCGGCATTGGCGGATCAGAGATAGCGGCGCTAATTGAAGAAAACAAATGGACTAGCCCAAGACAAATTTGGATGTCAAAAATGGGTATGTTTGATGATGCACCGCAGCCTCAATCTGAACCGGCTCGTTGGGGAAATCTACTGGAAACTACAGTTGCAGAAGAATGGGGTGTGCGTAACAAAAGACAATGGATACACATTCCTGTAGTTTTACAGGATGATGAGTGTCCATGGATGCTTGCAAATATTGATGGCTTTACGCTTTCAGATGATCGTAAGACAATTACAGGCATTTTAGAAATAAAAACTACATCAGCATATAATCAAACATATTGGGAAGATGGGCCGCTGCCATATAACTATATCTGTCAAACAATGTGGTATTGTGGAATCACTAGGCTTAAAGAAATTGAACTAGTATGCTTGGTTGGTGGCCAAAGATTATTTAGCCATAGCCTCCCATTTGATGAAGAGCTTTTTATAAGAGAAAAAGAAGAAGCAAAACGCTTTTGGGAAGAGTATGTGCTTAAGGGTGTTGAACCACCAGCTACAGCTGCTGACAAAGAACTAACAAAAGAAGATGAGCATGATGAGACACTTCCACCGGTATACCTTGAAGATGATGAGAGTGAGCGAACAGTAGAAGCATACTGTAAAATCAGAGAGCAGATAGGCGCGCTTGAAAAAATAAAGAAAGCACTATATGCACAGATATTTCTTTTATTGGGCAAAAGTACCCAGGGGCTTACTCAAACGCATACCTTTGTATTACAAGCAACTGCTAGGCGTACATGTGACTTTGATGCACTACAGGAGCTATACCCAGATGCTTATGCAAAATGCGTTGCGACAAATGTATCTAACTCGTTAAGAGTGAAATAGGAGGCGCAGATGGATAGATTAGATGAAATGTTTAATAAGCAAGAAGAGCTGCAGCAGGCTCTTGGCTACGTATTTAAGCATATGACTGCTGAAGAGCGAGTAGAGTATATTAAAGAGTACTCACTACATCTTGAGCATGAGCTGCATGAGATGCTTCAAGAACTTCCATTTTTTAAGTCTTGGAAAGTTTATCCAGAAAACGATCAAGTAATAGCAGATAAGTTTAGAGCGGCACAACAAGAGTGGGCAGATGTTACACATTTCTTCTTAAACGTGTCTTTGGCTCTTGGCTTTGATGCAGAATATCTAACATGGTTATTCCTGGATAAAAATGCAATAAACCATAGGCGCCAGCATGATGTTGGCTATAAGAAGTGTGTAGGAGGTAATGAATGAAACTTATCATACGCGGTAAGCCCTATATGCAGACACCTCCTAATCCGCAACAAACTATAGCTGTACGATATGACCCTACTAAACAGTTAACTATAATTGATTGTGACGTAGATATTGTAACTTTGGGTTTAGCAGTTAATGCTCTACATGAACAGTATGAAGATTACCTAGAGCAGCTTAGCCCAGATATTGCCTGTAAAATACGGGATACGACAAGGAAAGCGGTGAGAGCGTATGAGAAAAATTGAAGTAAGCGTTATCAATCCACAGGCTGTGTTAGAAGCAGAACAAATGATGGTGGCCATGGCACGCCTAACACAACGCGGGCATAAGATAGGCAATACTACTGACTTTTATGAGCTACTCAATAAAGATTATTCAGATAGTCTTGTTAATGGCTTAGCCGCGCTCCCACATCCTACTATTCAGAAATTTGGTATCATTAACATCATGGTAATTGGTGCTTCGCGTAGATTCTTAGCCCAGATTACCAGACACCAAAATGAGGTTAAATTTATGAGTGGATCGTTGCAGTACTCCGACTACTCCGATACCGCTCAATTTGTTGTACCCTATGAAATTATTGTAGATACAAAAACTAATGGGCCACACGGTGCTTCGCCTCAATCTACTTCAGAAGATCAGTACTTAAGTAGCTGCTTAGATACACTGAACACATACCAACATCTCGTAAAGCTTGTAGGTAGAGACGCCGCAGGTTACGCGATGCCGCAAGGTATGCGTAATGTCCTCCTCATCTCCGCGACGCCGTATCAATGGAAACATATGATCGGTCAGCGTATCTGTAGGCGAAATACCTTAGAGACACGCTATGTAATGCTACGCTGCTGGGAAGAGCTATACCCGCTCAGTGACATCTTCAAAAAATGTGGCCCATCTTGTCTAGATGGTGGCTGTAATGAGGGTAAAATGAGTTGTGGTATGCCTTTTGAGCATGATACACCGACAGAAATCTTGAATGAAGATTTTGAGTATATTAGGAGGTAGGCTATGTTTTTAGTAAGGTATGTCCCAGAAGTAACTACACTCCTGTGGGTATACGCTGTAACAGTCGTAGAGGCAGAAACACTATTTTTAGTCTACGACAGTGGCAGATGGAGATGGTTTAAAGCAGAAGACTGTGAGCCAGTAGGGAGGAATGCATAATGATTATTATCGTAGAAGGTCCAGATGGAGCTGGAAAAACAACTACTATCAATGCACTATTGAAAAGCCATCCAGGCAGTACTACCCGCCACTTTAGTAATCCTAAGTCTGATGAAGAGGCCTATGACTACTACAAAGTATATGCACAAGCTATCAAAGAAGCTGATCCAGAAAAAGTCACAATCTTTGATAGAAGCTGGTATTCAGATCTTGTATATGGCCCAGTAATACGGAATAGACAGGAAATGTCTAATCTCCACGCTGAAATGCTTGAAGCTTTGGTTATATCAAATGGTGGAGGCGGTTTTGTAATTTACTGTACAGCTCCGTTAAGTGTTCTATGGTCACGCTGTAAAAAACGTGGCGAGACCTATATCCAGAACATAGAGCAGCTCGGCAAAATATCCGATGGGTATAAGAAGGTTCTCAGTTCAAAATGCAATCTACCTGTGATTAGATTCGATACTGCTGCGAGGTGGTAATTCATGCCTAAACGACACACACCAAAGAAAAAATATGTGGAGCCTGATAAAGCGGTTTGTAGTACAGAGCCGCCGAATATGGTTACTGTTGCTATGAAAGTTCCAATGGTTGTAACACATTTTGACAACTCTATAATTAAGCAGCACCAGGAAAAACCAGACTGGAGCCTATATAGAATAGAGTGTCGGGATAACGTCCCATATATTGTTCGTGAAATGTGTGATCGTTGTGGCAAAGTATGGATTCCACCCAGATGGCGAAAGCTGCGTGTTTATGATGATTCAGATATAGGCGAAATATACCTAGAAACTGGTATCTGTAAGGACTGCATCAATGCAGGTGTTTATGTAGATAGATATTTAGATGGTGCAGTTCTTACAGAAAAAGAAGCAAAAGAACTTTTCTACAAATATGCTACTGAATATGAACGGGCCTGGAGAATAGTAATAGCCGCGGCCCCGCGTATAGCTATGACAGAAGAAGAATGGCAACATAGATGTAGATTCTTTAATGGTTGTGCTATTTGTGGTGGCACAATAGAAGTACGTGCCAAATATTTTCCTATCTATCTTAATGGTGCACATACAGCCTGGAATGTAATTCCACTATGTGAGGAATGTCTGGCCAAACACTACGCAGGGCGAGTGACAAAAGATAGACTAGTTAAACGCTACAAGATATTTTCTTCACAAACATTTTTTAATAAGTCAAAAACAATTCGAATGTACTTACTTAGACAAATGGAAAAGCATAATATCTATATGGAGCCACTAGAGCCCTATAGGCAAAGATTTTTCGAAAAAGGTACGCTAGAAGGGAGTGACTAGAATGATTGTAAAGGAGTATGGCAAACAAGCAGTTTATTGTGATGGCTGTGGTGAGAAGCTAGGTACGTTTGAATCATTTGAAGAGGCACGAGAAGCAATTGCAAACGCTGGCTGGACTACTCATCGTATTGGAGCACATTGGTCAAATTGTTGCCCAGAATGCTCTACCTATATGTAGGAGGAAGTATGATTACACCAAAGCATGCGCGCATGAAAGTATTTGCACATTTTTTACAGGAGCTTGCTAGCTTGTCTAAGTGCACTGACAAAAAGATAGCTGCCATTATAATTAACGAACAAGCAGACCAGGTTTTATCCATTGGTGTGAATGGAGGGCCAAAAGGTGGTATGGACTGTTTATGCGTATTAGGGGGTAAATACACTTGCGTACATGCTGAGGCAAATGCGTTAGCAAAATGTAAAGTAGATTGTACTGATAAAATAATGCTGTGCACCATGAGTCCATGTGTTACATGCGCAACACTTATTGTGAATAGTGGCATAAAGCAGTTTTACTATTTGAACGACTATAAAGATTCGTCTGGCCTAAGCATTCTTTCGTTTGCTGGAATAGACATAGGAAAGTTAGAGGTATAATATGGAAATACAAATACCCGTAAGCGATAAAGAAAAGAAGCAAGTAATTGATGCAATAAACGGACTAAACGCTATTGGACACTTACAGTATATGTCGCAAGCTATGATTGCAAATAGTACCGGTATTAAAGCTACTAAAATTAGAGTTGTCTTAGCGGAGCTAATTAAAGAAGAGCAAATAACACAGTATGTTGTAACCCAGAATAAAAGCTTGCAGCGCTATTACTACATAGTTAACGAGCCCCAACCGGAAGTAAAAAAGATAAATGGTGTAAAAGCTGTAGAGAAAGGTATATAATAAAAATAAACGGTATTTTATAATCCATTTATTTAGGAGGTACGCATGGCCATTCAGCCCAGAGCATCCCTAGCAAAAATTGTTCCAAAAACAATGTTTCATTATGATGCTGCTTCTTTTGAAGAACAAAAAATGATGCAGTTTAAGGAAGCAACGGCAGAGCAAGTATTGGATGAAATTAAACCTGCTTGCTTTGACTTCTTACCAGAGAAAAAGTTAATTGCAATAGACACAGAAACTTTTTATACTGGTGTGAGTAGTAACCGTATGCCGGCTAGTGTGGTACGTAGGTGGATATCACAGGGTTCAAAAACACACCCTAATGATTTTCCTTTTTGTATATCGCTTGCTGATGATACTCAAAGCTTTGCAGTATATGATACACTAGAAAACGGTTTCAAAGAGTTTAAGAAGTTACTACCATTATTAACCGATAGATCTATAGCTAAGTGTGGACACAACTTAGATTATGACCTACACATGCTAGCTAACGCTAGGCTTGATCTTCGTGGACGTTTGTTTGATACGCTGCACCTTAGTAAGCTTACCCGTGCAAGCGCTTATACGCATAACTTAGCTGATATTGCTGATGAGATAAACTGTGATCAGTTTCCAACTATTACTAGATTTGAGCATATGCTTGATAGCTATAAAGCACAGCATAGAATTACTGATTATCGTATGTTTCCACATGAACTAATGACACAATATACGTGTGCAGACACATGGAATGCTATTTGGGTATTAGCAAAACTTTATCCTATGATGCTTGAAAATGATCAGCTTAACTTGTATGAAATTGAATCACAAGTACTGCTGGTCACTTATAATATGGAACGAATTGGAATAAAAATTGATAGTGACTATAAAGATATACTTATACCTGAACTCATAAAAGAAGCTGATGAGGCTGAGCGAAAAGTATATGCTACAGCTGGCTCACAGTTTAACATCAACTCTTCACAACAATTGTATGCTATACTCTCAGAAATGGGATATGCAGACATGATAAAATACCGCAAACCAACTGAAAATATGCTTGCAAAAGGCATAACAAAAGGTAACCCCAGATTTGATAAATATGAGATGGAACGCCTGGAAAACGAAGGTGTCCCACTGATTACAGATATACAAACATATAAGAAAGCTGAAAAACTTCTTAATACTTTTGCAATAAAACTATATGAAATGTGCGATGCTGAAGACCTGGTCCATTGCAACATAAATACAATGGAAGCTAAAACCGGCCGATTTTCTATAAGCAACCCATCAATGCAAAATATGCCTCGGCGCTCAGATTCACGTGTGCGGAGTGCTTTTATAGCTCAAGAAGGTTTTACACTGTATGACTTTGACTTTAAGGCACAAGAGTCGCTAATTATGACACACTACAGTAGAGCTCCATATCTACTGGATATTGTAAATAGTGGTGGCGATATTCATACAGCTGTTGCAGCTATTATCTATGATAAGCCTCTAAACGAAGTAGATAAAGCGCTGAGAAATATTGCTAAATCGGTTGAGTTTGCTATTGTATATGGAGCTGGAGCCGATAAGGTTAAAGCTATGACTGGTCTAACACTTGAGGAAGCCCGTCTAGCAATCATGACTTTTAAGAATAAAGTACCAGAAGTAGAAATCTTCATAAAAACAGCGAATAGGGTTATTAAAGAGCGAGGTTGTGTAAAGACCATTCTTGGTAGACGGGTTTATTCTGAGTCTGGCCGTGAGTATGCTTGTGTTAATTATCTATGTCAAGGCAGCGCCGCCGACTCCACCAAAATACGCATGGTAGAAATCTATAGATTTATTCGTGCAAATAATTATAGAACAAGAATGATTTTACAAGTGCATGATTCGCTTTTACAAATGGTAGCAGATGAAGAGGCTGAAGAACTACTGCCATATTTACGTTGGTTACAGACAGAGCGCGAGCTATTTAGGGTAACGGTAACAGTGGATGTAGCAAAGTGCGTACCTACTTGGCGTGAGAAACAAGACATAGATATAGCCGCAATCCGTCCACCTGAAGAAATGCTATCAAAAGCAGCTGCTTATGATATATGGAATGAAGGAATTCAAATTTAAGGAGGAACCGCAATGCCAAAAATAATGTATATCTGTGATCCGGACCTAAACGTAGACTGCTTGAAAACTCACTGCCACCGTAATGGTGGGCCTTGTACAATGACTACACATGTTGAGTTTGCAAAGCAGCCAGTAGAAAAAGCTATCCTTGTGTTTGATGTTAACGAGGAAGATCTAGCAGCAATATCTGATTTCAAAGGAGACAATGAAAAATGACAGAGCAAGCAGCACACAGACTAGCTAATGCTTTGGTAAATTTTAAGCTTGCTTTTAATGAACTCACTGATGCAAGCAAAGCAGTTCCTGACTATGATATTAGTGAGGGCTATCCGTTCTACCTTCTTGATTATGAAGAGATAGCACCTGCAGTAGCACAGTGGTGTAACATACATGCCACTAAGTTACTGAAGCAGCTGACGTATGATGTCCCCAGTCCAGTAAGGCCTCAGCCCATAGAAACACCGGTACCAAAAGAAAAGCAAGAGCCAGTACCGGTTGAGGAAGAAAAGTCGCAAGAAGCCATCATGACAGAAGAGTTGCTTTTAATAGCTAAATTACTGGACGGAAAAACATTTGTAGATTATCCTGCTTTTGAAGATGCTGTAGGTGATTATATTGAACGAATCGCACCAGTATGTTATAAAGCATTAGAAACAACTGGGCCGGGAGTAACTATATTGGCTGGTGAANNGCAGAATGCAAATATCAAGCTCGAGGAGGGATAAAATGGATAAGCTACTTCCAGATACCTTTCAGCTATTGACTCTAGCTGACGAAAAGGTTAGAGAAGAGATACTAAAAGAAATCTCACAGGAAAGAAACAGACAAGATAGAAAATGGGGCTATCCGCAAAGAAATACGCTAGCACAATGGGGTAACATCCTTACTGAAGAGCTTGGTGAGTTTATTCAGCAGCTAAATGAAATTGACTTAGGTGGAAAAAAGGATCATGAAAAGTTTGTAAACGAACTATTTCATGTTGCAGCAGTAGCAGTAGCAATACTAGAACACCTGTATGGTAGGCATATCTAATAGAAAGGTTGTTGTTCTATGACTATCGAAAACATGAAAGACTATCTAAAACACAGATACCCTAGCAGTGACTGGGCTAAGAAAGTAGAGCGAATGCCTGATGACCAGATTATTGCGATCTATAAACGTTTACAACAGTCAAAGCCACCAAAAGTTATTCACGCGCCCCAGCGCCCCAGCTACTACACCGGCTATCTTTGTCCTGACTGTGGGAAAACTTTTATAGCGGATAATCCAGAGCTATCTGAGTGTAGATTCTGTGGCTCAAAGAACATTATTAGAGAAAACAGAACGACATATATTAGAAAGGATTCATCTTATGAAGATTAGTGAAATGAAAGTTGGTCAGATGGTAAACGAGCGTTTAGTTTTGGCGGGTGCAGAGGTCCGTAAAACAAAAGGCAATCAACCTAGCAACTACTTGTCTATGAGTATAACTGATGGTACAGACGTGCTAGATGGCAAAGTATGGAACTATAGTGATAAAGCGGGTATTCCAGAAGTAGGTAAAGTCTATGTATTTGGTGGAACTATTGGTGAGTTTGCAGGTAAAAAGCAGATAGTAGTGCAGAAAATGCCTCTCTCAGCCAACCAGGATATGCGCGAATTCTCGTGCACATACACTGATAACGTTGATGAACTATGGACACAAGTTATATCTGCGATTGATACTATTGATGATGAACGTATTAAATACATCACAAAATATGTCTACACCACAAACAAAGACAGGCTGATGAATAGCACCTCAGCTAAAGCCTGTCTCTTATAGACAT
>LSQX01140009.1_pt4 | contig 11029 bp, 8 predicted proteins | sample 654561 | NCBI WGS metagenome assembly LSQX01 (sample SAMN04489861, study PRJNA283612) | anaerobic digester metagenome | isolation source: 4 biogas reactors fed with cattle manure at either 37C or 55C with and... | place: Denmark: Kongens Lyngby | collected 2014 | reverse complement strand
ACTTAAACTAGGCACATACCGTAGTAGTTTTTACGAGGCGGGACACAAGGAAGCAGGAAAACTCTAGAATGTACAGATTTGTGTATGTTTTTAGTAGCAGGAATACCAATGGCGACTTTCAACGACCCCGGAGTATATGTTGTACAGGATATGAGGCCTGTGTCTTTAACTCCCGTAATGCCGGCTCGTCCTTGCGCCTTCATCGGACCCATGTATCAAGTGGTAGATGAAGATATTCAAAGCGATACTGGCGCAGTAATTTCCATTAAGGAGAGCGGACCCCAAGAAACGTTTACTTTACCGTACCCTTCTCTGGTTAGTTCCGAATCCGAAGTGGACACAGACAGTGTGCGCGTCCACTTAATTCGTCGAGACGGGCGCGTGGCAGACGTTACTGCACTTTGTACAGCGAATGTAACAGACGTAACACTAGACCTTGACGATATTGATGTGATGAACGAAATCAGAGCCATTAATGACGATTGGGGTGGCAACAGCGAAAATAACGATTACGTAGGAATAGCGGGTGCAGCTATTCACGTTGAGTACAGGGCGCTTCGGAGCGACTTGGTGGGCCGAGTATTGGCGGCGCAGGGAACAGATGGCATACTCGCTACAGTCGGCAAGCCATCCGCGAAAAACCCCCTTGGGTTGGCTGGTAATATTGCCGCTAGACTTACAAGCGCTGGCGTGTATTTTGTGCCGACGTCGGATGATGTGGATGGCGACATTGATTTGGCACTCTCTTTAATTGAACCCCTTAACGTGTACACCCCTGTAGCTCTTTCGGCTAACCCCTTGACGCAGCAAGCGGTGATTGCCCACTGCGTTCGCATGTCGGATCCCGTAGAAAGAAAATACCGTTTCGCCTGGACATACAGGGCCTTTATGACCAAAGAACAGCTCATTACCGAAGGTCACCTTGATGAAACAGCAAGTTTGGCCGAAGTAAAAATCGCCCAAGCAGCCGAAATGATTCAATATGCTCAGTCCATTTTCGAACGTCGTGCAGCCGTTATCCCTCACGACTTCGACATGGAAATCGGAGGCGTAACTTATAAGGTGCCTGGTTATTACCTTGCCGTCGCTTATGCTGCTCTAAAGAGTCAATTAGCTCCACAACAAGGCTTAACCAATTATCCTTTGGGCGGCGTTGTGAAGAGGTTGCACAACTCCAACGATTATTTCAAACCTTCGCAACTTAAAGCCTTGTCACAGGGCGGCGTGTTCGTTTGCCTACAAGATGCAGAAGGTGCTCCGATTCGAAGCCGTTTCCAAGTAACTACGAATATGAACAACAATAAAACAAAGCAAATCAGCCTAATTTATGTCGTGGACGATTACAGCTTGGGTTACATCGCTACACTACAGTCTTTGATTGGCGTTAACAATGTAACGCCAGAGATGCTGGAAGAAGTGGAACTTTCCACCATGGCCTACGCCAGCGCCAAACGTAACGCCGGAAACATTCTTTCGGCTAAGATTCTCTCACTCCGTCAAAACGAAGACGATGAATCGCAAGTGGACGTGGAACAAGAAGTTGTCTTCCCCACCCCGCTTGATCGTATTGTATTACGGTTAATTTACTAAAGGGGGTATTTAAATGGCCAGATGGGATTTTAAGCATCATCACGTACAGCAGTTTGACAACACCGAAACCGCATCCCAATTGGGTGCCAAAGCCGTTTTGATCTCCGTGGGACCTCCTACGTGGGACCAAAACGAAGGTGGGCAGGCCATTGTGATGGGTATGGTGCAAAACCTAACCATCCAACAACAAAGAAATATCATGGAAATTTTTGAAATTGGTTCAGAACGTCGCTATTTTGTAGATAACCCGCATCGGGCACAAATCAATATTTCCCGTGCGCTGATTTCCGGGCCTTCCATTTTGAAAATTGTTGGCTCTGGCCTTATCAACCGGGGGCTCAAAGAAAGTGAATCCCCCAAGGTGGACGAAAGCATTTTCCGGACAAACGACATCAATGCCGCCGCCCCCGATAAAGACGCAAACCTATGGATGAACCTGGCAACGGATTTGTTCAACAATCCATTTGGGATGCTGCTCATGTTTGAGGAGTTTCATGGCGACGGAACATCGTCCAACTATGGTTCTGTCTACTTGCAAAATTGTAAAGTGCAGGGATATTCTTTGGGTATGCAATCCCAGATGTGGATGATTCAAGAAGATATGAACATCCCCTTTGAGTACGCCGTTCCTATTGCGCCCGTGAAAACCATTCAGGAGTCCTATAAGAAACGCAAAGAAATCATGGAAGGCGTTTCCAAGGTTGCTCCGCAGTGGTATGAAGATTATGCAAACTGGTCCGGGCTCGCTCCTGGGAGCGCCGTCAAAGTAGGGGATTAAGTATGAAGGGAGTGGCGTTTGGTGAAAATCCAACACCTGTCAGGTAATCAGAACACCCGCGCAGGCTCCCACCTTAGTTCCGCCTACCTAACAATGAGCTTCGGTCCGCCGAAGCTCATTGTTAATTCTGGTGTGGGTATCAAAGGAATTACAGTCGGGCTTGTACAGGACTTATCCATGTTCCAACAACGACAAATTGCCCGTTTTATGGAAGTGGGGAACAAAGAGCAATGGCTCGTTCCTTCGAAGGTGCGCAGTGCGTTGCAGATTCGCAGAATACTCTACGATGGTCCTACACTTTTGAAATATGCAGGTTATGCTTTGATGGGCGGAAGTGACGAACCCTGGAAAATGCGGGGCACAAATTCTATCGGCGCGGACCACGATTTAGGTCAGGGCGATTCCAACCGAAAATACCAAGAGTTGATGAACCGCATAGGCTATCCTGATGATCTTTACCCGCTTGAAGAAGCGCCGGGTGCTGGTGATTTTTGGTTGAATTTATCGAGTGAGCTTTTTGCCAATCCTATCGGGATTTTGCTCAGCCTAAAACAAAAAATGCCGGACGGAAGCGTTCTGCCTTACGGAGGAGTATACTTGGAAAATTGCTTAATTTCATCCCATAACTTTCAAGTTGTGGCAGAGAGCAGGATTTTAAGCGAAGCCATTTATGTGGAGTATGTTTCTACGATCCCCATAGGAGATAAAAGAGGACATTCGGTACAGGAAATCGAATTAAAGTTACGAGAGGCAATACGATAAAAAAATGGGGGATGGTAGCATGTTGAAAAAAGAAGAGATCATGCAACTGCACAGAGAAGGCGTTGTTTTTCGTGAGGGGAAACTGGCCGGGAAAGTGCCCTTTGTCGTTCGAACATTTCGCGTGTCAGATAACCTGCGTTTTGCTGAAAATATGGACGCGCTTGAAATTACGGATTCAGATGCCCATATCAACAACATTGTCGCGCAGAGTATGCTCGAGGGGTGTTTGGTGTCCGTTAATGGTATTCGGACCACACCGGATATCTTTAAAAATTACAACGCAGAGAAATGTAACTATATCATCAACTTTGCCAAAGCGCTGTTCGGCGATGTCATTGAATATTTGGAAGGCTTCCCTGAACAAAAATTGACAGATATGGAGCTGGAAGAATTTATCTTAACGGATAAAATCGAACGCGTTGAAACACTATCTTACTCCGATGATGTGGATCCTCTTTTTTTCAAGTACCAAGTACTGCCCGTGGGCAAAGTCACCGAAATTACAGAATCGCTTCGCGAGCCATTAAAAAACCGTAAGCTTTCCAAAATGCACGCATCAGTATTAATGGATAACGCCTTCGCAGCTGCAACCATCGATTCCATTAACGGGATTGAAATTACAGAAGAAACGCTGAACGATTTTAATGTAGAGTTAGTTACATTCATTATGCGGCGCGCCGCATCCATTGAAAACCAATTGCGCGACTATTTGAAAAATCCATCGAAGTTAGGAACGTCCCTAAAAAACTAATGGGAACGTCTCAAGGGTGGGTCCGTGCTCAATTGCATTTGGAGGGAATCGCCCCGGAGTACAACTCTTTGAAAGAAGCCTATCTAATGGCGGCTGTAGCTAAAAAGCAAAAGGTTTTAGCTAAACAAGTGGCTGTATTGGTAGTGGCTGCCAAGGACGCGAAAGCGACATCGGTTTCGGATGCCTATAATCAATTTGTGGAAGAGTTGTTCCCCTCCTTAGCGGAAGCCCGTGAGGCGTTTGTAGAAGTGGGACAGAAAATTTTGGAAAAAGAAGCGGGGAAAGTAATCGATCTTTCGCAATACCATCGCATTGACTAAAGGTGGTGTGCTGTGTGCCGACAAATAGAAGAACATTACGAATTGAAGTGGATTCGCATTCCGTTAGGGAAACGATGGCAAACATCGTGCAGGCAATATGGCAAAAACCCGGTGTGCAAACAGCGGCGCAACTCGCCGCTTTCGGTGGAACCATTTATGGTGGGGCTCGTCTTTTAGGGAGTGGTCCTGCCCAAGCAGCTGGGAATTTTATTGGAAGTGCAGGGGACCACTTGCGTTCAGCCGCCGGGTTTTCGCCGATTGATGATCCTCGAGCCATGCGCGGCAACCTTTTGTACCCCACGTTATCGAGCCGGTTAATGGGGAGACCAGAAGGATACACAGGTCGAAACTTGCTTCCCACCGAAGCCATTTATTATGGATATCGAGATTTTGGGCAACGTGTTGGGGCGGGTATTGGTGCTTTTGGCGGCATAACACTTCCGACTTTGGCTGCGTTTGGAGTCATGAATACAGGACTTTTGTCTGGCGTCTCCAGTTTGACGGGCGCTGCGGGTCGCGCCATTGGTGGCGGCGTTGCAAGCGGTACGGTGGGGGTTGCCGGGCGGGTAGCGGGCGGTATTTTAGGTCGATTTGGTTTAACGGGTGCGAGAGACGCTGTCTTGGCAGCTACCGGCCCAAGTAGTTTAATTGCGCAAGGCGGCGCGAAAGCAATGGGTATTGTTGGCGGTTTCGCGGGGTCAATGCTTCCTTTAAGCCTGTTGTTTTCTGGCGCTGCGCGCGTAGGGGAAGCGGTGGTAGAAAACATTACAACCCAGAGACAAATCGAAGATTGGATGGACCAAACAGGATATAAGTATACTTACGGCAACGCCTCCAATTTAATTCGCGGTAAGGGTTTTGATTATTCTACGCAAAAAGATATTGCCGAGTATGTAAGGGAGACGTTGGCGCAGCAAAACTTAATGCGCCAAACAGATTTTCAAGAAATCTTTCGCGGCATCCAAATGTCTGATTTGGATTTTAATGTGCGTAGTGCTAAGGAGTTCAAAGAAAAGTTCGCCAAGGTAACGGAAGTTCTGGTTGATATCGCCAGAAGCTTTGAAACAACACTCGAAGGTGCCGTTCACATGCTGGGCACTATGCAAAAGTCCGGGTTTTACACAACAGCCGATCAAGCGGCGATGCTTTGGCGCAATAATGCCCTTGCGCGCGCTTCGGGCGTCGAATCCGAAGAAATGGTGGAGCAAAGTTTGTCGGGTGCCGAAAGTGCCCAGCGATATGGCTTGCCTAAAAGTTATGGGTCGCTTTTGCAAACATCCATTTATTCACGAATTAGAAGGGCACCAACTGGCATGGGAGAAACAGAAAGAGCCGAGTACGAAAGAATGATGCAGGATTTAGGTGGAGAAGAAGCTGTAGCGGGAATGCTTACGGACTTTATGCTACAAGCCAGCGTTCAAGATCCAAATATGACAAACGTGTTATATGCGTTAGTTGACTTGGAAACAGGCGAAATCGATACAGAGATGATGCGAAAATTCCGAAACAAAGAGATGTCTCTTGTTGATTTAATCCACGAAGGGACACGGAAGGCGGCCGAGAGTCAAGAAGCGTTCGAAGCGTTTCAACAAAATAAGCAATTGTATTTCGGCAAACTGCACGAACAAGATGCCATCGACTTTACAACGGGCATGGTTGATTATTATATGGACACGCTCGATCTTACCGATCGCCGTTCTGCTTTGGAGTATATGGGAATGGACAATCCGTTGCTTCGTTTTGTGGCGGACCTAGGTCTTTTTTCGCCAAACATGCGCTCAGAAGTATCTTTGCAATTTGACGAAGTCGCTCGCACGACAATGCAACAGCAAGCATTTGAACGCACTTTCATGGGATGGCTTGAAAAGAATGTTTCGAAACCACTGAGTCAATTCTTTCAACAGCTTGGAGGAGCAGGCATCCCGTCTTGGATCATGCAACAACTTGAAAATTTTCAAACGGAATGGATCTTTAAGGTAGACAAGGTAGAGATTCTCCCCAGCGATCTTTCGCTTGAAAAAATACGAGAAGCCAACGAACTGCTTCGCGTCGGTGAATTGGTCGGTGACTATGTCCCTACTCAAATTGATACGACAAAAATTGTCGAAAACATTTTAGCTTCAATTCAAGCATCTATCGATTCACAAGTGGAAATCGGCGGCGATGTCACGGAACTGGCAGCTTCCAGAGAGCGTGTCGAGGAACTCCGAACGACGTTTTTAAAGCTATTCGAAGACCTATCTAACGGGAAAATTACCGTGCAACAATTTTCTCAGGCGTACATTGACGCCATGCGGGAGTTGATTGCCGTTGCAAACGAACAAGAAATCGCCGTGGATTCGGCCGTTGAAACGATGATGGAACGCATTTTGAAGATTAACGAACTGGCAGAAGAAAACCCCGAAATCGTCAATACTTCGTATAAATTGGCGCAAGATGTTGAAGAAGCATCTGTGCAAAGGTGGTCGGTTGATCTTTCTCGCCAGGATCCCCTAAGAAGTGACAACGCCGTCATCGCTGCCACTATCCAAAACGCTGCGAAAATACAGTTGTCCAAAGGAACAACGGCATCGGAGTTTCTCATGAGCAACATGCTCATTCCCGCGCTTACCGAGGAGGAAGAAGAAGAGCTAGACAGAGTATTTAGAGACGACGCGATAGTACAGGGGTTTGAAAAAGAGGAAGAAATTCAAGAATTTATTCAGAGGAGCAAGATGGCGATGGGGGTTCTACCCATTACGCCGGATTCTCTTACCGAGGAAGAACTTGTTCTTTTAGACAAAATCTATCAAGATCCCCAAATGCGGGAGGATTTTGCGAATATCAGAAACTTGGAGGATGGAATCCACAGCAAACAAGTAGTAGACTTTGTAAATAAACACGGATACGAATACTACAACTTATTCAAAGCATTCGAAAGATTGCACGAAGAAGGCGTGTTTACGTTTTCTGATCGTTTCTCAAGGCACTCCGCTAACAAGAGCTTCTTCGATTTAACCGCCTTTTTCCAAGAAGATCGCTGGACTATGGCTGATACATTTTATCCTACTTCGGAACAAGTAATGGAAAAGCGCGAAGTTTACGCAGAACATATTGCCGAAGGAGTCAAAGAGCTTGGGTACGACGAAGAAGTGCAAAAAGCCTTCAAAGGCTTTTTGCTGGATCCATACAACTCAAGCAAAATAGGACCCGTTGGCGACGGTTACTCCATCATCGAGGACGGTTTGAAAACCAAAGAGTTCATTGAAATGTTGAAAGAAGTAGGTGTTACGGATAAAGAAGAGCAGCTCCAATTAGTTGAACTTTATGTAAAGTCTTTGATGGCTGGTGCAGGCAAGGTGTACCCCAAATTTAAAGGGTTTGATGCCGATCCCACGGCGGTTGCCTTGCAAAAAAGTTTAGATGAATTGGCTGGCGAGTGGCTGCTTGGATTAGAGGAGACAACCAATACAAATTTACACAGACGCAATGCCATTAGCGGCGGCCATTTTACTGACGAGCAAATCGGCAAACTAATGCGAGACGTTGACGCGATTGAGGTTTTACTGGATGTGCTTGATGCAATCGGCGAGGAAGGGGAAGTCGATGGTTTCAAAATGAGGCAAGCTGAATTAAAGGCGGGGGACGATACCGATCTTTGGGTTTTGGCAGATGCCCTAGTTCGAGATGTCCTGCGCGATCCCGAGAAAAAGGAAGGCCACAAAGACTTACTTCTGCTCATGTCGTCCATGGGGAACATGGTTGGCAGACAAGGTATATCGGACGTTTTGAGGCAGACGCTTACAACGCGAGCTGAGACGTTTGATTTTTTAGGGCAAAATACGTTGAATGAACAATATTTCAATGCCGCCAGATCACTGCGCGAGTTCGCCTCGAAAGCGGAAAAACTTGATCTTAGCTCGCTTTACAACGAAGACGTTATAGCCGCCTTCCAGCAAATAGGCGAAACTCGAGTGGCGGGTATTATCAAAGAAGGCGCAACGGCGTCGCTGGCAATGCAATCCGTTGAAGCTGGCGGGGCAGACTTTGAAACGACACGTCAAAGCATTATCGAAAGTCTTTTGACGGGTCAATTCATCGGAGAAGAAGAAGTAGAAAAGTTCGGACTGCGGACAGTCCAAACTTCAGAGGACTTTAAAAACCTGATTGACGACATTTTCGCGCAGCTTTTCGCGTCGCAATTCGCGGAACCTGGTTCACACCCCATATTTAAAGATTTCGATACAGGTCGATTCATCGAAAACATGGAAGATCTCACACTCGTCACGAGTGGGGTTATTGTCGAAAACAGTTCCGCTATCACGGATTTGAAAAGCACAATGGATCTTCACAAAACTACCATGGATGAACTTAAAACCGTGCTGAGAGAACTGCAAAAAACGCTCATGAAATAGTGCGTGGTATAATGAAAAGGGGGGCTTCGTATGCTGGGCGTCACATCGAGATATACTCCGGGGACGGCTGGAGGGAAAAAAACATTACCTAAAGCAAAAATCACACTAGAGCTGCCAAGTCAGCCCGAGTATCGCGAACATTTAGAAAACGAACACCTCTTGTTCCGAAATAAATTGGGAGATTGGAACAGCTTTATCGCCCCTTATCAGAAGGACAGCGCGAATCCCAATCGGTTAGAAATTGACTCGTTTGTTTTGGAAAACGTGCAGCGCTCACACCGAAGCCGATCGCAAATTGTAGAAACGAATGAGTCGGCTATCTTATTTATGTACGGGGAGCAGGCTTTGGTTTATAACTTCGCCCTCCGTTTGATGGATGGTGGGGAAAACCTTTCCGGAGAAAAGTTCGATTGGCTGGATAAACTGGAAAGGTTTTACGAACGGTTCAGCGGACAAGTTATTGCCGATTACAATATGGACTTCCGCGTTAGTTTCAAACGGCGGTCATATAAAGGAGTTTGGCTTAACTTTGATATTCAAGAGGAATCCGACTTTGATCGTGCGGCGGGTGTTACGTTTCAAATGTTCGTAGTAGAAAAGAACCCACACTTGTATACGATAAACGGAAGGTGACGGGATGAGCGTATTAAGTTATAAGTACAAGCTTTTCTTACAAGGGCATGAAATCCCTTTTTCGTCCGTGGAAATTCATTATTCTTCGCAATCTTCATTCAGCGTTGAAATACCTCCCGTGAGTGAGGTTAACGACATTCAAGTTGGCACGTATGGCCTCATTGCATACAAAAAGCGAGGAGGGGATAGCAAGTGGCACCTGCTTTGCGAAGGGGTTTATACGGGCCCCTACTATATGAAGCAGGGATCTAGTCGTTCCTTGCGTCTTCGGTTTCGAGATCTGCAGTGGTTACCTGAATCCACGGTGGTGTATAGCTACCTGGAAATGAAAAACCCCCCTGCGATGTCTGCCTATATTCGGACCTTTGTCGGAGACATACGGCGTGACACCCCGCTTAACGTAGATAGCGATATGCAGCTTACCGAAACCGCCATCAACTTCTCTACTCGGTTTGGTTTTTTAGATGCCTTGTCAGAATCAAAAGATTCGCCTGGCGCATCTCCTTTGGGCAAAATAGCTCGTGCCATTTTCGCCCAGCTGGAAAACGGGAATGAATTTGCTTCCGAACATTCCATAGGTTTAAAGATGAACGCCGATCGCTTACTGCCCATTGAGAATAAAAAAATGGCCACCATTTATGGGATGGATGTCGTTCGGCAGTCGTTCGAGTCGACATTTGCGCAAATTACGTCCAGTACAAACTTGATGGATCTACTTTTGATGCTTCTTCAAGTCATCTTTTATGATATTATGCCCATACCAGGTCTTGTCAAAGACGAAGGCAGTTCCTTGCGCTCTTATGTGGTCAAACCAGACTTTAGGCTTGTTTCTCCTCCGGCTTGCAATGTTATTTTTCCTGATGAAACAGTCAGCTTCGGCTTCGAAGTGGATTACGCCATGCGGCCAACGCGCTTAATGTGCGGCGCGACACAGTTCAACAACGAAATGCGTTTATTCTTTGCTCCACCAGAACTCAAAGAATCCATTACATCGGGGGATTACGATAACCTCCTCACAAATGAAGAAAAAATTCGAGGCGTTCTTCCAGACCGGGTAGACATACCGTTCGCTAGCAAGGTTGCCATTTCCAGTGCAGGCGAAACCACAAGCGAACAAGATTTATACACGGCTGCTTTTGTCAACTATACATTTTACGAACGCAGCTACCGATCGGTACCGATGTCGGTGACGACATCGTTTCGCCCCGATATTTTACCAGGGTTTCCCGTACTTGTCCTGGATAAAATCATGCCCATGGTGGGGTATTGTGTGAACGTGAGTCACACAATCGATATTGGTTCCGGAACGGCGTATACGTCCATGACACTTTCGCATGTTCGCCCAACAAACGTTAAAATGCCTATCTTGTCCGGCTGGTATGACGAGGAAAAGTTTCACCCCGACAATATTGGCGAGCAGGTATTCAGGGGGCTTGGAACACATAACTTCTGGCACTTTTTAGAAGATGGAACATCGCCCGAAGTTGAAACCACAGAAGAAGGAGTGAAGCTGGTTGACTACCAGCCGGCCGTTGACGCCTTACTTGACGAATACACGGCAGCGTTACAAGGAGAACTCGGGCGATGGAAGGAAAGCTGGAGCCGGGCGCTTCCTTTGTTTTTCGATGAGAACAATCCGGGAGAAAACGACATTTTAAACGCCCTAAACCTCACGTGGGATATGGACTCTGAGCTTTTACGCACGCAAGATGGACCTAGTCCCTTGAATGTAAATATCATGGTGGATGGTCAAAGTGTTAACGAAATCAGAGAGCGCCCTGTTCGGCGCCTCAAAGAAACC
>LSQX01037396.1_pt1 | contig 11029 bp, 5 predicted proteins | sample 654561 | NCBI WGS metagenome assembly LSQX01 (sample SAMN04489861, study PRJNA283612) | anaerobic digester metagenome | isolation source: 4 biogas reactors fed with cattle manure at either 37C or 55C with and... | place: Denmark: Kongens Lyngby | collected 2014 | reverse complement strand
AGATGTGTATAAGAGACAGAACCTGCACCAGGTAAATACAGAGCCGTTTGTCGCATGGACACAACATCTGTTTTATTTCGACCAGACTTCACTGGCGGATATTATGCACACTTTAAACAGGTGGTACGATCTGGATATTATTTATGAAGCTATTAGTCAGGAGGATATGAACACATTGTATACAGGTAAAGTGAAGATGTATGATCATCCACAGGATATCCTGCGAAAGCTGGAGAAAGCAGGTGAGTTGAAGTTCGAATTGACAAAAAGTTCTATCTGCGTAAGGAAAAAATAACGAACGTTGTTGTGGGGGGGTTATCCTGTCACATAACGATAGATATAAATGAATATGCACTATTTTGTAAATCATGAGAGTAAAGAAAGGATACGGCTCTTAATCGCCATCCTATTCTACCTATTGGTCTCCCTATCGACAAGTGCTACAGCACAATCTTCAGGGATTCACATCCATTTGACAAATGCTTCGTTCGAAGAGCTCTTTAAAGAGATTGAAAAGAAAAGTTCCTATACTTTCTTATACAAGACCGAAATGATCCAGAGCAAGTCAAAGCGGAACTTCCAGTTCTCCAACAGGCCGGTCAAAGAGATTCTTGATCAAGTGCTACAACCGGAAGGGCTGACCTATACTATTGACGATAATGTCATTATCATCAAACTGGATGAACAACCCCAGCAAAAACCCGAGACTGGCAGAACCAGAGAAATAAAGGGTCGCGTTCTGGATAACGAGGGGATCCCGCTTATAGGTGCAGGAGTTATGCTTACCGAAAATACCGCTATTGGTGTTGCGACAGACATCGATGGGCTCTTCACCCTTAAAATTCCGGCAGCGATAGAGAGGCCGGTATTGCGATTCACCTACGTAGGGATGAAAACAATGGAGAGGAGGGTATCCGACAATATGGAAATTCAGATGGAGCCCCTGTCAACGGTACTTGAAGAGGTGATTATTGAGTCGGGGTACGGTCTGGTTCAAAAACGTTCGGACATGGTTGGAAGCGCTTTTCAAGTCGACTCAAAACAGATTGAGAATCTTCCTGCGGCACGCATCGACAATATGCTTGAAGGATTGGTCCCAGGGCTGGTGATCGGATTCAACTCCGACAGTGACGCCAACACCCGTCCACGTTTCAGCACCCGTATCCGTGGAGAAGGATCACTTACCGCCAGCTCTGAACCGATATGGATTGTGGATGGGGTGCGCATGTATACCGGAGGGAATACCAATCTGATTACAGGAGTTGAATCTGCAATCAGTCCTTTATCCTATCTGAATCCCGACGATATTGAAAGCATGACCGTACTAAGGGACGCATCTGCCGTCTCTTTGTATGGCGCCGACGGTTCCAACGGAGTGATTTTAGTCACCACAAAAAAAGGAGGGTCAGCAAAACCCATATTCAACGTGTCACTCAATTCAGGCATATCACATATCAACAACTCCCTCAAATTCAAAGTCCTTGATGCGCAGCAATACATGACCCTCGCGAAGGAATCGTATCTTAATCGCTACGCTGCCACCGATCCGGATATGCTTTTCTTTCCGTTTCAGGATGTGGAAAATAACGCTTACAGCCAGACAGATACAGACTGGTATGACGTATTCTACGACACCGGCTACTACACGCAACTCAACTTGTCTTTCATGGGGGGAACGGATAAAGTCCGGAATTATTTCTCCACCTCGTATTACGACGGCGAATCCACTGTGATTGGCAATAATCAACAGCGTTTCTCGGTACGCCTGAATAGCGATGTTCAACTCCATCGACGGATTAAATTCTCTTTAAAATCGGGATTCTCCTATAATATAAACACGATCTTTTCGCCGGGAAGCGACTATTATGAATTCCTGCCTATATTTTCTCCGTACAACGATGATGGTTCATTCCGTTTGTACAACAGGTATTACAGCCAAGACTCCAATGGTGAAGCAGTAATCAAAGATTACCGTTTCTTCAATTCGGTTGCAAAGCGCGAAGAGAATGATTTCATCCAGCGCGCCTTTGCGAATAATACAAGCGCTTCGCTAAGTTTTGAACTGATGGATGGCCTCAGCCTTACTAGCCAATTCGGCCTCGATTTTCAAAATGTATTGGAACACCGTTACAATGCCATGAGCAACTGGTCGGGGAGAAATATCCTTGATGGTGGAAAAGAGGTGGGATATGCCTACAGGAATAATGCCAACACCTTGTCATGGAACATAATTGAGCGACTCAATTATAACAAGGTATTCGGGAATCATGCTGTCGGGGCATTACTCGGCTTTGAGGCCATGTCGAGGGAGAATAGAAACGTGAGTGCTTCCGGAAATACGTTTGTGAACGATTATATTAAAGAGATATCGTATGCGGTAAACAAAAGCGGCTCAAGTTCGCAAAATATTCACCACTCAGCTTCTTTCATCGGGCAGGCCAATTATTCTTACGATAACAGATATTTTCTGACTATAAATAGTCGCCGCGACGGGAACTCCGATTTTGGTGAAGATGTGCGTTGGGCGCAATTTGGCTCAGCGGGTGTGGCATGGAACATTCACAAGGAGTCGTTTTTCAAGAGTGAAACTATCAACCAACTGAAACTGAAAGCTTCCTATGGCACCGCCGGAAATTCCCGCTTGGGGGGAATCCAAGCACGGGGAACCTATACCTACGGAAATAGTTACAACGGACAGCCGGCATCTGTCATGGGAAGTATCAGAAACAAAACACTCAGCTGGGAGACCTCCTACATTACCAATGTTGGAGCGAGCCTCCGCTTGCTGGACCGTGTTTCTGTTGAATTGGAGGTGTATACCAAGCGTACCGAAGATATGCTGAGTAATACGGCTATATCTTTTACAACCGGGCAATCATCCATCGACACCAATATCGGTAGCATGAGAAACAACGGTGTGGAATTGAATATTGAGTCGGAGAACATAAAAAAAGAGAATTTCAGCTGGTTCACTTCTTTCAACATGTCTCATACGTCAAATAAGATACTCACCCTCAATGTAGCCCGCTTGGGAAGCAACAACATCGTATGGCGTGAGGGATATGATAAGAACACACTCAATATCGTTCGATGGGCAGGCGTCAATCCGCGGAATGGCGAACCTCTGTGGTACGACTCAAACGGCAATATCACCAATGTATATAGTAGTAATAACGCCGTACCTTATAAATCTACCATTCCGGATCTGACCGGAGGTATTTCAAGTAATTTGAGGTATCGGAACGTTGCTCTTCACATGTTGATGAGTTATGTGATCGGAGGATACTCTTTTAGTTCCTTTAGTCGGGACGTCAATTCGGATGGACTGAACATTATGTCTCAAAACCAATCGATCAATCAAATGGACAGATGGCAGAAACCGGGAGATATTTCCCTCTCACCCAAGCCTTATTGGGGGTTATCCACCTATTCCACTATGAACTCGACCCGTTTTCTTTACCGCACTACGCATTTGAAATTGAAGAATATTGTGCTTGGATACAACATTCCGAAATCATTCCTGAACCGCTGGGGAATCAATAGCGGAGAGGTATCGTTGATTGTGGATAACATAGCTATTATCACTCCGTATAAATCGAAACTTAATTCGTACCGACAGTCGATGAGTGGCTATCCTTTGGAAACAACCTACTCAATGTCGTTGAGTATGTCGTTCTGAAACTTAAAGGTAAAAAAGCAAGATATAATGTATAAATCATACACCGACAGAAAAAATGAAATAATCATATGAAATGAGTATGAAACCAAAAAAGATAATAAAAATAACAATAGCACTACTGACATGCATACAGCTACACTCCTGTAGCGATTTTTTAGAAGTCTATCCCGTAGGCAGGACAGTTACACCGGTTGCCTTTTCTGACATGCCCGGCATACGCGGAGCCCATGCGGGAGCCTACTATAAAATGTTCAATCTGTATAGCAGTAGTTTTTATGTCTATGCCGATCTGGCAGGAAACACGATAGACCTGGATATTCAATCGGTAAGTCAGTCGGAAATAAAAAATATCTACGACTACACCATGATGCCCACCAGTTCGGGTTACTGGGGTACGATCTACGAAATAATGGCGAATATCAATAATATTATTGATTACCAACCTTCGCTATTGAAAAAATTTCCTGGTTCAAAAGAGGAATTGGAACGAATAAAGGCAGAAGCCCTCTTTTTAAGGGCGCTTTGCCACTTTAACCTGTGTCGCCTCTATGCCCAGCCCTACAACTACACGCACGACGCATCTCATGACGGAATCCCCATTGTAATCACATCGCTGGAGCCGCAGAGCAAGCCTTCCCGCAGTTCCGTGAAGCAGGTTTTCTCACAGATAGTGGGCGATTTAAATGAAGCCGAAACACTCTTTGGCAACAAGAATGAGGAAACAAAATATTATGCCGGTAAAACAGCTGTCTATGCTTTGCTCTCACGGGTTTATTTGTATATGGAGGATTGGGAGAATACCATTCGCTATTCAGATTATGTACTCGACAAATTCAAATTGGCCGACTCGTCAGACTACCTATCCATGTTTACTGCGCTGACCAACAATGAGACAGAGGTGATTCTCCGATTTAACGGAGCGCAGAACTCGTCAAAAACGCTACTAAATTTATTTAACATGAGTAGAGAAGGGGAGAATCGCATGGTTCCTACTGCTTTGGTGGACGGCATCTATCTCCATTTATTCGATAACGATCCGGATGACATAAGATTCAGCAACCTCATCAAAAAAGAGACATCGGATAAAGGGATAACCTATTATGCATCGCAAAAATTCAATATAACCGACAACAATGATCCTGAATATATTCATTTCAACCCGATTGTCTTACGTGTTTCAGAGATCTATCTCAATCGTGCCGAAGCACATCTGAACAACAATGATCTTGCCGAGGCTGCTAAAGATGTAAAGGCAATTGTGGCACGCGCTCATAAGAAGCAACCGGATGAGATTAGCTTGGAATATGCGGATATATCCGCGTTGAGAAAAATCATTGAGACAGAACGGATAAAAGAACTCTCCCTGGAAGGGCACCTCTTATTTGATCTGAACAGATGGAAGAAGGATATGGTGAGAAGCGAAGAAACAAGCTCATCGGTCAAACGTTTGGATTACCCAAACCACCTGTTCGTACTACCCATTCCACAACGTGAATTGGACATCAACCCGAATATGACAGGAAACCCTATCGTAAACGATTAAAACATAATAAAAAAAGATGAAACGAGCGAGAAATACAATCATATGTTCGGCTGCGGCACTGCTCCTTTTCCTGCCGTCCTGTAGCGATGAAAACCTATTGTTCGACACCCCGTTTATTTCAGTTGAGGCTCTTCGATCCGACCACGAGGGCACCATCAACTCCGATCAGCAGTTTATCGGGGAGTATATGGTATATATAAACGGATACACCTTCACGGAGGAGATCGTGGTAGAGTATACGATTACCGTTGGCAACGGTTTAGTTGCCGGACGTGACTATGAGATAATCACCAAAGGGGAGAATTTGACTTTTTATCCCAATATTTTCGACATGCCTATCCGCATCAGATGGCTTCGTACAGCCATCCATGAGAATCCTGAAGATTTGTCGTCTCCTATCATTTCAGATAGCTTAGACGAATCGAAAGATAACACCATCACTATCGAACTTACCGGCAGCAATACCAATTATCTATTGGGTTATCCAGGACCCGATCGGAATAAAAAAAGTGTTGTCATTAAAAAGATAAGAGCAATTGATTAATAGATTTTTTTCTTTCATATTATTCCTCTGCTGTCTGTTCCTTATTGTGGCGGGAGCTTCCGCAAAGGGGATAGAACGGCATCCCGGACTTATCGAGGGAGAGCTCAACAACGGACTCACATACTATATCTTTCCCAATGATTATCCCAAGGGGGAAGCTGTCTATCGGCTCTTTATAAAGTCAGGTTCCATATATGAAAAAGAGTCGCAAAAGGGATTAGCCCATTTTTTAGAACATATGGCTTTCAATGGGAGCAAGCATTTCCCGGGGAACTCGCTGGTCCGGTTTCTTGAATCCAAAGGGGCCCGTTTTGGGAAAGATCTTAACGCGCACACCTCATTCAACGAGACAGTATATAAATTACAATTGCCCAGCAATGATCCGTCAGTGGTTGATTCTACGATAACAATCCTGGCAGATTGGTGCGGCGGCTTGTTGTTGGATAGCTTGGAAATTGAGAACGAGCGAGGAGTCATTCTGTCCGAATGGCTGTCTAAAACGGGACCAAAATTCGATGCACAGAACGCTTTATTGATGGAGTTGCTCAACAATTCACACTTCTCGCAGAGGATTGTAATTGGGGATACGGCTGTGATCAAGAATTTTCCGCATCAGGAGTTACGCGATTTCTATAACGAATGGTACCATCCCTCCCTGATGGCTGTGGCCGTAACGGGAGATATTGACGCGGTAGCCGTGGAGAGAGCCATTGTAGAGAAATTCGGCGGCTATCACGGAAAGAAGAGGCGACTACCCGATTACGCCATTCCCGATTACAGGGAGATGGAGCTGAAGAGTGTAATAGACGACTCTTTCGATAAAATCGAGTTGGTCGGATTACAACTAATGCCGCTGTTGTCCCCGGTTAAAAAGGAGAGAGATTACCCCGCTTACCTTCAGCGAATTCTTTTGAACAGGTTGTTCTCTCTGCGATTGAATACATTCTCTTTCGACCATCCCGATTATAACAAAGCAAGTGCCGGCCTCTCTTCATTTCTGAATGAAAAAAGCGTATTGACAACTTCGGTGGAATTACAACCCAATAAGGTTGTTTCGGGTGCAGGTCAGTTCTTAGATCACCTGGAACAGATGTACCGATATGGATTTATATCGGCAGAGATAGAGAGAGTAAAAAAGTCATACCTTGCCTCACTCGAAAGAAAGGCCTATTCAAAAGCGCCTGTGCAGTCCATCAACCTGATGAATGAAATTTATTCCGATTTCTTTACTGGAAATACCATTGTCACCCCGAAGGAAGAGTTCCGATTGGCTCAAAAATACATCGAAAAGATAGATTCCACCTCGTTAGTCCACTATATGCAGAAAACGATGGATTGGGATAAGACACATTTTCTGCTTACCTCTTTTGAGACGGAAGGCGACGAAACCCTTCTTCGTGATTCTATCTTTACCATCCTCTCAAATATAAAGAGGAAGAAACTTTATCCTTATGCGAAAGAGATTGAGATAAGAAGTGAACTACTCAACGAGATTCCTTCAGGCGGAAAAATTGTATCAAAAAGACATATCCCGGAAGTTGATATCGATGAACTGATCTTGTCGAACGGGGCAAGAGTATTTTATAAACATTCTTCCGAAGAGAAGGAGAGAATTCTCTTATCCGGATTCCGGAAAGGAGGACTGTATGCCGTGGATTCAACCAATTATGTGAGTGGAAGCTATGCGGCCGGCATCATCGGATTAAGTGGGGCTGGTAATTTTTCCAGGGACGAATTGTCCTATTTTCTCGCTGGCAATACGGCTTCGGTCCGTTTCCTGATAGATAAGACACGCTCCGGCATTTCGGCATCCTCTGTACCGGCTGATATGGAGACCTTGTTCCAACTTCTCTATTTGAGATGGACGCAACCAAGGGTGGACAACTCGGTATTCAATCAGATAAAAGAGAAGGCAATAGAATCGTATCAAAATAAAAACGAGACAGGTTCAGAGAAATTTTATGAGGCATTCAGTAAACTCCTGCAAGAAAACAATTATACAAACCGGAAATTGAATGATACGATCATTGACAGAGAGCTGCATGCCGACAAGGCATTGAAGGTCTTTAACGATACTTTCGGCGGTGCCGGCAGCTTTACCTTTGTAATTATTAGCGACCTGTTACTCGAAGAGCTCGAACCCTATATAGAAACATACCTTGCCGGCCTTCCCGAAGGAACACCGGATATGGACTATAAAATAAAAAGAAATTTGAAGCCTATCCAGGAGAGAATAGTGTTCGAACAGCATATAGGCGAAAATCCGAGGGCGTCGGTGAGCTTGCTATTTCAACAGGATACCGCGGGAGAGAGCGCCGCATTGAACAGCTTGGAAGACGATCTGATAAAGGCGGTAATCCGGATGAAACTGCTCCGCGCCCTGCGTGAAGAGATGGGAATGGTCTATAGCGTAAGCGTGTCGGCCAGTTCCACCCTTTATCCATCACCGGTGAGCAGACAGACAATTTCATTCACCACTGCCGAAGAGAATGTGGAGATATTAATTGAGAGGACATTGTCGGAGCTAAAAAAAATGGCCTACGAACCAGACTACTTCCTATCGGAACTGATGGATGTGAAAACAAATTTGAAAAAAGAAATGGAGCTGAACAAACAAAAAAGCACCTTTTGGAGTTCTACCATCAGGAATACGATTTTTAATAACGAAAGAGAGTGGCGAATAGTCACCGATTTCAATGAAATCATCCAGGGGATCACTTCCGCGCAAATCGCCGGAAAAATAGCCGAACGGATGGTTGAATCAGACTCTTTCGTTCAGGCGGTGTTATATCCCGGAACTAACAGACAATAAATATGATTATCAACCCGGATTGGAGTTCAATCCACAATTATTTAAGTGTTATGAGAAAAATAATGAATTTTATGTTCTTTGCAGCATTGACTGCGGGGATACTTGCTTCCTGTAAAAAAGACGATCCTATAGTGGAAGAGTCAGGCGAAGCTAAACTGGCGACGTTTGGATTTTATCAGGAAGATAATGAGGGTCTCTTTTTTCAAGATTATGAAGTGGCTGTTACCGGTAATATTACCATTGCTCTCCCTAAGGAGGTAAACAAATCGGCTCTTGTTGCCCGCTTTACAACTACTGCCGCTGAAGCAGTGGTAGAGGTTGCTACTGTGGAACAGAAGAGTGGCGTTACGGTGAATGATTTTACGGTACCGGTAGACTATATTGTTACCAACGGCACAAACAACACCAAATATACCGTTACAGTCACCAATTCGCCCGATTATGTCTGGACTCTGGCGGGGACCTCCGAATTCACCGTATCGGAGTTTGCCATGAAAGTGAATCCTGCCACCAATATCCCGTATGTTGTTTTCAACTATTCGCTGGGGGCATCTGAACTTAGAAAAGCGGGAGTTTTTAAATTTGAAAGCAGCTCGTGGTCAGCGGTAGGAGTCGACACCATTACGTCGGCCGGAGTAAATAACGTCGCGCTTACGTTCGATAATTCAGGTAAGCCCTATGTGGCATTCTGTGATTACGGCAATGAGACCTCCCGGACTCCCACCGCTAAATCGTTCAATGGCACAAGTTGGGCAAATGTAGGAGCACCCGGCATCACCGATGTGCGTGTCCAATACAATAGTCTGGTTTTTGACAAGAACAATCAGCTATACCTGTTCGCCATGAATGATGTGGCGGGTGGAGCATTGGCCAGAAGGGCTTTGAATATGAATACTTTCAACGGTACTACCTGGACGGCTAACCAACCCTTGTCCGTCAGAACTCTTCCCAATGCCTATCGAATGAGAAGCGTACAAAAGAACGGGAATATCTACCTGGCAATAAACGACTATGCAAACAACAGTGGTACCGTATCGGTATATATATTGGAAAATGGTTCCTGGTCGGTCCTTGCTGAAGGAATGCGCCACGAAGAAGCGACAGAGTCCAACTATTACGATTTAGCCATGGATGTCGATTCCAAAGGCAACGTCTATGCCATGTCTATTGAGAAAGTGAGCGACGAATATAAATTAGTGATCCACAAATATACCGCTTCAAGTAAAAAGTGGAGTATCTACGGTTCACCCATACCCCTCGGAACCAACAACAGATATTACGATCTGGCTGTATCACCTTTTGATGTGCCTTATGTAATCTACCGGACTAGCGAAGACAAATGTGCCTTTACTTTCATTGATAGTGAAACTAAAACATGGGCGGAACCCTACCTCTTCTCCGCGAATACAACTTCCGATCCCTTTATTGATTTCGATTCTATCGGCAAAGGATATGTTGTTATTCAGAATACTGACAACAAGCTGGTTATTTACAAATATGATGCTCCGAAATAGGGGAATCATCCTTTTCTTTTAATGCCGGGGCCTGAAAGTTTTTCCTTTTACGGAGAGCTTTCGGGCACCGCTATTTATCATTATGCGTTATCGTATTATCCTTTCTGTTTTCTTGATTCTTATCCGGATACCACTGTATGGCCAAACATACCATACGGTTTCCGGTATTGTGTATCATGATATCAACGGCAATGGGCGTCAGGATCCTAATGAAAAAGGAATCAAAAATGTCCCTATATCAAATGGAGAAGAGATTGTATTGAGCACAAGAGAGGGTAAATATACTATTTCGGTCCAGGAAGGTGCTTCGGTATTTGTCATTCTACCGGCAAAATATGGATTCAACAGCAAAATAATGAACGCTCCCTCCCTCTATATCGATTCGGATCGGGAACTACCTGCGACCGTTGTGCATCATTTTGCCCTCCAACGCCGTTCCATTCCAAAAGAGTTCTCCATGGCTGCAATAGGCGATATACAGGTGGGTAACCACCAGGAAATCAGCTATGCCAACCAAACGATAATGTCGGAACTCTCAGGTCGTTCAGACATAGATTTCTCTATTTTTTTAGGTGATCAGATTAACGACAACCTCTCCCTTCAACCCGAGATAAGATCAATACTTTCTTCATTACCCCATCCCTCGTGGCTCCTCCTTGGCAATCACGATAGGAACAGCAATAACGACCCTTTTCAGGATGATGAGTTCAGTCGGAACTTTGGGGCGAGCCATTATGCTTTTAATTATGGGAAAGTTCATTTTATTGTGCTTAACAATATATTTTCTGATGGGGGCAGAAAGTATTACGGAAAAATTCCGGACAAGCAGCTCCGTTTTGTAGCAAACAGCTTGCAATATGTGCCAAAAAACCGGCTGGTGGTGATTTGTATGCATATTCCGCTGGCAGCGACAAGCAACCATGCACAACTGGTGGAG
>LSQX01375892.1_pt1 | contig 11030 bp, 23 predicted proteins | sample 654561 | NCBI WGS metagenome assembly LSQX01 (sample SAMN04489861, study PRJNA283612) | anaerobic digester metagenome | isolation source: 4 biogas reactors fed with cattle manure at either 37C or 55C with and... | place: Denmark: Kongens Lyngby | collected 2014 | reverse complement strand
TATGATATTGTTTCTGCTGATAAAATGATGATTACTGCTAAAGCAGTTGAAAAATTAGAGGAGGTGCTTGTATAAATGAATAATTATAGAGATATTATAAAAGCACCAATTGTTACTGAAAAAAGTGGTTTTTTAAATCAAAATAATAATACTGTAACTTTTAGTGTTGATGTTAAAGCTAATAAGACGCAAATTAAACAAGCAGTTGAAAAATTATTTAATGTTGATGTTGAAAGTGTGAATATTGTTAATGTTAAGCCAAAAACAAGGAGAGTAGGACGTTATGTCGGAAAAACTAATAAAGTAAAGAAAGCGATTGTTAAATTAAAGGAAGGAAGTTCAATTGAACTGAACTAATCTAAAGGAGGATAAGTATGGCAATAAAAACGTATAAACCCACAACCAGTGGTCGCCGTGGTATGTCAGCCCTTGTTAACGAAGAAATAACCAAAACTACTCCTGAAAAATCATTACTTGTAACTTTAAAGAAAACAGGTGGCCGTAATAATCAAGGTAAGATTACCTTAAGGCACCGCGGTGGTGGCGCTAAAAGAAAATATCGTGTTATTGATTTTAAAAGAGATAAAGATGGTATTATTGGTACTATTAAATCAATTGAATATGATCCAAATAGAACAGCTAATATCGCTTTAGTAAATTATGCTGATGGCGAAAAAAGATATATTATTGCACCAAAAGATATAAAAGTTGGAGATCAAATTATAAGTGGTGAAAAAGTTGATATCAAGATTGGAAATGCCTTACCACTAGGCAATATTCCAGAAGGAACTTTTGTTCATAATATTGAATTAAAAGCTGGAAAAGGTGGCGAATTAGCACGTGCTGCTGGAGCTAGTGCACAAGTATTAGGACATGAAAGTAAATATACTTTATTACGTTTAAAAAGTGGTGAAGTTCGTAAGGTATTAAATACTTGTCGTGCAACAATTGGTGAAGTTGGTAATATTGATCATGAATTAATAAATATTGGTAAAGCAGGTCGTAAAAGACATATGGGGATTAAACCTACCGTTCGTGGTTCAGTTATGAACCCTAATGATCACCCACATGGTGGTGGTGAAGGTAGAGCACCTGTTGGTCGTAAAAATCCAGTTACTCCTTGGGGTAAACCAGCATTAGGTGTTAAGACACGTGACAAGAAAAAAGCTTCAAATAAATTAATTGTTCATCGTCGTAAAAAATAATGAAAGGATGGTTTGAATGGCTAGAAGTTTAAAGAAAGGTCCCTTTGTTGATGAAAGTTTAATGAAAAAAGTAAGAAGAGTTAATGAATCTGGGAAAAAAGAAATAATTAAAACATGGTCTCGTCGTTCAACAATTTTTCCTGAATTTGTAGGACATACATTTGCGGTTCATAATGGTAAAGAATTTATACCTGTTTATGTAACAGAAGATATGGTTGGCCACAAATTAGGAGAATTTGCATTAACCCGCAAATTTGGTGGACACGGCGAAGCAAAAGAAGAAAAAAGATAATTGTAATGACCAGGAAGGAGGACTAAAATGGAAGCAAAAGCGATTGCTAAAGGCGTTCGAATCGCCCCTCGCAAAGCTCGTTTAGTTATAGATTTAGTACGTGGAAAAAAAGTAGATGAAGCTGATCATATTTTAAGTAATTTAAATAAAGAAGCTGCAAGAATAATTCGTAAAGTTTTAATTTCAGCTGTAGCAAATGCTGAAAACAACTTAGGATTAAATAAAGAAAATTTATATATTAAGGAAGCTATCGTTAATGAAGGTCAAACTTTAAAAAGAATCCGATTTGGTTCACGTGGCCACATCGATCCAATAAAGAGAAGAACAAGTCATATTATGATTGTTGTAAGCGAGAGAAATTAAGCAAAGGAGGTATACTAATGGGACAGAAGGTTAGTCCAATTGGACTTAGAATAGGTATAAATAAAACTTGGGAATCAAAATGGTATGCCAATAATAAAGATTTTGCTATGTTTTTAAATGATGATATTAAGATTCGCAAGTTTTTATTTAAAAAATTAAAAGATGCTGCTGTTTCAAATATAATAATTGAAAGAACCAGTAAAAAGACTGATGTTATTATTAATACTGCTAAACCAGGAGTAGTAATTGGTCATGGTGGTAATGAAATAGAAAAAATTAGAAAAGAATTATCTAAATTAGTTAATGAAAATATTGAAATATCTATTATGGAGGTAAAAAATCCTAATTTAGATGCTGCTCTTGTAGCCGAAAGTATTGCTCATCAAATTGAAAATCGTGTTTCTTTTAGAGTGGCTCAAAAAAGAGCAATTAAAAATGTTATGAAAGCTGGAGCCAAAGGAATTAAAACAGCAGTTTCAGGACGTTTAGGTGGAGCTGATATGGCTAGAACCGAAGGTTATACTGAAGGACTAATTCCACTTCATACTTTAAGATCTGATGTAGATTATGCTCATAAAGAAGCAAATACTAACTTTGGAAAAATAGGTGTTAAAGTATGGATTTATAAAGGAGAAATCCTTCCTGAAAAGAAAAATAAGGGAGGTAATGAAAATGGCGCTAATACCAAAGAAAACTAAATATCGTAAACCTCATCGCATATCATATGAGGGAAAATCCAAGGGTAATACTGAATTGCATTTTGGAAAATATGGATTAATGGCTTTAGAAGGTGCTTGGGTAACACAACAACAAATTGAAGCTGCTCGTGTTGCTATGACACGTTATATGAAACGTGGTGGAAAGGTTTGGATTAACATTTTTCCACACTTAGCATTAACTAGAATCCCATTAGAAACGCGTATGGGTAAAGGTAAAGGCCAACCAGAATTATGGGTAGCAGTTGTAAAAGAAGGAAAAATTATTTTTGAAGTAGATGAAGTTGATGAAACTACTGCACGTGAAGCATTACGCTTAGCAATGCACAAATTACCTATTAAGTGTAAATTTATAAAGAAGGAAAGTGGTGAGGCTAATGAAAATTAAAGAAATTAGAGAATCATCTAATGAAGTAATTCTTAAAAAAATAGAAGAATACAAAGTAGAATTATTTAATTTACGTATTAGCCAAGCTACTGGAACCCTTGAAAAACCTTCAAGAATTCGTGAACTTAGAAAGCAAGTAGCACGAATGAAAACAATTTTACGTGAACGTGAATTGAAGGGAGAATAAGGAGGAAATATGGAATCAAGAAGAAAAGAATTAATTGGAAGAGTTGTAAGTGATAAATGCGATAAAACGATTATCGTTCTAATCGAGACTTACAAAACAGATAAATTATATGGGAAACGTGTTAAGTATTCTAAGAAGTATGCTGCTCATGATGAAAAAAATGAAGCAAAGGTTGGCGATTTAGTACGTATTGTTGAAACTAGACCATTATCTAAGACTAAACGTTATCGTTTAGCGGAAATTATAGAAAAGGCAATTATATTATAATTGTAACTCGAAAAGGAGGAATATTTTATGGTTCAACAAGAAAGCGTTTTAAAAGTTGCTGATAACTCTGGTGCTTGTGAATTGTTAGTTATTAGAGTATTAGGTGGTAGCAATGTTAAAACAGGAAATATTGGCGATATTGTTGTTGGAACAGTTAAAAAAGCTATTCCTAATAGTGGAGTAAAAAAAGGAAAAGTAGTTAAAGCTGTTATTGTTAGAACAAAAGCTGGTTTAAGAAGAGAAGATGGCTCTTATATTAAATTTGATGATAATGCTTGTGTTCTTATTAAAGAAGATAAGACACCTATAGCAACCCGTGTCTTTGGACCAGTTGCTCGTGAATTACGTGATAAAAATTTTATGAAAATTATATCACTTGCTAAAGAAGTGTTATAGTTTGGAGGGAAAGTATGAAGTTAAAAGTTGGAGATAAAGTTGTTGTTATTGCTGGTAAAGATCGCGGTAAAGAAGGGAAAATAACAAAAATATTAAGAGCCGAAAATAAAGTAATAGTTGAAAATGTTAATATAATAAAAAAACATATTAAATCAGATGGGCAAACAGCAGGTGGTATTATTGAAATGGAAGCACCAATTGATGCATCTAATGTTATGATTGTGGATCCAAAAACAAAGAAAAGAACAAAAATTGGATATACATTTGATAAAAAAGGTAAAAAGATTAGAATTGCTAAAAAATCTAATGAAAAACTTGATTAATTGGAAGGAGGGTACACATGAACCGCCTAAAAGAAAAAAATATTAAGGAAGTTATACCTAGCTTAATGGAAAAGAACGGTTATAAATCAGTTATGGAAGTCCCAAAATTAGAAAAAATAATTGTCAATATTGGTGTTGGAGATGCAACTACTAATAGTAAATTTTTAGATGCGGCGGTTGCTGATTTAGCAGCTATAACCGGTCAAAAACCAGTTGTAACAAGAGCTAAAAAAGCTATCGCTGGATTCAAATTAAAAAAAGGGCAAGCAATTGGTTGTAAAGTAACACTTCGTGGTGATAGAATGTACAATTTCCTAGATAAATTAATTAATATTACATTACCACGTGTAAGAGACTTTAGAGGATTATCTCCTAAATCATTTGATGGTTATGGCAACTATACTTTAGGTTTAACTGAACAATTAATTTTTTCAGAGATAGATTATGATAATATTGTTAAAGTACGTGGCATGGATATTGTTTTAGTTACAACCGCTAAAACTAATGAAGAATCACTTGATCTCTTAAAAGGTCTTGGGATGCCGTTTAAGAAATAACTCTAAAAAAGGAGGATATTATGGCTAAAAAAAGTTTAATTATAAAAGCACAAAGAAAACCAAAGTTTAAAGTAAGAGAATATACACGTTGCCAAAGATGTGGAAGACCTCGTGCTGTACTTAGAAAATATGGAATTTGCCGTATTTGTTTTAGAGAATTAGCTTATAAAGGACAAATACCAGGTTTTAGAAAATCAAGCTGGTAAAACCAGAAGGGAGGATATATATGGTAGTAACTGATCCAATTGCAGATATGCTTACAAGAATACGTAATGCTAATCAAATGCGTTATAAAGATGTGGAAGTACCTGCTTCAAAGTTAAAAATTGAAATTGCGCGTATCTTAAAAGAAGAAGGATTTATAGCTGACTACAAAGTAAAGAAACAAAAGATTCAAGATAGTATAATTTTAATTTTAAAATATGGTCAAAATAAAGAACGTGTTATCACTGGTTTAAAGAGAATTTCAAAACCAGGATTACGTGTATATGTTAAGGCTGAAGAAGTACCAAAGGTATTAAATGGGTTAGGTATTGCAATTATTTCAACATCAAAAGGGATAATGACTGACAAACAAGCTAGAAAAGAAAAACTTGGTGGCGAAGTTCTAGCTTATGTTTGGTAAAAAGTAAGGAGGATAAATAATGAGTCGTATTGGTAATAGAGTGATATCAATACCTGAAAATGTTACAGTAACAGTAAATGATAATATTGTTAGTGTTAAAGGTCCTAAAGGTGAACTTTCTACAAAAATTGATCGTCATCTTTCAGTTGAAATTAATGATAATAAAATTATTATTACAAGACAAGACGACAATTTTAAGAATCTTCATGGAACCGCTAATGCTAATATAAAAAATATGATTGTTGGTGTAACACAAGGATATGAAAAAGGATTAGAAATAATTGGTGTCGGTTATCGTTTTGCGCTTGAAGGACGCAAACTTGTTGTAAATGCTGGATATTCTCATCCTATTAAAATGGATATACCAGCAGGTATAACCGTTGAAATACCAAGCAATACAGAATTAAAAATAAAAGGTATAGATAAATGCCTTGTTGGTGAGTTTGCAGCCCAAATTCGTAAAATAAGAGAACCTGAACCTTATAAAGGAAAAGGAATTCGTTATAAAGACGAATATGTTCGTCGTAAAGAAGGAAAGAAAGCTTCTAAGTAATCTAAAGTAAAGGAGAGATTTACAATGATAAAGAAAATATCTCGTAATAAAATGCGTAAATCTAGACATGCTCGTGTTCGTGAAAAAATAGCAGGAACTGCTAGTATTCCTAGACTTAATGTGTTTAGATCAAATAAAAATATTTTTGCGCAAATTATTGATGATGAAAAAGGTGTAACTTTAGTTAGTGCTTCATCTATTGATAAAGAATTAAAACTTGAAAACGGGGGAAATATTGAGGCTGCTGCTAAAGTAGGTGAATTACTTGCTAAAAGAGCAAAAAAAGCCAATATTACTAAAGTTAAATTTGATAGAGGCGGATACCTATATCATGGGCGTGTTAAAGCTCTAGCTGAAGCAGCACATAATAATGGATTAGAATTCTAAGGAGGGTAAGAAATGGAAAATAAGAGAAAAGAACCACGTCCAAAGCAATTTGAAGAAGAAATTATTAATATTTCGAGAGTAACTAAAGTAACTAAAGGTGGTCGCCATTTCCGTTTTTCAGCTACGGTTGCTGTTGGCGATAAAAATGGTCGTGTTGGACTTGGAACTGGTAAAGCTAACGAAGTACCAGATGCTATTAAAAAGGCTGTTCAACATGCAACTAAAAATGTAATTAGAGTAGCTATTGTTGATGGTAGAACAATTCCTCATGAAGCAATTGGTGTACAAGGAGCTAGTAAAGTTTTATTAAAACCTGCTTTCAAAGGTACTGGTGTTAAAGCTGGTGGACCTGTGCGTGCTGTATTAGAACTAGCAGGTATTAAAGATGTTTTATCTAAATCACTTGGTTCGAACACTAAAATTAATGTGGCATATGCAACTCTTAATGCTTTAAAAGCTCAAAAAACAGTTGAAGAAGTTGCTAAATTACGTGGTAAAAAAGTGGAGGAGATTCTATAATGAAGTTACATACATTGAAACCTAATGAAGGAGCTACTAAAACCCGTAAAAGAGTTGGTCGTGGAACTAGTAGCGGTTTAGGAAAAACAAGTGGTAGAGGACACAAAGGGCAAAATGCACGTAGTGGTGGAGGCGTAAAACCAGGCTTTGAAGGTGGTCAATTAGAATTATTTAGACGCTTGCCAAAAAGAGGATTTAGTAATGCTAAGTTTAAAATACGCTATGCTATTATTAATTTAAGTGATTTAAATAAATTTGAAGATGGAGCTATTGTTACACCAGAAATATTAAAAGATATGGGATTAATAAAGAATCAATTAGATGGTATCAAAGTATTAGGAAATGGTGTTTTAGAAAAAAAATTAACAGTAAAAGCACATAAATTTTCAAGTGTTGCTAAGGAACAAATCGAAAAAATAGGTGGAAAAGTAGAGGTGATCTAAAATGTTTACCACTATTAAACAAGTATTTCAGCCTAAAAATAAAGATTTATTAAAAAGATTATTATTTACTTTATTTGGGCTAATAATTTATAAAATTGGAACAGCTATTGTTGTTCCAGGCATTGATAGAGCACGTTTAGGAACTGATAATCTTGGTTTTCTAGAACTTATCAATGTTATGGGTGGTGGTGCTTTAGAAAGATTCTCTATTTTTGCACTCGGTGTTATGCCTTATATTACAGCATCAATTATTATTCAATTATTACAAATGGATATTGTTCCATATTTAGCTGAATTAGCTAAACAAGGTCATACAGGAAGAATGAAAACTAATCAAATTACTAGAATCTTAGGAATTATTTTAGCTTTTATTCAAGGTTATATGATGTCATTTGCATTTATTAAAGGTGGAACAGTTTGGAGTTATATGCAATTTGCTACCGTTCTTACAGCTGGAACAGCATTTACTTTATGGCTTGGTGATCAAATTACGGCTAAAGGAATTGGTAATGGTATTTCACTAATAATTATGGCAGGTATTATTGCTAGTTTACCAAAAATGTTTGTTGATGCATGGAGCGGTTTAGTTGATGCAAGTAATACTCAAGGTTTATTTCTTGGTATTACCATGTTTACTTTATTTGTTTTAGTCTATTTAACAATTATTATTGGCATTATTTATGTTGAATCAGCTGAAAGAAGAATTCCTATTCAATATGCAAACAAATCAACAGCTAGTTTAGGTAGACAAACTTATATGCCATTTAAATTAAATTCAGCTGGTGTAGTTCCTGTTATCTTTTCATCAGCACTTATATCTATTCCAACCTTATTAGCGCGTTTTATTAAAAATGATCAATTTAGTTTATTTATATCTAAATGGTTATCAATGAATACTATTACTGGTTTTATATTGTATATTGCTTTTATTATTGCATTTTGTTATTTTTATACCTATTTACAATTAAAACCAAAAGAAATGGCTGATAATTTACAAAAAAATGGTGGTTATATTCCTGGTATTAGACCTGGAAAAGAAACAATTGATTATGTAAGTAGAATTTTAAATAGGATAACTATTGTTGGAGCAATCTTTTTAGCAGTTATTGCTGGTCTTCCAATTGTTTTTGGAATTTTTTCTAGTTTACCAACAAGTGTTTCAATCGGTGGAACAGGATTATTAATCATTGTTGGGGTGGCTCTCGAAACATATAAACAATTAGAAAGCCAATTAGTAGCTAGAACTTATACTATTACTCATAGTAGCAGGAGGAAACGAGGATGAAAAATATTATTTTTGTAGCTCCACCAGCTGCTGGAAAAGGAACGTTAGCTAATTTATTAAAAGGGAAGTACCATATTCCTCATATTTCTACTGGCGATATTCTTCGTAGTGAGATAGAAAAAGGCGGAAAATATGCTGAATACATAAAAGAACAAATAAATCTTGGTAAACTTGTAAGTGATGATATAATTTTTGAATTATTAACTGAAAGATTAAGTCAAAGTGATTGTGATAATGGATATATCCTTGATGGCTTCCCTCGCAATCTAAAACAAGCTGAAGCATATGATGAAATACTTAAAAAATTAAATAAAGATATAGGATATGTTATTGTTTTAGATATTGATAAAGAAATTGCCAAAAAAAGAATAATAGGCCGATTAAATTGCTCAAATTGTGGCGCTGTTTATAACTATATGTTTGAAGAAATGAAACCGAAAAAAGAAGGAATATGTGATGTGTGTAATAATCTTTTAAAAAGAAGAGATGATGACAACGAAGAAACCTTTAATAAGCGTTATGAAACATATCTCGAACAAACTGAACCAATTATCAAATATTATGAAGATAAAGGTGTATTATATCGTATCAATAGTGGCAAGGGTAAAGAATATGCTTTTACTGAAATTGAAAAGATTATCAATCAGAAGGAGTTAAACAGTGATTAATATTAGAACCCCTGACGAAATAAAATTATTAAAAAAAGCAGGAGAAATTGTAGGTAATACACATAAGCATTTACAACAATATATTAAACCTGGTATTACGACAAAAGAATTAGATGAAATAGCGTATAATTTTATCATTAATTCTGATGCAATTCCTTCTTTTAAGGGTTATGATGGTTTTCCATGTTCTATTTGTACATCTATAAATGAAGAAGTTGTACATGGCATTCCTTCTAATCGTAAATTACAAGAAGGGGATATTGTTTCTATAGATATTGGGGTATGTTATAAAGGATATCATAGTGATTCAGCTTGGACTTATCCTGTTAGTAAAATTGATACCGATAAACAATATCTATTAGAACACACCGAAAAAGCTTTATTTGTTGGTCTAAGTGTTATTAAAGAAGGGATAAGAGTTGGCGATATTGGCAATGCCATCGAAGAATATATAAAGAAACATAATTTAGGAATTGTTCGTGAATTTGTTGGGCATGGGGTTGGTCAAAAATTACATGAATTACCCGATATTCCTAATTATGGAAAGAAGAATACAGGACCTATTTTAAAAGAAGGAATGGTTATTGCTGTAGAACCGATGATCAATTTAGGAACCGATGAAATTCTTATTTTAGATAATGGTTGGACGGTTATTACAGCCGATAATAAACCATCTGCTCACTTTGAACATACTGTTTTAGTCACTAAAAATGGATATATAATTTTAACAAAGAGGTGATTTAATGGCAAAAGAGGGTACTATCGAAGTAGAGGGTAAAGTATTAGAGATATTACCAGGAGGATTATTCAAAGTCGAACTCGAAAACAAGCACACTGTAATTGCTCACGTTTCTGGTAAAATCCGAATGAATTACATTCGCATTTTACTAGGTGATACAGTTGTGTTAGAACTATCGCCATATGATTTAACACGTGGGCGCATAACCTATAGAAAGTAATAGGAGGGATTTTAATGAAAGTAAAACCATCTGTTAAAAAAATTTGTGATAAGTGTAAAATTATTAGACGTAAAGGAAAAATATATGTAATATGCTCTAATCCAAAGCATAAGCAAAGACAAGGATAATAGGAGGTGTTTTAATGGCACGTATTAAAGGTGTTGAATTACCTAATGAAAAAAGAATTGAAATCGCATTAACTTATATTTATGGTATTGGAAGAAATTTAGCCAATAAAATTTTAAAGGAAGCTAATGTTGATAAAGATAAAAAAGCTGGTGAATTAGATAGTGACGAAATTGTACGTATTCGTGATGAAGTTAATAAATATTTAACTGAAGGTGACTTACGTCGTGAAGTAACTATGAATATTAAAAGAAAAATGGAAATTAATTGTTATCAAGGTGTTCGTCACAAAAAAGGTTTACCAGTAAGAGGACAACGTACTAACCGAAATGCTAGAACTCGTAAAGGTAGAGGAAAAGTAGTAGCTAATAAGAAGAAAACTGGTTAATAAAAAGGAGGTTATGAAATGGCTTATAAAGCAAGAAAACGTAAAGTTAAAAAGAATGTACCAGAAGGTTGTGCCTATATTCATTCAACTTTTAATAATACGATTGTTACGATCACTGATAAAGAGGGGAATGCTATTAGTTGGGCATCAGCTGGAACTTTAGGTTTTAAAGGTACTAAAAAATCAACACCATATGCTGCTGGTATATCAGCTGAAGCAGCTGGAAGAGCAGCTGTTGATATGGGGATGAAGAAAGTTGAAGTGTTTGTTAAAGGATTAGGTTCTGGTCGTGAAACGGCAATTCGTTCATTACAAACAGCTGGGCTAGAAATAACTTCAATATCAGATGTAACACCGATACCACATAATGGATGTCGTCCACC
>LSQX01269529.1_pt1 | contig 11030 bp, 10 predicted proteins | sample 654561 | NCBI WGS metagenome assembly LSQX01 (sample SAMN04489861, study PRJNA283612) | anaerobic digester metagenome | isolation source: 4 biogas reactors fed with cattle manure at either 37C or 55C with and... | place: Denmark: Kongens Lyngby | collected 2014 | reverse complement strand
TTGGCATGCTTTCTGCTAGATATACAATTAGCAATTGCCTTTTCCGGCACATTGACAACAGTGCAAGTTCAACATTTAGACAAGGAGGTCAATATGTTTTGGCAAACTATCCGTCCTTTCCGCACTTGGAACCCATGGAACGACTTGGAACAGATCAGCACACAACTCAACCGCTTGATAGGAGGTGACGAAGAGATGAACAAAGACAACAGCAACAGTAACACTGAGAGCGGCGCTCAGCGTCTGGCTCATTGCAGCCCGCGCTACGCTTTTTGGGAGAATGACAAGGCGATCTTCCTGGCAATGGAGATGCCCGGAGTCAACGAGAAGTCTCTGGAGATCGACTTGCAAGGCAACAGCCTGAGTGTCAGCGGAGTCATGGACAGCTTTTTGCCTGAGGGCTTCAGCAAGGACTGCCGCGCCGGCAGTTGCGGGCGCAGGTATGCCCGTCAGTTCAGCCTGGGCGAAGGGCTTAACCATGAAGAGATCAAGGCAGTGATGAAAGACGGCATCCTGCGTCTGACATTGCCGAAAACCAAAACCACGGCCAGCCGACGCATCGAAGTGCTAGGCGAATAAGGCACACTAAGGGCTTATGCGGNNTGCGGCGCCGCATAAGCCGCTTGCCCGTTTTAGTTTATTGGGAAAGGGTCGGGGCGGCAACTGCCGTCCCGGCCTTTTTTATTGTGTGAAGCGGAAGGCCAGGCCTTTACCTCCGTTTTTTTAGCTTGGCGACAAACATGGCGTCGCAGTCTCCCTGCCAGTGCCAGATTTGCCGCATGCCCTCCGAGGCGACCTGGTCCAGCGGACTGACGAAGGGGCTTAGTTCGAAATCGGGGTTGCAGCGCAGAAATTCGTGGATCAGGCCTTGGTTTTCGGCTTGAAACATGGAGCAGGTAGCATACACCAGGACACCGCCGGGCTTCAGTGCGGGAGCGGCATTTTGCAGCAGTTGTTTTTGCAGGGCGACGAAGTCAGCGATTTCATCGCGGCTACTAGTCCAACGCGCGTCCGGATTTCGCCTCCAAGTGCCAGAGCAAGAGCAAGGCGCATCGACCAGTACACCATCGAAACGAGCGTTCCAGACCGGCATTTGCTTGCCTTTCCAATGTTTGCAGCGTATATTTGGGAAGCTGGCGCGGCGCGCCCTCAGCTTGAGCTCATCGAGTTTATACTTGCGTATATCGCTGGCGGTGACACTGCCTTTACCTTGCATCAAGAAAGCCAGGTGCAAAGTTTTGCCGCCGGCTCCAGCGCAGGCATCCCACCATTGCTGCCCCGGTTTTGGGTCACAAATCAGGGCCACATTCTGCGAGGCTAGGTCTTGGATTTCAAAGTGCCCGCGTTTAAAGCTTTCCAGAGTGTGCAAATTGACCGAACTTTCCAAGCAGCGCAGGGCCTCTGGCATCTTTGCATGAGCAGTGACATTAACGCCCTGCTCCACCAATTGCCGACAAAGCCCGGGCAGGTCTTTCACTTGTGCGCGGAACCAGAGCGGCGGGCGTTTTTGCAGGCAATTCAGCAGCAATTCCGGGTCTGCTGCCGCTGCCGGCTCCATTTCTGCCAGCACCCAATCGGGCAGCAGCCCATTCAGCTCTAGCTCGGGCGTTTTCTCCGGTGTAAACAGGGGTTTCAGGCATAGGCTTTTTTGTTGCCAGCCTTCATCCTGACCGGCGAAAGCCAGTCGTATCGGGCTTGGTTTTATTTGTTCTACCCAGGCCTGCAATGCCGGCGGCGGCTGTTTAGGGCTTTCCAGCAGCCAGGCGCCGACGAGCACGCGGCTCCAGTCCAAGGCTATATTTTCGGGCAGTCCGCTTTTTTTACCCTCCAGGGCTTGCTGGAAGGCTTTTGGGGCGAGCTGCCTCAGCCAGCCCCACCAGCGCAGCACAGCGAAAAGGGTCTCGCTAATGAGACGGCGGTCCCGTGAGCCTAGCTGTCGGTTGGCATAGAAGACTTGCCTCAGGCTGCGGTCGGCGGGGGCTCCCTCGAGCAAGGCGCGGCAGAGGCAAAGCTCGACCATTTCGGCACAGGCCTTGGCCTGACTATGCAAACGCGAAAGCGGCATGGCCGTCCTGGTATTACCTTGGTTACCCATAATTTTTGGTATATGAAGAGACACTAATCAGCAAGCTGCGGGGAGTTTATTTAGCTGTCGCCTTAGCCTTGGCGGCCTGCACGGTATTATGCAGCAGCATGGTAATGGTCATCGGGCCAACTCCGCCGGGCACAGGCGTGATCATTGCCGCCTTCTGTTTTACCGCCTCGTAGTCAACATCGCCGACCAGGCGATAGCCCCGTTTGGCGCTTGGGTCTTCAACCCGGTTGACTCCCACATCGATAATCACGGCGCCCTCGCGCACCATATCAGCGCTAATAGTGTTAGGCCTGCCGGCGGCAGCGATCAGGATATCGGCCTTCCGCGTATGTGCCCCCAGGTCCCGGCTGCGCGTATGACAGACCGTGACCGTGGCATTGCCCATGTCGGACTTTTGCATCATGATATTGGCCAGGGGCTTGCCAACGATGTTACTGCGCCCCACAATCACCACCTCGGCACCTTCTATGGGCACATTCTTGCGCTGCAGCATCTGCAGCACGCCATGCGGTGTGCAAGGCAGAAAGGATTTCTCGCCAATCATCATGCGCCCCAGATTGACCGGGTGAAAGCCGTCCACATCCTTCTCCGGAGAAATGGCGTTGATGACGGCTGCCTCGTTAATATGCCTGGGCAAAGGCAGCTGCACCAGGATGCCATGTATCCTGTCATCCTGATTAAGCTGTTCGATGAGAGCCAGAAGCTCGGCCTCACTAGTCTCTGCCGGCAGACGATTGTCGTCGGAATAAATACCGATTTCGGCGCAGGCTTTTTCCTTGGCGCTTACATATGATTTCGAGGCCGGGTCTTCGCCCAGCAGGATCACGGCCAGTCCCGGCACTATGCCGGAGTCAGCCTTCAGTTGCGCCAGCTCTTTGGCAAGCTCAAGGCGAATCTCGGCGGCCACCTGTTTGCCGTCAATTATCTCAGCGGACATATATATATCTCCTGATATTCTCGTATGATTTTTTGACACTAAGCCCCACAAAGCCCCACTAAGACACACCAAGTCGTCTTAGTCTAAAAAGGGGCATTGCGGCAGAAGGCCTCAGACTCTCAGCAGCGGCTGTCTGGCGGCAGTCACCTCGTCAAGCCTGCCTACCGGCGTGCTTAAGGGGGCTTTTTTCAGCTCCTCGGGGTTCTCTTCGGCCAGCTTGGCGATGGCGATCATGGCTTCGCAGAACTCGTCCAGTGTCTGTTTGGACTCGGTTTCGGTGGGTTCTATCATCAGCGCCTCTGGCACGATCAGCGGGAAGTAAATGGTTGGCGCGTGGAAGCCGCGGTCCAACAGGGCCTTGGCTATATCCAGGGCATTCACGCCCAGGGCGCTTTGCCGGCTGGCCGAAAGCACACACTCATGCATGCAGCTGCGCTCATACTTCTGCTCGTACCAGGGAGCCAGACGCTCGCGCACGTAGTTGGCGCTAAGCACGGCATTCTCGCTAATGCGCTGAAAACCGTTGCCGCCGCACATCAGCATATACGCATAGGCGCGCACAATAATGCTGAAGTTGCCGTAGTAGGGAGCGATGTAGCCAATCGACTGCGGCGCATCCTCAGACAGGCTGTAGAGCCCCTCGGCATTCTTGTGCACCTTGGGCTGCGGCAAAAATGGCAGCAGCCTGGCGGCCACGCAGACCGGCCCACTGCCCGGCCCGCCGCCGCCATGCGGAGTGGACAGGGTTTTATGGGTGTTGATATGCATGGCGTCAAAGCCCAGGTCTCCCGGACGTATGCGTCCCAGGATGGCATTCAGATTGGCGCCGTCGCAATATGCCAGGCCGCCGGCCTGGTGCACCAAGGCGACCACTTCGGCCACGCTGCTATTATAGAACCCCAGTGTATTGGGGGTGGTCAGCATAATGCCTGCCACTTCATCATTTAGTGCCTTCTTCAGCTCCTCAATGTCCAGGTCGCCCTCTTCGTTGGAGGCTATCTCCCTGCAGGTAAAACCGGCCACCGCAGCCGAGGCCGGATTGGTGCCGTGCGCCGAATCGGGGATAAGCATGACTTTACGCCGGGTTTCGCCCTTGCTCTTCAGATAGGCGGCAAACATCATGATGGCAGTCAACTCGCCGTTTGCCCCGGCCATGGGCTGCAGGGTGCTGTCGGCAAAGCCGCAGGCCTGCGCCAGCAGCTTTTCGCATTCATAGAGCAGCGCCAAGGCGCCCTGGCAATACTGTTCGCCCTCGGGTAGCTGCGCCAGCATGGGATGCAGCTCAGTAAAGCCAGGCAGGGCGGCGAGGCGCTCGTTTATCTTGGGATTATACTTCATGGTGCAGGAGCCTAAGGGGTAGAAATTCGTGTCCACCCCCATGTTTTGCCGCCCCAGCAAAGTAAAGTGGCGCAGCGCGTCCAGCTCGCTGACTTCCGGCAGTTCGGCGCTCTGCTCGCGCAGCAGCTCCTGCGGCAGTTCAGCGGCAGGCACATCGGAGGCGGGCAGGCGCAGTCCGCGCCACCCCTCTACGCTTTTGGCAAAAATCAATTTCATAGCAATGCCTCCAGGTTCTCGGCCAGCAGGTCTATCTCCTCTTTGCTGCGCTTTTCAGTGAATGCGACGAGCAGCTGCCGCTCGCGTCCCGGATAGTATTTACCCAGGGGCACACCGGCGGCAATTCCTTTTTTCAGCAATTCGGCCAGCAGGGATTCAGCAGGCCTGGGCAATTGCAGTACGAACTCATTAAAGAAGGGGCTGTCGCCCAGCGTCTCGACTCCGGGTATGGCGCTCAGTCTTTGTCTGGCATAGGCGGCTTTATTATGGCAGAGCTGCGCCACTTCGCGCAGTCCCTGCTTGCCCAGCACCGTCATATAGACCAGGGCGGCCAGGGCGCAGAGATTCTTGTTCGAGCAGATATTCGACATGGCCTGCTCGCGGCGTATATGCTGTTCGCGAGCCTGCAAAGTAAGCACATAGCCAGTGCGCCCTTGCGTATCCTTGGTCTGCCCGGCGATGCGCCCGGGCATTTTGCGCATCAGCTTGTTGCCGGTGCACATATATCCCAGGTAAGGTCCGCCAAAGGCCAGGGACAGACCCAGCGGCTGGCCTTCACCGACGACAATATCGAAGCCCATTTCGCCCGGCGTTTTCAGCAGCGCCAAGGCGCTTGGATAGGCCGAGCATACCGTCAAGGCCCCTTGCGCCTTTATCTCTGTCAGCGCCGCGCTCCAGTCTTCAATAGTGCCAAAGACATTGGGATACTGCACGATAACGCAGGCGGTCTGCTCGTTGACCGCGGCCAGGATGCCCTCAATGTCCGATTTCTCGTCTAGGGCAGGCACATAGTTGATTTTCAGGTCCAGGCTGGCGCAGTAAGTATCCAGCATTTTTCTGTAGATGGGCGAGAGCGCCTCGGAAACCACCACTTCGCGGCGCCTGCGCAGCGTGCGCAGCGACATGGTCAGCGCCTCGAAGATAGCGCTGCCGCCGTCGTACAGAGAGGCATTGGCCACCTCCATGCCGCTCAAACGGCAGATAGCGCTTTGCCATTCAAAGATAGCCTGCAGGGTTCCCTGCGAGGCCTCAGGCTGATAAGGAGTATAAGATGTATAGAAGCCACTCTGCCCCAAAACCTCGCCCACTGCGGCAGGGATAAAGTGATCGTAGTGCCCCATGCCCAGAAAGCAAATCAGGTCATTGTCATTCTTGCTGGCCAGGCCTTGTAGTTTTTGGCTGACTTCCAGCTCGCTAATGCCCTCAGGCATCTGCGAGAAGTCGAACTCCGGCTCGGGCACCTGCGCCTTCTGCCAGAGCTGCCCCATGCTGTCCAGCCCCAGGAAGGCAAGCATTTCGCGGCGCTCAGCGTCGGTATTGGCTATAAAAGGCATGTTATTCCCTCACAAAAGCAAGATATTCCTCTAGGCTCATCAGAGCACTCAAGTCCGACTCGTTGATCTTTTCCAGCTTGCAAATCCAGCCCTGGTCCTCGGCGGACTGATTCAAAAGCGCGGGTTCATCTTCGAGTTCCTCGTTGATTTCGCAGATGCTGCCGCCGATTGGGCAGAACAGGTCCGAGGCCGCCTTCACCGATTCGACACTGCCAAAGATATCGCCGGCGGCGAATTTTTCGTCCAAGGCCGGCATCTCAATATAGGTGACGTCACCTAGTTCTTCGGCGGCAAATTCCGAGATCCCCAGCGTGGCAATGCCGTTTTCGACTTGCACCCATTCGTGAGTTTTCGCGTAAAGCTTCATTCCCAGTACTCCTTTGCAACTAGCCTCTTGTCAATGCTCAACTATTATTTGTCAGCCGCCTCCCAAGGCGGTCTGGCGGAATTTTGGACACTAAGACACACTAAGTCAGACTTTATTTTTGAGGCTGCCTTTTTTATAGAAAGGCAATTGACAGAGTTTGGCGGGCAGCCTGGCTCTGCCGGTATCGATTTCCAGCGAGGCAGCTTCGGGCAGTTCGGCTTCCGTGCTTACCAGTGCCAGGGCCACGGCGGTCTCCAGACTGGGCGCCAGGGCGCCGGAGCTTACCTGGCCTATCTGCGCACCCTGGAAAAACAGCGCCATTCCCGGTCTTGCCGCCCGTTTTGATTCAAGCTGCAGGGCGACGAGTTGTTTTTTGGGCTTGGCAGCCAGCGCTTGTTTGCCTATAAATTCGCGCTCTGCATCCAGTTTAAGCATGGCGGCATAGCCCAGTTCCACCGGGTTGATGCTCTCATCCATTTCATGTCCGTAGAGCGGATATCCCATTTCCAGGCGCAGTGTGTCCCTTGCGCCCAGGCCGGCGGGTTTGACTGAGGGATGCTGCAGCAGCGCGTCCCAGAGCTTCACCGCCATTTCCGCCTCAAAGTAGAGTTCGTAGCCCAGTTCACCAGTGTAGCCGGTGCGACTGATAAGCAAATCGACCCCAAGCAGGCTAAGCTTATTCCAGCGAAAATGTGCCGGCAGCAGTTCTGCTGCGACTCCAAGCTCCTGCAGTACTTGCGCGGCGGCAGGCCCTTGCAGATCCAGTTTTGCGGTGGTATCCGACTCGTCAAGCAGCACAGTGTCTGCGGAAAGCTGTTTTTGCAGCCAGGCTCGATCTGTATCACGACAGCCGGCATTGACCACTAGGTAGAATTCCTCTTCCGCCAAGCGGTAAACAATCAGGTCATCCAGAATACCGCCCTGCTCATTGAGCAGAAAATTATACCGGCAGCTGCCTACGCCCTGGTTTTGCACCGCCCGAGCCATGACGCGGTCCAGGTCCGCGGCGGCTCCGGCACCTGAGAGGCGGAACTCGCCCATATGGCAGATATCGAAGAGCGCGGCGGCACTACGGCAGTGCCGGTGTTCGGCCAAGATACCCTCACTGTAGTGCACCGGCATATTCCAGCCGGCAAAGGGGACCAGGCGCCCGCCCAAAGCAAGATGGCGCTCATACAAAGGCGTAAGCAATAATTCCTCAGCCACTCCAGGCTCCTAGCTAAAAGGTGAAATTACAATGATGCCAGCGCGGCAGGAAATAATGTAATACATCTGAGGGATTCTGCCCGGAAAACAAGGACTTTCAAGCAACCATCGCTGCCCTGCCAGCACCTTTTTGGTGTGTCTTGGTGTGTCTTCGTGTGCTTTAGTGGTTCAAATGCCTTTTGGACGGTGTACACCAAGTGGGCAGACCACGCGGCCCGCGGCACTAGGGCATGGCGTATTTCCAGGCCAGAATATGCATGGCTGCGGCTATGAGCAGGTATATAAGCTGCCAGGGCCAAGCGCGGAAGGCTGACGCTATTTTAAGGCTGAAAAACCCGGCCAACAAGCCGCAAAGAAAGCCGCCAGCGTGTCCGGCCAGATCGCTTTTTGCCGCCGTGCCCCATAGGGACAGTATGCCTAGTCCGGCCAATAAAGGCAAAACGAGCTGCACTTGCTGTAGCAGTCCGGTCTGGCCGGCTTTGGAGCCATACATGACCTTGATGCCGGCTCGAGCACATAATATGCCTAGCAGAGCAAAGAGCATGGTCGAGGCGCCTAAAGCCTGGTGGCTGGCCTGCTGAAAAATGTACGCGTTGAGTAAGTTGGCCAGCGCACCGGAAGCAAGCATGAGTAATAGAGACAAGCCGAAACCTAGCGAGGAAGCCGCTAAAGTAAGCAGCAGGCAACCCCAGAAAACATTGCCGAGTAAATGAGCATAGTCGGCATGCAAGGTGAGCGAAGTGATGCAACGCCAAAACTGTCCCTGGCGTATAAACGCCGCATTCCATAGACCCAGGCTCTGCCAGGGACGCGAAGACTGCACAACAAAGGCGTGGAAACGCAGCAGCAAAGCAAAATAAAATGCGGCAAAAACAAAGGCCGGAGCGGTAAAGGAGCTGCTCAGAGACTCAGACTCAGAACCGAACAAGCTGAGCTGGCGCCGACGCAGCCTGGCGGCGTTTCTTTCATAAAGCGCCAACTCCCGCAAGGCCAAAGGGAGCTTTTGCCGCTTCAAAAGCAAAAAACGCTGTTGCCCATCCTCTACAATGGCATAGTCGATATTTTGTGAAGCCAACACGGCCAGCCAAGGCAAAAACCGCTGTGCCTCCAAAACCGGCAGGCGCACATCTTCCTCACGGACAGGACTGTTTTGTACCGGGTTAGTTTCTATCCTGCCTCTCCTTGCCTATGAGCAAGCCTTTTGCAGGGCGATGCGCTCTGCCGGCCTGTGCATGCCCTTGCTCAGAGCCTGCAGGCAGGCGGCGATTTCTGCGGTCTGGCGCCAGTCTATGGGTGAGCGCGAGCTGTTGAAAAACTGCAGGATATTTTCAGTCAGGTTTTCGAAGAACTTGCTGCATCCCTGATTGAGCAGGCTTTGCTCCTTGCCTTCCGCGCTAAACGAGAAAGCGAAAGCGGGGTTGTACGCGATGCTGGCCAGTCTTTGGTCTTCGTAGTGCAGCAGGGCGCTGAGGCGCTCGGGGAGGCCATGCACGGTTACCGCCTCTATGCCGCAGCCCATGCCGGCGACTACCATCTCGATCTGGTGTATGGCGTACTCGGGAAAGTTGCTGCCGCCGCCAGTGCAGACGAAATGCCGCACCTGGCCAGGGAGCTTATTCAGCGCCATCAGCTCGCTGCTGTAACGCAGCGCCGAACAGCTCATAAGCGGAGTGCGGTGCTCTTCGGCAAGCTTTTGCATGCGCCTGGCAGCGGCAAAATCCGGCGCAAAAGGCTTGTCGATGTAAACCGGCTTACCGGAACGCAGAGCCAGGTCGCTCAGCCTTTCATGAGACTCGGGATTGGAGGGGGCAAGCACGCAGATGCAGTCGCTTTTGGCGATAAGCTCCTCGAGGCTGGCACTAGGCTCGACCCCCATGTCGGCACACCATTGCTGCAGAGGCCTGCCGCCGGGCTGGCTCTGCTCCTCCCAGGCGTAGGCCAGCTCGAATTCCGAACCTAAGGAAGACTGCGATATCCAGCGAGGGTAGTTGTTGGCATGCCACTCGTCAATGAAAAGGTCAATAAAACCGATTTTCTTTTTCAAAATTCACTCCAGGAAACGCGCGGGATAAAGTAAACTCCGTCCAAAAAGCCTCTGAACCACTAAGGTACACGAAGGGGGGAGGACACTAAGGCACACTAAGGCAGAGCAAAAAGAACCGGGAGGACAGTGAAAAGCAAAGCGCGCTTTACTGTCCCTCCTCGTCTGATTCACTCCTTAATTTCAGTCCTGACTGAAATTCACCTGGTTCATGCTGAGTCCGCGCACATAGTCGCTGACCATCAGGGTCTGTTGACAGCCCTTCTGCGTAATTTCGTTGAAGCGCAGGTCTTGCAGCCAGCAGTGCGGGTTACCTTCCAGACGTATGGGATGCGCTGACTTGATGCGGAAATTGTTGAAGCTCATTGAGCCGATATAGCGCAGGCTGATAGGCTCTTCGACATTGATCCACAGCGGCACGCGCTCAGACTCGATGATGAAATTCTGGAAAGACAAGTTTTCCAAGTGCAGATAACCATTGCAGCCGGGGCGCAGATAGCGCTGCGGATTATTGATATTAATGCCGTTGCCCTTGCCTTTGAAAACGATGTTGTTGAAACTGCAGCGCCGTATGGTGTCGTCCGAGGGGCAACCAATGCGTATGCCCTGGCAGCGGCTGTCCAGGACGCAATTGCTCACCACTACGTCTTCGCAGACGGCGTGGTGCTCCGGCCCGCGGCGTATGGCGCGCAGGATCAGGCAGTCGTCGCCAGTGCTGATAATGCAGTCGCTGACGCTGACCCTGCGGCAGTCGTCAATGTCAATGCCGTCATTATTTGCCAGCTGTTGCTGTCCTATGATGCGTATGCGGCTGATGATGACGTCCTCGCAGCCCAGCAGCCAGAATGTCCAGTTGGGTGCATCAATGAAAGAGGGGCCTTCGATGCGCACGTTTTTGCAATTGTAGAACTGCAGCATGCGCGGTCGCGGGAAAGGCGGCTTTGCGAAGGTATGCCCAGGCGGCACATTGGTGTCAAAGAACTCGAGGCCGGAGCCGTCAACCTCGCCCTGCCCGCTGATGCTGATGTTTTCGGCATGCTTGGCAGCCAACAGGCATTTGCGGCTTTTTTCGGGGGAGACCGCGTCAAAGCCGGGATCGCAAAAATCGTCGTATTGTTCAGATTTGCCGTAGCCCTTGATTTTAGCTCCGGCGGGGATATGCAGCTCTATATTGCTGCGCAGATAAATTGTGCCCGACATATGCAGTCCGGGCTGCAGACAAACCCGTCCGCCTCCGGCCTCGAAGGCCGCATCGATGGCGGCTTGAATGCCTGCGCCGCTCTGCTCTAAAACCGGAAAATCAGCCATGATTCACCTCTGTGACTTGGTGTGCTTTCGTGTGCTTTGGTGTGCTTTGGTGTGACTTAGACCCCGTCCCAAAAGGTTGCCTGACAGGATGTTGGACACTAAGACACACAAAACTACACTAAGACACACCAAGTAGTCTTCGTCTAAAATTAGAATTTAACAGAAAACTTGCGTTTTTAGACAATTTC
>LSQX01202009.1_pt1 | contig 11031 bp, 5 predicted proteins | sample 654561 | NCBI WGS metagenome assembly LSQX01 (sample SAMN04489861, study PRJNA283612) | anaerobic digester metagenome | isolation source: 4 biogas reactors fed with cattle manure at either 37C or 55C with and... | place: Denmark: Kongens Lyngby | collected 2014 | reverse complement strand
TGAACGGCGATTTTTCAAAAATCACTGAAAATTCAATTGATATGTTTCCACCTACAGATGGTTTCTAAAATGCCCCAGAGTTATCAATTCCATCAACTCAAGCCACGTTGAGTGCGTGGTATCGCTCAAAAGAAAACACAGTTCATAAAGCCTTGCACAGAAAGGCTTTATGGGTATTTGGGAGGAATTGGATATGTTTCCGTGGGCGGGGGGAGGAAACATTGTATTGTTATTGAATGGTTAATAAGGTAAAATATATTTATCGATGTGGTAAGTAATCAACATGAAAAATTAGAGTGGTGCAGACAATGCCGTCAATCAGTAATAGAACATGAGGATGGTGGCTAGATTGATAACTTTACAGATCGGAGATATAGTATGTGGCCCGATTTTCCCTGAACCAGTTAAAGTGGTGGCTATCAGGTCTATTGGCCCGACAATGGTCAAGATAGAAGCTGTCGGTGTTAATTCAAGGAAATATTATGACCCTGTCTTAAATTCTGATGAACTGGCTGCTATAACCAAGTCTTCTGAATATTGCCATGAGTTTTCAGGTGAAGCGGAACATGTATTTCTTTTTCTAGAAGGTATGCGGATCCGACATGCCTTCCAGTTTGATCCATTGTACGGTGTGAGTGTTTCGCAAGTTGACCCCTTGCCACATCAGATTGAAGCAGTCTACCATTATATCCTTAAAAACCCAAGTATCCGTTTTTTGCTGGCTGATGACCCTGGCGCAGGCAAAACCATTATGGCCGGGCTCCTCTTAAAAGAGTTGAAATACAGGGGTCTAGTCAATAGGATTCTTATTATTGTTCCCGGCCACCTGAAGGAGCAGTGGCTCAGAGAGATGAAAGAGCGCTTCCAGGAAAATTTCCTAATAGTTGACCGTGGCGTAATGAACGCCAGTTGGGGTCAAAATATTTGGAACGAGTACCATCAAATTATAACATCCCTGGATTTTGCTAAACAGGAAGACGTCATCTTTGCCCTTAAGGATTCTTCCTGGGACCTGGTTATTGTTGATGAAGCCCACAAGATGTCTGCTTATAAATACGGCGAAAAAATCAGTAAAACTGCCCGCTACCAGTTCGGGGAACTGATTTCCCAAATTACCAAATGCCTTCTCTTTCTTACTGCTACCCCCCATCGGGGTGATCCAGAAAACTTCCGTCTATTTCTGGATCTTTTACAGCCAGGTTTTTTCGCCAATACCGATATGCTGGCTGCCTCTATTCAAAACAAGGATAATCCCCTTTTTTTACGGCGGCTTAAAGAAGACCTTAAAGGATTTGACAATACCCCCCTTTTCCCGCCCCGTCAGGTAGAGACGGTGAAGTACCGGCTGAGTGATCCCGAAAAGATGCTTTATAACGCTGTCACCGAATATGTTCGACAAAACTTCAATAAGGCTTTACAGAAAGAGAAACGTAACGTTACTTTTGCTCTAACCATTCTGCAGCGAAGATTGGCATCTAGTGTCAGGGCGGTACGCAAGTCTTTAGAACGTCGCCATAGCAGGCTGGAAGAGCTATATAAAAAGGGACAGTTGCTCCAGGAGGTGGGTTATACAGAAGAGTATTTAGAAGACTTAGAGGAGGAACAGCGCTGGCAGAAAGAGGAAGAGCTACTGGAAAAACTGACATCGGCAGAAACACTGGAAGAATTGAAGTTTGAAATTGATAAGTTAGCCGAACTTGTTCTTCTGGCCAGGGAGGTAGAAAAACAGGAGATCGAGACGAAGCTGAATCGTCTCAGAGAAGTTATTGAAGATGAAAAGTTGAGGGAAACCGCTGCTAAAATCCTTATTTTTACGGAATCAAGAGATACACTTGAATACCTGGCTGAAAAAATCAAGAAATGGGGATATACTGTTACCACGATTCACGGGGGGATGGATATGGATGCTCGCATCAGGGCGGAGCATGAATTCAAGAACAAAGCACAGGTAATGGTGGCAACGGAAGCGGCTGGTGAGGGTATCAATCTTCAATTTTGCTGGCTGATGGTTAATTACGATATCCCATGGAATCCCAACCGCCTGGAACAGAGGATGGGGCGTATCCACCGCTATGGTCAACAGCACGAGGTTCACATTTACAACCTGGTGACAGTGGACACCCGGGAAGGAAGAATCCTGGAAAAACTTTTTGAAAAGCTGAATCGCATGAAGGAACAGCTGGGTTCGGACCGGGTTTTCGACGTCATTGGCGATATTCTACCGGGAACAAGCCTGAAAGAGCTTATTCTGGAGGCTATTGCTAATCGCCGGACTATGGAAGATATTTTGGCCGAGATGGAGCGGATTCCTGATGCCGAGGCCATCCAAAGGGTCAGGGAGGCGACTATGGAAGCCCTGGCCACGCGCCACATTGACCTTTCCCGGATCATGGGGGAACAGAGAGTCGCTCGGGAGAATCGTTTGGTGCCTGAATATATCGAAAAATTTTTCCTGCGTGCTGCTCAAAAGCTCGAGTTCAAGATAGAAAAGCGCCAGGATGGATTCTGGCGGGTGATCTCAGTTCCCTTTGAAGTGCGTAACCAGCCGTACGAGTTCAAGATTAAATACGGCGAAGTGCAACGCGAGTATTTGAAGGTTTCTTTTGATAAGGAGACGGCCTTTAAGGGGCAATCCGAGTTTGTCACTATGGGTCATCCATTGATGGAGGCCGTTTTAGAAACCGTATTTAAGAAATACCGGCAAGATGCTTCCCGCGGTGCGGTTTTTATCGATCCCGACGCCAAAAAGAACGGGCTGCTCTGGTTTATGATGGCAGAGATAAAAGACGGTAGAGGAGAGGTAGCCGGTCGTAAGCTGTTCTGCATTTACCAGGCCGTTGATGGTCGACTGTTTGCTGTAAATCCCTCGCTAATCTGGGATCTCAATCCGAGTAAAAGTGGTTCTCATGGCTCGGATGAAGAGGTCTTGCCTGTCGCGCAGGAAGATGTTATTGCTTTTTCTTTAGAGCAAATAGTACTTCCTTACAGGGAGGAGTTGTTGGAGCAGAGGCGGCGTGACGCCTCCCTCAAGGAAAAATACGGCCTCAGGTCTATCGAATCGCTAATCCTCGAATCAGAGGCTAAGCTGGCTGACTACGAGACAAGAAAGATTAAGGGCGAAAATATGCCGGAGGTAACTGTCATCCAGGAACAGCGGAAGCGAGAAGACCTGGAGCGGAAAAAAGAGCGGCTCCTGGACGATATTCGCGCCCAGACCAGTCTTTATCCTTCCGAGCCTACTCTCCTGGCCGTAGTTCGGGTGGTACCACCAAGTTCTCTGCCGGATGAGATGGCCAGCGATGAGGTGATAGAACAGGTAGGGATGGACCTGACCATGAGGTATGAGCGGGAACAGGGCAGGCAGCCGGAAGATGTATCCGCTCAGGCTCTTGGTTATGATATCCGTTCTGTCGATAAGGATGGAAACTACCGCTATATCGAGGTCAAGGCCCGGGCCAGATCTGGAGCCATCGCCCTCACCCCCAACGAATGGGTAATGGCTAACCGCTTGAAAGAGGAATACTGGCTGTATGTGGTGGAGCAGGCGGCATCAAGTCCAGAGCTTTACCTGATTCAAAATCCGGCGGCTTGTTTGAAACCCGACGAGCAGGTTGAAATTGTACGGTATGTGGTCAGAAATTGGCAGTCAGCAGCCAAAAGGGCTTGAGCATAAATTGTTGAGGACGGCTCTGCTGTGGGAGCATCATTCCTATTTCAAAATGAGGAGCGTGTAAACGTTGAGCATTAAAAAAACCTTTATCGAGACGACTTTTCCAGTCAAAGCCGTAAGCGAACAATCGACCCGGGAAAAGAATATCCGACACGGGCACATTTCCACATTACATATATGGTGGGCCAGGCGGCCGCTGGCAGCTTCGCGAGCCACCATCTATGCCGCACTTATTCCTGAGCCGAAAGACGAAGTAGAGCGTATAGCACGAGCTGACTTCATTGCCAAACTTTCTGAATGGGAAAATTCTTTAAACCCTTATTACCTTGAGCGTGCGAGAAAAGAAATCCTAACGGCTAATGGTGGTACGCCGCCCAGGGTTTTGGATCCTTTTAGCGGAGGAGGTGCTATTCCCCTGGAGGCCCTGCGCTTAGGCTGCGAGACCTACGCCAGTGATCTTAACCCCGTGGCTGTGCTGATTGAAAAAGCTACGCTGGAATTTCCCCAGAAATATGGCCAGTTGGAGAAGCGGAAAGTACGAACGCCGATGGGCGAAGTGGAGCAAAATGTCAATCCTCTGCTGGAGGATGTTAAGCGCTGGGGGGACTGGGTGCTGGAGGAGGCTAAAAAAGAAATCGGGCGCTTTTATCCCACTGATAACGATGGAAACATTCCGGTGGGCTATATCTGGGCACGGACGGTTAAGTGCCAGAATCCAGCCTGCGGCGCCGAGATCCCCTTGATGCGCCAGACCTGGCTGGCTAAAAAAGAGACGAAGCAAGTAGCCCTGCGGATTGTGCCCCGGGGTAAGGTTGCTGAGTTTGAAATTGCTGAAGGTGAGGATATAGATTTTGAACCGGACGAGGGGACGATAGCCCGTGCTAAGGCCATTTGCCCCTGCTGCGGCAGTGGCCTGACCGATAAAGAGGTACGGAAGCAGTTTCGGGAAGGCGAGGCCGGCCAGCGCATGGTAGCGGTAGTCCTGCATCACCCGGACCAACAGGGCAAGACCTACCGGCTGGCTACGGAAAAGGACATGGAGGTTTTTCGGGAAGCCGAAAGGTACCTGGAGCAGAAGCGGGACGAGCTGTGGGAAAAGTGGGGCTTTGATCCGGTGCCGGATGAAGAGATTCCATTAATGAGTGGTACTTTCAACGTTCCATTATATGGTGTAAATACCTGGGGCGACCTCTTCAACCCCCGCCAGAAGCTGGCGCTGATCACCTTTGCGGATAAGGTGCGACAGGCGCATGGAAAGATGCTGGCGGAGGGGTATGAGGAGGAGTACGCCAGGGCGGTGGCGACATATTTGGCGTTGGGCCTGGATAAGCTCCTCTTTTTCGTAAATGGTTTTGCGGCGTGGCAAATTAATTCTGAAGCGACTTCCCCTATTATGGTAAGACAAGCCATAGGAATGATATGGGATTACATCGAAATTAACCCAACTAGTGGTGCAACCGGAAGCTATCTAAGTGCTCTGGAATGGATAATTAATGCAACAGAGCATTTTTTAAGAACTTCAAACTTTCCCGCCACTGTCACCCAAGCCTCCGCCACCACCCTGCATTATCCAGACAATTACTTCGACGCTGTGGTCACCGATCCGCCTTATTATAATGCAGTTCCGTATGCAGACTTATCTGATTTTTTCTATGTATGGCTGAAGAGAGTGGTTGGCAACTTATACTCCGATTTGTTTGCAACTCCCCTGTCTCCCAAGGTGGAGGAAATTGTTGAGATGAGTACATGGGATCCCATAAGATATGCATACAAAGATAAGACTTTTTTTGAGAACATGATTTCAAAAGCCTTTTGTGAGATATATCGCGTCTTAAAACCTGAAGGCATTGCCGTTATTGTCTTTGCCCACAAGACCACCGACGCATGGGAAACCATTATCAATGCCCTTTTGAATTCTGGCCTCTACCTTACTGCCTCCTGGCCCCTGAATACCGAAATGCAGGCACGACTTAGGGCTAAAGAATCCGCGGCCCTGGCATCGTCCATCTATATGGTCTGCCGCAAGCGGACGAAAAAGGAGACCGCCTACTTTAACGAGATCAAACCCCAGGTGGAGGAAAGAATCCGGCAAAAGCTCGACCAGTTCTGGAACGAGGGAATCGGTAGCAGTGACTTCTTCATATCCGCCATTGGCCCTGCCCTTGAGGTTTTTGGCCAATATGAACGGGTAGAGACCTACTCGGGGGAGGAAGTGAAAGCGCCAGATCTTTTAGAGTTTATTCGCAAAACGGTGAGTGAATACGCTCTAACCAGGATTCTCAAAGAAAGCCACCTGGGCAGCATTGATGCAGAAACCCGTTTTTACCTCCTCTGGCGCTGGACCTACAACGGGGCCAAAGTTCTTTTCGATGAGGCCAGAAAGCTGGCCAGTGCCGTGGGAATCGAACTTACCCAGTACTGGAACGATGGCTTTATTAAGAAGGACAAGGAGTTTATCAGTGTATTGGGGCCGAAAGAGCGGGGTACCAGGTTTCTGGAAAAGGCAAAGCTGGATAATATGGTTGATATTCTCCATGCCTGCCTTATCCTATGGGAGAAAAACCAGCGGCAAAAGATTAATGAAATACTTGTTAATACAGGGCAACTGCACAACAATTCCTTCTGGCAAGTAGCCCAGGCTCTCTCGGAAGTGCTGCCGCCTGGAGATAAGGAAAAACAGATGCTTCAGGGCTTCTTATACGGACGTGAGAGTTATCGGAAGACGGCTAGCGGTAATGATAATAGCGGACAACTAAATCTTTTTCAAGAATAACTTTCGGAAGCTACCCTGTGACTAACCTGTATAAGCAATAAGGAATATTATTTTAGTTTAAAGGAGGCGTATCTATGACTCTTTCAGCCTGGTGGCAAGTAGTGATGCCTCATAAAGACATCCGGGAAAAATCTTTCAGTGAGGCGGTTTTTGCCGCAGATCTGGGCGATGTTTTAAGTGGTACGGCACCTGAAGAATACAGGGACCCGCGGCTTTTTTTTGAAAAAACCTACCTGACAGAGGGATTGAAAAATCTGGCGCATAACGTCCTTTCCCGCCTCAGCACCGGGCAAGGGGATCCCGTTATCCAGTTGCAGACTCCTTTTGGCGGTGGCAAGACCCATGCTCTCTTAACTCTCTACCACCTAGTGAAAGCATCTAGGCAGGTTGCTCACCTAGATCAGCTTCAGAATTTATTATCGTACTGGCAGGATTTTTCTGGTGCCCGGGTGGCGGCTTTTGTGGGAACGTCGGCCGACCCTGTTAATGGAAGAACGCCGTGGGGCGAAATTGCCTATCAATTGGGCTGCTATGAACTCATCAAGGAGCATGATATCAGACGGGTGGCACCGGGAAAAGAGCGGCTGAAAGAAATATTACAGAGAAGTAGTCCCACCTTGATCCTTATTGATGAATTATTGCAATATATAGTCAAGGCCAATCGGGTCGAAAAGATGGAGAAGATCACTCAAGGGCAAACTCTGGCTTTCCTGCAGGAATTGTCGGAGGCGGTAGCCACTTCCGAGAAGTCTGTTCTAGTGCTCACGCTTCCAGCGAGCATCCTGGAACAATATGACGAAGAGGCCGAAAAGGCGCTGATCCAGTTGCAGAAGGTGTCGGGTCGAGTAGAAAGTATTTACGTACCGGTGGAAGGCGCAGAGATTTACGAAGTCATTCGCAAGCGGCTTTTTGAAAATCTGGGTGACCCCAAAATTCACCGCCAAATAGCGGAAGCGTATTTCCGTCTTTATCAAGGGCTGGGCAATGACGTACCTGCAGAGGTGCGAGAGACGGCTTATCGGGAGAAGCTCGAGCGTGCATATCCTTTTCATCCCGAATTTATTGATGTCTTATACGAACGATGGGGATCCTTTCCTACTTTTCAGCGTACCCGTGGGGTATTGCGGCTCCTGGCGCAGGTTATTGGGGACTTATATGACCACAAGGTATCAGCTCCCTTGATTCAATCCTCTCTGGTGGACCTGGTTTATGCTCCCGTGCGTCGGGAATTCATTAAGCACATCGGCAATGAGTACGATAGCATAATTTCCTCCGACATCACCGGCAAAGCCAGGCGAATAGACCAGGAAATGGGTAGCGAATACGAAAGGTACGGTATCGCTAAAGGGCTTGCTACGGCGGTTTTTCTTTATTCTTTTAGCGGTGGGGAGCGTAAAGGGGTAAATCTCCCCTGGCTTCGGGTAGCCCTCCTGCGGGAAGGCGTTCCCTCCACTATTGTTGGTGACGCGGTAAGCAAGCTCGAAGACTCTCTCTGGTATTTCCACACGGAAAAGCGCTTCTATAGCTTTAAGAACCAGCCGAATCTCAACCGTATCATTGTAGATAAAGAAGAGGCTATTGACCCTGAGCAAGTCCAGGAAAGCCTTTATGAACATCTGAGCAGGTTGGTCAAAGGAGCTTCTTTGGATGTCTACCTGTGGCCCAAAACTTCAGGCGATATCCCTGACAACAAACGGCTAAAGCTTATCATACTCGAGCCTGGACAAAAATATGGAGAGATCGATACCGAACGGTTTACCCGGGAGATTTTTGATAAGGCAGGCACTACTTTTCGTATCTACCGCAATACATTATTTATCGTGGCCTTGGATGCAGGAGCTTATACTGGTTTAGAAAGGCAACTCAGGCGCTTTCTGGCCCTGCAGGATATCTCGGGTGATGTGAATATTTCTTTAACAGCTAGCGCCCGGGAGGAACTCGGGACTAAGCTTGAAGAAGCTAAAAAAGACCTTCCTTACATAATTATTGCTGCTTACCGCCACGTGGGCTGGCGCAGCAACGGCGACGTTATTTGGCGGGATATGGGGATCCCTACCTTGGGGCAAAAGCCTTCATTAAGTGAGCGGGTATGGCAGTATCTAAAAGACGAGGAGCGGATTCTGTCTTCTATGACACCCAAATTAATCCTGGATCGGGCTTTTGGTAGGGACGAAACAGAAAAAACTCTCCAGGAAGTTTATGATATCTTCCTTAAAACCCCTGGCCTGCCTTGCCTGGAAAGTGATAAGATTCTGATGGAGACGGTCAGACATGGCGTAAGGACTGGTCTACTGGGGGCACGCCTGGGTTCTACCCTTTATTTTGGCGAAACCCCGCCGAATTTGTCTTTAGATACTGTCATAGTACTACCTGAAAAGGCAGAGGAAGAAAGGAAGGGCTGCACTGGGATTTCTATTGGCATTAGTGGTAGTCCCGCTGAGAGTTATACTGGTGGAGGCAGCGGTAATGAGACTGTGATGATAAAAGAAAACAGGACGAGCGATTCAGGCCAAATTGGGAGACAGATTGTTTTAGGTGATGGGGATGGTTTTCACCAAGCAACATCAGCTAAAGTCAAGCGAGTATCTATTAAAGCTACCGTACCTTGGGATAAACTATCGCAGGTTGTTACCGGTGTTATCCGACCTTTAAAAGCATGCGGTTCTGACCCTGAGATTATTCTTGAAATCAAGGCCGCAACTGAAAATGGCTTTGATCGTACTACTCTAGACAGCAAAGTGAAGGAAACACTACAGCAACTAGGCTCAAACATAGTAGAATGGGAAGAAGACTAAAAACAAATGACAAGGAGAATGAAATCGTTATCCCCAAGATCAAAGAAGCAAGACAAAGAGTTATTCAGGAGCGGGTTGAATACTATTCTTAGTTGACAGGGACAAAATACAAGTCAGTAAAAATTACAGATGCGAAAAGACTGTGGAGCTCATGTGGTCCCAAAGGCTCATTAAATTTTACGTGTAGACTGGTTATGGCTTCTTTGCGTGTGATTGATTATGTTGTGGTGCATGAGCTAGTGCATATAGAATTTAGAATTTGCTGATCACTCTAATGAATTTTGGGTAAGAGTATTATGCCTGACTTTGAAAAGCAGCGTAAATGGCTGGAAGAGAACCAGAAGCTGTTGGATTTAATGTAATATGCCCGACTAATAACCATAAAAGAAAACATGTTGCGAGACTGATAATACGGCGGACTTTGAATAAATACGGTTACCCACTGGACAAGCAACAGCAGGCCGCAGAAACCGTCATGAAACAGGTAGAAAATTTGGTGGTTATATGGGCGGTCAGCTAAATAGAGCAGATAATATTTTGTTATCTGGTTGGGATGATAAAAACAATACGGAGAAAACCGCCATGAGAGGAGGCTGAAAATGTCCAATCAAATATCTAAACAAGACTTATTAAAAATAATTCTTGACGAAGTTGACAATTTTGATTTAGTCGAAGAAGATATAATTCATATGCTTATAAATGAAAAAGTTGCTCAGGATGTAACTGAATTACACCAGCAGAAGCTATCCTTCGGGGATAAAATGTCAGATAAGCTTGCTGAATTTGCCGGTAGCTGGAAATTTATTATTGGATTCGGGATAGTTCTGATTACTTGGATAGTAATTAACGCAAGTTTATTAAAACACCCTTATGACCCGTTTCCTTTTATCTTGTTAAATCTTATTTTATCCTGTCTTGCTGCAATTCAGGCGCCTGTAATCATGATGAGCCAAAACAGGCAAGAACAAAAAGATAGAATTCGATCAAAAAATGATTATAAAATAAATTTGAAATCAGAACTTATTATCGAAGATTTACACAGGAAAATTGATACATTGCTAAAAAACCAAGAAAAAATTCTAAAAAGTATTGAGAACCATGAGCTAAAGGAATAGCAACCAAAGGATAACAATATTATACCCCTTTATAAAATAATTAAGGCAAAACGTATGGCAAACGAAATCACTCTCAGGGATATGTCCGAGAGAACAGCGTGTCTCCTGCTTATTTGAGTGACATCGAAAACAACCGGCGCTACCCGATGGGTAATGAAAAGATCGAAATGCTTATTAAGAACTTAGACTATATTCTGAGGAACAGGAAACATTGTAAGATTTAGCTGGCAGGGAACGGGGAGGAGTATCACCGGATTTGGTAGAGTATATCATGGATTCTGAGGTTGCCCCTTATGTTAGAAGTTTCATTTGCCTACTTGCGGTTCATTGCCGGCAGAACAAAACAGGGTTTATTTTAAAACGAGAAAAGAGGCTGTTAGTGTAGGTTATGTACCTTGTAAAATATGTAAGCCATAGGAGGGTTCGGAATGCAAGTAATGATTGACAGATTTGAAGGATCTTTCGCAGTTTGTGAAGATGAAAACAGAAAAATGATAAACATTGAAAAGGCAAGGCTGCCAAAGGAAGCTAAAGAGGGATCTGTACTAATAATTCAGGGTGATAAAATTGAAATAGACTATAATGAAACAGAAAAGAGAAAAGACAGAATAAAAAAAATGATGGACTCATTGTGGGAGTGAGCTTTGAGTTAGTAGTACTGTGTTATGTACGCAAAGG
>LSQX01287880.1_pt1 | contig 11032 bp, 7 predicted proteins | sample 654561 | NCBI WGS metagenome assembly LSQX01 (sample SAMN04489861, study PRJNA283612) | anaerobic digester metagenome | isolation source: 4 biogas reactors fed with cattle manure at either 37C or 55C with and... | place: Denmark: Kongens Lyngby | collected 2014 | reverse complement strand
ACAGTAACAAGTTGAGTGATACCAGCTAAGTACAAATCAGCTTCCGTGGTAAGAGCATTTCTTGTTTTTCGGCCAGCTACGCAGAAACTGTTTTTGAAGTGGTTGATGGATTTCTCGACAGTCACGCGTATTTTGTAGGTATCATCCCATTCTTCAGTTCCGCGCACAGTTCCAGGGAAAGTACGAAGATTTTTTTCAGGGTAGACATAGAACATACGCCCACAAGGGGAATCGGTACAAGGATTTTCGCAGGAAGTGCGACGTCTGTGCTTACCATCCTCGCATTTTACCCAAGACATCATAGGACAGACAAACTTGAGGGTAGGCATACCGCAGCGAAGATGGGAGTTGCTAGTTTCGGGTTTCATTGGAAGAGTAGGGTCATTTGGGCAACAAGGTACTCCATCTTCATTAATCGGGCAATCTGGATATTTTAGCTCACTCCTGGAATTAAGCGGTATAAATGCTTTGCTAAAACCAAGCCCATCCTCTCCAAGTAATGCCTTGTAAATATCTATGGAATCAAAAGCGGAATCACCGAGAAAAACGGATGGCTTTATCAAGGGATGTTTTGCAAAGAAATCTTGTAGGGTCGGCAGAAGAGCTTTTGAATCCGCTAACGATTTATCTTCATCCGGAGAATCATCTTTCTTGGAAACTTGAATTTCGGGATGCTCAAGGTAGTAGTTTTCATCGTAAAAACTAATATCTCGAACAATACCGAGTCCGTTTGTAATCATGCCAAATTTATAGGAGTAGCAGAAGTGACCATTGATATACATTTGCTTTATGGCAGGGTCAGTATCGGCGTGGGTTGGCATTAATGCGTAAGCTGCTTTATATGGATCATAAGAGTCATCGAGCCCTTTTACGGCTTTCCATGTCTTCAACCTTTTAATTAAAGAGTTTATGAACTTTGGATTATTTTCCGTAACATATGCTTCAATGCCAGAGGTGTCAAAGACGGTCATGGATGCAAGCTTGCTGTCAATATCTTGGCAGATTGGCTCGGTAAGGTCGACAAGGTTGTCAAACATAGCTTTGAGGTCATCTTTAAAATCCTGCTTAAATCGAGTGAGCTTTGATGCATCTGGAACCTTATGAAAACCACAGAATTCGCGTAGTTCACGTGAATATGTGAGGAATAGAATCAGTAGTCTGTCGGTTTGGATGCTAAAAATTCGCTGAATAATGAGGGCAAGAATAAATCCGCTAAGAAGGTATTCGCGAGGTCTTCCAATGTGCTTGTTAAAATGCATTCTAAAGCTCAATGGGATAAGGGCATCAATATCAAGGTGTTCTTCCAACATAGAAAGAAATTCGGGTTTGTCGTTTTCAAAGGATTCGAGGCAGTCTGTGTAAACATCGTTTAGTGATTGCTGTTTCGATTTTTTCATTAGTTTGTAACTCCTTACTTATTTGTTATTTTATAACTGTACAATTATATTATACCACAAATAAGTGAGGAGTTATATAAAAAATAACCCTTCGAAACGCTGAGTTTTAGCGGTTTCTGAGGTTTAGCAATTAACTATACAAAATTAAAACATGAAAGGATGAATACCATGTGGAANNGACAACTATCCTAACATATAGGGAGGGGTATCCAAATGTTAAAATCAAGATCATTAATTATTGTATTAGTTATAGTGTTTGTCTTAACACTTTCAACAACAGCATTTGCCACTTATAATGGCTGGTGGAATAATGCAGTTAAAATACTTCAGAACTCAACTCATTATTCATCTTTTTATAATATGGGTACAAAAATAGTAGGTACACTTGGACATTGGGCCCATGCTGAGTCTGGTACAGAAGTTCTTCGTATAACACCACAATATTATTATAACAATACTCTATATTCATCGCACCCGAAAGATGCTAATATTTACAAAAATGCTACCTTTGTTGAAAAAACATGGACCCTTGATGGTGCATTTCAAACAAGATTTAGACTCCAGAATACTAGCTCTGGTAGCTATGCTATTTTCTCAACAGATGTAGGCTATTTTTACGATAAATAGGTATATACTTGTCGTTAGATTTGTATAGGGTAAGTAATTATGTTGTATCGTATTGATAAATTATTTATCAATACGATACTCTATAAGAAAGGAATTATCATATGAAGTATAAAAAGTCAATTACCTTAGCTATGCTAATTTTCGCTATGTTAATCGTATCGTGTCAACCAACCCCCGAAAACATCATCGTTAGGAACAAAGGTAATGATACTTTGCATAAACTGATTAGCAATGCGAATCATGAAGATCAGCATGATGGTTTTACATCAATTGGGAAGGTCTCCAAATATATCGAAGATAAATCATTAAAAGTTGAAGTAGAAGTAGATGCAGTTGTCACTGTACCAAAACTATCAGCTATACCTGTTTATACTTATGAATACCGAGAGTTCACACAAAGTGAAATTTATAGAATTGTTGATGTATTATGTCAAGGAAAAAAACTTTATCAGATAAATAATGAGTTAACTGTTGATGATATTAATGAAAGAATAATACATTGGAAAAGAAGATTGGCTGAATTAACCGAAAATCAAAATGACTCCGACAATGACAATGCAACACCTTTAACTTCTGAAATAATAGAAGAGATTATTACAGGGTATGAAGAACTTATAAAAACTACACCTAGTGAATTTGAACTTGTTCCAGTCTCCTTTACTATACCTACAGATGAAAATAGCTATTCATTTAAGGGACAGACTGATGCGGTTCAAAGCAAGAAAGAATCAATAAGCATAGAATATTCAAAAGAGCAAGGTGCTCTAATAAGCTATTATAACCCTTACTTTTTAAGAAAATCATATAAGACTTACACTGATATAGTTCCAGATAATCTAACGATAGATGAACAAGAAGCAATTGATCTAGCACAAAATATATTACAAGATCTAGGTGAAGCCCAAATGCAGTTGACTTCTATAGTTGCGGATGAAGTTACGGTTGAATCTGTATCTTCTCTAACCAATAATGAAAGTGTTTTATCACCTTATTATCAGCTTACTTTTATGCGTAGCATTGAAGGAATACCTACCACTTACGAGTATCGTTATTTTACGGAAGATGAAAATGCTATACCGATGAATTATGAAAGAATATATTTGTATATCAATGATGACGGATTAGTTGCTTTTGAGTGGTTCTCTCCACTGATACAAAAAGAGTTATTAAATAACAATGTAGGAATAATAGAGTTCGATGAAATATTGCAGGAGGCAATTAAGAATTTACCATTAATGGTAAACGTAGATGTTACTGGAAAAAGAGATTATACACAGATCACTATTGATGAAATACGCTTAGGATACATGCAAGTAAAACTTAAGAACAGCAGGAATAAATTTATGATTATTCCTGTTTGGGATTTTTTCGGTGCTAAGAAAGACCACTATACAGAAATGATTCCAGGCTGGGCAATTAACGATGATGGATGGTTGATATCTGATAATTTAGCCATTAGTCATATCACCATTAACGCTGTAGATGGTAGTGTAATTGACAGAGATCTGGGATACTAGATCAACTGAGATGTCAATACAATTCATAAAAATATATTGTTGAGAAGTTCAATTAATGGATTTTGATGAGATTAAGAATATATTCCAGCAGCAAATAATCAACCACGCAGTATGGATTGGTGAAGAAAGTGAATTTGTTCAGCAACGCAGACTTAATATTAACGAAATAAGGCTTAATATGATGGTCGTTGCCCAACCGAATAACCAGCAGGAGTATATTGCTATACCAGTATGGGATTTTATAGGGTATGAAGTTCTGAAATATTCTGATGCATATCTCAAAGAGCCAGAAAGATATATTCTTGATGAGAATAATGAAAGAGAAGTTAGATATGGTGATAATTACAGCTATTTAACTATAAATGCTATTGACGGTACTGTTATCAGCCGAGCCGAAGGATATTAAAAAAATAACTCTTGACAATAACGACTAAGTAGTGTAGTCTGCAAATATGACGTAGATTACTAGTCTCAATTTCATAAACAGGAGTGATTTTATGAGTAAATATCCCAACCTTACTAAATCAGACAACATTATAATGGAAATATTGTGGAATAACGGTGAATGCAGTAGCTCAGACATACAAAAAGGGATCGAGGGAAAGCTGGATTGGTCTCGTCAGACAGTACGCACATATCTGGCTAGACTAATAGAAAAAGGGCTTGTAGGTACAAAAGAAAAGAATAAGAGCGCATATCTATATTATCCCATTGTCAGTCGGGAAGAGTATGCAGCTGACAAGAGTGGTAGCATAATGAATAAATATTATGGCTCTTTAAGTCATATGGTTGCAGGAATAGTTCAAAATGAAAAGATTTCGGATTCAGAGCTGGATGAACTGGAACAAATGATACGGAGGCTTCGTAGTAAGGAGGATGACTAGGGTGAGCATTATACTTGAAATGTCGGCTACTGCCTCCATAATGATATTTGTAGTTGTTGCTATACGGAAGCTTTTTGCTAGAAAGATGAGCTCCACAGTCATGCTTCTACTTTGGGCCATGGTCCTGGTTCGCCTGTGCCTTCCTTTTACCTTTACCAGCCCTATTCATCTGGCAGGTCTAATACCTAAAAAAGCAGAACCGATGCTTCAATCAATGGGGCAGATATCTAATTATGTTGTCCCAGATATAGAGATTTCAAGTAACGGAGGGGCAGAGTTACATCAGATCTCACAGCATGTATCTACTGAAGAAAACCTTCAGATAAATTCTTCAGAATACGCAACTGAAACAATAAAGCAAAACAATCACACCGCGAAAAGTAATGAAAATCATTCATCTATAACAGATTATGTAAAAGGGTTAGTAAAGTCTATCCCGCTATGGATTCTATTTATGGGAGTTTGGTCTTTTGGAGTAATCACAATAGCAATTATATTTATACGGAGAATATTTAGGTTCAAATATAAGCTCCGCACTTGTAATCCTGTTATTGATAAACAAGTTATTCAAACCATAAGTACTCATAAATCGAAGCTTGGAATAAGAAAAAGAATAACCATTCTAGAATGTAATTTCGTCCGAACACCTTCTGTTTTCGGTTTTATAAAGCCATTTCTCCTTTTGCCATCACAGTTTATACATGGCATGGATAGAAATAATATGAGTGGTATTCTACTCCATGAATTGTGTCATATAAAACGACGGGATATGCTTACAAACAATATATGGCTGTTTGCAAAGGTCATACATTGGTTCAATCCCTTGGTTTGGATTGCATACAATCTGTTCCAAGAGGATGTTGAGTTATCATGTGATCAAATGGTAATAAGCAGGTTGAGTGGAAGAGGCAGGTTAGATTATGGACAGTCTTTGATTGACTCTCTTAGGTACGCTAACACCAGTACTAAGACGACATCTTTCGCTGCTGTATCACTTTTTAAAAAAGAATCAAAGGTGAAGACCAGAGTCACCAAAATAATAGTTCCTCAGAAAAAATCAAGGTCCTCATTGATAATATCCTTTCTTCTTGCTATGTTGATGCTGGTAACATGTTTCACTACTGCTTGTCAGCCCACACCAGATGAACCAATAGTTATAAACAAGGGCGATGGAGAGATGGAGAAGATAATTGATAATAAACCGGAATCTCAGGAAAAAGGATCACAGGGAAGCCAAGCTCAAGAAAATATTGTTAAGGAATATACCGATTCTTTTCTAGGAGCAGATGAAAAGGTTAGTATAAATATAAATGCTAGTGTTTTGGTACAGGAAGGCAATATTCCTGTTGTAGAGGTCAAACCCCATTATATTGATATGGAGCAGATAAAAACCATGGCAAAAGTATTATTCCATGGGAATACTGCTTATGAACCCAATAGAAGCTTAAGCAAGGTCGAGTTGGGTAAAAAGATTTTAGAACACAAGAAGTTTATCAGCGACAAAAAGGCTATGGAGGAATACTATCGTGGCGATCAGGTAACGATTGACGAGGTAAAGGCCATGTTTGAAGAAAGAATAGCAGAATATGAAAAAATGTATCAGGATGCTCCGGAAACTACGGAAATAAATGAAACTGACTGGATATTTAGGCCTAGATCATACTATATGGATATGGTTATATTTGGAGGCAGTCTTATTGGAGATGATGATGAAACCAATCAACTGAAAGCATATTATAATGACTCGGAAAACATAATCGTAGATTCACAGGTTCAAAATTATGATGCTAGACTGACAGTTTCCAACCTGGAAACAGACAGCATTGTAGAACATTTTGCATACTTCTCAACAGGTACATTTAAGGATGGTTTTGGTGCTTCCAGTTGGGATGAGACCGACTCTGAGCCAATGACAATGACTAAGGAAGAAGCTGTAACAATGGTTCAAGAAGCTCTAAGCCAAATGGGTATAAGCAATATGGAGTTGTCTGAATGTCATGCTTCCGGTAATCCTAAACGAGTTGTTGTAATGAACGATCCCGGACTAACCAAAGAAGAAGCCAATATGGCTTTGGTTACTGGGGAAGGAAGGGATATGGATGAAGGAGACGCTCTTGAAAAGGGTGTGGATGTATATGGCTATCATTTGACCTTTACTCCAGTATATGAAGGTGTAGATACCCATGATATGAATATGTTCGGTGACTTCAGAAAAAGCGACCAATTTGGTCCCAGTTATCAGTATGAGGAATTGCATGTAAGTGTTCACAATGGGATAATCACTAATCTTGATTGGAATGCTCCTATGGAAGAAATTAGCGTGGAAAACGAAAATGTCCCCATACTTTCTTTTGAACAGGCATTGGAGACATTTAAAAAGCAAATACGGCTTGAATATACCCTGGATAAGTTAGTACAGTTATCTTCTGATGACCCAGATTATGATGAATATATTGACAGCATTGAATCGGGTGAAATAAATATATCGGATATCAGCCTAAAACTTATGCGTGTTCGTATTAAAGATAAACCTGGAACATATAGGATGATTCCTGTATGGGTTTTCGTAGGGGCGGAAAAACTCAATATCAAAGGGGAAAACACTGACACAGGAGATGACGATTGGTTTTGGAATCGAAGCATTCCATATGCCGCAATCAATGCAATTGATGGCAGTATAATAGATACATCCCAGGGGTATTAGAGCTTTCTTGCAAAGCAAAAATCGGTACTGGTGCCTGACTATATATGCTGAAACCAGATTAACATATTCTGAGCTTTGAATTTTGTTAAGATATATTGCTTTCATTGAAATCAGCGGAGAAATCTTGATAAATTATAAATTGTCAAGTATAATGGAATTAGATTCCTAATTATACGAAAGGGAGGGTAAATTGTGTATATCAAACGTCATATTGAGCCAGTGGTCTCCCGCATTGCGAAGCGAAAACCGGTACTGGTGCTCACCGGTGCACGGCAAGTAGGAAAATCTACCATGCTAAGGGAAGTCTATCGCGACATCAATTATACTGCTTTGAATCGTCCCCTTGTGCGTGAAAGTGCACGAGAAAACCCTTCACTGTTTTTTGATATATACAAACCGCCTGTGGTTGTAGATGAAATTCAAAAAGCGGCTGAGCTATTCGATTATATCAAAGATATAGTAGATGAGAATAAAATCAAAGGCCAATTCTATCTAACCGGCTCACAAAGTTTGAAGCTAATGAAAAATGTCAGCGACAGTCTTGCAGGGCGGGCTGGGGTTATTAAGCTATTGGGGCTGTCTATGCGCGAGCTTGGAGGCTTGTCATACCGTGAACCTTTCATCCCTACCACAAATCATATGGATGCTATTGGTATAGGTGTAGACTTCGATTATGATGCAATTGTATCCTTTATTCACAAAGGTTCTTTCCCAGAGCTTCATGAAACCGAAAGTGATCTACACGACTGGACTGACTATTACAGTTCATACCTGCAAACTTATATTGAAAAAGATATTAAAGACGTATTGAATATCCAGGATGAATCTGCGTTTATTAAGTTTGTAAGGTCTGCTGCATCTCTTACCGGCCAAATGCTCAACCTCACAACAATGGCAGAAATTTGCGGAAAGGACGTCAAGACCATTCGATCCTGGTTGTCTGTGCTGGAGTCCAGTGGCCTTGTGTACCTACTTGAGCCATATTACAATAATTTCAATAAACGCCTGATAAAAACTCCTAAGCTCTATTTCCTTGACACAGGGCTTGCTTGCTGGTTACTTGGTTGGAATACGCCACAGCAGCTGGTAAATGGTGCAATGTGGGGGCACATATTTGAGAGTTTTGTATTTGCAGAAATACTCAAAAGCTATTATAACGATGGAATCGTAAGGCCACCCTTATACTACTATCGTGATATTGATAAAAACGAAATTGATATGTTAATTGAAAACGGCGATACGTTACATCCAATAGAGATTAAAGCTGGCAGTGACCCAACAAAGCAAATGGTTAAGGCATTTCGTTGTCTAAATAAGAATAAAAGTAAAAAGGTCGGAACAGGTGCAGTAATTTGCCTTGCAAAAGAAAGGTTACCATTAATTGAGAATGTCTGGACGTTGCCAGTTGGAATGATTTGAGCTTAATTATCGCTAGCCTCCATGACAGGGCATCAAGTTAGATTGCTCAACTTCTATAACAGCTGAAGGAAGTCCAACCGTATAACGATCTTAAGAAAACAATTACCATCAATATTTTGGATTTCAACTACATTGAAACGGAGAAGTATAGTGCTGTTTTTCACTTATGGGAAGATACAAATAAAAACTGCAAGTTAACGGATGTATTGGAGATTAGATTTCTTGAATTACCGAAATTCAGGAAGGCACAGCCAGACATGAGTAAACCGTTGGATAGGTGGATGGTATTCATAGAGGACTCACCAGACTGTACGTACTTATCTGGCTCGACTAATAGATAAGGGGCTTGTCGGTACAAAAGAAAAGAATAAGAGTGCATATCTATATTATCCAATTGTCAGTCGGGAAGAGTATGCCGCCGATAAGAGTGGCAGTATATTGAACAAATATTATGGATCTCTAAGTCATATGGTAGCAGGTTTAGTGCAGAGCGAAAAAATTTTAGATTCAGAGCTGGACGAACTGGAACAAATGATTCGGAGGCTCCGTAGCAAGGAGGATGACTAGGGTGAATGTTGGAAGAAGAACAAAGAATTCACTGGTTATATCTTTGATTCTTGCCGTGCTGATGTTAATAACTTGTTTCACTACAGCTTGTCAGCCGACGCCTGAAGAAAAAGCCATTGTGAGTAAAGGCGATGGGAAGCTTGAAAAAATTATAGCTGGTGAGCCTGCTCCGACGGAAACGTCTTTCAATTATCAGGTGCCTAAGGGATTACAATACGATCTCATTGGAAGTGACGACTTCAAGGTGCAGGTGAAAGCCGATGTAATTGTACCTAACGCCAAAACATATCCGGTGATGTCAGCCAAACCTGATAGCATAACGCAACAACAAGCAGATCAAATCGTTGCAGCATTACTGAAAGGAAAGACGCTTTACAAACCTACGATGGAACAGGATAAATCACAAATTCAGGCTAGGATAGATTATTACAACAAAGAACTGGAGTTCTCAACTACAGAAGAACAAAAAGAAGTTTATCAAGGGTTCCTTACTAATTTAATGGAGGATTATGAAAAAACCACCGATTCCGTACATATGGAACCTGCAAATACCAAGCTGGTTTTTAATAAGGATTTACCTCAACTGACAATTCGGTATGGCAAAGAAGAAGAGGCAATGCTTAACGGAGAACCAGTAACACGATATGTATGGACTGAGGAAGCTCTACATAAAGCTGAAGCTGATGGTTGGAAGGGAATCTATGGTGTGACCGCTCATGTGCCTGGCGAACGACAGATGGAACTGCTCATTAAAGTGAATGCAGACAACAGTGAAAATGCAGTTTATTTTCAAGAATATAATTACTTCGGACATATTTCCGATAGACCCTATGCCAGTATAGAGGGGTTGTCCCTGGAGCAGGCAACTGAACAAGCGGAAGCCCTGTTGAAACAAATGGATATGTTAGATTTTTCGCTAGCTTCTGCTGATACATTAACCAGTGACTATAATAATTACCACATGTTTCATTTCAAGCGCAACATCAGTGGAGTATCTCAAACTCAGGTCAGTGCTGCCCACTTGTTGAGTATGCCCGAATATGCGCCTCCATATACGAGTGAGTTTATTTATATCGAAATAGATAACACAGGTATCATCAATTTTTATTGGAGTGGGCCTAGTGTCCTTGGAGAGACTGAAAATGAAAATGCACCATTGCTATCCTTTGACCAGGTGGAAAGCATATTCAAAAAACAGATAGTTTTGCAAAATAAGTGGTCACAACGGGTAGATAAAGATGTAGTTTCACGCAGAATTGTAATCAATCGAGTTCAGCTGAGCTATATGCCCATACAACGTGCCAATGAAACCGATACCTATCTCTATGTGCCCGTATGGGATTTTTGCGGACAGTTAATCAATAAATACAGAGATGATTATTCTACAAAACCTGGTGGGTTTATAGTTGATGAGAATAACGAACTGATGATTTTAGGAGAAAAAGATGATACTTTTAGTTCTATCAGTTTTCTAACCATCAATGCGATAGATGGTAGTGTAATTGATAGGAACAGAGGATATTAATATGAAAAAGAATATACAGCATATTTTTGGCACATTTTCTGACGCTCTGCTCTGTTTAAGTATATTGTTTGTATTAGTATTTGTTTTTTTTATTGGGAATATTATTGCCGAGAGCAATTTGCGGAATCAACTTAGTCAAGGATTCTACAGCGACAAGGCAATTAGGTTCAACACTAAGGATGATAACAATGATGTAGGCCTGATTATAAATAAAATTAATAATGGAATATTATATAAAACGAATCTTGATTTGAATAATGATATACGTTTTGTGTATATTAAAGGAACTATTAATCCACCTCCAATGGTTGACGGCAAATTCCTTGATGAATTTAGTAGAAATAATTGTGCAGTTGTTGGGAAGAAAAGGCTAGATGATTGTTTATATATTG
>LSQX01043901.1_pt1 | contig 11033 bp, 7 predicted proteins | sample 654561 | NCBI WGS metagenome assembly LSQX01 (sample SAMN04489861, study PRJNA283612) | anaerobic digester metagenome | isolation source: 4 biogas reactors fed with cattle manure at either 37C or 55C with and... | place: Denmark: Kongens Lyngby | collected 2014 | reverse complement strand
CAGGCGTAATGAAAGAAGGTATGAATAATTGGCCACGTTAAAGGACATTGCAAAAATTGCCGGTGTAAACGTTTCGACAGTGTCTAAGGCATTAAGAGATGCTTCAGATATAAGTGAGCAGACAAAGCTGCAGATCAAAAAAATTGCAGATGAGCTGGGCTATAAATATAAAAAAAGCGATAAACCGGAAATATGTTATGAACACGCAATCAATAATTTTAAGACTATTGGAATAATGTGTCCTGAGGTTGCCAGCAATTACTATACGGAAATCATAAATATTATAGCTCAGGAAACCCGAAAAGCAGGTTATTTATGCATTATCTGCTTTACAGATTTTGAACCTGAGAACGAAAAACATTATCTAAAAGAATTGCTTAACATGCAGGTGAAAGGCATAATATTTATATCTGAAAGTTTTGAGATAAATAATATTCTCAATCAGTATAAGGAGCACAATTCAACTCCTTTGGTTTTAATATCTCCCAATGCTGTAACCAAAGATTTTGACTGCATAAAGATTGATGATGAATACGGAATAAAGTTGTCAGTACAACATTTAATTGAAAAAGGGCATACCGATATCGGGTACATTGGGGATGAATTATCAAATCCCAGGCTTGAAGCGTTTTTGAGGGTAATGGAGGAAAATAAATTAAAGATCAACAAAAAATGGATACAGGTAAGCAGTGAAAGGTTTGAACGATGCGGCTATGAAACAATGAGCAATATTTTGAAGAGCGGCGGAAGACTGCCTACTGCAGTTTTTGCAGCATATGATGATATTGCAATCGGAGCCATTAGAGCCGTTAATGATGAAGGACTTAAGGTGCCGGATGACATTTCTATTATAGGAATTGATAATATAAGGTCGACAGTTTACAGTAATCCACCTTTAACAACCGTAGCCGGGCCTATTGTTGAGATGGGAAAGATTGCTCTCAAGCTTTAATTTAAGAAAATCAACTCTCCTAAATATAGTGTAGTACAGAACGTTACACTGTCTCCCGAATTAATACAAAGAAAATCTGTTAAAGACATGAATTAAGTCAGAGTAAGTAGTAAAAATGCTGATATCATTTTGCAATTCTGTCAATGGTTTCTTATATAAAAATTATATTCATATTATTATGGAGGTTTTGAAGAATGGAAAAAGAATATTACAGCCCCAATGATTTTATGAACCTTGACAGTGATTCAGCCATGATTCAGGCCGCAGTAGATGCAGCAGCTGAGTCAGGAGCCAAGGTAGTAATACCAAGGCGGAATAAACGTACCGGAAAGGATTTTTGGAACATTACAAAGGCTGTTGAGCTTCATACAGGGAGTGTCGTTATTTTGGATAATTGCTGCCTGCGCCTGGCAGACGGGGTGTTTTGCAATGTATTTAAGAACTCTAACGGCAGGAAGGCGCTTGGCAAGACCATTGAAGGGCGGCAGTATGATATCAGGATCACCGGCATCGGCAATGCTGTGCTGGACGGCGGGAATCATAATGGCCTGACAGAGAAAACCCAGTTTACAAATGGCATGCCCGGAATAATAGAGAACACAATGATACATTTTCATAATGCGGAACGCGTCACAATTGAGAATATGCGTATCATTAACCAGCGTCACTGGGGTATGACCTTTCACTATGTTTCAGAAGGCAGGATATCAAATATTGAGTTTATGGCTCACAATAATGCTCCGAATCAGGATGGTATTGATCTGCGCACAGGCTGCAACCGCTTTATAATTGAAAATATTACCGGCTGCACCGGCGATGATACAGTAGCCTTAACATGCCTGGACGGCAGGACCGAAAGGCAGTTAGCGGTTGAAGGCATGGATCCTGATCTGCACAGCGTAATTGTTCGTAACGTTTCAACTTATGTTACCGGCAATCATGCAATAGTCAGGCTTCTGAATCATGGTGGAAAGAAGCTTTACAATATTATAGTTGAAAATATACTGGACCGTTCTGATGGGGATAGGTTCCGCCCGGGAGCGGCAGTGCGCATTGGAGAACAAAGGTACTATTCTGACAGCGGCCCTGCTCAGCTTGGAGACACCTTTGGGATCACGGTAAGGAACGTAATTACATGTGCCAGATTTGGTGTCTTTATTTCCTGTACCCTGCAGGATGCATTCATAAACAACATACAGCTATATGGAACCGCAGGTACCGGAGTGTTCTTCAGTAAAGGAACTATGCGCAATATTCATATCAGCGATGTCCATTACAGCGTCAACTGTGCCACATCTGAAACTTTTCTTGACGGTGGGATTTTATTTAAGTTTGATAAACTATGCGCTTTGTATTTTAATGAGAGTGACTGCAAGGATCTGACAGTGCGGGGCGTAACAGCAGGAAAAGCCCTTTCAGCTGTTTTTGGAGGAAGCGGAGACGTGAATTTAATTGCCGACGGGATTATCAGGCTTAACCCGGAAACAAAACTTATAGACGGCGAGTCAATAAAAGCCGATTTACGATAGTATATAAAAGCACAAAGGCATATTTTCGAAAAGTTGATTCTGCTATCTGCTATTCAAAGCTTTGGTTTCGAAAGCAGCCTTGACAGGTATATAAAATCAATGATAGAATCAATAACAAAGAGCAGTCAAAGTAATCTGTTACCTAAATAAGAACTTCCTTTCCAAATCGGTTTTTGAAAGGGAAATAACTATGGGCAGAAAGAGTATATATATTGATTTTTTCTCACAAGAGGACTTGATTAAAGCAGGCTGCTTTAATTTAAAAATGGCTGTTTCGGTTACAAAGAAGGCTTTGGTCGATAATCAGCAAGGCAAAATTCTTTTCCCCGATAAGATAGTACAAATCTTTGATAAAGAAACTCAAAGCAGAATAAACTGTTTGCCGGCTACTTTGCTTAATGAAAAAATATGCGGAATGAAATGGGTTTCCGTGTTTCCGCAGAATCCCGTGAAGTTTGGGAAGCAGAATCTTACTGCTGTAATTCTCTTATCAGAGATTGAAACCGGGTTTCCTATTGCTGTCATGGACGGCACCTTATGTTCCAACATGAGAGTAGGCGCAGTAGGTGCTGTGGCTGCTGAGTATCTGGCAAAGGAAGATTCTGAAACAATTGGCTTTATAGGCGCAGGTGAACAGGCAAGAATGCATCTGCTTGCAATGAAGTCAGTCAGACCTGCCCTTAAGATATGTAAGGTTGCTTCAAAATTTGAGGCTGAAGAGGAAAAATTCATTTATGATATGAGTAAAGTTATTCCGGATATGGAATTTAAAAAATGCAGTACAAATCTTGCAGATGCAATAATCGATTCAGATATAATAGTAACAGCTACAAGTGCACAAGCTCCTTTATTAAAAGCAGAATGGATAAAGGAAGGAGTTTTCTACAGCCACATCGGCGGTTGGGAAGATGAATATGCTGTAGCAAAAAAAGCTTCAAAAATTGTATGTGACGAATGGAATGCTGTAAAGCATAGAACCCAGACACTGAGCCGAATGTACAGGGATAAAGAATTAAGTGACACAGACATATACGCAGATCTTCATGAATTGGTAATGAGCAAAAAACCAGGACGGGAAAATGATAAGGAATTCATATATTTTAATGCTGTAGGATTGTCTTATATTGATATAAGCATTGCCTATGAAATGTATAAGACTGTATCGGGCAAAAGTTATGGTGTTAAACTTCAGATGCAGGACGACATGATCTTTAACAAAGATGATTTGCTTAAGCATATAAAAATATAGCACAGAACATAGGTGCCATGTAATTTCGAAAATAAAAATTTTACAAACATAACTATATAATAATCGCCATTCTGGCAGAAAGTGAGGTCTAAAGTGTCAAAGTATATACCATATCCTTTTTATGCAGATGATGTCCCCCTGGATTTATCATTCGTCTATAAGAATGAAAAACCTGCCGGTAAACATGGATTCTTGAAGGTGTCAGGTGATCAATTTGTATTTGAAGATGGAACGGCAGCAAGGTTCTGGGGAACTAATTTTAACGGAGGAGCAAATTTTCCTGAATTTGATTATGCTGAAAAAGTAGCTAAAAGGCTTGCTAAGATTGGAGTGAATATAGTTCGCTTTCACCAGCTGGATTCTGAGTGGAATACTCCAAATATCTATCAGTTTACCAAGGGAGAAAGGAAAGGGAATACCCTGAGTTTTGATCCCGAAAGTATGAAGAGGCTTGATTACCTTATTTATTGCCTGAAGAAAGAAGGCATCTACTGTTATCTTGATATTTTTACCTATCGAAAATTTAAGACCGGAGACGGCATTGAAAATGCATTTGAACTAAGGGATGCTGCAAAACCTTATTCCGGCTATAACCGTAAAATGATTGAATTACAAAAACGGGCAGCTTATGATTTCTGGACACACATTAATCCCTATACTGGCCTGGCATATAAGGATGATCCGGTATTTGCATTGTGTGAAGTAGTAAATGAAAGCGAATTATTTCACTTTAAAATAGAAAAAGAACCATATGTAAGTGAATTCCGCGATCTTTTTGCCGAGTGGCTGAAGGAAAAAGGCAAACAATATGACGCTTATACCTGTGATGTAAATGGCAATGATGATATTCTGGTTGAATTCAAGATACATCTTCAGCAGCAGTATTATATCGAGATGATTAGTTATATGCGTGAAATAGGGGTAAAAATCCCCATTACAGGAACTAATCATACGGTAAACAGCGCTAATTGCAAAGCCCAAATTGTAACTGATTTTTGTGACACTCATACTTATTTTTATGACTGGAAATGGGGAGAAACTGAAAAATTCTGTATGAACAAGGCAACTACCCAGGTGCCTGAATTTGGTTTAAGAAGTCTTTCTTTAATGCGTGTGTTTGGCAAACCGTTTTTTGTTTCCGAGTGGGATATGCCATGGCCAAATGAATTTCGTGCAGAAAGCCCCATATTATATGCTGCCGCTGGTGCATTGCAAGGATGGTCCGGATTTACTATCCATACATATTCCTACAGCTCCAAATTAGACAATATGAAAATGCTGGGTAAAGAAGTATCATCTTCTGCAATAGGAGGAGTTCCATATCGTGAAGGTATTTTTTCCACATGGAATGATCCTGCAAAGTTCGGTCTGTTCTACCATGCTGCTTTAATAACCCGCCGCGGTGACGTATCTCCGGCAAAAAATAAGATAGCGATTCAGATTGAGACTCTGACCCAGTCTGATAAGCCGGCATTTAACATTTCTTCTGAGCTGTCTCAGATTGCAGCGCATTATGGCGGCACTACCGATGCTAAACTTGTAAGCGAAAAAGATGTATTAGTGGACGAAAAAGCAGGTGAAGTACGCTCAGACAACGGTGAAATGTATCGAAGCTGGGCTAAAAACTACGGTACTATAAACACTGACCGAACAAAATGTGCTTATGGTTTTCTCCAAAAGAATGGGAAAATTGAGCTGGGCGGGCTAACAATTGACTGCAAGACTGATTTTGCAGTTATAGCTCTGAGTTCTTTAACCGATAAACGGATAGAAGAAAGCGACAATATTTTGCTTACAACCGTGGGGCGGGCTGTTAATACCGGCGCTAAATTTAATGGAGAGCAGATGCTGGATTATGGGCAGCCGCCGATCCTAATTGAGGTTATCGAAGTTGATATTTCATTAAAAACAGAATACAGCACATTGAAAGTTTGGACAGTAAACGCTGAAGGTTTCTATGCCGGAGCAATCCCGGCTACATACGAGAATGGCACGCTTAAATTTACCCTTGGCAAGGAATTTCCCAGTATGTATTACTTAATACAAGCTGAATAACAAGGAAGGGTAGCTATGCTTGGTATAAACGTTTTGGATTTTGGCGCAAAAGGTGATGGTATAACTGATGATACGCCTGCTATTCAAAATGCTATTAATTTTACTGCAAACCGGGGTGGAGGCAAGATTTTCTTTCCTTTCACCAAGGAAGGTTATCGTATAGCCTCACCCGGAATAGAAACCTATAAGGGAAGAGCGCTGCGGGCACAATTATATATTCCTCCGGGAGACTATAATATTCAGCTTGAAGGTGAAATCCCTTGCAGAATGATGAATACATATCAGGTTCGTCCTTTAAACGTGTCAGCAAAATTCAAACCCACCTTATTTGGCACCATGGAGAAAAACAATACCTTTTTGTTTTCTGACTGGGAAGCCCCTGAGGAACATGACCCTAAAGCCCGTCCCTGGTCCATACTGGCTGCGCCGGAGGGAGATTCTCTGGCTGGTAAATTCAGTGTCAGACAGTTTTCAATTACAAATCTTGAGTTTCGTGTTTTTATAAATAAAGAGAAGATGTATCCTACCCAAAGCGCTGTTAATTTACAAAATGTATCAAGGGTGAATATTTGTGACTCGCAATTCTGCTTGAATGAGCAGGTAGGTGATGCATCACTTGGTATGGAGCTGCAGCCGAATCCATGCCACACTGTTGGTTTAATGACTTCAGGAGATCAGAATGATAACAATGTTCTGCGTAATGTTTCAGTACAGGGTTTTCGATATGGGCTTGTTTGCGGTGAGCATGTAGTGGCAGATTATTTGTATATCCATAATTGCGAGGAAGGCATTACCTTTCATGACAGCTCCCATTTAAGCGTAATAAATCATATAGTGGCACAGCACAATACTAAAATTATTACAACTACACGGGAAGAACTGTTTGGTCATAGAAAAGGGCCTTGTAATGTAAAGATTGATACTCTTAATTTCGAGGACGGTATTGGTTTAAAACCTGAAGTTTCTCAATTACAGTATGGTGTTTATGATCCGGAAAACCGTTTACACGGATCAGTAACATGGCACCAGCCCTGGGGTCAAAAAAAGTTCCCTGTAAAAGGAGCGCAAAATTTTAAGATTTATATATTTTAATGGAACTAATGATCATATACGTAGAAAGAAGGGAAATAAATGACATATAACAGAAGGATTAATATTGGCTGGTCTCAGATAAACATTACACCCGACAGGCCTGTATTTATTCACGGGCAGATGTATCAGCGGGTTTCCCAGTATGTTCATGATCCGATAACAGCTACTGCACTTGTGCTGGAAAATGGCAGTGAACAGGTCATACTTCTCTCTGCTGATATGACGGGAATACGCGGAAAGATATTGGAAAAGCTCAGAAAAAACCTTTCAGACATAGATGACCTGGATCCCAATAAACTATCCTTCAGTGTAACCCATACCCACAATTCAAGTAATTTTACAGAACCTATTAAGACAGATTCTTTGTATATAATCGATAAAGATATAATGCCCCGGATAGACGTGCCTGATAACGTTATGCATGGTGAAGAAGCGGAGGCATTTCTTGTTGACAAGCTTACCGAGGTTGTAGTTAAGGCATGGGAAAGCAGAAAGCCCGGAGGCATTAGTTATGCTCAGGACTATGCTGTTGTGGCCTTTAATCGGCGGCCTGTCTTTAGAAAAAACGGGCAGAAACAGACAGTTATGTATGGTGTGTGCGATGATCCTTCATTCAAAGGGTTTGAGGGCACTTCGGATCATACTGTTGACATGCTTTATACCTGGGATTTAAATGGCAATTTAACAGGTGTGGCGGTTAATATTCCCTGTCCATCACAGGTATACGAACTGCACTGCTTTATTACTGCTGATTATTGGGGACCGACCCGCAACGCCATTAGAGAAAAGCTGGGTAACGTTTATGTGCTTCCTCTTTGCGGTGCAGCAGGAGACCAAAACCCTCTGGATTTGGTGAGACTGAGTAAAAACAACAAAAAGACATTTAAAATATGGGGCGGTCAGACATCTGAAGTGTTTCGCAATTTGGATATGTCACAGGAATGTGAGGATATTGCGCAGCGGATTTCAGATTGTGTCGTAAGAGGATATAAAAAGGCAAGGAATTATATTGAAAATAACCCGGTATTCAAACATGAAGTTTTAGAGGTAGAGCTTCCGATCCGAAAAGTAACGGAAGAGGAATATCAGGAAGCAAAAGCGGTATTCGAAAGCCATGTAAAGAAATTTTCTTCCGAAAACCGCATGACCATGAAAGACGTTGTTTATTTATTTGAACCTAAAGGGGTCCTGCAAAGATATAACTTACAGCAAAAGACAGATGTGTTTAAGTTTGAAACACATGTTGTCAGGCTTGGAAATATCGCTATTGCCACTAATCCGTTTGAGTTGTTTACGGAATACGGAATGAGGATAAAGGCGCGTTCCAGATCAGAGCAGACCTTTATTGTACAGCTTGCAAACGGAGCCGGAGGTTATCTCCCGACAGAAGAAGCCGTGGCTGGTGGTTCATATAGCAGTAAACCGGCTTCAACCATGTGCGGTCCTGACGGCGGTGACAAGCTGGTGGAGATAACAGTGGAAGCTATAAACAGGATGTGGAGTTAAAACGGAAATAAAAAGAGGGTTATGATTTGGGTCGGAAGATAATCAGAGAAAAAATAGACTATAAATGGATAATTACAATTGCATGTTTCTTAATGATATTTACCTGCCTGGGCTTTTGCAGCAGCAACAAGGGTTTGTACCTGGCGGCCATTACCAAAGCTCTCGGTATAAAGCGCAGTTTATTTTCCATTAATGACAGCTGCCGCTATGTTACTTCAGCTGTAATAAACCTGTTTTTTGGAAGCCTTGTGACCAGGTTCGGTGCAAGAAAGATGATCGGGGCAGGTTTTGCCGCTTTGATCATTTCAATCCTAATATATGCTTATGCCAGCAGCATCTTTGTGTTTTACATTGGGGGATGTTTTCTTGGTCTTGGTCTGGCCTGGACTACTACTACCATGGTGGGGTATGCGATCAGGCAGTGGCATACAAGGAATCGCGGTACGATAATGGGCTTTGTGCTGGCAGCCAACGGGCTGGGCGGTGCTGTTGCGGCACAAATCGTAACACCCATTATATACAATAAGGAAGATCCATTTGGATATAGAAGCGCATATCGCCTGGTGGCAGTAATCTTGCTGGTAATAGGCAGTCTGGTTCTGTTATTGTTCAGGGATCATTCTAAGAAGAATTCTGAAGAAAATGGAAAAACAACCTCTCGCAAAGATGCATGGGAAGGAATTGATTTTCAGCAGGCAGTACGTACACCTTATTTTTACGCAGCAGTGATTTCTGTATTTCTGACAGGTCTTACAATACAAGGCGTCAACAGTGTAGCTTCTGCTCATATGAACGATGTAGGCATGGAGGCAGGTTATATTGCTGCTGTTCTGAGTTTTCACTCACTGGCTTTGACCGGGTTTAAGTTTCTGGCAGGCATAAGCTATGATAAACTCGGTCTTCGCATTACCAGACTGATATGTGATATGACAGGGGTGGTAACAACTCTGATACTGGCTTTTGTTGTACCTACACCTGCAGGAAAAGTTTTAGCCATGATATACGGTGTCTTTTCATCCATGGCTATGCCTACAACAACAGTCATGCTGCCCCTTATTACCACAGAACTTTTTGGAGAGAAATCCTTTGTAAGGATGCTTGGTATTTTTGTATCCGTAAACACTGCAGGGTATGCAGTGGGCATACCGCTTGCCAACTTAATATATGATATTTACGGTACTTATAAGCCGATTTTATATGTTCTGGCTGCGGTGATGCTGTTGGTCACAATCATATTCCAGGTTGCTTTAAGTATATCGTATAGATTAGCACAAAAGGAATCATATTTCGATGAAAGCAAAATGCAAAAGCTTTCACCGAATATCAAAGCATGAATTTTAAGCATTTTATAAAAATGATCAAAAGGAGAGGTGGTATTATGTTCAAGGCAGGCTTTGTAGGTTTTGGAGAGATTAATACTCCCAGGGAAGTAGTGGATCAAAAGACAGAAGAAGCGAAACAGCTATTGGCAGAGCATGGATTCAGGCTGGTAACCACAGGTTCTGTAATTGATGATGAACGCGGTGAAGAGGCCTTAAGAGCAATTTCGGATCTTAAGAAAGCCGAATTTGATTTTCTGATTGTTTGCATTACAGGCTGGATTCCTTCCCATACCGTAATAAGGGTAATAAGTGAATTCAAAGAAAAGCCAATGATTCTGTGGGGACTGGCAGGCAACAGCAACAACGAATATAAGAGGCTGTCAACGACAGCGGCCCAGGCAGGAACAACAGCCTTGAGGAAACCCATGGAGGATATGGGCTATGTCTTCAAATATGTATACGATTTTCCCGATTCAGAATCTAAGATAGATGAAATTATAGCCTTTGCAAAAGCAGCAACAGCGGTTGAGAAATTGAAGAGAAACAAGGTGGGCATGATGGGTTTCCGGGACATGAGGCTTTACGGCACCTTGTATGACGGTGTGTCACTCAAAGCCAAAACCGGAGTGGAAGTGGAATTCTTTGAGATGCTGGAAATTGTACAGCGGATGGAAGAAGTATGCAATGATGAGGTAAATGCGGTAGTTGAGAAGGTTCTGAAGGAATGGGACTTCCAGGCTGAACCCAGGCGTGAATCTCTTGAGCTGGGTGCAAAGATCTATCTGGCGATAAAGGAAAAAATAGAAGAAGCCAAGTATGATGCCATTTCTCTGATAGACGTGGACGGAATGAAGAAGCTGATGAAATTCCCGCCGTCCATGGTATTCATGTTAATTGCAAATGAACTGAAGAAATATACAATACCTGAAAACGATACTTTGGGAGCTGTTACCCAACTGATTACCGGTCACCTCACAGGGCAGATAAGCGCATATATGGAATTTTATGAATTCATGCCGGACAGACTTCTGATGGGTGTGCCGGATTATGTACCTTATGAAGTGGTTAACGGATCATTGAAGGTGCTTCCGACCAGCTTTGGAAAACTTAGCGAGAGCATGCTGAATGTTTCCGAGGTTAAAACGGGAAGGGTAACGCTTGCCAGATTGGGCAATACCGGAGACAGATACCAGATGCACATAGTTACAGGAGAGGCAGTTAAGCCGAGAAGCTGGGAAGAAGTAGGCTGGGATCAGCCATCACCTCAGCTGCCCAGTATTGAAGTAATACTGGATACACCGGTGGATGACTTTGCTCAGAAGGTAATG
>LSQX01232664.1_pt1 | contig 11035 bp, 12 predicted proteins | sample 654561 | NCBI WGS metagenome assembly LSQX01 (sample SAMN04489861, study PRJNA283612) | anaerobic digester metagenome | isolation source: 4 biogas reactors fed with cattle manure at either 37C or 55C with and... | place: Denmark: Kongens Lyngby | collected 2014 | reverse complement strand
CCATTGCCGATGTGTTTGATGCCCTTGCCAGCCCAAGGGTGTATAAGCCAGCCTGGGATCACGAAAGAATAAAAAAACTTTTTGTAGAAGAAAAAGGCCAACACTTTGACCCGGTAATGACACAATTATTTTTAGATAATTATGATACTTTTGTTGAGATAATAGATAGTTACAGCGATATTTAGCCTTTTAATCTTCTTTATATATTTTAACAGGCAGAAATGCCAAAAACGCCATTCCAAGCATTATTAAATAGACGTTCATATACTGTCCTGTCTGCTGATATACATTAGCAGATATTGTAGGACCAATTATAGATGCGGGAATCAAAGCAAGAACTATCGCACTGAGGTTTTGGGGATAATACTTTTCCCCAAATCTTTTTTTTGTAAGAGCCGCTGATAAAGTCGGGGAAGAACCATATCCTACTCCGGCCAGAATGAATCCTACAGTTATAAACAAGGCAATACCTGTCTTTCTTGAAGCTATTGCAAGGATCAATCCTAAAATGAACACTAAATTCCCCATGGCCATAGCTTTTTTGCCACCGATTTTATCAACTACGGCGCCAAAAATAAGCCTTCCCGCACCGTTACCAACAGAAACCATACCTACCATCAAAGCCAATGAACTCTCATGCACACCTGCCTCTGTTGCCATATAGCCTGAATTTGATACAATACCAAGGCCAATGGATGAGGCCATAACAGACCAAATAAAAATACTCCAATAATCTTTATTCTTAAGCATTTCTAATAAAGGTAGATCACCTACACTGTCTCTTTCTTTTACAGTTTGACCGGCTGCCTCAGGGTTTTTAACAAAAAATGAACCTGCAAAAAATAAAATAAAAAAGGTCGCAGACAAAATCCTGAAAGCAGAGGGCCATGTATAAATATCCATTATCCTTTTCACCATTATACCCAAAATTAGACTGCCAAGCCCCATGCCCATCAATAAAGTCCCGGTGGCAAAGCCACCTCTTCCCGGCAGCCATTTTGGTACAGTAGAAAGTATTGCATTATAGCTAAGCCCAACCCCCAACCCGCATAGTACGCCGTAGGATAAATATAGTCCCCAAATATTCGTTATTCTTGAAGTCATAAAAAAGCCGATTAAAAATAGCACTGCAGAAATCAATAGTACATTGCGGGGTGGCCGTTTTTTCAAAATAAAACCAGACATAATAGAACCAAGGCAAAAAGTTATCATGCTGATGGAAAATGTTACGGAGGTTTGACTCCTGCTCCACCCGAACTCTGCTTCAAGAGGCGCTGCAAATAAAGACCAGGCATAAATCAAGCCCAAAAACAGCATTAAAAAGGCACCTATTATCAAAATTCTTTTCCCCATACACTACACTCCGTTTTTTCCATATGTTAATATCCCCTTTAGATTAAATATCGCATAGAAGATTTATCCTTAAAGGGGATATTCTAAAATTCTTATCCTATTCAGCCCATATCTCTTCATCAGTTGGTGGTGCATCCTTACGCGGATAAGCAACTGTTGCAATATTTAACAGATGCTCATATGTAAGGTTTTCGGATATGCTATTACCACCCCAGGACCCGCAACCAAGAGAAGGTGTCGGGTTCAAATTTGTAAAGAGCCCACCGCCCCCTGCAGCTATTCCGGGAACATTAACCAGTAGCCTGCCCACAGGCAATTCCACTGCGGCATATTCGATTTTTTCCTTATCGTTGGAGTGGATAACAGCAGTATGTCCTGCTCCTTGATACAATAAATTAGCTTTTGCTATTTCCACGCCTTCCTTAAACTCATCATAACTAGTCAATATGAGTACAGGGCATAACTTTTCACAACATAACAGGTCTTCTTTACCTTTTGATTCAGTAAGAACAACTAATGCCGATGTTTCTTTTGGTATATCAAGCCCGGCTTTTCTTGCAATATCATAGGCAGATTTTCCTATAATATCAGCCTGCAGTCTTCCATCTTTGAACAAAGCATTTCTGACTTTGTCAACTTCTGCAGGGTTTTCTATGTAATAAGCGCCACTTTTTTGTAAAGCTTTTATCATATCCTCTTTTTTACTTTTATGCACAATTGCAGACTGATTGCAGGTGCATATAACACCGTTATCAAAACTTCTGCCCATAACAATGAACTGTGCTGCCAAGTCCAAATCATCATAATCCCTATCAATAACAGCCTGAACATTTCCCTAGCCTACACCAAAAGCAGGCTTCCCGCTTGAATATGCGGCTTTTACCATGCCCATCCCCCCTGTGGCAACAACCACATCTGCAGCAGCCATAAGAGACTGCGTGGCTTCTATACTTGGGTCTTCAACTATTTGGATAATATGTTTTGGTGCATTTATTTCTGCCTTTAATTGCCAACATAGCATTTCCCAATGGAGTTATAGTTGGGTTGGTTATTGGGGATACCGAAGCAATCACGCCTTTTGGGTGGGCTACATATACTAAGCCTTTTTCATCATCCCTTTTAATTATACCAACGGATTTTTTATTCTTCATAGTCAGCCAAACACCGGAACCCATCGTAGTATTCTTGATTACCTTAGATTCCTCATTCCCCATGCCTGTCTCTTCTATAGCCAGTTTGGCAAGTTCTTCAGCATTGTCCGATACAGCCTTGTTGATTACACGACACATTAGGTCTACTTCTCCCTGTGTACACTTTTTCATTTCTTCGAAAGCTGTCCTTGAATTGTCAAGTAGTTTTAAAAGTCCCTGATTCATTCTAATTCCCCTTTCTTTTATACTCAAATACTTCAATTTTATAATTGAAAATGTTACACTTCTGTAAACATTAAAGGTGCATTGAATTTCCTCATACAATCTCCTTAAAAACCATCTTTATCCACCAATTATTTATAGTATATCCTATTATTAGCACTACTTAAATAGATATGGTAAGATGCCTGTGTTGATTAGCTGTCTAAGAAGAAGCAAAATTATAATAAAACGAAATGCTAAAACCTTTTTCCTACGCGTTTCAAAAGAATTGCAAATACCCCTGTCAGTAAGGCAAGGGCGGACATGAGTATAAACCCGGAGGCATAACTCTTCGTCTTATCATAAAAAAGCCCCACTAAAAAAGGACCTATAAGCACCCCTATATTTAGGCATGTAGATAATATACCATAACCTAACCCAACCTGCTCTCGTGGCAGGTATTTTGGTACCAAAGAAAAAACAGGTGACGGAACAAATGAAACGGACAGCCCGATCAATCCTCCCAGAACCAATGGATTGATACCTCCTCGCGGCACCAATAAAAGAGCAATTGCCAAACCAATGCTTCCGCCTAATATGAAGTATTCTTCATTGCCGAATTTATCTGTCAAATATCCTACAAAGGTACTGAAAATCAGGGCACCAATCATTAGAAGACTAGTCAAAAATCCCGCATAACTTGTATCATAACCAATGGAAACATAATAGTCGCTGCCAAAAGCCAAGTATGATATTGACGAAGCATTATACATCATCCAAATTATCGCTATTAGCCATATTGGCCAACCTATTTTTTTTGCTTCATACAGAGATTCTTTAAAACTCGTTTTATCCTGTTTAGAATTAACGCCAGATATATCATTATACTTGAATAAAAATAGAATAAGAATAATAAAGCAATAAGCAGATGTTAGTAGCAGCGGAATTCTCCAATTAGTTGCCGCAGCCAATAACCCAAAGGTGTTCAAAGTCAATATTGTACCTAAAGGCATAGCAGTATTGAATACTCCCATGGCAATACCCATATCTTTCTTGTCAAAAATTTTGGAAAGAACCTGGGGAGCTACAATAGCTATAGTCAATGCACCGATTCCCGAAATAATTCTACCGATTACGAGAATAGCAAAATTATTACCAAAGCCCACCATCAAAGAACCGGCAAGGGCTATTATTAAGGATGTAATGCCGACACGTCTCGAACCATAAATATCGGATAAAATCCCACCCGGTATTGAAATAAAAATCCCCGGTAATCCAAAAAAACTCATCAAAGCTCCGGCTTGAGCATGGGAGATTCCCAATGAAGATATTATAAATCCAAAGACAGGCGGCAGCCCCTGAAAAATCACTGCAAACACTAACATAAATATATAAATAAAGGACAAAACCTTCCACTTATGCAATTTTCCCATTTTATACCTCCAGAAAAATTATTTAAACGAACTGATTGTGTGTAGGTTTTATAATTATAAAAAATATTGGTATCAATAACGATTATATCTTAAAAAAGCCAAAATAAGAATAACAATCCTTGAGTAATCCTGTTATAATACCCATATATATTTGAATACAACTAAAATAGAATATGTCTTTATAAAACTAAAAAATAAAACTATTATATGGCGAGGTGTATAAAGTGACAGATAAAATAAGAATAGGCATTGCAGGGTATGGAAATTTAGGAAAAGGCGTAGAAATTGCAATACAGGAAAATGCTGACATGGAATTAACAGCTATATTTTCAAAGAGATATGATTTAACAAAACTTAATCATCCGTGCAAAGATAAGATTTTTGATGCCGCCGATGCGCATAAATTTAAAGATATTATTGATATTATGATACTATGCGGGGGTTCATCGAAAGATTTGCCTGGGCAAGGCCCTCTCTATGCCTCTATGTTTAACACGGTGGACGGTTATGATAACCATGGCAATATTCCTAATTACTACAATGCCATGAATAAAGCCGCTACCGATAATGGTAATATCAGTGTTGTATGTGCAGGCTGGGATCCCGGCTTGTTTTCCATAAACAGGGTTCTATTCGAATCCATAATGCCACAAGGCAAATCCTATACGTTTTGGGGACCCGGTGTCAGCCAAGGTCACTCTGATGCATTAAGAAAAATCCCGGGGGTTAAAAAAGCCATTCAATATACTATTCCTGTCGAAGACAATTTGGGCAAGATAAAAAAAGGCGGTACACCGGTACTATCTATCAGAGAAAAGCATAAAAGGGAGTGCTATGTGGTGATAGAAGAACATGCAGATAAAGAGGGGATTAGAAAAAGTATAATAACCATGCCAAACTATTTTGCAGACTATGATACCAACGTAAACTTCATCAGTGAAGAAGAATTTGTAAAAAACCATTCCAAGATGTTTCACGGAGGAACAGTTATAAGAAATGGAAAAACCGGCACAGATCCCTCAAATGATCAAGCCTTGTCTTTTTCTTTAAATTTGGGCAGCAATTCGGAATTTACGGCAAGCGTTCTTACAGCTTATGCAAGAGCCGCCTATAGGCTAAAGAAGAAAGGATGTTCTGGCGCTAAAACTGTGTTTGATATACCATTAAAATATTTATCAAATAAAACTTTAGATGAGTTGTGCAAAGAATTGTTGTAATCAATATGTAAAAAAGCTTACGTTGACAAGGATAATTATCTGTGATAAAGTTGTATCTAATTTATTAAATAGCAGTGTGCTTAAGAGGCTGCGGTTTGCCAAGAGTATTGCATAAAAAATGCAAGAAAGGGACAGCCGCCGAAATATAGGTTAACCTATGTTGGGTCTACATTTAACAAATGTGGAACTGTCGTTGGAGAATTGCCCGATTTTCCTACGGAGCACTTAACACATTGGGGCAAAAGACGACTATTTATGCAGTCATGAGTCTTTTTGCTCATGACTGCTTTTTTTATATTTAAAAACTTATGAATAGAAAGCGGTGCTGATATGAAACTTTTTGGGACAATGAAAACCGATGAAAAGGGACATCTGATAATTGGTGAATGTAATACAATTGATCTGGTAAAAGAATACGGAACACCGTTGTATGTAATGGATGAAGACCTGATCAGGGATAATTGCAAGTTATTTAAAAAGCATTTCAAAAGTGATGATATAGAAACAGAAGTTATTTATGCATCAAAAGCATTTATGACTATGGCAATGTGTAAACTCATTGAAGAAGAGGGATTATCCTTGGATGTGGTTTCCGGAGGAGAGTTATATACTGCACTTGCAGCAGGTTTTCCTGCAAAGAAAATTTTCATGCATGGAAATAACAAAACCGAGGAAGAAATTTGCATGGCTATAAAATCTGGTGTAGGGCGTATAATCGTGGATAACATCAATGAGATAAATTTGATTTCTGATAATTGCAAAACATCTGATAAAAAGATCCGAATCCTCTTAAGAGTCAATCCCGGCATTGAAGTAAATACCCATGAATATATTAAAACTACAAAGAACTCTTCAAAATTCGGAATCAGCATTTACGATGAAAATATAATACAAATCCTAAATAAAATTAAGGAAAACAACCTCTTGGAATTCATGGGCTTCCATTGCCATATCGGTTCCCAAATAATGCAGGAAGAATCTTATTACGAAACAACAAAGATTATGCTTGATTTTATCAAAAATATTTCAGATAAATGCAATTTAACAGTTAAAGAATTGAACTTAGGGGGTGGTTTTGGAATATATTATTCTAATGGTGATACTTTTATGGACTTAGAAAAACTGTTTAAAAACATACTGTGTATTATCAGAAATAAGGCTAATGAATTTAATATTCCAAGTCCTAAAGCAATGATAGAACCGGGCAGAGCCATTGTTGCAAATGCAGGAACCACCCTATATCTGGTAGGGGGTACGAAAAAAACCTATTCGGGCAAACATTATGTCTTCGTTGATGGCAGCATGAATGATAATATGAGAACCGCTTTATATGATGCAAAATATGAAGCAGCCATAGCTAACAGAATGAATGACGAAGCGATAGAATATTATACAGTAACAGGCAGATGTTGCGAATCTGGTGATATGATTGTTAAAAATATTGCCCTGCCTCATCCTGAAACAGGGGATATTGTAGCTGTGTCAACAACAGGAGCATATAACTATAGCATGTCCGGTAATTATAACAGGCTTCCGAAACCGCCGGTAATATTTGTAAAAGGCGGAAACTCAAGATGTGTAGTAAAAAGAGAAACCTATGAAGATATAATAAGGAACGACATGATTTAATGGGGGTCTGCAACATGGAAGTAATTGTACAAAAATATGGAGGAACTGCTGTAGAAACCGTTGAGAAGGTTCAAAAAATAGCAAATGGAATAATCCAAAGAAAAAAAGAAGGATATAGCATAGTAGTTGTAGTTTCCGCTATGGGTAAAACGACTAACAGACTTATTGAGCTGGCCAATTCAGTATCGGCCAAACCGGATAAAAGAGAGTTAGATATGCTTATGGCAACCGGCGAACAAGTTTCTGTTTCTATCTTATCTATGGTACTCAAAGAAAAAGGCTATGAATCCATTTCGCTAACGGGTTTTCAAGCAGGCATAAAAACAGAAGGAACACATACCAAGAACAAGATTATAGAAATAGACATTGAAAGAATAAAAAATTACTTGGAAGAAGGCAAAATTGTGGTAGTAGCAGGATTCCAGGGAATAAACGGGGAAGGAGATATAACTACTTTAGGCCGGGGCGGTTCCGACACAACGGCAATAGCGCTGGCAGCGAAACTTAAATGCCCTTGTGAGATTTATACGGATGTCGATGGCATTTACGGCGTTGACCCGAGGCTTTACCCTAATGCAAAAAAGTTAGATACAATATGTTTTGAAGAAATGATGGAAATGTCAAGCCTGGGGGCAAAAGTTTTGGAGACAAGATCCGTAGAAATAGGATACAGATATAATGTTCCCATATATGTAGCATCAAGCCACATGGATAAAAAAGGAACATATATTAAGGAGTTTGATAAACAAATGGAGCAAAAAGTAATAACTGGACTTACGATTAGTGATGATATATTGATGGTTACAATTAATCATATTCCCTATTCTCCGGAGAATATATCCAATATATTCAGCAGTTTATCTGACAGAGAAGTCAATATAGATATGATTAGCCAAACATCACCAAATAATAATCGAGTAAACATATCCTTTACAACATCAAAAGAAAATGAAACAGTTGTTGATGAGGCTTTAAACGAACAAGTAAAAAAGATAAGCGGAATAAAAGTAAAAAAAGACAGTGATGTATCAAAGCTATCAGTAGTAGGAATGGGAATGCGAAACGAATCGGGAGTTGCCTCAAAAATGTTTAAATTATTTGCAGAAAACGATATTTATTTTAAATTAGTTACTACTTCCGAGATAAGTATTTCCTATACTATCAATGCTTCAGACAAACAAAAAGCGATAAATGCTATAAGTAAAACATTTAACCTATAATAACCAAATAATAATTAAAAATATAATCAGGGAGTGAGGTCAATGCCTTTATTTAAAGGATCAGGTGTTGCAATTGTCACACCTTTTAAAAATGATAAAGTAAATTATGAAAAACTGGGAGAACTTATTGAATGGCATATAGATAACAGCACTGATGCAATAATTATCTGTGGAACCACCGGAGAGGCCTCAACTATGACAAAAGAGGAGAAAAAAGAAGCCATGAAATTCACTGTTGAAAAAACCGGTGGCAGAATTCCCGTTATAGCAGGAACCGGTGGTAATAACACTGCTGATGTTATTGAAATGAGCAAATACGCAGAAGAGGTAAAAGCTGATGGGCTTTTAATAGTAACCCCGTATTATAACAAGACTACTCAAAAAGGATTAATAGCCCATTATACGGCAATTGCTGATAAAGTGAACATACCAATAATCATATATAATGTCCCCGGCAGGACCGGGCTCAACATACTGCCAAAGACTATTGCCGAACTTAGCAAACATCCAAATATAAAGGCCTTAAAAGAGGCATGCGGGGACATATCGCATATTGCTGATGTAGCAAGGTTATGCCCTGAAGATTTCTCTATATATTCAGGGAACGATGATCAGGTTGTACCAATTCTGTCCCTGGGCGGACTGGGAGTAATATCTGTTATTGCAAATATAATGCCCAAGGAGACCCATGATATGGTGCAAAGCTATCTTGATGGAGACATAGAAAAATCAAGAAAGATACAATTAGGCATAAATGGTTTGGTTCATTCTCTTTTCATAGAAACCAGCCCCATACCAATAAAAACAGCCATGAATTTACTGGGAATGAATGCCGGAGAGCTTAGAATGCCCCTTGTTGAAATGGATACAAAAAATAGAGAAATACTTATAAAAGAAATGAAAGCTGCAGGTCTAAATCCTGTGGAGAAGTATTATGATTAGAATTATCATATACGGTGCAAACGGAAAGATGGGGCAGGTTTTGAGTAAGGTAATTGCCTGTGAAAAAGATATGAAAATCGTAGCAGGTATAGACAGGTCACCAAATAAAGAAAAAAATCCTTACCCTGTATACAAGGATTTTAAAGAATGCAAAGAAGAAGCTGATGTAATAATTGACTTTTCCCATGTGTCAAATTTAGAGAAAGTGTTAAAGTATTCATTGGAAAAAAGATTGGCGCTGATAATCGCTACAACGGGTTTATCAGACGAAGATTATAGCGAGATAAAACAGGCTTCAAAAAATATTCCCGTACTTTGTTCATCCAATATGTCGCTGGGTATCAATGCATTAAAAAAGGCATTAAAAGAAATAAGCCCGACCTTAGACGGTTTCGATATAGAAATCATAGAAAAGCATCATAAAAAAAAATTAGATGCACCGAGCGGTACCGCGTATTTGTTAGCCAATGCAATCAACGAATCTTTGGATAACAGTAAAAACTATACTTTTGGCAGAAAAGGCATCGATGCAAAAAGACAGAGCAATGAAATAGGTATCCATGCTATTCGCGGAGGAACCATACCCGGTGAACATACCGTGATATTTGCCGGTCTTGACGAAATAATAGAAATAAAACATACTGCTTTAACTAAAAATGTCTTTGCCAATGGAGCGGTAAAAGCCACCCGCTTTATCACCAAAGCACAACCGGGATTATATGGTATGAATGATATTTTTTGATCCTTTCAAGTAGAAAGAAGAGGGTTACTACCCTCTTCTCCTTTCTGCTTTACCCCAACATTAACTCACCTTTGCATAGCAATCTAATAGCAAATAAACTCACCTTTGTTTTAAAGAAGCATATGATAATTATAAAACCTATGTGAAGGAGTAATCGAATTGTATCACAAATGTCCGTATCTACTTAATAATTGCATGCACCTATGCCCTTTCATTTCTTATACGACAACGCATAACCAAGACTTTGCATGCCCCATTACAAATGAATACTATCCACCTACTTCCCCCGAAAACAAACCGAATCCCGCTACTTTAGACTTTGGACCAAATCCTTTTGTAATTAATATTGAGGAAGCTACAAAAAATAATGATTATTTCCGCGTTGCACTATGGACAGGGGAACACTTACAACTCACTTTGATGAGCATTGATGTAGGAGATGATATTGGACTTGAAATGCATCCCGATGTTGACCAGTTCCTCCGGATTGAAGAGGGTGAAGGTTTGGTCCAAATGGGAAACAGTGAAAATAACCTTAATTTTCAAAGAAAAGTTTTCGATGACTATGTCATTTTAGTACCGGCAGGAAAATGGCATAATCTCACCAACGTTGGAGATAAGCCAATAAAACTGTATTCCATCTATGCACCGCCAGAACACCCCCACGGCACCGTTCATAAAACCAAGGAAGAAGCTGAAGAAGCCGAAAGCATCTGATATTTTACTAAATGGCTTCTTACTAAGAACATCTATTTATGCTATAATTTGATAAAAAAGTAAGAAGCCAATTCACAAATTCATCTCTTTCTAATCAAACCTTACACAATACTTTTTTTCCAAATCCTCCAAGTGGTTAAAAATATGCACTAAATCTTTTCCAAACACTAAAAGATTATAGTTTATAATGCCGCTGTCAGCGGTTTTATTTATGGCCTTTTTATTCATTAATATAGAAAGCTTTCTATTCAATTCGGTGTGGCTTATATAAGGAATGCTGTTTAAAATTTCACTGTACCGCATATTTCCCGCTTCTATAGATTTTAATATTTCCGGCACCCATCTGAGTTTAATTAATTCCTGTACAATGCAAAACCCATTATAACTTGTAAATTTCATATTATTCTCCTACTAACATATTTGTTCCTTT
>LSQX01143691.1_pt1 | contig 11035 bp, 11 predicted proteins | sample 654561 | NCBI WGS metagenome assembly LSQX01 (sample SAMN04489861, study PRJNA283612) | anaerobic digester metagenome | isolation source: 4 biogas reactors fed with cattle manure at either 37C or 55C with and... | place: Denmark: Kongens Lyngby | collected 2014 | reverse complement strand
GGGCATATCCATAGCCTCATAGAAGTGTTGAACGTTGTAAAATGGCTGACGCTCTACAAGCGCATTAATAATAAGGCTGAGGGTTCCAGGTGATAGATTCCATTGCTTTGTGACTAATTTGTTGCATCCTGGTAAACCAAAACTATTTATTTCAAAGCATCAAGGGTGCAGAAAGTGAGTTAAATGGCTACTATTTACGATATAGCAAAGAGAGTGGGAGTTTCTCCAGCAACGGTTTCGAGGGCCCTAAACAATAAAGGTTATGTAAAAGATGAGGTTAAAACGCAGATTCTTCGTGCTGCCGAGGAGTTACACTATATTCCAAATGCGGCGGCCAGGAGCTTGATTTATAAAAAGACCTGGACAATTGCTCTCCTATTGCCGGATATCTCAAACCCGTTTTTTGCAACTATAGCACGAGGGGTGGATGATGCAATTAGCCACAAGGGCTATAGTTTGATCATCTGTAATAGTGATGGGTCTTTGCATAACGAAAGGAAACACATCCAGATTCTGCGTGAAAGGCGTGTTGATGGGATTGTCATGATTCCCTCAGGTAATCAGCTGGACTACTCAAATACGTTGGATTTGGACAATATGCCCTTCGTCATTGTGGATAGAGATCCCGGGATTGACAGTGTTGACGTTGTCCTTTTTGATGATTTCAATGGCGCCAAGCAAGCAACAGAACATCTGGTTGGGTTATCCCACCAAGCCATTGCGATTATAACAGGCCCTCGGAATGTCAGTACAGGTGTAGAGCGGCTCCGTGGTTTCAAACATGTAATGCTCGCAGCAGGATTACAAGTCAACCCCGGATACGTATTCGAAGGAGACTTTAGAGAATCGACTGGCTATGAAATTGGAAAAAAGATAGTAGATGGCACATCTATACCTACTGCCATATTTGCAACGAATGACTTGATGGCTTTGGGAGCGCTGACAGCTTTTAAAGAATCTGGAATTCGAATCCCTGAAGATATTGCGATTGTAGGCTATGATGGAATTCCCGAGACTAATAGGGGTTCCCCTTCTCTAACCACCGTAATTCAGCCAAATTACGAATTAGGGCAAGCAGCAGGCGACCGTTTAATACGGCGAATTGAAAACGTCAAAGAATCAAGACAGAAAATTGTATTAAACCCACGATTAGTGATAAGAGATTCGACAGCAAGACGTCAAACGTTAACGATCTGACGCGACCGAAATGAAACGCCTAATGGAGGAGAATATGATTTGGGAAAAGTTATTGTATTCGGCAGTATAAACATTGACTACAACATCCTGATTAACGATTTTGCGAAGCCGGGCGAAACGGTATTAGGAAAAACGTATCTCAAGAATCCCGGAGGTAAAGGTGCCAACCAAGCGATTGCAGCCAGCAGACTCGGGGCAAGAACCATGATTTTTGGTTCGACAGGACAGGATGCCGATGCTCAAATGATCTTAGGCAATCTTAACAAAAATAAGGTTGATACATCCCATGTTCAGCAACTACAACACATAAACACTGGCACTGCATTTATTTCTCTTTCTAATAGTGGAGAGAATTCCATTATTGTTATTCCAGGAGCTAATGGTGAATTTCTTGTAGACGATCGCATGTCGGATATTATTACCAAGCTTCTTAAACCAGGAGACATAATAGTGTCACAACTCGAAGTTCCTGTAGACGCTGTTACAAAGATCGGGAAAATTGCATTGCAGACCGGAAGTTTCTTTTTGCTTAACGCCGCACCAGCGACGCAGTTATCCGACGAGTTAATGGATTTGGTGAACTTATTGGTGGTTAATGAGTTAGAATTGTCAACTATTATTGATAGAGATCTTACCAGTTTAGAAGAAATAGAAAATGCATGTAGGCAACTGACTAACGGAAAACGTGAGATCGTAGTAACAGTGGGATCGAGTGGCTGTTTCGTGGGAACGAACGACGGTGTGAGACATTTTGATGCGCTAAAGGTAAATGCCGTAGATACAACGGGAGCAGGGGATACCTTTGTTGGGTGCCTGGCGGCTATGCTAGCTGAAGGGAAATCTTTGTTTTCTGCGGTGCTATATTCAATTGTGGCTAGCGGTTTAGCTACAACCAAGATCGGAGCTCAATCAGGGGTCCCCACTCGCCAAGAAGTCGATTTAATAACAAGAGAACTACTCTCAAAACACCCTAGAGCTAGCGCTGGAAACATTTAAAAATCGACTAGTTTGCTTTTCACGCACAAGAAACATGAAAAAGAGGTGAATAGAGTTATGTTGGCTTTGAAAGCATCACCTTAATCGTCGGGATAGATTATGGAACTATTATAATACATTGATGGAGTAAGGATCCTTCACCCCATCATCCCAAAGGTCCATGGAGGTAATTAACATGCAGAATGAATTTGTGCTTGAATTGAGAGGTGTTTCTAAGAGTTTTCCAGGCGTCAAGGCGTTGAATGGAGTGGATTTCACCTTGCGCCGTGGTGAAGTGCACTGCCTGATTGGGGAGAATGGTGCAGGGAAATCGACATTGATTAAAATCATCAGTGGAGCGCATTCGTTAGATTCCGGTGAAATTATCATAAGTGGGAATAGCATAATTGGTCTAACTGCTAATAAAGCGCTTGAATTAGGGGTAAGTGTCATATACCAAGAAATGAATCTCATACCGCAATTATCGGTGGCTGAAAACATCTTCCTTGGACACCGTAGTCACGAGATGCATTTTGGGATTGTTGATTGGAAAGAGATGATTAGTGATGCAAAGGAAATCTTGTCCAAACTTGGGGTTGATATAAACCCTTCCATTAAAGTCAAAGACTTATCAATAGCTAAACAACAGATGGTGGAAATTGGGAAATCCCTTGCACTAAAAAAAGACATTCTAATAATGGATGAACCAACGGCTTCTTTGACTAAACAGGACGCTGATGTGCTCTTTCAGATAATTGACTCTCTTACGTCTCAAGGGGTTGCAATCATTTATATATCACATCGGCTGGAGGAGTTGCCGATAATCGCCGATCGTGTCTCAGTTCTTAGGGACGGGTATCTCGTATCCACTTTTGATTGGGGAGTGGCGAGCAATGAGGAAATAATAAAAATGATGGTTGGACGTGATCTCAAAAAGGTTGAGGGTTCAAAAAGAAGGAGTCCTCGGGGTGGTGAACCTTTGCTTTCTGTTAGAGATTTATCCAAGGAAACAAATGTTCAAAATGCTTCTTTTCATGTACACAAGGGCGAAATAATAGGATTTGCTGGACTTGTTGGTTCGGGTCGGACGGAGTTAATGAAATTAATTTTTGGGGCTGAACAGAGTGATTCGGGTGAAATCTATTTTGATGGCACTCAGGTGAATTTTAGTTCTCCAGTGGATGCTGTTAAGCATGGTATTGGCATGCTTAGCGAAGATAGAAAGCAAGAAGGTCTTGTATTGGGATTGCCCATATGCCAGAATGTCACTTTGGCCAACTTGAAAGCGTTTACTAAATTTGGAGTTATAGATCAAAATTTCGAAAACAAAATGGCCCAAGAGCAGGTGCAATCTCTAGATATTTCTACTCCTTCCATCGAACAAAAAGCGCGTTATCTTTCTGGAGGTAACCAGCAAAAGGTGGTTTTAGCAAAATGGTTGGTTACCAAGTGTCAGTTACTTATATTTGATGAACCTACCAGGGGTATTGACGTTGGTGCAAAGGAAGAGATATACGCTATAATGGAACACTTGGTATCCTTAGGTGTTGCAATCATAATGGTCTCTTCCGACCTTCCAGAAGTCTTGCGCATGAGTGACAGAATATATGTGATGTCGGAAGGCAGAATAGTAAGCGAGGTACTGCGAGAACGAGCAACGCAGGAAAACTTAATGTCACTAATGTTAGGGGGACGATACAGTGTTGCGCAAAGTAGCTGAAAAGTTTGGAATCGGAATAGTTCTTGTAGTCTTATCTTTGTTTATGGCAATTCAAAGTCCTACATTTCTTACGAGCACCAATCTTTTTAACATATTTCTTCAAGCATCGATTACTACAGTTATAGCTACCGGTATGACAATAGTAATCTTAACTGGTGGAATAGATCTCTCAGTTGGGTCTATCGTAGCCCTTGTTGCAGTTACCATGGGAACTCTTATGCGTTCTGGCTCCGGTGTATTTGTATCAATTTTGATTGGCTTGATAGTCGGAGTGTTGGCCGGGTTCGTTAACGGGTTTATAGTCTCAAAGGGGAAAGTTCCAGCGTTTATTTCCACCCTGGGAATGATGAGTGTTGCGCGGGGGCTCGCTTTAGTTGTCACTAATGGGCAGACTATACACATGTTCCCGAAGAACTTTAGAGTATTTGGAACAGGCTACATAGGTCGGGTACCGGTTCCGGCAATAATTGCCGTATCAACAATAATCATTGCTCATTTCTTTCTTACTAGGACTCGTTTTGGGCGTTACATCTATGCGGTTGGAGGAAACCGGGAAGCAGTACACCTTTCAGGTATAAATGTTGCAAAGGTGGAAACTTTAGCTTATATGATAAGTGGACTTCTATGTGGTGTTGCTTCAGTAATTTTGGTTGGTCGATTGAACTCAGCACAACCAATCGCAGGCTATGGATATGAGATGAACGCTATTGCAGCAAGTGTTATCGGGGGCACTAGTATGAGCGGGGGTGAAGGAAGTGTGTTTTATACCCTAATAGGGGCACTGATAATAGGGGTACTACAAAATGGGTTGACTCTGTTGAATGTTACATCATATGTTCAGCAGATAGTCATTGGGTCTGTGATTGTCGTAGCCGTTTTTGCGGATCAATTAAGACGCGGAAACGTTAGCATTATCCGAAGTAAGAAGTCTCCGGCTAAAGCGGCCTAAGGTTCAAAAAACCCTATGTTAAAAGGAGGTGGATATGGACGAAAAAATATGTTGCTGCAGTTTGAGGTATAAAAAAAGGGGGATAATTATGAAATCGAATCGATTGACCGTAACACTTGTATTGGTAACACTTATTGTTGGGTTATTCGGTAGTAGCGTGCTTGCAAAAGGATACACCATTGGTTTCGCTATGAAAACACTAACAAATCCTTTTTTCATAATGATGGAAGAGGGCGTGCGCCAAGCCGCAGACGAGTTGGGGGTAAATGTTGTCATTCAGGCTGCTGACGAGGAAACATCCATTGAACAACTAGTAGCCATAGTCGAAACCATGATTGCTCGAAGTGACATCGATGCTATTTGTGTCACCCCTAGTGGTTCGACCGAGATTATCCCAACATTTATCAAAGCTAGGGATGCTGGCAAACCGATTATTGACGTTGACGTTGAACTCGATCGGGAGGCAGCAGCAGCAGCGGGACTAGAGTATATCTATGTCGGTGCAAACAACTTTGAAGGCGGATACATGGCTGGCAAAGGTTTGGCAGAGGAATTGAATGGACAAGGAAAGGTAGCGATTATTGAAGGGATCCCAGGTGTCGATAACGGTGAAATGCGGAAAGCAGGGGCATTGGAAGCTTTTTCAGAGTATCCAGGGATCGAAGTGGTAGCTTCTCAAACTGCTAACTGGGCTACCGAGGAAGCATTGAATGTTGTTACAAATATTCTTCAAGCTCATCCGGATCTAGACGGCATTTTTACCGCGAACGATATGATGGCTTTTGGTGCCATCAATGCGATTGAAGGCGCAGGAAAAGCTGGACAAATTGTTGTTGCATCATATGATGCTTTAGACGCAGCTAAAATTGCTATTAAAGATGGCTCATTGTTCTCGTCAATTGACCAAAGACCCGACCTTCAGGGCTATTATGGAGTAAAGTTTGCTATTGATCTTCTTGAAGGAAAGGAAGTTCCTAACCGATACATGGTTCCGCTTACCAACATTACAATAGACAACCTCGACTAAGAATGGGTGAGGGGGGTTCTTCCCCCCCGTTTTTTACCTCGTAAGTATGGTAAACAGCATAGGAAGAGTTTATGTTTAGATCAAATTGCGGCCTGGCCTACGTTTCATTATCAAAAATGGATGTCTAATTTCTATACGAGGAGGAATTAAATTGACGAGAAATACCATGCTAATGAGTTTCATTTTGATTTTATTGTTGAGTTCGTTTGCTTTTGCTAATGAACCGCTGAAGGTTATCTTCGACACAGACTTCGCAATTCCACCACAAGACGATGGGATGGCTCTGATTTTGGCTCTCAATTCACCAGAGCTTGAAGTGATTGGAATTACGACAGTTGCGGGAAATTATAGTATGGAAAGGGCTACGGCAGATGCCTTAAGAGTCTTGGAAATAGCAAACAGAGAAGATATTCCTGTTTATATGGGTTCAAACATGCCTTTAGTCCATGAGTATGGTCCCTTTGCAGATACAGTCTGGGGCAACTGGTGGTCCGATGAGGTTCCGCCTGCACCTCCTGGGGGTTATGCTAAGAAGCAACCTGAAAAAGAGAATGCTGTTAGCTATATAGTGGATACAGTAATGAATAATCCTGGCGAGATTGACATTATTGCTATCGGACCTTTGACCAATATAGCCATGGCAATAAAGTTACAGCCAGGATTTGCACAAAACGTCAAGGGCTTGACAATAATGGGCGGAGCTCTTGCAAATCTTCCGGACGGTGCTGGAAATGTAACGCCAAATGCAGAATATAATTTCTGGGTTGATCCAGAGGCTGCTAAAGTAGTAATGCGTTCAGGCATTCCAATTAATTTGTCACCGCTAAATGTGTCTAGAAAGACAGGGTTAACAAAGGACGAGTATGAAAGAATGGTCGCAGTAGATACCCCAATTACTCAGCTCATTAAAGAAACGATGGGACCTCGATATGAATCGAATCCAGATCTCAGTGCCTTAATGTATGATCAAGTGGCTGTGGCAAGCCTAATTGATCCCACATTAGTGACTACGAGGGAAATGTATGTGGATGTAGATATTAATCACGGTATGAACTATGGTGTTTCTGTTGGCTGGCACAGGGAGTGGCCTGGAGCTGAAGGCGCTCAGAAAATGTTAGTTCAATATGATTTAGATTGGGAACGGTTCATAGACATGTTTATCGAAAGAGTCACGCAGCCTATTCCTGAGAAATAACGAATTGATAGATTGTGTGGATCTGATTTACATGACTAGACGGCATCTATATAGGCGTAAACAATCCTGAAAGAAATGTCAGGTTGGGCTTAAATGAGTGAGAATGTTCCTGCAGATGTATTGACTTCTGGTGGGCCAGCCTACGGACAAATCATTATTCTTCAAAGAGACATCCCGGCGGATGCAGCGAAAATTAAATCTCATATGATGTTAACCACAAAGAGTTCACTGATTTCTTTGTAGAAGACCGAGTAACATGTGCTCACGAGATGCAAATAACAATTAGGGGGTGAAAATTGGTTATAAGAGTGGGTTGCTTTCACTTATTGCTGAGTCGTCTAAGGTTTGAGTGTCTAAATTTTAAGGAGGAAAAGAAATGAAAAGAACGGTTTCTATTTTGGTTTTAGTCATGGTGCTAGCAATCTCCGTTCCCTCTATGGCTGCAGACATGTCCAAGTACAATATCGTCACCTCAGCCGACACCCATAAAGTAATTTTCGATACTGATATGGGCTATTTTGGAGATGACACCTATGCTATGTTTATACTGTTGCAGGCTGATGCAGCTGGCTACATCGATCTGTTAGGTGTAACATCCACAGGTGGCAACGTTACCATTGGTCAAGGAACTACGGCCATTCTAAATCAGCTCGAAGCACTTGGGCGTGACGATATACCAGTATACATTGGTACAGATGTCCCGATTATGGGTCTGTGGTTTGATGACATAACTGTAAGAGCGAATGGTCTAACACAGATTAGAAGTATGAAGAACGTGATTGATTATGGGCAAACCACCACGTGGGATAACCTTGGTCCACTCAAGAATGAAGCCTGGGGATATAGTTCCCTATCGCCTCAGGAAGGACACGCATGGGAGTTCATGATCGAGCAAGTGCATAAGTATCCAGGACAAGTCACCATCATGGCAGTTGGCGCTGCCACAAACGTTGCAATTGCATGCTTGTCTGATCCGACGTTTGCAGAGAATACTGCAGGTATTTACTGGATGGGTGGTGCCATCGATGTGCCCGGAAACGACACTTCATCGGCCGAGCGGAACTGGTATTATGATCCTCACGCTGTAAAAATTTCATTGCAGCAACCGTTTCCTAAACAGGTAATAATTCCTCATGACATATCTCACTATCAAAGACTTACGAAAGAAATCATGGATGGCTTTGCTGAAAACAACAACACAGTATACACTGAGTTGATTGTTGAGCATGCGTATCCTAGATTTGAAAATGATCCAGGACGTAGCCAAAGATTATGGGATGCGCAGGTTCCAGGCGTCTTCCTTGTACCTGACTTGATTGCCTCTTCTGACGAACGCTATGTCGGTATGGTCACAGAGATGGGTTATAGTTTTGGTGAATCCGTTTTTTGGATGGATAGTGGAGAGATGGATGACGCACCATCTGAGGCCGGGTATGCGACAATTGTATATGATGTGCATGGGGACCAGTATTGGGAATTCGTAGTTGATCTTCTCAGTACGGAATTTTAAAGCATGATTAATGGGTCCAGTACGGAGCGAGCTCTGTACTGGACCCATTTTTGGCAATGATCCCACCTGTTCGCAGAGGGAGACCACCTGTAGAACAGATGTGAACGAGTTTCACAACATAAAACTAAATTGGAGGTTTAATCAAAATGAAATCTCGGAAGCAAATTTTGTTATTTGTTTGTATTTTGACACTGACACTTACAATGACTGCTGGCGCATTTGCAGGTCGCAAAGTTATTATAGACGCTGATATGGGTAGCTGGAACGATGATGCAAAAGCCACAGCAATGCTAGTCCAAGCCGAGGATGTCGAGGTTTTAGGAATAACTCTTTGTGCTGGTAATGGTTGGATACCAGGGCAAATTACTGCTGCAGTAAACTTGTTGGAAAACCTACTTGGGCGTCCGGATATTCCAATCGTTGCAGGCGCAGTAGAGCCCTTAATGGGTAATAGGCAACCTTGGTTAGAAGCTGAAGAGCGCTTGTGGGGTAACGCAGAATACCTAGGAGCTTATTCACGTCCCATGGTTACGGAGCTTCCACCCGAGGCAGAAAAACTCCATCCCGGACATGCCGTTGATTTCATCGTGGAGACAGTAAAAGCTAATCCAGATGAAGTTACCATCTTCGTCCTTGGACCTGCAACCAACCTGGCTTTGGCTATCAGAAAGAACCCTGAGATTGTGCCTATGGTAAAACAAGTGATTTACATGGGCGGCGCAATTGACATTCCAGGAAATACTACCCCAACGGCAGAATTTAACTGGTGGTTTGATCCAGAAGCAATTAAAATCACCTTAAGAGCTCCTTTCGAAGAACAACTAGTTGTTCCTAATGACATTGCAGAAGCAGTGTACTACACAAAGGAACAATTCGATCGAATTGTTGTTAGACCATCTACACCTATCGTAGAGCTTTTTAAATCTCAGGCTTCAAGTTTTGAATCTAACCCTAATCGCCAATCATTTGTTTGGGATACACTAACCGCTGCTGTATTCATTGACCCAAGTATAGCAACTAGAGTAGAAACTCGTTATCTTGATGTCGATACGAGCTACGGTCCAAATTATGGGCGATCGATTGGATATTACGAATCGCGGCGGCGGGATTTTGAGAATCCCGAAAACTTCCCAGCTGGTACACAATCAGTTCAGGTTCTTTTTGATATTGATCGTGATAAATTCTGGGATCTTTGGATCGATCTTCTCTCAAAACCGATAGACTAGTTTTCCCTTACGGCACGGTGATACCCACCGTGCCGTAAATACAAAACCCATGATAAATGTTCCATTGCTTATAAGGGCGAAGAAGCCGAAATAACGTTTGGCTTTGGCGACTTACTCTTCTTTCACAGTTGTCTCGGTGTGGTCTTGGCTTCAAAGTATTTGCGATACAGTTTTGCGTGTTCTTGAACCCTTTTTCCTGACTCTAGCTCACGGCGAAGTTCTAGAAGCCTGTGATCAAATGCCCTTTCGTCGTCTGTTGCTTTATCAATGCTGTAGTAATAGTGCACGTAGATGCGCCTGAGTGCTGAAATTCTATCCCCTTTGCATGGGCGATATTGTGTGTAATTCCATCTTCTGTTTGCACAGTGTGGTAATACAGCTCATATCTTTCACTGAAGTGGTCGTAAAATCGGAACTGTTCATAGATGGGATCCAGGTTCTGCCGAACAAACGAGAGGGACATCTTGCTAGCAATAGGAAACTTTACATGGTCCTTGAACAGAGCATTAATGTTATTCTCACTGTAGAAGCCTCGATCCATGACCAGCTTTACCTTAGAGAACCACTAGAACTTCGAGCTCGTTCAGGAGGACTTTTAACGTCTTGGAATCGGGAATATTGCCCGCTAGCTTACGGTAATAAAAGGGGAGTTCGAGGTTTCCCCAAAGACCAGAGCTAAATTGAGCTGGGGTAGCCTGTCATCCTCTTTGTTGTTACCCCACTGAACCTGACTAAGGCTTTCTGAATAACTGGAGACGGACGTGATGTCATAGGCCCAAAACTCCTTGTCTATGCGCCATAAGATCAGCCGTACCTTCTTCAAGAAGTCCTCGCTGCTAGTAACCATGTCACCCCTAGGCTCCTCTTCGCCAATGATTCTCACATCCTCTCTTGGCCAGGACGTCTGACTTTTGTTTTTCACTCCTGTACGGTGTATTAGGCGGTAATTTTGCCTGAAAATCCTACCGAGAAGTCAGCTTCTAGGTAGGAGAATTGCACTCAATGGCGAACATATGTACCAGAGGTGATACTATGAATTCTATTTCGCTACAGAGAGTGGAACCCATTCAAGTCGTTGATTTGGACACATCGATAGTTGAATATCCATCGGGGGCAACAACAGATGAACAGATACTTGAGATGTGGGTATGGGGCAAGGCTGAGCTAACCCAGAAGAAGTACCGCCAAGTCACTCGGGATTTTTTTGCGTGGATCCAAAAGCCGATACGAGGCGTC
>LSQX01281018.1_pt1 | contig 11036 bp, 5 predicted proteins | sample 654561 | NCBI WGS metagenome assembly LSQX01 (sample SAMN04489861, study PRJNA283612) | anaerobic digester metagenome | isolation source: 4 biogas reactors fed with cattle manure at either 37C or 55C with and... | place: Denmark: Kongens Lyngby | collected 2014 | reverse complement strand
TACGTAAACAAATTAATTGTATCGGTCTACACTGTGCTCTAACTTTTTATCTGTGCAATTATTCTTTTCAATTGTTTGCAGATTTATCACTAAACAATACTATTATTAAGGAGGTAGGTATTATAATGACAAGGCTTATAGGACTTGATGTAGGTTACGGGTTTGTTAAGGTAACGGACGGCAGGGCAGGATACTCCTTCCCCAGCGTTGTGGGCGAAGGACATAATAAACCCACCTTTAACGTAATGTCAGACCAATTGTCGGTGGTTGATGACATGAAAATCGGTATAGACGATGAGCTCTATTTTGTAGGAAAATCTGCAATAAGGCATTCCAAATTTGCACACCGGGACCTCTCCTATACAAGGGCGATAAGCGATGACCTGGAAACGTTGTTTTTTAGCGCCTTAAGTCCTTTCTGCAACGAAGCGGTAAACAGATTCAGGGTAATAACAGGCCTGCCGGTGGAGAGAATGCACCTTGCATCCGACCTTGCCGAAAGGGTCAGGGGCGAAAAGATGATAACCATCTATAGCGAAGGTAACCCCCACGAGGTCAAGATAGACATCGATGCCGTTGAAGTAGTTCCGCAGCCGCTGGGCACATACTGGTCGGTGCATCTTAACTCCCTCGGCCAGATTTCCGAGCCGATGGAAGGACGCACCGGAATAATAGACGTAGGTTTTAGAACAACCGACCTTGCAGCCATTGAGGACTCCGAATACATACCGGAAAAGAGCAAAACTGTTCCTCTGGGACTGGTAACGGCCTACAGCGATATCGCTTCCTACCTGGCCACAACCTACGGGCTGGAAAAGGAAAGCTACGATCTGGACAGCATAGTGATAAAGGGAAAAATAAACGTTGCCGGTGAGACCATTGATATTACCGAAGTCATAAACAGCGCCTTCCAGAAGCTGGCTGTGAACATACTGGTAACCGTCAACTCCAACTGGAAAACCACCGACTTTGATAAGCTGGTGCTTAGCGGTGGAGGAGGCCAGTCGGTAAGCGACTATGTGCTGCCCAAACTGTCCCAGGCCCAGCTCACCAACGAGCCTATAACGGCAAACAGCCGGGGATATCTGTCCTGGGCAAACCGTTACTGGGGTTCGCTAAACGAATAACTAAGAAAAATAGCCCGTACCGATAACGCCCGGTATGGGCTTTTGCTTTATGAGCAAATAAAATAGTTATTGAATAATTCAGTGGCCACCCTTCATACAAATGTAAGGGTGGTATTTATGCTCTCATTCCTCTCGAATATTGTCCTTAATTTCTTTATCGCCTTGGGGGTTGTCCTGGGAGGCTCGGTTTTCGGTGCCCTGGCCGCCGTCCTCACTGGACAGCCTCCTCTTAAGACTATGATAGACGTAGCCGATAGCATAAAAATATGGGCCATCGCCGTGGCATTGGGGGGAACCTTTTCGTCCTTCAGAGTGCTTGAGCAGGGCCTTTTCAAGGGGGAAATAAAGTCCCTTATAAGGCAGCTTTTGTATATCTTTTTTGCCATGGGCGGCGCCCAGCTGGGTTATGTTATACTCTATCTGATTAAAGGAAGGGATATTAACTGAAAAGCACCTTTGTAAGGGCAATCCGTTATCTGGGATTTTTGCTGCTCGGCGCCCTGGTGGGGGCTGTGCTGGTGAACCTTTTATATGGGTACAGGCTGGAAAGCGCCCACAGTACCATAAAAGACTTAAGGGCGCAGCTTAGCTATGCGGAAAACAAGCTTAAGCAGCTCCAGGATAAGGAAGCACCTCCAAGGGAGTTGGTGGTGGAAAACATAAAACCCGTTCTAAATTACGACGGACATAAAATAGAATTATCATCACTGGAAGAATACATTGTGGATGCGGTAGGGCATCTTATAGGACGTCCCGCCCAAAGCGTTGACCTGGAACTGGTGGTCCGTGTCTTTGACGGCAGGATTCTCACCTTCAGCTCCAACCGCTGCCAATTAAGAGTTCGGTATGTACTGCTTTCCGAAATCCTTGGAATATACATAGACGTATCTGATTTGCCATCGGCCTAGGGATGTCTGGCTACATTTATGCCGACATCCTTACAGCCCGGTCTCTCTGTGAAATATCAGGCAGAACCCCGTGCCGGTATTCTAATAGCCCGGCCGTCCCATTAGACGGTAGGTTATTATTTTGCCCTCCTCCACCGCCGGCTGGTCAAAGGCGTTCACCCCGAAAAGCTCGCCCATGTAGGCGGTCATAAGCATATACAGGAATATTAACTGTCCTATGGTATGGGCGCAAATATGCGGCAGGGATACCTTATAGTTCATCCTACCCCGGTTTGTAAGCACACTCTCTGTTGCCTTAAACTCAGATTGGAGCAGTTTCTCCAGCGTATTTCCGCTCAGGTACCTAAGGTCTTTCCCCCCCTCGCTTGGTTCCGGAATAATAAAGGAGTTTTTCCTTCTCTCAACCTCAATAAGCGTAAATACCTTATCGTCCGGCCCGTCCAAAAACAGCTGCAATAGCGAATGCTGGTCCCTTGCCCCTATAGCCTTAAGCGGTGTCTGACCCATCTTCGCTTTGCTGCCACCGCTTTCCTTGGTTTTTCCCAGGCTTTCGGCCCAGAGCTGGCAGTACCAGTCTCCGAAGTAGTCCAGCCCGTCAGAGTAGGGCATTATAACCGAGATGTTTTTACCCCTCCTGTAGGCGATATGCTGGAGGGCAGCCCCCATAAGAGCCGGGTTTTGGTACGGGTCGGTACTGGTGCAGTCCGCTACGGTTAGCGCAGCCCCGACAAGGAGTTCTTCAATATCAATTCCTGACACCGCCGCCGATAGAAGCCCCACGGCAGACAGTACCGAGTATCTTCCCCCCACGTTGCCGGGTATATGGAAAAGCCGGTACCCCGATCGCCGCGCCATTTGCAGCAGGCTTCCATGGGCCGCATCGGTGGTTGCTATTATGCTTTCCGCGGCTCGCTTCGGGCCCACTTCCCTCTCCAGCAAACCTTTAAGTATCAGAAAATTTGCCATTGTCTCCACTGTGCTGCCCGACTTTGTTATTACGTTGAATGCCGTTTTATTTAGGTCCAGGATGTCCAGCAGTCCCTTCAAATGGTCTGAATCTATACTGTCCAATATGAATACCCTGGGACACCCGCTCCTTTGGGCCGCGGTAAGGTTATTGTAATAGCGGTGGTTAAGAGCGGTGTGCAGCAGCCTGTTGCCCAGGGCGGAACCGCCTATGCCTATCACCACCAGGTTTTCAAAGGTGCTTTTTATTAACTCCGCGGTTTCCTTTATAACGGTAGCTTCTTTATCATTATAGGGGAGGTCAAAAAAGCCCAGAAGCCCCTTATCCCTTTTGGCCTGTACCGCTTCCACCGCATCCATTAGCTCCGGCCGAACCTTATTAATTTCCTCCTCCACCGATGGTACCGCCTGTAGCATCTTTGAATAATCCAGCCTTATCCTTTCGCCCATATAATGCCCTCCTATCATCCCACTATGGCCTATGACCATTAAATCTTACATAGTATAATATTCCTTTACCTGTCATTCCAAAGAAACGAAGTCCGAAGAATCCGACTGTGTCGTTTAACACAGACACGGGGACGGTTCTCCTGTCTGCGAGCAAAAGGCACAGGGACGGTCGATACTGCTGAAACGCTGCGTTTATTGTTTGTCATTCTGAAACTAAGTTGAAGAATCTAATGTTTTGGTAGCCTAAAGATCCTTCGCTTCGCTCAGGATGACAATGGCTTCGCCCAGAATGACAACCGCTTCGCTCAGGATGATATACTAGGATATATAAAGTTTTAATGCGTTATATATATCATCTGGTAACCAGCACCTGCATAACAGAATCTATTTTCACCTTAAACCTCTTTAGTCTCTGCAATGCTTCTTCCCTACTGTTGGCGGTAACCGAGAAGTATACTTTCAGTTTTGGCTCGGTTCCGGAGGGCCTAATGCACACCCAGGAGTTCCCCTTCAGTCTGAAATATAATACATCGGATACCGGAAGGTCCAGCTTCCCTGACTTTTCGCCCTTCCCGTCATACCGCACGCCCTGCAGGTAATCCCTTATCTCCTCCACCGGCTCCCCTAGCACCTTTTCCATTCGTCCTATGTTATTCCGGAAATGGGACATAATATTCCCAATCCTCTCCAGCCCTTCACAGCCCTCCAGCCTTATGGAAACAACGTCCTCCAGATAGTATCCGTGACGCTGGTACAAGTCCTCCAGCACCTCGGATAGCGTCAGGCCTTTAAGCTTATAGAAAAGTGCCATCTCGCACACCATAAGTGTTGCAATAACTCCGTCCTTGTCCCTTACAAAGTCCCCCGCAAGGTACCCGTTGCTCTCCTCATAGCCGAACACAAAGCGCCTCTCACCACTCCTGGAAAACTCCTCCATCCTTTCGGCTATATACTTAAAACCGGTCAGCGTATCTATGGTATCAACGCCGTATGCTGAGGCCACGGCCCTTCCCATTTCGCTAGTTACTATGGTCTTAATAATTGTATCCCCATTCGAACTTAATCCCTTTTCCTTCCTCCGGGACAGGATGTATTCGGCAAGCAACACCCCTACCTGATTACCGGTAAAGGTTTCGAATGCTCCTTCCTTATTTCTTACGGCAATCCCCACCCTGTCCGCATCGGGGTCGGTAGCCACTACCAGTTCCGCTCCCCCTTCCACCGCCACATTAATAGCCAGCTCCAGGGCTTCCCGGTCCTCCGGGTTGGGGGATCGGACAGTGGGAAAATCGCTGTGGGGCTCCCGCTGCTCCTTAACGGTCTCAACCCTTGTGAAACCTGCCTTGGCAAGCACCGTCGTCACTGGTCTGTAACCGGTACCGTGAAGGGGTGTGTATACTATTCTCAGGTCGCCACCTTTTTCGCGTATCATTTCGCTGTCAAGGCATAGCTGCAGCACCCTCTCGGTATACTTTCGATCAATCTCTTCCCCTGCCATAACAAGCAGCCCTTCCCGGAGGGCCCTTTCCCTGTCCATCACCGGCACTTCGCATATATCACAAACACCCAGTATCTCCTTTGTTATACTTTCTGCCCTGTCGTCTATTATCTGGCCCCCGTCCTCCCAGTATACCTTAAAACCGTTGTACTCGGGCGGATTGTGACTGGCGGTTACCACTATACCCGCCGTAGTATTAAGGTGCCTCACCGCATAGGACAAAAGGGGGGTTGGTCGTATATCGTCAAACAGATGGACCTTTACACCACCTGCGCACAGCACCAGCGCTGCGCGCAGTGCAAACTCAAAAGAAAAACGCCGGGAATCGTAGGCGATTACCACGCCCCGGTCAGCGTAAACCTGCCCCTGGGACTTTATATAATTTGCAAGACCTAAGGCGGCCCTTCCCACCGTGTACACGTTCATCCTGTTAACCCCGGCACCCATAAGTCCCCTAAGGCCCGCCGTGCCAAACTCCAGGAATGCGCAGAAGCGGTCCCTTATCTCCTCTTCATTGTTTTCAATATCCCAAAGTTCCTTTTTTGTATCCTCATCAATATATGGACTGTCCACCCATTTCCTGTATTCGGATAAATACTCCACCTTCTCGCCCCCCATCTCTAGTTTTCACTATTATCTCCTAATATTACCTGGACCCTGTGAACGCCGCCGTCCTCCGAAAGGGGTATATACCCATCCTCCATGACTCCTTCATCCAACGTAACCTCCCGGACGCCTTGGCTCACCTTGTCCGGGTTTTTTACTTCTATAAGATACCTGGTACCCTTGTACCTGTACTCTATTGAATAGCTGGCCCATTCCCTTGGAATGCAGGGCTGTATCCTGAGGCGGTTGCCCTCCTTAATAAAACCGAGTATATACTCCAGCCCCACCCTGTACAGCCAGCCGGCAGCGCCTGTGTACCAGGTCCAGCCCCCTCTCCCCGAATGGGGCCCTACCGCGTATACGTCCGCCGCCACCACGTAGGGCTCCACCTTATAGGTAGCGCATTCTATCGGTGTCCTGGCATGATTCACCGGGTTAATCATGTTATAGAGCTCCCAAGCCTTGTCCCCGTGGCCCAGCATTGCAAAGGCGTTTATCACCCAGGAGGCTGCATGGGTGTACTGGCCGCCGTTCTCCCTGACCCCCGGCACATATCCCTTGATATACCCGGGTTCTAACTCGCTTTCGTCAAAGGGCGGTGTGAAAAGCAGTATAATGCCTTCGTTATGCCTTACCAGGTAATGCTCCACCGCGTTCATCGCCTCGACGGCCCTTTTGGGGTCACCCTGGCCGCTTATAACCGCCCAGGACTGGGCAATGGAATCTATCGTGCACTCGGTATTCTCAGAGGAGCCAAGAGGAGTGCCGTCATCGAAATATGCCCTCCTGTACCATGACCCGTCCCATCCGTTTTCTTCAATGGCCCGGGTTATATCCTCAACGGCCATCATATACCTTTTCTTCCGCTCTGTATCCTTCATCCTGTCGCAGGCAGGCAGGAATTTTTTGAGCGTATCGCACAGGAACCATCCCAGCCATATGCTTTCGCCCTTACCCTTGTTGCCCACCGTGCTCATCCCGTCGTTCCAGTCGCCGGAACCCATAAGGGGTATACCGTGTTCTCCGTACCTTAGCGCCCTTTCTATGGCCCGTACGCAGTGCCCGTAAACGCTGGACTTCTCCCTGGAAATGCTGGGCGTGCCGTACCTTTCGTCCTCGCCTTCATCCAACGGCAGGTCCTCCAGGTAATGGACCTCTTCGTTAAGGATGCTGTAGTCTCCGGTCCTTATTATATACTCCGCTACTGTATAGGGTAGCCACAAAAGGTCGTCGGTAAACCGGGTGCGAATACCCTTCTCCTGTATACCCGGGTGCCACCAGTGCTGTACGTCCCCCTCAACAAACTGGTGGGCACAGTGAATAAGAATCTGCCGACGGGTAAGCTGCGGCAGCGCATAAATCACGTTTACCGCATCCTGCAGCTGGTCCCTGAAACCGTAGGCACCCCCCGATTGGTAAAAGGCGGTTCTCGCCCACAACCGGCAGGCTATGGTCTGGTACATCAGCCAGTGATTAAGCATCAAATCCATCGATGGGTCGGGGGTATTGACCTTTATTACCCCCAAGGTATCCTCCCAGTATTGCTCAACCTCCTCCAGGGCACTGTGGCAGCTGTCGGGGTTCTTATACTTTTCAACTATACCGCTAATGCACCCCTCCTCCGGCACCTGCCCCAGCAAAAACACCAATTCCTTCTTTTCGCCCGGCTGCAGTTCTACAAAGGTCTGAACCACCGCACAGGGGTCATAACCCACTCCGGTCCTGTTGGACAGGCCTTCCCTTGACAGGGCCCTGGGGTTTGCAAGGCTTTCGCCGATACCCAAAAACTCTGCCCTGTCCCCTGTGTAGCTTCCTATCTCGCCGGAAGTGGCTACAAAGGCAGTTCGACCGGGAAAATCATAGTTAAAGGGGTTCCTTATAATAAATGTCTGACTGTCGCTGTCGTATTCGGTGCTTATATACTGCTGCGTCAGCTGGTCGCTTATACCAAGCACCGGCCTTATATAATAGGTAATGCTTAAGCGTCTCTTTTTATTACTATCATTCTTAAGCCTAATAAGCGATACCTTCACCGGGTCACTTTTAGGTACAAACATAGTAAGGTTCTGGTCAATGCCGTGGCTTAAGTGGTGAAAAGAAGAATAACCCAAGCCGTGTCTTATGGTATAATCCGCTTCATCCCTTATGGGAAGCGGTGTTATAGACCACAGGTCCCCGTTCTCCTCGTCCCTTAGGTATATCACTTCCCCCGGCGGGTCGGTCACCGGGTCGTTGGACCACGGGGTCAGCTTGTTCTCCCGGCTGTTCTCTGCCCACACCGAGCCGGAACCGCTTTCCGAGACCAAGAACCCAAACCCCTCATTGGCAACTACGTTTATCCACGGCGCCGGGGTATGGCTGTTTTCCTTGAGCCTTACGATATATTCTCTTCCATCGCTGGAAAATCCTCCATAACCGTTATAATATGTTAACTCCAGCGGATAGTCCCTTCCCTCGTATTCAATGTCATACCGGTTAAAGCTCTTTTCCTGCGGAAGGTCCTCTTCCCCTTCAGGAATCTTAAGCTGCAGGTCAATTGGCCCTTCGCCGCCCTTCAGGATTATCCTTGCTGCGGCATGGATAAGGTCAATATCCTCCCCGGGCATTATACCGGAGTTTATTACATGCACCCCTCCCGGCTTGTCTATAACGTCCCTGCCATTGCTGGACAGTACTATTTCATTGACCAGCTCCTGCAGCGGCTGCAAGTAACTGCCCCCTTCCCGGTTGAGTATTACAAGGTCTGTCCAAAGGCCTTTAAGTCTCCAGTACTCGTGACCCTTAAGGCATTCCCTTACCAGCTCCGCATGGTCGGCCCGGTCAATGCTTACCAGTACAATGGGTATGTCCCCGGATACGCCGTAGGGCCACAGTCCAGACTGGCCCTTGGCATTCCTTCTAATAATATCCTGGTGCTTCCTCCTGGCGGGGCTGGCAAATACTATCTGCGAAATCATGTTCTGATAGGTCTTTATCTCACCCGCCCTCAGGTTCAGGTAGGTGGTTTCCACCTGGCTCCTTGTAAGGGCAAGGCCGAAGGCCCGGGCTATAGATGCCGGATTATGATACTTTGCAGCCAGGGAGACGGCTTCCTCCTTACTGTCCGCAAGCCCTGTGACAAAGCTTACCTTGACCGCCTTGCCCGGCTCCACCTTTACCTTCCTTCTTAGGCACATAATCGGGTCAAGGACTATGCCCACGGTATTGGAAAGGGGCTGGGTCAGCCCTGCTGGGTTTGTAATATTCCTGCCCCGGCCTATGAAATTGCCCCTTATGGTCTCATACTGCAAGCTGCCCGCCGTCTCGCCCTCCACCGCCATGGTGTGGAACGCCCACAGAGTTTCCTGCTTCGGCTCCCTGGGACGCCGGGAAGCAAGAATGCTGTCGTACTGCGAAATAAGCTCTGTTCTCACGAACAGGTTGCTGAAGGCGGGATGGGCAATATCGGCGGCCTGGGAGGTCAGCACCGGCTCCAGGTAACTGGTGAGCTCCACTACTACCGGCCCGTCGCCGTGGTTTGTGAGGGATATTCTCCTTACCTCGGCGTTGTCCTCGGTGGTCACCACAATTTCGCTGTGGGTGTCTATATTGTCATCGGTTCTGTAGTATTCCGCCCTGTCCTGGGAGAAAATGGCCATATACCCGTCGGGGTTACCACCCAGCGGCTGGTAGGTGCTGCTCCATACCTTCTTTGTGTTAAGGTTCCGCAGAAATACAAAGGTTCCGTATTTACCCTCCAGCGGGTCCTCCCGCCAGCGGGTAACCTGCACACCGTCCTTCCTGCTGTACCCGCCACCGCCGTTGGTAAGCATAAGCGAATAGCGCCCGTTGGAAAGCAAATGACACTGCGGGACCGGCGTATCCGGCACACCAAATATCCTTATTACTTTTACCTCTTCCCTGTCAATCACTTCAAGGGGCTGTACCGCCTCCTTGTATTCCTTGGTTATTATTACCTTAAGCGGTATCTTTTCCTGCAGCAGAATCTCCGCAGCCCTGATAACCGGATCACTATGGAACCTTTTCTGGATGATACCGCCGTTCAGGTAGTTGTTAAGGGCGACAAAGCCCATGCCCTGGTGATGGGCCATATAACTTTCTACTATAACCTTTCTTTTGCCCCGGGGCAACCGGTCGGGGGTATAATCCACCGCCTCGTAAAACCCGTAATCACCCTCCAGGCCTTCCTCCTTAAGCCTTTTTATATTGTCCACCGCCAGCCGCGGATTAACCGGTAGCGCCAGCAGCGTTGAGTAGGGGGAAACCACCATATCCTCCGCCAGGCCCCGTTTGAGACCAAAATCCGGCACCCCGAAGGCCTTGTACTGGTAATTAAAAAGCATGTCAAAGGCGTAGTACCCGGACTCCGATATGCCCCAGGGTGCGTTCCTTTTGTCGCCGTAGCTTTTCTGGCTCCTAACTATGGTGCCGTAGGTCTCGTCCAACAGCGTATTTTTATAATTTTTTAGCACAAGCAGCGGCATCAGATATTCAAACATGGTCCCCGCCCACGATACCAGACCCCGGTACCCGTCTACCACCGAAAGGGCACGGCCCAGCTTGAACCAGTGTTTCTTGGGCACCTCCCGCCTTGCAATGGCTATGTAGCTTGTTATCCTCGCCTCGGAGGCCAAAAGGTCATAATAGGAGTTTAACAGTTTTTCCTCCTCTACATTGTACCCAATGGAAAAAAGGTGCCTTGTCGTGTCATAGAGCGGTGCAAACTCCGTTGCGTCTATCAGCTTGTCTATCCTTTCCGTTAGATTGTCCATGCGGTCCAGCAGTGCCTTGGTAGCCGCCCGACACCGTACCGTTTCATCCCTTAAGCCGGATATATAAGCCTTGGTGTCCTTCCGATGCGTGGGGCTACGTAATAGGCCGTCCGTCTCCTTTATTAGGCGATTGTACACCTCCAAAAGGCCTATTAGAGATATCCCCTCCTCAATCTCTTCTATAAGGTCGAGTGCTTTTTTATAATCATCACGGCCGTCTAACAAGCGGGATACTTTGTCCAGAAGGCCCCTATCGGGAAAGAGGTTCCTTGTTTCCTTAATGAAAGATCCAATGGTTTTCTTAAGCTTTGCTTCCCAGTTATCGGAGTCAAACACTGCCTCCTTCAGCTTTGCCAGGAGTTGGCACCATTCGGACAGGGCAATGGAACCCTCACCCAGGGCACGCTCAAGCATATCAATTACCGCTTCGGCACCCTCCTCCACAAGCAGTGCGGTATCAAGCAGCCCCCGTACACGGCTGATGTCAACAACGGGATTCTTTTGATACTCCTTAAGCCCTTGCCTAAGGCATATAAGGTATCCCACCAGATTGCCGCTGTCCACTGTGGATACAAAATAGGGCCGCAGTACCTCCAGCGTCCTGGTATCATACCAGTTGTACAGGTGTCCTTTCCATTTCTCCATCTTCTCCAGCGTACCGACGATATTGCCGGTCCTTTCGGCCAGCCCGTCCGCACCGATATATCCG
>LSQX01146935.1_pt1 | contig 11036 bp, 10 predicted proteins | sample 654561 | NCBI WGS metagenome assembly LSQX01 (sample SAMN04489861, study PRJNA283612) | anaerobic digester metagenome | isolation source: 4 biogas reactors fed with cattle manure at either 37C or 55C with and... | place: Denmark: Kongens Lyngby | collected 2014 | reverse complement strand
CCGACTACGCCCGGAGTCCTTCAAGGGTTCCCAAACAATAGCTCGAATCAAAAGGCTGAGGCGCAAAACTCTGTGTCTTGCGCCTCAAAAGATCGCTCAGAGTTTTTTGCTCTCGCTCATATAATACAGCACCGGAACCGCCATTCTCGAAAGCAGCGTGGAAGCCACCTCTCCGGCCATCAATGCAATGGCCAACCCTTGAAAAATAGGGTCCATCAATATAACCGCCGCGCCCACCATAACCGCGGCAGCGGTCAGCAGCATAGGCCGGAACCGAACCGCCCCTGCATCGACAACCGCATCTTCCAGAGAAATCCCCTGTCTGCGGCGCAGTTCGATGAAGTCCACCAAAATGATCGAGTTGCGCACTATGATCCCCGCGCCGGCGATGAATCCGATCATCGAAGTCGCCGTAAAGAATGCGCCAAAAAGAGCATGCGCGGGCAGGATTCCTACCAGAGTCAGCGGGATCGGAGCCATAATCACCAGCGGCGTCTTAAATGACTTGAACCACGCCACGACGAGGATATAAATCAACACCAGCACAGCCGCAAACGCTGCTCCCATATCCCGAAAGACCTCGTAGGTGATATGCCACTCTCCATCCCACTTCATCGCATATTTGGTGGTGTCGAACGGGGATGCGGTGGTGTAGTTATCGATCTTATAGCCCACCGGAGTCTTCATCTTGCTGATAGTCTTGTTCATCTTGAGGATGGCATATACCGGGCTTTCGTGCGCCCCTGCAACGTCACCGATCACGTAGACCACGGGCTTGAGGTTTTTGTGGTATATGCTGCGATCTCCGACAGTTTCACGCACCGTCACCAGTTCGCCGAGCGGAACCAGACTGCCGGCAGCGCCCTGAATCTGGATATTTTTGATCTCCTGAATGCTGGAACGCTGGTGCAACGGCAGTTGCAGATATATCGGCACGTCCTCGGCTGCCTGAGGGATATGCGCCAGCTCCATTCCACTGCCCGCCACCGCCAGCGCGATAGTCTGCGAAAGCTGGTCGGTCGGTATTCCGCTGAGCGCGGCCTTTTCCTTGTCAGGAATCAGCTCATATTTGGTCTGGTCAGCTTCGACATACCAGTCAACATCGGTGACGCCTTCGGTTGCGCTGAAAACACCCTTGATCCTGTCGGCGATTTCCCATCGCATATCATCGTCCGGCCCATAGATTTCCGCGACGAGGGTCTGCAGGACGGGCGGCCCCGGAGGAACCTCGGCCACCTTCGCATTAGCCCCATATCTTCGGCCAATCTCGTGAATCCTGCCTCGCACGGATTTTGCGATGGCGTGACTCTGACGCTTGCGGTCGTGCTTATTGACCAGATTGACTTGGATATCGGCCACATTGCAGCCCTGTCTCATAAAATAATGTCGCACCAGGCCGTTAAAGTTATACGGGCTTGCGGTTCCTATATAACTTTCGACGTCGGTTACTTCCGGCACTGTGCGCAGATACGCCGCCATCGCGTTTGTAGCCGCGGCAGTCTGTTCAAGGGTCGTGCCCAATGGCATATCGACCACGATCTGAAACTCACTCTTATTATCAAACGGCAGCATCTTGACTGTTACCAGCTTTGCCGGCAGCATAGCCACCGCAGCAATCAGCAGGATGACAACCATCCCCATGAATTGATGCCTTCTGGCGGGACTTGCGATCAACGGATTCATCATCCGCCGGTACAGCTTGGTCGTCCAGCCTTCCGTCTCAGGGTGATGCTCATCGGTCGAACCGTCTTCGCTTGCCTCGCGGTGTAAAATGCGAAGAGCAGCCCAGGGAGAGATAATAAAAGCGATCAACAACGAGAAGATCATAGCCGCAGTCGCCCCGACCGGAATCGGGCGCATATACGGCCCCATCAGCCCTCCGACGAACGCCAGCGGCAAAATAGCCGCCACAACTGCGAACGTCGCCAGAATGGTCGGGTTGCCTACCTCGTCCACGGCCTCCGACGCGACCTCGATGAGCTTGCGCCCCTTATTGGACTCCATTCGGAAATGCCGGACGATGTTTTCCACCACCACTATCGCGTCATCAACGAGTATACCTATGCTAAAGATTAACGCAAAAAGTGTGATACGATTCAGCGTGTAGCCATATAAATAAAATACCAGCAAAGTCAAAGCCAGGGTCACCGGAACCGCTATTGCAACTACCAGCGATTCCCGTTTGCCCAGCGCAAAGGCAATGAGCAGGCCGACCGATATGATCGCAACCAGCATGTGCAGCAAAAGCTCATTGGACTTTTCGGTGGCGGTTTCGCCATAGTTGCGGGTGATTGTGTAGTGGACATCGGGAGGGATTATCCTGCCCTCCAGCGTCTTGACCTTCTCCAACACCGCATCGGCGATCACGATGGCGTTTTTCCCCTGTCTCTTTGCCACAGACAGGGTAACCGCCGGATGAATCGACTCCGTATCGGATTCGTGTTTCTCTCTGGCTCCAGGGCCAAATGCAATATTGACGTAGCTTCTTGCCTCTTCGGGACCGTCCTCTATGCTTGCAACGTCACGCAAAAAGACCGGCCTGCCGTTTGGCGCGCCCACAACTACCTGCCCTACATCCTCCGGGCTTTGCAGGAATTGGCCCGTCTCAAGGGCAAAACAGTAGTTGTTATTCGAAAAACCTCCCGAAGGATATTGAGTGTTGGCCCCTTGAATCGCCTGTTGTATCGCCCCCGGCGAAAGGCCATAACCGGACATCTTAGCTGAGTCCAGCGTCACTTTGACCTGCCGCCTCAGCCCGCCAATAACCATCGTCTCAGACACATCGTCTACTGATTTAATCTGGTTATTGACAGTCGCCACCAGCCTTCGAAGCTCATAGCTGTCATAGCCCGTGCCCCAGAAGGTCAATGCAAGAATCGGCACGTCATCTATAGACCTCGGTTTTATTATCGGTCGGCTCGCGCCCGGTGGAATTATGTCAAAGTTCGCCTGCATTTTATTATACAGTTTCGATATGCTGTCTTCGATATTTTCGCCCACATAAAAGCGGACTATGGCCATCGACTGCCCAGGGCTGCTCGTCGTATAGACGTATTCCACTCCGGGTATTTCCCAGAGAAGCTTCTCCATAGGAGTCGACACTCTGGTCTCGACCTCTTTTGCGCTGGCCCCGGGCATCTGCACAAAAATATCGATCATCGGGACAATTATCTGCGGCTCTTCCTCACGCGGCAGCACAACCACGGAGAAGACTCCAAGCACCACTGAGGCTATGATTATGAGCGCGGTCAGTTTTGAGTCAATGAAATACCGAGCTATCCTGCCGGCAAGGCCGAAGTGTTTATCCATCGATGCGCTCCACCTTTGACATACTCGGCTTTCTGGGCTTAACCCGGACACCATCGGTCAGAACGCCTGTGTTCTCAATAATAACCCGATCCTCAGCCTGCAACCCGGATAATATCTCCATTCCGCCAGGCGTCGTTCGTCCCACTTTGACCATACGCATCCTCGCGATGTCCTGTTTATCCACTATGAACACACACGGCAGCCCTCCTGCGTCCTTGAGAGCCTTTGCGGGTATGATCACACCTTTGCTGAAGCTGGCCGGGAAACTGATTCGACCAAACTCACCCGCTCGCACATTGAGTTCTTCGGGCAGGTCCGCCTTCACCAGAAACTTATGGCTCCCGGTGTCGCCCGCCGGTGAAATTACCGACACTTTGCCGCTGCCGCGTCGCTTATCCGCGCCGATTTCAACTTCAACCTGTTTTCCTATATGCATATCACCCGCGGCGCTCTCCGGAACCGTAACTTCAAGTCGATAGCGGGAATCTGACTGCACGCATATCACAGGCATGCCCGGAGAGACCGTATCCCCGGGGTCGACCATCCGAGCCGACACAACCCCTGTAATGGGTGATGTGATAGTGGCATAGCCGAGTTGAGTCTTTGCAAAGGCAACGGCGGCGCGCGCCTGTTTGACCTGCGATGCGGCCACCTGCGCGTTGCGCACGCTCATGGCGTTTTCTGCAACTGAGGCCTTCGCAAGACGCAGTCCCTGCTCGGCTTGCTGAACCTGCTGCTGTGCGGCTATGATTTCCTGAGAACGAGAGCCTTCGTCGGTCATACTTGCCTGTTCCTTGGCGGACTCATATTGAGCCTTCGCAATGGCATAGGCCGCTTGAACGCCGTCCAGCCTCTGCTTTGGGACGACGTCTTGTTCGTAGAGTCTGTTGTAGCGGTCAAGCTCCAACTTTGCATTATTGAACTGCGCTTCCGCTTGAGCCACGGCCAGATGAGCCTGCGTTCGCTGCTGTTTGCGCGGCCCCTCTTTTACCATGGATAAATGCTCACGCGCGGATTTGAGGCTGGCTTGGGCATTGGCTATGTTTGCGCTGGTTTGCACTTCCTGCAGTCCCACGCCCGTATCGGCGCGCCCCGACCCCGCCAGAGCAGCCGACAGACCCGCCTCTGCCTGTGCCAGTTGAGCCTGCAAGTCGTTAGATTCCAGCCTGATCAACACCTGACCCTGCCGGACGCGATCCCCCTCATTGACGGTGACGGCGGCAACGCTGCTCATAATTTTAGGAGCAATTTTAGCTTCCTGAATTGCCTGCACAGCCCCTGAAGCCGAGACGCTGTTCGGCAGGCTCGAAGGACTTACCACAAACACCTCAGCTTCAATCGCCTCCGCTGTCTCCTGGGCAGGCTCGTCGTTGCCCTGTTTCGCCCTGCCGGCAAATACAACTACAATCGCCAGTAAGATCAATGCCGCTATCACGGCGTATGTCTTTCGTTTCTTCACCAAACTCTCGTAATCTCCCGTCATTCAATCCCTCCGCTGCGGTCTGCAAGGACTACTTGAGGCCGAGCTTGCGCAGAATGTTCATCATCGGACACCAGTCTGTGAGGCCGGACTGAAACAGATTAAGTCCGACAAACGCAGTAAATAAAAACCAATACGGGCTGATGAAATAGCCCAGGCCGACGCTGATCAGTATTAATGCGCCCGCGATCAGACGCAGAGTCCTGTCGACTGTCATTTTACCTTCTCCTACGGCATGCCGGACGGCAAATCATTGCGCCAGACCGTGACTGTGTCCGTATGCGCGCATCAGATTTACCGCCGCAATTTTCACATCATACACAGCCGCCAGCCGCGACACCCTCGCCGCAGTCAGCGCAGCCTCCGCCGACAATACATCCGTCAACGGCGCGATCCCCTCGTTATAGCCGATCTGCAGTGACCGCAGGCTCTCTTGGGCCGACTGCACCTGAGTTGCCGTCGTCTCGACCTTTGCCTGAGCAGAACTGAGGTTGAGCTTCGCTGTCTGCTGCTCAAGTTCCACCTGCTGCTGCTGTGCTGCCAGGTCATGTCGAGCCTTAATTGAGGCGGCATTGGCCTCGTCGATATTTGCGCGGGTCATGCCGCCGTCAAACACGTTGAGCTTAACCATAACCCCGGCCATCAGCGTATTCGAAAGCCTCGGAAACTGCGCTCCAACAGGCTGATTATAATAATCCGCAAATAATGCAACCGTAGGCTGCCTGCCGGAGGCCGCCGCTGTCTTTGCCTCATCGGCAGCCTGAACTGCGGCCGTAGATGCGGCAATTTCAGGTCGATCGGCAGGAGATTCCGAGATCAAAGTCTCCGGCGGGGCGTCCGCAGCATCCGGCGCGAGCTTGATAGTATGTCCCAGCGGAAGTCCGATCGCCGTGCGCAGAGCCGCAAGAGCGACTTCATAGCCGTTTCGCGCCTCAATCAGCGACGATTTGGCGGAGGTCAACGCGACTTGCGCCCTCAATACATCTGAATTAGTCACCACTCCGGCCTCATGCAGTTTTTTCGCTGAGTCATAGCCCGCCGCCAGCGATTTTTCGCTTGCCACAGCCACATCGATATTTTCCGCCGCCTGCCGCGCGCGAAAATAGGCTACGGCAACATTGGTCAACACCTCGGCCTGCGCAGCCTGCGTGCCGTGAGTCGTCGCGATATAAGCATGCCTGGCCTGTCTGATCCCCGCCTGCACCGCTCCTGCACTATAAACGACTTGCTGCAAGTGGAGGCGATTGGCCTCGGTGCTGTGTTCCATTACCGGCGTGGTCCCAAAGATAGTCTCTTTGCTGAGATAGCTGTATCCGGCCTCTGCGCCAATGGTCGGATACAGCGCGCTTCTGGCCTTGTCCACGACCGCTTTGGAGATATCAACCGATGCGCTTGCGCTCGACAAGCGAGGGTTGTTTTCTAAGGCGAGCTGCGCTGCCGATTTCAAGTCTACTGATATTGCGTCGGCATCGGCGGCCAGGCTCGCCGGAGCCATAGCGATAATTACTATAAGTAATGCTGCGCGGAATCTTGACATGCTCACGCTCCAAGCAGGCCGTTCAATTTCTCGGCAATCGCGGCTTTGGGCTGCGCTCCAACAATTCTATCGACTTCCTGTCCCTTGTTGAATGCAAGCAGGGTAGGGATGCCGCGCACGTTGTAGGCGCTGGCCAGCCCCGGGTTCTCGTCGATATCGACCTTGACCACTTTTACCTTGCCCGCGAAATCCGATGCGAGTTCATCGACGACAGGTGCAAGCATTTTGCACGGCATACACCAGCCCGCCCAGAAGTCTACGAGGACGGGAATCTCTGAGTTGATCACCTCAGCCTCGAAATTATCTTGATTGATTGCCATTGCCTGACTCATAATAATAGTCCTTTCCCGGAGATATTATATATCTCCCGTTATGCAGAGTTTTATGATAATAAGCGGATCGCTCCGCCGGCATCCATTCGAAGCGCCAACTGGCGCAACTTAGCGTCTTCAACCAAACATCCCGTTGGTGTTGCACGATCCGCCTCCCGAGTTGAAGTTCGATATCTCTCGCTCGGTGTTCTCGCTTCCACATTCCGGGCACTTTGCGCCTTTGCGTCTGGCCCAGATAGACTGCAGCAACGCGAATAACGCGCCGCAATCATTGCATTTGTACTCATAATTCGGCATATCTGTTGCACCTTCTTTCTTATTATCAATCAAGTTAGAGTAAGAAAAAGCTCCATATAGTCATCCAATGCAATTTCCGATTCGGCCCCGTCTCCTTTGCCGGACATACATTCTCTCATTTTGCCGGCAAGAATAACAAAGCCCACCTTGTCGAACGCTTTTCTGGCAGCGCGCACCTGCCTCAGGACATCGGTGCAGGGGCTGTCCTCCTCTATCATACGTTGAATGCCCCTCACTTGTCCTTCGATTTTCTTTAGCCTGGTTGTGACATCGTCTTTGGTATCCGTTGTCCTGTTCCTCCTGAGTAATACCCTAGGGGGTAGGGTATAAACATCTTATACCACATTATCGGCCGTGTCAACCTCTTTTTTCAGATCAGGGGTTTGGTTGCTGCAAAATGGGCAAATAGGCTGTTTTTGGCAGGTATTTCGGTTTTTTATGCAATTATTTTGCTCTTTACGCTCATCTGAGAAGGAAATAATCAGGGAATTGTTGTAGACTCTAGCATGAGAACGTCATGTGGCCGTTACAAACTAGCAACTAGACGAAAGGATGGTCTGTTCTAAATGGAAGGATATTGCGTTAAGTGCAAGGAAAAGAAGGAAATCAAAGATCCACAAGCCGTCACTATGAAGAACGGCAAACCGGCAACTAAGGGCACATGTCCGACGTGCGGCACGACTATGTTCAAGATCGGCAAGGCTTAAATCAGCCTTTGCTCTGAATTCTCCTGACGGCGGGGTCATCTGGCTCCGCCGTTTCTTCGGGTTCATACACCGCCTCATATTTTCAATCCGACTTTGCAAATCGCGATATTACAGGAGTTTGGGCGGGTTGCCGCGCCAAACCGAACGCATGTTCGTCACATCAGTCTTGTCGCAATCGCAAAAATAATAATTCCTAAAAATCTTCGCCGTACTCATTGACAAGAGCCAAGTCTGCTGATACACTCTTGATACCATGTTGTTTGGTAGGTATTTGGTGGTTTGGTGGGGGAATACTTCCTTATATTTATCTTATTAGGTTTTTGATAGTAAATCACTAGCATGAAAATGGGATTGGGCGAGGTAGCAGGTGTTCGGAGGAACCTACAGGCATAATCTGGATTCAGCGGGCAGATTTGTGATGCCGCTGGATATGCGCAATAGCCTCGGATCGCGGTTCTTTGTGACAAAAGGACTCGGATGCCTGTGTGTGTTTACCCAGGAATGGGCAAGAAAACTGCAAGACGAACTCGGAAAAGTCTCAAGCCCCCTTAAGCATTTGCTGAACTCTGACGTATCAAAGCTGCATAGACACTTCTTCAGCGGAATGAACGAAGTCAGCACTGATAAGCAAAATCGAGTTCAACTTACCCCGGAACATAGACGCTACGCGGGAATCTGGGAAGACGTTGTCATTTATGGCTGCGGCGAATACATCGAACTGTGGTCCCCGGAAGCGCTGGACAAATACGAAGAACAAAACGCTAAGGTCGAGGATTTGATTCGAGCCGGGGAGGCGTTACTGTCGACGACTCCTCCGACGGGAGATAACGATGCCGGAGTATCATCAGCCGGTACTGGTTAGACAGACTCTGGCGCTGCTCGATCCGAAACAGGGCGGCGTTTTTGTTGATGCAACCCTTGGCGGGGGTGGACATTCCGCCGAATTGCTCAGAAAAATTGGCCCGACAGGGACTCTGATTGGAATAGACAGAGACCCGCAGGCCATACAGTTTGCAGGGAAGCGTTTGCTGGCCACGGATGGCCATATTTTGCTTGTTGAGGGCAACTTTGCAGACCTGGCGGAAATCCTGAGCAGCAGGGATATATCGAACGTAGACGGGGCGCTTTTCGATTTTGGGGTTTCATCACACCAGCTCGATACGCCCAGAGGCTTTAGCTTCCAGCGAGAAGAGCCGCTGGATATGCGGATGGGAGCCGATGCCAAAAGCGCGGCCGATATCGTAAACAATTATTCTGAGATCGAATTGGCCCGGATAATACGGGAATATGGCGAGGAGCGGTTTGCTCGCAGAATCGCAAAAGCCATAGTGAACAGACGACACAAAGAGGCAATTACCACAACCACTCAGTTGGCTGACGTAGTTGTCACAGCGATACCCGGAGGCGGGAGATGGCAGGATATACATCCCGCTACGCGCACATTTCAAGGGATCAGAATAGAGGCTAACGACGAACTGACAGCCATTGCAAAAGCGATTCCCGCCGCCATCGATGCGCTGAAAGTAAATGGAGTGGTCGCGGCGATCAGCTTCCATTCGCTCGAAGATCGTCTGGTAAAAACTCTGTTCAGAAAAATGGCTGGAAAATGCGAGTGCGACGCCAGGATGCCGCAGTGTGTATGCGGAGCGCGCAAAGTTGTTGAAATACTCACCGCAAAGCCGGTGACTGCCGAAGCACAGGAGATTGCGGAAAATCCGCGAAGTCGGAGCGCAAAACTTCGTGCGGCAAAAAAGATTGCTTGAATCGATTGGTATGACCGCTGGTCTGAAACGTTGCAGAGAAGAGAGGAAAAGAATGACTGCTGCCGTTGCGAAAGCTGCTGAAGTCAAAAAAACGACGAGCGCGTCCAGAGGACCAAAAAAGGCGCCGCATAGTCGAAGAAAGCGCATTATGAAAGCCCGGTTTGTGATGTTCTCGACGCTGCTGATGGTGGGAGCCAGCATCGCGTTGCCATTTATTCACACAAGCGGCTATGCGAAACTCAAGAAAATCAGCTACGCCAAAAGCGAGTATGAGGCCAAATGCTGGCGGGAACGAGTCGAAAACGAACGCCTGAAGGTGCTCATCGACCAGCAATCAAGCTACATCAAAGTGAAAGACGATGCATTGAAACTTGGGATGGTTCCGGCGACGCGTTACGATTTCCTGGACAGTGCGCAGGTTGTGGCGAGCAAATAGTACGTCTGTTGCAGGGGCGCATTAGATTCGGATTTACGGGAGCAGGAGAGGGCTGTGGCAACTGGACACACAGGATTCGTCAAAAAACGCACTGGTCTGCTCCTGCTTTTCATTGTGTTTCTATATGCGCTCATCGTGGCCCGATTGGTATATGTGCAGATCATCAATCGAGAGCAATACCAGAAATGGGGCACGATGATCTCTACAAGAAAGATCCCCCTGCGCGCGCTGAGGGGTTGTATCTACGATAGAGACAAGCGAGTACTCGCAGTCAGCATCGAAGCAGCATCTATCTACGCTTGCAAGCGCGAACTCGAAGATATACCGCGCACCGCAAAAATGCTCGCGGAGATGCTCAAAGAAGACCCGAAAGTCATAGAAAGCAAACTGCGGGGAGATAAAAACACGCTGTGGATCGCAAAAAGGGTGGATCCGCGCATCGGTCGGGAAATCCGAAAAGGATATAAAACAGTCGTCAAACGCAAGGTCGGCAATGTCGTCAAAGATGTCGAAATGCGCGAGAGACTGCCCGGCATAGGCGTCGAATACGACGCAAAGCGAGTCTATCCCGCAGGGCCGACTGCCTCGCAGATATTGGGATTTGTCAATGCAGAAAACAAGGGCGCTGAGGGGTTGGAGCTGACAGAAAACGACCTGCTGCGCGGCATAGACGGGTCAATGGTGGCCGACGTTGACGCGCAGCGCAGGGTCATTCCAGAAGCTATGCGCACCACGGTGCATCCGGTGAACGGCAAGGATATTGTGCTGACGATTGATCTCACTATCCAGCAGATCGCCGAGGAAGCCTTAAATAAAATGGCGGAGACCTATCACCCGGAGAGCGCGTGCGCGGTAGTGCTGGAGCCTCGGACAGGCGAAATACTGGCGTTGGCGAACTATCCGGGATTCAATCCCAACGAGTCCGCCAAGACCGATCCCGCTCAGTGGCGCAATCGCGCGGTGGCCGATCTGTATGAGCCGGGAAGCACATTGAAAATGGTAACGGTTGCGGCGGCTATGAACGAGGGCATCAGTCCGCGGTCGATTGTAACCCATTGCGCCAGAACGGAGAAGATCACCGGCGGCAAAATAAGTTGCTCGGTGCACCCTCCGTATATGAGCGGACACGGCGCTGTGGATATGTATAAAATTATCCAGCACTCCTGCAATATCGG
>LSQX01021342.1_pt1 | contig 11036 bp, 12 predicted proteins | sample 654561 | NCBI WGS metagenome assembly LSQX01 (sample SAMN04489861, study PRJNA283612) | anaerobic digester metagenome | isolation source: 4 biogas reactors fed with cattle manure at either 37C or 55C with and... | place: Denmark: Kongens Lyngby | collected 2014 | reverse complement strand
GATTTCTATCAAAAGATACCTTTAGATCAACAAATAGATTATAGCTTTTATGATTTTAGTAAATCGCCTATTATTGATCAGTATGAAGAATTGCCTAAACCTGCTAGTTGTATTCCATATATTGATTATGAAAATAATACATTGTATGCAATTCCAAAAACAGGTAGAGATAATGAAATAATTAAACAATTAGTTATTAAAAATAAAGAGAACTCATAATATTGACTTTATGAGTTTTTTCATATAATATTGTTATTATAGAAAGAGGTTGATTATGATTAAAAAAACAATGTTAATTTTGATATTATTAATGCCTTTAGTTGTATTTGGTGAAGAAATAATAGAATTTAGAAAAGACAATTATTATATAGAAGATGCTTATTATGAAATTGCTTATTTGATTGATAATAAATTTGAAGTTGAGGAAAATTATAAAACTAGATTAATATATGGTGATACTTCTCAAACATATTTTTTTGAAAAAACTATTGATAATTCGTTTTCATTTAATTATAAAGGTTTGGATTACAAATACAATGTGGAACACAAAATTAATAATATTGAGGGAGATTCGCTTTACAGTATAGATCAATCTAACAAAGATAGTCTTAGATATGTATTTGGAGAAAAATATTCTTTATTAAAGGAAATCGAATATTTTAAAATAAAATATACAATGGATAATTTTGCATTAAAAAATAATATGTATGCTTATAAAATTGGAAATGATTTTTATGAAATAAAGAAATTGACTTTCAAAATAATCGCGCCTTTTGCTACTGAAGGTAAAGAAATATTATTTAGTTTAGACGGAAAAAATTTTAGTAAAGAAATAGATGGATTATCAGTTAAACTTGAAGGTAGCGCTAAGATTAATGGAGAATATAATAAGACATTAAACAAAGGGGAAGAAATTTATTTTTTAATGTATGATTCAAATGAAGTAATATTCGAAGTTGAAAAGGAAAAAACAAATAATAATAATTTATATTTAATAATTGGTGGCGTTGTAGTTCTTGTTGGATTATCTGCATTTCTAATAGTTAAAAAAGTAAAGGATAAAAAATAATAATTAAGAATCAATATTAATTGATTCTTTTATTTTTATCAATAAGTGTAAAAAGATATGGAAAGTTTTATATATTTATGATAATATTATTACATAATAGTATAGAAGGAGAATAAAGATGGGAAATTTAGGTTTTAAATTAAAGAAGTTTTTTCAAAATAAGAATACAGTAACTATTTTAGGAGTAGTACTTGGAGTACTTATTATATTTTTTGGATATAATTATAGAGTAAATCAAGCTATTCAACCGGTAGATATACCTTATGCTAAGGTTTCTATTCAACCAAGAACAAAAATAACTGAAGATATGATAGGAATTGCGCAAGTTCCACCAGCAATGGTTAAAGGAAAAGTAATTAAGAATCCTAATTTAATTGTGGGAAAATGGTCTAATTATAATGCATATATCCCATTTGGAAGTATGTTTTATGAGGATAATATAATAACTGAAAGTAGATTGCCAGATTCTGCATTTATTAATATTAGAGATGGATTTACTGCATTTAATTTACCAGTAGATGTTGATTTAACTTATGGTAATTCAATGTTTCCTGATAATTTTATTGATATTTATTTAAAAGCTTTAGATCCAGATGGAAAAGTTATTTATGGAAAGTTAGTTGAAAATGTTAAGATACTTGCTGTTAAAGATAATAGTGGAGAACATGTATTTGAGAATAGTGAACAAACTAGAAGACCTAGTATATTGTTGTTTGCGGTTCCTGAAGATATTCATTTATTGTTAAGAAAAGCATTGTATTTGCAAAATGTTAGAACTATAGCTGCTGAGTTAGTTCCTGTACCTACTACTCAATCTTATAAGAGTGGAAATAAAGAGAATTTAACTCCAATAATATCGAATCAAGAATTAAAATTATTTTTAGAAATAAATACTGGTTTGATTACTGAAGATCAATTGCCTGATGTAATACCTGAAGAGCAATAATAAATAATAAAAAGGGGATGAATTTATGGACAATATGTTCAATAATGTTGATTTCGGCCCTTTAGCAAGATTTTTAAATGATGATGATATAACTGATGTTTCATACACAAACAATGGTCAGTTGTGGTTAAAATCTTTATCTAAAGGAGTATATAGGGCAGAAGTTCAAGATGTTACTAACGCTATAATAGAAAAACTTGCTTTTCAATGTTCAAATATGATGGGTAAAACATTTAATATGGCGCATCCGTTTTTGGATGCTGAGAGTGCTGAACTACGTTTGAATTTTATTCATGATTCTATTGCTAAAAATGGTATAGCAATGTTAATGCGTAAAACTCCCGCAAAGATAAGGTTGAAAAAAGATAAGATATTAGAAGAAAAATATATAACAGAAGAGATACATGATTTTTTAATTAGATGTGTAGAAGGACATTGTAATATTTTAATTAGTGGAGAAACTGGTTCTGGTAAAACTGAGTTTTTAAAGTATTTAGCTTCTCATACTAAAGAAGATGAAAAACTAATAACAATAGAGGATACATTGGAATTACATTTAGATAAGATATTTCCTCAAAGAGATATAGTTGCAATGAAAACAAATAATATTGCATCTTATAGTGAAGTATTAGTAACTTGTATGAGACAAAATCCTAGATGGATCTTATTATCAGAGGTTCGTACTGCAGAAGCTGTTATGGCAGTAAGAAACTCTATTTCATCTGGACATAACATATTATCTACTATTCACTCTGATAAAGCTGAAAGTATTCCATCTCGTATGTATAGTTTGCTTGAATCTAATATTGATATTGAGCAATTTTTAAAGTCTATACATAGATATGTTCAATTAGGAGTACATATTAGAGGTTATCAAGATAAAGAAACAAAGAGGTTTATTCGTGAAGTATGTGAAGTATGTGAATTTTATGTTGATGAAAATAATATAGCAAAACACAATACAATATATAGAAAAGCAATGAATGGACAAGTATTTTTATCTAATCCAACTAAGTATTTAATTGGATATTTGTCTGCACAAGGAGTAACTATAAAAAATAATATTTTTAATATAGAAGAAGTTCTTTAGAAAGTAGGTGTTATATGTGGGTACTAGTTGTATTAATGTTATTAGCGCTTTTCATATTGTTTTATAGACAAAGTACTAGTGAAAATTCATATAAATTTATAATTCAACAAACAAAAGATTTATATGAAAGGATTAGTCCTTATTCTTATAAAAAGATAAGTGAAAAGGTTAAAGCATTAGGATTAGAATATTCTACTAAAGAGTATATTTCTCAAATGATTATGTTTGGAGGAGGAGCTGCGGTAATATCTTACCTATATTTTTATAGCATTATAATATCAACAATATATGTAATACTTGCTATGGTAATTGTTCCTTATTTAGCGTTCTTGAGATATAAAAGATTATATAGTGAATATTTATTTGAACAAATTCAAGTTTATACAACAAATACTATAATGGAGTTTTCAGTAACTCAATCTTTTGTTAAGTCATTAGAAGGAGTATATGCTTCTGGAATATTAGAAGATCCATTATTATCTGATGTAAAACATATGATTGATTTATCTTATGAGAACGGATCAATAGATGAATCTATTTCTTATATGAATACTAAATATGATTATTATATGATAAAGAATATGCATCAATTGTTTTTACAAATTACTAAAGAAGGTTCATTAGATAGTACTGAAACTTTAGATGCTATGTTAATAGATATAGATAGCTTAGTAGAAGCCGTTTATAGAGATAGAATAGATAGAAAATCATTCCAAAAATCATTTCTTAAGTTGGGTGTAGCTTTATATTTCATGGTAATGTTAGTTCAATATTTATTGGGAGTGGATGCATACATAGATTTATTGGATGATATAAAAATTAATTTAATATTACATTTAATAGTTCTTACAAATAGTTATTTCTTGTTAAGTGGAGAGAAATATTATAATGAGAATGTGGGGGCTGAATAATGGAGTTTATTTTAATAGGAGTAATAGTATTATTTATATTTCAAAGTCACAGATTAATTGATTCAAAGAAATTTATTGATGATAATCAAGAATACTTTAGAGGTATGATGGAAGATGATTATGAATTCTTTTTGAAATCAAAATATGGTGATGATGTTGATGTTAATGCTGAATATAGTAAAAGAATTAGAAATGGAATTGTTACGATTGTAGTGTTTATTTTCTTATTCTTAAATAATATGAATTTTATTAATATATTAGCGTCTTTTGTTTTAGGATATTTAATATTTAAACAAGGCTATTCTTCAGTAAAATCTTTTTATAAAAGACATCTACATATGATTGATTTACAATTACCATATTTTTTAAAAAGCTTAGAAATATTATCTCAACATTATACAATACCAGTTGCAATTTCAAGATCTATTGATAGTGCTCCTGAAGTGTTTAAACCAGGATTAAAAGAATTGATAGCGAAGATTAATGCTGGTAATTCAACTGTGGAGCCATATATGGATTTTGCAAAAATGTATCCAGTATCTGATTCTGTTAGAATGATGAGATTACTATATAGACTTAGTTTGGGATCTCAAGATGATAAGCATGAACAATTAATTATGTTTTCAAAAAGTGTTTCATCTTTACAAAATAAAGCAAGAAGTACTCGTTATAAAGAAAGATTAGATAAGATGGAAAATAAGAGTATGATTATGCTTACTGTCGTAGGTTTAGGAGTAATGGCGGTATTGTTATTTGCAATGATGACTAATTTTGCAATCTAAATAGTGTAAATAAAAGATAACTTAACTTGTAAAAAAGAAATAAATATTATACAATCAAATTATATGATAGAAAGGAGGGATATTAATGAAGGCAGCAACAGGAGAAACTACATTAACTATCATAACAATAATTGCTATAGGTGCAGTGCTTGCATTTTTTTGGATTTTTTTCAATGATAAGAAAGAAGAAGCCGGAGAAGTTTGGGACCCAACAACAACACAAGATACTACCCCAGGAACTTATAAATAATTTCTATTATATAATGTATTTTAAAATATTGTGAGGTGATGCATATTGAAAGAGGCCATAGGTAGTACGTTATTATTTAAATTAATATTAATATTTATATCTATTTATATTAGCATTATGGCTATTGGTCTTAATTATGCAATCACTTTTAGGCACAAAAATCAAATTATTAGTTTATTAGAACAATTTGAAGGTTGGGATAATGCAAAAGAAAAAATCGATACATATTTAGCTGAAGTTAAATATTATGGTGGACAATATAGTACTCGATCTAAAGCTTTGGGACAATGTTTGAACACCTCTCATGGTTATTGTGTTGAAAGAATGGTTACCGATCGAGGTGAATATTATAGAGTTACAACTTATATGTCTTTCAATATGCCCGTTATAGGAGAGTTTTTAAGTGCTCCAGTAACAGGAGAAACAAATATAATATTTAATTTAAAAGATTTATAGAAGGTGAACCATGAACATAGTAGTTGCAAATTTGTTAGACGATAAACTAAATTCATTAAATGTTGAAATAATAAAAAAAGTAAATGGAGAATTTGAAGCCAATGAATTAATAAAAATGTTCTCCAATTTTTTTTATAACAAAATGATTTTAGATATAACTGCTATTAAGAATTATTCTGATCTTAAAAATTTACAAGTATTATCTTCAAATATGGATATGAGTAAAATTATATTCTTATTGGATGATACTCCCCAAGCTGCATCTTCTTTGTTTTTATCTAAATTAATATCTATTGGAATATATAATTTCACTAAGAATAAAGAAGGTATTGAGTATTTGATGAATCATACTAATACTTATAAAGATGTAGCACATATTCATCAAATTGATAATTTAACTAAGGAAGTTACTAATAAAGTAATAGAAAAAAATGTAAAAGTATTAGGATTTAAAAATTTAACTTCTCATGCTGGAGCAACATCATTAATATATATGTTGAAAAAACAACTTACATTAAATTATAAAGTAGCGGCATTAGAAGTAGATAGAACAGATTTTATTTATTATAATGATAAAGATATGTATTCTACAACAAACGCTGATTTATTTGATGAAATAGTAAGGTTAAGTCCTATGTATGATATTTTACTAGTAGATTTAAATGTAAGTGGTGATGAAGGAGTATGCAATGATGTGCTATATTTATTAGAACCATCTACAATTAAATTAAACAAATTAATTAGACGACAAGGTGACATATTTGATAAACTTGGTGGAAAAAAGATTGTTTTAAATAAAAGTTTGTTAGATACTAAAGATGTATCAGACTTTGAGTATGAAGCTAAAACAAAGGTTTATTATAGTATACCCCCTTTAAATGATAGGATGTTTAGTAGAAACTTGGATAGTTTGCTTGCGAGATTAGGCTTTACTAAACAAGTAAATAAAGAAGATAAACAACAAATGATGGGTTTTTTCAAATCATAAATATTGACAAAGTATATTTAATAAAGTATTATTAAATTATAGTGAAAGGAGAACAATATGATATTAGTTTGTGTTAATGAACATTTCGAAGAGATAATTAAGTATGTAAAAATAGCATATAATGTAATTCTGATTGCGGTTCCGATTGTATTACTTGTAATTGGATCTGTTGATTTGCTTAAAGCTGTTTCTTCAGGAGATGAAAAGGCTATAAAAGCTGCAACTTCTATGTTGGGGAAAAGAGCTGCTGCAGCAGTGGGAGTATTCTTATTAATTATAGTTGTAAGATTATTAACTGGTGTTGTAGGTGGAGATCAATGGAGAGAATGCTGGAATGATAAGTCGGGTTATCAAGAAGAAGCAGAAGTTCCAGATAGTGAAACTGATGATGAATAAAAAAACAATTTAATAAATTGTTTTTTTTTATTATATTTTTAATAATATGTTATAATTAATATATATTATATGAAGATAGGTGATAATGCTATATGAGTGCTTTGTTAGATGTTTTTTCTTTTAGATTACCGATTATTAGCGATTTATTAAGAAATCTATTTTTATTCATTGATGGCATCATTTATGGTTTATTAGGTCCGGTTTATAAAGTTGCAATGAATTTAGTTGATTTAAGTGGTTTTTTTGATTCGGGTTTTGATACGGGTGGAATAGCAAGTAAAGTAGCAGGAAATATTTATGTGTTTTTAGCGCTTGCAATGTTTTTTAAATTGGCGTTTTCAATTATTACTATGATTGCAAATCCTGATATGGTAAGTGATAAACAAAAAGGATTAAGTAAAATATTTACACATGCAATCGTTACTGTAATATTAGTTGTAATTATGCCAACAGTTTTTGATATGGCATATGGTATTCAAGAGTTGGTAATAAAAGGAACAGATGGTAATAATGGTATTTTAAAAAGAATATTTTTAGATACAGGAACAGGGGTAGTAGTTGGAGAAAACGAAGGAGATGTAATTGCAAGAGGGATGTTTGCAATTTTTGTTGGAAAGAATCCAGATGTTGAGCTTGATGAAGAAACTTCAACTGCGTTAGATCAATTAAAACAAAATGGTATTAAAGCATTATCAAATAAAGGCGCAATAACAAGCCATACAGGAGGATTATTTGGTACAGAATATAGACTATATTATATGTCTATTATTTCCACAATTGTAGGTGTAATGTTATTAATATCTTTTATTAAAATGACGATTGAGATAGCATTAAGGTCTATAAAACTATTAATAATAGAAATAATTTCTCCAATCGCAATTATTTCATATTTAGACCCTGCTTCAGCGTCAAAAGGAATTTTTGCTAGATGGTCTAGTACCGCAATAAAAGTATATATATCTTTATTTATTAGGCTTTCAATATTGTTTTTGATGACAAATTTAATAGTGGATTTAAAATTAGAAAATTATGCAGATGCTGGTTTAAGTTCTGATATAGGAGTATTTGAGGTAATATTTATAATGTTAGCAATAATAGCGTTTATGCAAACCGCTCCAAAATTCTTAGAAGAATTATTAGGATATAAACCAAGTGAAGATGGAAAAGCAATAAGTGGAATTGTCGGAGCTGGAATAGGTGTAGGGGCTGCTGCTGCTGGTATGGTTGGTGGTTATGCTATGAGAAAGCACGATGAAAAGAAATTACAAGATGATCCAAGTTGGACACCAGGAAAATTTAGACAATTTAATGATAAAAGAAAAGAAATATTTGGTGATTTAAAGGCTGCTGGAAGTGGTGGTGCTCAAGCGGGCGCTAAAGGTGGGGTTCTTCAAGCAAGACATACTTCAGATAAGTTAGCTTATAAGCAACGTAGAGGTCAATTAGATAAGCAAATTAATGAAAATGTTCAAAAGAAGAAAGGATTTGATAGAATGGATTCTCAATCAGTTGAAAGAGAAGCTGAATATACAGATTTAGTAAATGGATTTCAAGCAAGTTATGCAGGAGATGCTACTTATAATTCATATGTTGCAAGTGGCCAAAGAGAATTGGCGGACGAATATAAAGAAACTCAAGCAAAGAAATTTGCAAATTCAAAAATGTATTCAGAAACATATGCTAAAAAGAAAAACCTTGTGCTTGATAATCAATTTAAATCTATAGTATTGGGTCAAAAACAAGCTATGTCTCAAAGTAATACAGCAATGATATCTCAAGAAATTAACTCTTTAAATGATCAAATAACTAAATTAGAAATCGATAGAAGTACGGCAACAGCGAGAGGTGCTTCTGCAGCGGAAATTGCAAATTATACTACTATGATAGATTCTTTAAATACAAGATTGGGGCACAAATCTGCAGAATTTACGAGAGAACAACAAGAATCTTTGGATGTATCTTTCCAATTGCAAGATTTGGATGCAACTATTAAAGGAATTACATCTCAAGTTGAGGCTTTATCGAAAGATCCAAATTTCTCAGAGGATGCTGCTTTAGATGCTAGAATTAAACAAGGAAAAGCTTTAAAATAATATTATAAAAAGGAGGGATAAACTAGTGAAAGGATTATATTTAATACCAGCAAATACTAAAAAAGGACAACTTATATTTAATATGTTTACTCCAATAGATTTAGTAATATTTGGTTTTGGAATAATGGGATCATTCTTATTGTTATTAATTATAGGAACTGATTCAATATTAACTACAATAATTGTTCTGCTACCAGCATTATTTACAGCTTTGTTAGTAATGCCAATACCAAATTATCATAATGTAATATCGTTTTTAATATCAATGTATCGTTTTTTTACAAATCAACGAAAATATTTATGGAGAGGATGGGGATTTTATGAGTTCACAAAAGAACAACCTAAATAGAAGTACAGAAATATTTGTTCCAGTTAAAGCAATTACTAATGGAGCAATAATTTTAGATAATGATGAAAAGGTAACTGGAGTAAAAATTAGTCCAAAAAACATATTTATATTGGATGAAGACTCTCAAGCAAGAATAATAGAAAACTTGAGAACTTTCTATAATAGTATTGATTATGAATTTTGGATTATTATAGCAGATAGACCTGTAGATATTACTCTTTATTTAAGTCATCTTCAATTATTGTATAACGATGTTACAAAGCCCCAAGTAAGAAAAATGATATTAGAAGATATGGAAAAAGGAGAATATTTTATAAATAATAATGTTGTTGATACAGAGTACTTCTTATTATTTAAAGAAAAAAATCCTGAATTAATTCAAAAGAAAATTAGATCATTAATAAATAATTTGGCTAATTGCGAAATAAATTCAGCTCAAACAACTAATGAAGATCTAAGAGTTATATTAGATAATTTCTTAAATGGTGGTACTAATACTGAGTTTAGGACGGTGATGTCTATATGAATATAAAAGCAGAAATAGCTCCAAAAGATTTAGAATTTAAAGCTAGTGAGTTTGTAATAAGTGATAAGTATGCAACTATATTAACTGTAATTGCTTACCCAAAAGTAATACAAACAGGTTTTTTATCTTCTATATCTAGTTTGCCTGGAGTAAAAATAGTAATTAAACATATACCAGTACCCTTTTCTAGTTTATCTAAGATGTTAAATAAGCAAATTGCTGATTTAAAGCAAAAATATATAGAAGAAAAAGATCAAACTTTAAAAGAAAGATTTAGACAAGATTTAGAATCATTAGAATATTTTACTAGCCAAATTGCATCATCTCAATCAAAAATATTTGATTTTCAAATGCATTTAATGATTGTTGCGGATACAAAAGAGGAATTGGATTTAAGAAAAATAAATACTAAAAATTATTTAGAAGCTGCTGATATGAAAGCGCTTTCATTGAGATTCGATCAAGAAAAAGTATTTAAATCTATGCTTCCAATATTTCCAAAACAAGAAGTTGAAAAAAGAGTTGGTACTCCAATAGCAAGTCCTACTATTTCAGCTATGTATCCATTTATATTCGATAGTGTTAAAGATGAAGGATTAGCTACATTGTTAGGAGTTGATTTCTCTGGTGGAGTTATATTATTTAATCAATTCTTATACCAAATTAAGAAAGAAAACAATAGAAATAACGCTAATTTAATTATTTTAGGAACATCTGGTAGTGGAAAGAGTACTACTGCTAAATTAGTACTTAGAGGTCACATTAGAAATGATTATCAAATAGTTGCAATAGATCCTGAAGGCGAAATATCAGAAATGACTAAATTATATGGTGGAAACTTTGTAGATTTAGGTAAAGGTGGAGAATTTGGAATGGTAAATCCACTTGAAATAATATTAGATGCTGATGAAGACGAATTGAAAGAAGGATTGGGCTATACAGTATTAACTAAGTCTTTACAATTTTTAAAGGCATTTATGAAATATTATGATCCAAGTATAACTGAAGATATTCTTACTTTATTTATTGAAGTGGTTCAAGATACATATAAAAGATTTGGAATTGATTTTGATACCGACTTTACAACGTTAACATCTAGTATGTATCCAACATTCTCTGATGTTTATGCAACAATTAAAGGTAGATTATCACAATATATAGATAAAACACACGAACGAGA
>LSQX01160660.1_pt2 | contig 11038 bp, 10 predicted proteins | sample 654561 | NCBI WGS metagenome assembly LSQX01 (sample SAMN04489861, study PRJNA283612) | anaerobic digester metagenome | isolation source: 4 biogas reactors fed with cattle manure at either 37C or 55C with and... | place: Denmark: Kongens Lyngby | collected 2014 | reverse complement strand
TGCGCGCATCGGGCAAGTTGGGCGACTCAGTACGCGAGAGAAGAGGTGCGCCTTCTTCCGATCCTTTCGCACCTGCACCTCGCGCGGATCAGTCATGTCGGAAGCACGGCGGTCGGGAGCATCTGCGCCAAGCCGATCGTCGATATATTGGTCGAGCTCGAAAAGGACGCGGACACGAGTGCCGCCGAGACCGCACTCATCGGAGCCGGGTATTGTGCGATGTCTCGTGAACCCAAACGGATCTCCTTCAATCGTGGATACACGGAACAGGGCTTTGCGGACGAGGTGTTTCACCTGCATCTGCGAGTTGCCGGCGACAACGACGAGCTGTATTTCCGGGATCTCCTCCGTGAACGACCGGATGTCGCGCAACTTTACGAGAAGTTGAAGAAGCGGCTTAGGAAGAAGTATACTCATAACCGCGACGCGTATACGGACGGGAAGACGGAGTTTATCCGGCGGTATACGGAAGAGGCGAAGGGGATGTATTTGGGGAGATACATATGAACGTTTCTTTTCTATCGGTCGTCATAGCGTGATGACCGAATTCGAAATACTTGTTTTCTTCGTAGCAATAATGATCATATAAATTTCGTTCGTCCTAGATACAGGGGTTTAGTCGAATTACTCTTGAGCGATGAAGTTTGATTCGCTTTCAGGTAGAAAAATGCGCAATTTGATATAATTCATTGACAAGTTCGGATTGCGAATTATATCCTAAAATAAATGCATTAAATTATTTCTGTCGATTGCGCAAGCTTTTCTGTTGGAGAAATAGTATGAACGCTCAGAAGGAAGTCATTTTCAAAATATACACCAACAGAAAATGTCCTGCCCCCCGAAAACTGTACCAGATATTAAGTTAGAAAAAGAAGGAGTAAACTAGGGAACCACTGATTAATCATGTNNTGGTATAGAAAATGGGGGCAGACCAATAAACTGAATCGATTTCTACAGCTGCCTTATGTAGAATAGTACCGACTGATATTCCGGACGAGCCAATCTGCGTGAACGGAGAAATTCCGCTTAGTTTGTTCAGAACATCGTGACAAGCCGGCAGGGAGACACCATGCATCGAATTTTGATCATCGAGGACGACGGAGGGATCGCGCGGGCGATCGCGGAGCAGGCCCGGAAGTGGGGGCTTTTCGCGCGTCCGGCAGAGGATTTTCGAGCGGTGATGGAGGAGTTTTCCGAGTACGACCCGCACCTGGTTCTGATCGATATCGGGCTTCCATTTTTTAACGGATATTACTGGTGCGAAAAGATTCGCAAGGTCTCCAAGGTCCCGATCATCTTTATCTCCTCGGCGTCTGACAATATGAATATCGTGATGGCGATGAACATGGGCGCGGACGATTTTATCGTGAAGCCTTTCGATCAGAGCGTGCTGATGGCCAAGGTTCAGGCGCTCCTGCGGCGCGCGTACGATTATACCGGCGCGCTTCCGATCCTTTCGCACCGGGGCGCGATCCTGAATACCGGAGACAATACACTGACGGTCGGCGACGAGCGGATCGAGCTCAGCAAGAACGAATATAGGATCCTGCTGGCACTGATGGAGAACAAAGGCAGGATTGTCCGCCGGGACGCTCTGATGGAGCGTCTCTGGGCGACCGAGAGCTTCGTCGACGAGAACACGCTGTCGGTCAACGTCAATCGACTCAGAAAGAAGCTCGATGCGGCGGGACTTCCGGACTTTATCGCGACGAAGGTCGGACTCGGCTATATCATTGAATAGGATCGGAGGTCGCATGCGTTTCTTTGCGGATTATTTGTCGAAAAAGGCGAAGCCGATCCTGGTGGTTATCGTTTTTTCCGCCATTTTCTGCGGCTCCTTTATTCTCTATCGTCTGCCGGTCGAAGCGGCCGTTTACCCGGCTTTTATCTGTGCATTGATTGGTCTTGCGCTTTTGCTTTTCGATGCTCGAAAAGCATATCAGAAGCACATGCGTCTTCGTGAACTGCTCGCGCTCTCCTCCGAGCTCCTTCGGGATTTTCCCGAAGCGGCAACGATGGACGACGAGGATTATCAGGCGATCATCGGGATGCTGAGGGACGAGCGGATCCGTCGGGAAAACCGCTCGGAAGAGCGCTTTTCGGAGATGATCGAGTACTATACGCTCTGGGCGCACCAGATCAAGACCCCGATTGCATCGATGCGGCTCCAGCTCCAGAACGACGATTCCGATTCCGCCCGGCACCTCCTCGAGGATCTGTTCCGAATCGAGCAATACGTCGAGATGGTCCTGTGCTACTTAAGGCTGGACTCGAATTCGACCGATTATGTTTTTCGGCAGGTTCCGCTTGATGACGTGATAAAGCAAGCTTTAAAAAAGTTTGCCGGTCAGTTTATTCGGAGAAAAATCAGTCTTGCATACAATCCAACCGGTCAAACGGTCACCACCGACGAAAAGTGGCTGCTTTTCGTGGTCGAGCAGGTGCTTTCCAACGCATTGAAATACACGCCTGCGGGAGGGGTCATTGCGATCGAGGCGGAGGGAACCGAAGGTTCCGACGGAGCCAAAATCGCCGGAACAAAGAATTCGGAATCCGGCCCCCTCCTCTTGATCCGCGACACCGGGATCGGCATCGCGCCGGAGGATTTGCCGCGGATTTTCGAGAAGGGATATACCGGGAGAGTCGGGCGGATCGATATGAAAGCGAGCGGCATCGGGCTCTACCTGTGCCGGAGGATCTGCACAAATCTCGGCCATATCATCCGCGCGGAGTCGGAGCCGGACCATGGGACGGTCATACGCATTGACTTAAGCCAGAATCGCCCGGAAGTTGAATAGATTTCGAGGGCGCCCCGGAAAGAAATCCGGATCACACGATCGCTCTTACAAAAATGTAATCTTGCAATGGGGAAATGTAAGCCGAATCGTTGGCGGAGCGTTTCCCCGTTTTGCTAAAGTGGAGACAGTCAATACTTAGGAGGACAGACATGAGCATTTTGGAAGTAACCGGTCTTAAAAAGACCTATACGACACGTTTCGGCGGACATAAGGTCGAGGCCTTGAAGAATGTCAATTTTACCGTCGAGCAGGGCGAGTACGTCGCAATCATGGGCGAATCCGGCTCGGGCAAGACGACGCTTCTCAATATCGTCGCGTCGCTTGATAGGCCGACGGGCGGCAAGGTGTGCCTGGATGGAAGTGATCTTTCAAGCATCAAGGAATCGGCGATTGCGGCGTTCCGGAGGGATAACCTGGGCTTTGTATTCCAGGAGTTCAATTTGCTCGATACTTTTTCGGTCGAGGACAATATTTTCCTTCCGCTCGTTCTGGCGGGAAAAACCTATCCGGAGATGAAGGCGAAGCTGGATCCGATCGCTGCACAGCTTCGGATCTCGGACATCCTGAAGAAGTATCCCTATGAGATTTCCGGCGGACAAAAACAGAGGGCGGCGGTCGCGCGCGCCCTCATCACCTCGCCGAAGCTGATCCTCGCGGACGAGCCGACCGGAGCGCTGGATTCGAAGTCGACGGACGAGCTCCTGCGGCTTTTCGCGGAGATCAACCGGACGGGGCAGACGATCCTTCTGGTTACCCATTCGGTCAAGGCCGCGAGCCACGCCGGGCGGGTCCTGTTCATCAAAGACGGTGAGGTGTTCCACCAGATTTATCGCGGTGAAAGCAGTAACGAAGAGCTCTATCAGAAGATTACGCAGACGCTCACGATTCTGGCGACGGGCGGTGAGGCCAAATGAAAATCGGGTTCTACAGCCGGCTTGCCGCGGACGGCATCCGCAAAAATAAACGACTCTATATTCCCTATATCCTGACGTGCATCGGCATCGTGATGATGTTCTATATTATTTCTTTCCTGTCCACACATCAACTTCTGGATGTGATGAAAGTGGGCGGAAGGACGATGAAGGAAATTTTGCATCTCGGATGGTGGGTCATCGGGATCTTTGCGGTTATGTTCTTGTTCTATACGTATTCGTTTCTGGTGCGGCGGCGCAAGAAAGAATTCGGCCTTTTTAACATCCTTGGGATGGGCAAACGCCATCTTGCCCGAGTGTTGTTTTTTGAAAACCTGATGATCGCGGGCATCTCGATCCTCGGCGGCCTTGCCATGGGCATCGTCTTTTCGAAAATCGCCGAGCTTGCGATGGTGAATGTCCTTCGGGGTGATGTCACCTTCGGCTTCTCCGTCTCCCTGCCCGGGATACGAAACACCGTTCTCTTCTTCCTCGGCATCTTCACGCTGATCTTCCTCAATACTTTGCGGCAGATCAGTTTTTCGAAGCCGATCGAGCTTCTCGGAAGCGAGAAGACCGGCGAGAAGCAGCCGAAGGCCAGATGGATTATGACGATCCTCGGCATCCTGCTACTGGGCTTCGCGTATGTAACTGCGGTGTCGATTAAAAATCCGATCACGGCGATCACGTGGTTCTTTGTTGCCGTGATTATGGTGATCATCGCGACGTATCTTCTTTTCATCGCGGCGTCGGTCGTGCTCTGTAAAGTGCTGAAGAATATCAAAGGCTACTACTACCGGACGAATCATTTTGTATCCGTGTCGTCGATGGCGTACCGCATGAAAAGAAACGGTGCAGGGCTCGCGACGATTTGTATCTTAAGCACGATGGTTCTGGTCATGATCTCCTCGACGCTGTGTCTCAATCTGAGCATGGAGAAGAGCCTTCGATCGGCCTACCCCAGAGACATTCTTTTTGATGTCAATTTGGGCGTCGAAACGAAGGCACTTGATGGTGACCGGCAGAATTTTGTCGACCTTCTGACAGAGTCCGCTTCCGCTCAGGGAGCGACACCACAAAACATCCTGAACTATGAGAAGGCAGAATTTTGGGCGGCACTTGTCGGCGACCGCTTCAATTTTGATGTCAATGGATTTAACGATTTTGCCGGCTCTTCCGACATATGGATCATCTCGGTGATCAGTCTTCAAGACTATAACCGTTTGACCGGTTCGAATGAGTCTCTTGAACCCGAAGAGGTGTTGATTCAAACGAGTAAGGACATTTACACATACGAACAGATAGCCTTCGGAAGTAACGGGACTTTTCGGGTTAAGAAGCAGGTCTCCAACTCTGTTTCCAACGGACTCGCTATGCTGGAGATCCTCCCGTCCATGACGATTTATGTTTCAGACCTGAAAAGCTTTATCGAACCGATTATCCAGCGTAATTCGGAGCAGGGGCTGCAGGGTGTGGGTCTGCACTGGTGTTACGCCTTCGATGTCGGCGGAGACGCGGCGCTTCAGACCCGCTTATATGAGACTATTAATCAAAAGTCCGAAAAAATGCAGCCGGAGCCGGATCACAATTGGCAATGGTTCGGTGTCGAAGCATTGGCGGTCAATCGTGCGGAGTTCAACGGCATGTACGGAGGGATGTTTTTTCTCGGCGTACTCTTGAGCATTGTGTTCGTGATCGCGACGGTCCTGATCATATACTATAAGCAAGTATCCGAAGGATACGAGGATCGGGAACGCTTTGATATCATGCAGAAGGTCGGCATGACCCGAAAGGAAATCAAAAAAGCCGTAAATTCCCAGGTGTTGATCGTTTTCTTTCTTCCGCTTCTGACTGCGGGGCTTCATCTCGCGTTCGCGTTCCCGTTCGTATCAAAGTTTCTGAAATTGCTTGGGGTGAATGACGTTCCGTTTCTGATCCTGGTCACTATTGCCAGCTTCCTGGTCTTCGGACTCTTCTACATCCTGGTGTACCGGGTGACCTCGCGGGCGTATTTCAAGATCGTCAGCGACGGGCAAAGGGAATAATAAAGGGCCCTTCCGGACCCGTACCTCCTCGCGAAAAGCGCCGCGCCGCGGCGCTTTTCGATCGTGTGAGGTCGTGCGTAGAGTGCAGCTTGATTTGACTTGCCGATCAATGTGCTCTACTATAAATACTGATATATACAAATGTGCATAGCCGGACGGCGCGGAGAACTGACCACAAGAGCGGTGTATCGCCTTTCGGGTCTTGTTTTTTTGAGGGCGGAAGCTCTGAAGAGTTTATCTGCTCTTTTTTCGTGTTTCATCTACGATAGCGGAGGTTCGTTCTACATAATGGGTAGGAATGTTAAAGTTGGGATCGGGTTTGCGACAGGTCGCAAGAACTTTGGAAAGATATTAAAAACCTACGTTTATAGTTGGCAGGAATGCGGATTGACCGAGCTGAAAGAAGTCAGTCTGAATCTGTTTGTGGCGTACGATTTGAAATACAAAAACACAAAACGAGAGGATTACACGATATCCACCAAGGATGTTTTTCACTTGATTGACGACGCTCACTTCATCGGCCGCAATACCATTCAAAGCGAGATCAACCATTTGATCCGGGAAAAAATCATTGATGCGAGAGAAGCGCGCCTTCTTTTCGGGACCGGATATGCCGCCAAGAGAAACGCCGCTCTCTATTTTGCAATAAAGAGCAATATGGACTACCTTCTATTTTTGGATGATGACGAATATCCGGTCGCCGTTACAAAGTCCCGGGAGGATGTGATCTGGGGCGGTCAGCAAGTGTTATTGACTCACCTTAAAAATATCCGGCAGGCCGATATTACCCATGGACACCACTGCGGCTATATATCGCCCATCCCTTTTATAAATTTCAATGATGTTATGAAAGAAACGGACTTCCGCTTGTTTATCGAGGCGATCAGCAACGATATCGTCAACTGGGATTCCATTCGCTCGGTCATGCAAAACGGAGGGGTGACCTATGCCGACACCAAGGTGTTGACGAGCGATGTCGCCGAAGAAGTACCGGAAACAAACCACGCCAAATTTATTTCGGGCGGGAATTTGTGCATCAACTTAACCGCTCCGGACCGAACGATCCCTTTCTATAACCCTCCCGGCGCGCGCGGAGAAGATACCTTTTTAAGTACCTGCCTCAGTGACCGAAAAGTACTGCGCGTTCCGTGCTACGCTTTTCATGACGGTTTTTCCACCTATCGTCATTTGATGAACGGCGTGCTCCCGAATCGGTTGAACTATATCGAAGCGAATTCGGAGAAGATCGTCATGCGTTTCTATCACGCCTGCATCGGCTGGGTGCGGTATAAACCGCTTCTTCTATATATCACACAACGGGATCGGTATGATGAAAAAATCAGTGAAATGAAGGCGAATCTTACTGCCTCTCTTCCGAAAGTGTGTGATTTCTTTCAAAGCGCGGACTTTATGAATGTTCTTGGAGAACTGGAAAAATACGATCGAAACGTTGAAAAGCATTACCGGCAATTCATTGCTTCCCGGAATGCATGGACGAGGATCATCAAGTCTTTTGATAACAACAGATAAACGAAGTTCGTCTTTTCCTCGCAGAGTTCATTGACATTCGCCGTCCCGCTGTGCGATGATTTTCTGAGTTTATTTTCGGAGGGCAAAAGTGAAGCGCAAGAAGAAAAAGATCGTAATATTTCTTTCTCTGGTCGCGACCGTCGTGTTGGCGGTCGGCGGGTATTTATTGATCCACAGCCGGTATAACGGGATCTACACGGCGGACGGATACGGGCTTTGCCTGGTTGCAAAAAACGGATCGGTGAAGGTCTTTGAGATCACCGATGATTATTATTCCGCCGAGCCGGGCCTTGACGGATTCTTGTTGATCGATACGCTCTGGTCCGGGCTCGGAAAGATGAAGCTCGTTCAAACCGATGAAGGCCTTCAGATGATCGATGTCGGCGCGCAGGTGACCTATCATTTGAGAAGAAACGAATCGTCATTTTTCGAGGATCGGATCGAGGTCAAAGAGGGGATGCCGGTTGAAGCCTTTGCGATGTTTTATCAGATTTACGACGAGAACTACGCCTTCGAATCGCTCTACGGGGCGGACATTTCCGCGAAATACGAAGAATTGAGAAATCAGGTCACCGGGGATACGACGGACGCGGAGCTTTTCGAGAAGATGAAGGAGCTGGTCTCGGACCTCCGGGACGGGCATGTCGGCCTGGAGTGGAACGATCAGTTCTTTTGTGCGGCGGACTGCGAGCCGGAGTGGATTGTCGACGATGAGCAGTTGTCGCTTCTGTCGGAGGTCATCATCAACCGTTACGCGAGGGATTATAAGAAATTCGACGATTGTATGATTCGTTACGGAATGCTTTCCGATAATGCCGGGCTGATCATTATTCACGCGATGGGGACCGAATCGCTCAACAAGACAAAATCGACAAAGAAAGCGATGGATCAGATCATCACGGAGTTCAACGCAAAAGGTGTCAAATCCGTAGCGATCGAGCTTCGATTCAACGGCGGCGGTTTGGATGAGGCGTCTTTGCTTCTGGCCGGATATTTTACCGATACAAGCTATCCGGCGTACCGGAAACAGGCATATTATAAAGGAGAGTACAGTAGCATGCAGGAGATGTGCGTCGAGCCTTCGAATATTCGTTTCGACGGCGATGTGTACATCTTAACGAGTGGGTATACGATCAGCGCGGCGGAGACGTTTCTCTTGTCGATGCTCGCGAACCCGAACGAACGGGTCACGGTCGTCGGTGAGCGAACGGCGGGATTTTTCTCGGACGCGTTTGACCGAAGCATGCCCGGAGATTTTTACTACTCAATCTCGAACGAACGGTATTGGAGCGCGAACGGCGAAGCGGTCGAAGGTCTAGGGATCGAGCCGGATATCCGGGTCGCGACATCCGTCGAGGCAGCACGGGAGGGCTTCGATCCGGTTCTGGATGCGGTATTGCGTCTGATCGAAGAGGGAGAATAATGAAAACGCTTCTGCGCGGGCTGGCGACCGGCATGTTTCTTCAAATGGCGGTCGGCCCTGTGTTTTTCTACATTTTGAGCATTACGCTCAACTCGGACATCGTCGCCGGAGTAAACGATGACATTCCGGACGCTCGACTGCCGTGCGGATTTCATGAAAAAGGATGATTAAAAATGCCGGATTTTCGTGTAAACTGATAAAGAAAGGTAGGTGGCGGCAATGACATTTGGAGAAACAATTAAAACTCGAAGGTTATCGATGAATATGTATCAGCAGCAGATTGCCGATCGGATGGGGATCACGTGCTCGGCGGTGCAAAACTGGGAGAAGGGGCTCTCGGTTCCGACGCCGGCTCATCTCGAGGAGCTGGCGACAATTCTCGGACTCGATCCGATCGAACTGGCACCGCTTTCCGAACAGGCGAAAAAGTTAAGCTTCGAACGAGCGGCAAAGCGGCTTTCCCGATCCGAGAAATACGCCCGCGCTTTTCAGAGCCCCGAAGCGGTAAGCCGTTCCAACACATCAAATTACGAGTCGCAGGTACGACCGGTCGGATTATCGGGATGGGTCAAATTTATCATTATGAGAATCCTGGGCAGATAATTCTTGAACTCAGTATTTGAGGCGTTTACGCGGATCGCGTTCTGATGATCGCGATGTTGTTTGCATATTGATATTGGGGAGCCGGCGGCTTTCAACCGGCGGGCACAACTTTGTCCGGGGAGGCAGATCAATGGAAACGATGACAGTCAAACAGGCGATCTTATCCCGCAATTCAGTGAGACGCTACACCGATCGGGAAATCTCACCCGAGATTCGGGAGGAGCTCTCCGCCGAGATATCTGCGTGTAACCGCGAAAGCGGCCTGAACATTCAGGTGCTTTTCGAGGAGCCGGAAGCATTCGGGTCGATCCTCACGCATTACGGGATGTTCTCGGGTGTCAGGAATTATTTCGCCATGGTCGGCAGTAAGAGTCCGGATCTGGACGAGCGGGTCGGTTATTACGGGGAACGAATTGTGCTGAAGGCACAGATGCTCGGGCTCAACACCTGCTGGGTGGCGAAGTCCTTCGGAAGGCGCAAGTGCAAAGCTTTTGTCGGAGAAGACGAAGTTTTAGTCTGCGCGATCGCGTTGGGCTACGGTCAATCGCGGGGGGCTCCGCGCAGAACACGGCCGATGGAATCGCTGTGTGAAGCGGATCCGGATATGCCGGATTGGTTTACATCGGGTATGAACGCCGCGATGCTGGCTCCGACCGCGATGAACCAACAGCGGTTTTTCCTGGAACGGCACGGTCGTGAGGTCATTGCCCGGCCGACCGGAGAGAACTACGCCAAGATTGACCTGGGGATCGTGAAATATCATTTCGAAATCGGTGCGGGGAAGGATAATTTTACCTGGGGCTAAAGTGCGGGTCACGGGGTCCGGATTGATGCTTAACCGCCTGTCTGTGCGGCTTAAGACAAGATAGTGCATGTCCCGATAAGGAGTTTTGTTGTGTTTGACGATATTTTCTATGCCGTATTGCAGGTGCTCTTGTTTTCGTTGATTCCGCTGATCGTTTGGGCGATCACCGCAAGAAATAAGGAGAATTTTTTTTCGTGGATCGGACTTCGAAAAATTCAAACGAAGGATCCGTTCAAATTTGCTCTGCTCTTTATCGTTTTATTCGGCGGTGTTTGCCTGATTTCTTTATGGGTTGTCCCGCTCATCATCGGCGGAGAGGAGACCGCTGCGTCGGGTTTCGCGGGCGGAGGTGTTTCCGTGATCCCGGGGATCCTGATCCACTCGGTCATACAGACCGGACTTTCGGAGGAAATCCTTTTTCGGGGATTCTTCGGAAAAAGGTTCGTTGCCCGTCTTGGATTTGCCGCGGGCAATTTGATTCAGGCGGGTCTTTTCGGGATCATGCACGGCGCGCTCTTTTTCATGATGATCGGATGGGAACGCGCGGCCGGACTGACACTGCTGACGGGCGGGATCGGTTGGATCCAAGGATACCTGAACGAGAAAAAAGCGGGCGGATCGATCTTGCCGAGTTGGATATTTCACGCGCTGACCAACATGATCGCCGGACTGGGCGAGGCATTTCTTTAGGTAAAGGATGGAGTAATGGAAGTAATTCGATATGAACGGGAACTCTATGAGCCGGTACGGGATTTCTGGATCCGGCGCGGGTTTACGGTTCGCGGTGAAGTCGGCCGATGCGACGCGGTCGCCGTCCGGGACGAGTTCATGATTGTCATTGAGCTCAAACGACACCTGTCCTTTGATCTTCTTGCTCAGGCGGTCGAGCGTCAGTCTTATTCTGATTACGTTTACCTTGCCGT
>LSQX01149602.1_pt2 | contig 11039 bp, 7 predicted proteins | sample 654561 | NCBI WGS metagenome assembly LSQX01 (sample SAMN04489861, study PRJNA283612) | anaerobic digester metagenome | isolation source: 4 biogas reactors fed with cattle manure at either 37C or 55C with and... | place: Denmark: Kongens Lyngby | collected 2014 | reverse complement strand
CGGATTTTGTTACCACAACCACCCATAAAACCCTGCGTGGTCCCCGCGCCGGACTTATACTCTGCAAGGAAGAATATGCCAAAGAGATCGACGGCAAGGTGTTTCCCGGCATTCAGGGCGGCCCCTTGATGCACGCCATAGCCGGTAAGGCAGTAGCTTTTGGTGAAGCGCTGAGTCCTGAATTTAAAAGCTATATGAAGAAAGTGGTCGAAAACGCCACTGCTTTGGCTGAAGCCTTGAAAACGGCAGGCTTTGATCTCGTTTCCGGCGGCACGGATACCCACCTGCTGCTGATCGACCTGGGTCCCGAAGAAAAGGGCGGTCCCAGCGGCAAAAAGATGGAAGAAGCCCTGGATAAGGCAGGCATCACTGCCAATAAAAACACTGTTCCCTTCGATACCCGCAGTCCCTTTGTGGCCTCCGGCATTCGTTTGGGCACACCATCAGTCACCACCCGCGGTATGGGCACACAAGAGATGAAGACAATCGCCGATCTCATCCGCAAAGTACGTGATAATTTCGAGAACGAAGAGGAACTGGATAAAATAAAAGCCGAAGTACGCGAGCTAACCAACAGATTCCCGCTCTATCCTGAACTGAACGCGTAAACACAGCATCTGCCGGCACTCTTTTACCTAAATAGTGCCAGCGAATTTGGGCAGCCCGTGCGAGCTTGTATTCCACGGGCTCTGCCCCTATATAAGGAGCAAATGATATGGAATACATTATGATTGGGCTGATAGCATTGAGCATTGTAATGCTGGTAATCCTTTTAAGGCGCAAAAGCCAGTACAACTCTGATGAATTACAACTGTTGAAGACAGAGCTGGAAATGCTTTCCCGCATCGTAAAAGATGAAAGCCACAATACCAGGCAAGACCTTTTGAAGCTGAATTCGGACAATCGCATCGAACTTGCTACCCAGATCAAAAACGCAAATGACAGTCAATTGAAGGCTGCCGTGGATTCCCGCGCAGAACTGAGCACGACACTTTCTGCCCTCAGCAAACAGATGAACGAAGACGCCGCAAAAAATCGCCTTGAATTAGGGAAAGCCCTTAATGACCTTTCCGAAAGCCTAAATCGCAAACTTAGCGAGCTTACTACCGCCGAAGCTGAGCAATCCGAAAAACTGAAAAAGAGCATCGAAGACCGTTTGGAGCTGATCCGTAGCGGAAACGAAGTAAAACTGGAAGAAATGCGCAAGACTGTGGATGAGAAGCTGCATGCAACCCTGGAAAAACGCTTGGGAGAATCCTTCAACCTGGTGAGCAAGCAACTCGAAGCCGTCCACAAAGACCTGGGCGAGATGCGCAATCTTGCTACCGGCGTGGGAGATCTGAAAAAAGCCCTCATCGGAGTGAAAACCCGTGGTGTACTGGGCGAATTGCAATTGGAAAACATCTTGGAAGAAGTCCTTACCTGCGACCAGTACGAGAAGAATTTTAAGCCCAACAAACGCAGTGAAGCTGTGGTGGAATTTGCCATCGTATTGCCTGGAAAGGACGATGAAAACAGCCGGGTGTATCTGCCCATCGACGCCAAATTCCCCATCGAAGATTATCACAAGCTGGTGGATGCCTATGAAAGCGGAAATATCGAGGGCATCGCCACCCATCAAAAAGCTGTGGTAAACAGAATCAAAAACAGTGCCAAAGACATCCGCGACAAATACATCAATCCCCCTGTTACCACAGATTTTGCCCTGCTGTTTTTACCCTTTGAAAGCCTCTATGCCGAAGTGTTGCGCATTCCCGGTCTCTTCGAGCAGATTATGCGCGATTACTCCGTAATTGTGTGCGGACCCACCACCATTGCCGCCTTGCTGAACAGCCTGCAGGTAGGCTTCAAAACTCTGGCCATTCAAAAGAAAAGCAGCGAAGTCTGGAAGACTTTGGCTGAAGTAAAAAAACAATTCGGACTATTTGGCGAGGTACTGGAAAAAACTCGCAAGAAGATCGATGAAGCAGGACGTGAACTGGATAATGCCAGCCATCGCAGCCGCCAGATTGAAAAGAAACTGCGCAAGGTGGAACAATTGCCCGATAGCAGCAAACCTGCCTTGAAAGAACTGGTTCTGGATCTCAGTGAAGATGAGGAATCTTAAACTCTTTCCGACGCTGGGGCAAAAACTGCTGAGCATTTTGCTGGTGGTGCTTTTGCTATGCCTTGGCGGATTAAGCGGTGAAGAGAACAATCCCCCCGCCCCGATCGTGCAGCCATCGCCCGCAAANNAAAGGAAGAAGTACCGATTCAAGTACTTTTGGGCAAATTCAAACCGGCAGAGCATCCCGATTTTGTGCGCATCAGTGGCTATAACAACCATCCCGCGATGTACTTGCAGGCCCGCGCGAAGGCGGCGCTGGATTCATTGGTAGCCGATGCCGCGAAAGCAGGCATTCACCTCAACCTCGTCTCCGCCACCCGCAATTTTGATATACAAAAAGCCATTTGGGAACGTAAAATAGCAGAACAGGGCGGAAGGCATTTTGATACGCTGGATAAAGAACGCAAAATCAACATCTTACGAGATATCCTCAGCTATTCATCCATGCCATCTGCATCCCGCCATCACTGGGGTACAGACGTGGATTTATGTTCGGTAGAGCTCTCTTTTTGGAACAGCCCCAGAGGAAAACGCTATTCGGAATGGTTGACTGTAAATGCAGCGAACTATGGCTACTATCTGGTTTACAGCGCTCACAGAGAAGGCGGGCACAACTATGAACCCTGGCATTGGAGCTATCTGCCAATTTCCGGGCACTATCTGCAAGAGTATCGCCGGCAGGTGACTTATGAGGATATCACGGGCTTCAGTGGAGCGGAATATGCCCGGGATCTGGATATCTTCGAGCAATATGTGTCCAATGTGATGCAATCCATTTTGCCCTGATGTATAGTGCAGAATATCACAGCTTTTCCTCCTGAAGAGTCCATCCCCTGTGATTCAAGGTGTGCCGAAGTAGATATCAAGGCCTTATCAAGCTGTGATCACGCGATGATCAGCCGATGATATCAGCTTAATATCAAGATTAAACATAGGGGAAGGATAGATTTGCAAAGCTAAAAACTCCCTGCGCTATCTCAGCGCTGCTCCCCCTGTGGGTCTTCATCCGGAGAATAGGGCTTGTTTGGGCAGACAAGGCGGATGTTTCCAGCTTGTTTACAGATCAGCTGTTTGGGGGCCGGTGGCGCTATGATTCAGTGCCACCAAGCACATATACATAGTGGCAAATTGATTCACCCACAAAGAACCATGCTGTCCTTTTGAGGCCCGTGAAAGCCCAAGGATCACGAATACTTTGAGGTTACATCCTCCATGCCCGGTAGGTTCAAAACCTTGAATTGATCTACCCTGATGGCATTGTCTGCGGCAAAATCGATCTGATCGCGATAGCTGATGAAATCCTCGTTGTGTGCCTTGATATGGTTGAGCAGATCGGGGTGTACCATGATGCGAAGACGCTTGTTGCGAATGTAGTATTCACTGCGCACCAACCAGCGGTAGATGCGCATGGTTACCGCGTCTTTACTGATGATGCGGCCGCTGCCGTTGCAGAAGGGGCAGGGTTCGGAAAAGTTTGCTATAATAGTGGCACGCATACGTTTACGTGTAACCTGCACCATACCCAGATCGGTGAAGGGATAGACTTTGTTTTTGGCTCGATCGCGTCTGAGGCCTTTGCGCATCACTTCCAACACTTCTGCTTTGAATTTCTCATCGTTCATGTCGATAAAGTCGATTACAATTACCCCGGAGAGATCGCGCAGGCGGATTTGGCGGGCAGATTCGGCAGCAGCTTCCAGATTGGTCTTGCGCACTGTTTCGTCGTAGTGACTTCTGCCCGTGAAGCTTCCGGTATTGATGTCGATGGCTACCAGAGCCTCAGTCTGCTCGATCTTTATATTGCCACCGGATGGTAAATATATGCGGGAGTGAAATATAGTTTCGATTTTCTTTTCGATGGACCAGGCATCGAAGATGGGGCTGTCCTCTTTGTAAAGTTCAACCGAAGGGATAAGATCCGGCGAGATGTCATTCAATTGATCCAATATTCCGTTGTAAAATCCCTTGTCGTCGATTACAAGACGATCTACGTGTTCACCAAAGAGATCGCGGATGAGGAAGTTTTCCAGGGCGTTTTCTTCGAATACACATACCGGAGCTTTGGCATATTGCAATTGCTTCTCGATCAAGCGCCAAGTCTTGGCCAATGCCTTGTATTCGTTGCGGATATCGTCTTCATCGGCGCCATCGGCTTCGGTTCGAACGATCAATCCGTAGGCAGGATCTTTCACCTCGGAAAGGATGTTGCGGATGCGGGAGCGTTCTCCCTGGGAATAGATTTTGCGCGAGATGGCTATCTTGCTCTTATTGGGGAAGAGTACGAGGAATTTGCCGGGGATGGAGATCTGGCCGGTGAGGCGCGCGCCTTTGGAGCCGATGGGTCCTTTATGTACTTGCACCACAATCTCCTGGCCTGGTTTCAACAGTTTACCGATCTGAGAGCTGTCTGAGGGATTGGGGCGTTTGCGGGGTTTCTCGTCCTCATATATTTCCAGAAAGTCCAGAACGATATCGCTGTAATGCAGGAATGCTGTGCGTTCCAGGCCGATCTCGATGAAGGCGGCGCCCATGCCGGGCAATACATCTTTCACGGTGCCCTTATAGATGTTTCCCACCGGGTTTTGGCGGTCTTTACGCTCTACAAAGAGCTCGACGAGGCGATTATCCTCCAGGATCGCAACCCTCTTTTCGAGGGGATGCACATTGACGATGATTTCTGTATTTACACTGTCCTTTCGCATATTAGTCAACCTTGATCGGCATCAGATACAGCCAGCTATTGGTCTCTATCATGTCCGGTAATGCATCTGTCAGCTCTTCCAGGTTCAAGTGTCTGTATTTCAGCAGGTTCTTGATTTGCATGTTCATAAAATCGCTATCTTTCAGAAATTCGAAGATGGATTTTTTAATGGGGAAAATGCCGGTACGATAGTCGCTAAGCTTAGCCAATTCTGCTGCTTTGGCAATCGCGGTGTCCAAAGAGCCGATCTCGTCCACCAAATCTATGGCCATGGCGTCTTCAGCGCTGTACACTCTGCCTTCGGCGATGCTGTTGATCTTGTCCGGGCTGATGTTTCTGGCTGTCATCACGCGGGCCTTAAATTCGTCGTAAGTGCCTTGGGAATTTCGTTTTAGAGAAGCGATAAGCTCGGGAGAATATGCCTCCATCGGATTCAGAGCGCCGGCAAATTTGCCATATTTGATAGTCTGAGAGCGCAGGCCGACTTTGCGGCTGAGGCCGGTTAGCTCCGGCAGCATCATGATCACACCGATGGAACCGGTCAAGGTGCCGGGATCTGCATAGATGTATTGACCGGCGCAGGAGATGTAGTAACCTCCGGACGCTGCGGTCCCGCCCATGGAGATTACCATGGGTACCTTGTCGCTCAAGTGTTTGAGCTCCCGATAGATATATTCACTTTCCAGCGCGCTGCCACCGGGGCTGTTTACCCTTACCACTACGGCCTTAACGGCGGGATCGTCTTCGATGCTCTTTACGATCCTGCGCACTTTCTCGTGCGAAATCACACTCTGACTCATGGAGCCGTAGCCGGGCATGATATTACCTTCCAGATAGATCACTGCCACCAGATTGTTTTTGCCGAGCTCGGGACGCTCTGTGTATGAGGAGAAGCTTACCAGTTTATCCTTGCCGATGGCGTATTGATCCATGAGAGCTTGTCGCGAATCCGCTTTATCGATCAGTTTCATTTGTAGGGCTTGCTTGGCGGAAATGAAGAGATCATCACGGTTGTTGTAAACTGCCAGAACGTCGTCTGTAGTGATGTTGCGACGTTTTGCGATACCATCTACCAGTAGGTTGAAGCGATCCGACAGCGCTTCGGCGATATTGGCTCTGGTTCCCTCGGAAAGAGAAGTCTGGCTGTAGGGTTCACCCGCGCCTTTGAATTCTCCGGCCTGGATCACATGCATTTTTACGCCGATTTTGTCGAAAAGTTCTTTGTAGAAAGTCACGTTGGCAGAGCTGCCGGTCAAGAGCAATCCCGCGGAAGCGGAAGGATCCATATACACCTGATCAGCAAAGCTGGCCAGCATATAATCTCCCTGACCCATCATGTCGCCAAAGGCTACAACGGGCTTGCCACTGGTCTTAAAATCCTGTATGGCGAGTTCTAGTTCATTGAGTGAGGCATAAGAAATCTGGACGCCCATCGGTTCGATCAGGATGCCTTCAATACGTTTGTCGTTTTTGGCGGCGCGGATCTTTGCCACCAAGCCTTGCATGCTGTTCATCTCCTTCATGCCAAACCAGTTGATGGGCATAATCTCGCTGTATTCCGGCACATAGGCTTTGGGGTTCAGATGCAGCCAACTGCCCGCTGAAATCGGTGTCATACCGGCGTTTGCGGGACTGAACTTGCTCATTTGTCTGCCGGTCCAGAAGGACAGGGCAATCAGAACGATCAATACTGCTACTATGATCAAAATAATCTTTTTGGTGCTCATGAGAGCCTCCTTTGTAAAAAATGTGTTATAAAAAGGGAATGCAGCCTTGGCGCAGGCTGCAACAAAGATGCTTTGTAAAGAATGTCTTGCCCCTGATTAATAAAAAGAAGTGGCGGAGATGTAGGGATTCGAACCCTAGAAACGCTCACACGTTTACACGATTTCCAATCGTGCTCCTTCAGCCAACTCGGACACATCTCCGCGAGCGCAATAGCCAATCTTTTCAAGGACGCCATTCTGTCAAACATTTTAATGCTTAAAGTGTCGATATCCCGTGAATATCATCGTCATATCCAGCTCATCACAGGCATAAATGCACTCTTCATCGCCTTTGGAACCACCGGGTTGGATTACCGCAGTCACACCGGCCTGATAGAGCTCGTCGATGCTGTCGCGATAGGGGAAAAAGCCATCTGAGGCGCAGACAGCTTTATGCAAATCGTGTTTGAACTTTTTGGCTTTCCAGATCGCGATCGAGGTGCTGTCGATGCGACTGGTCTGGCCTATGCCAAAGCCTACAATCTGATTTGCGCAAGCCAGAGCGATGGCGTTGGATTTCAGCAAGGAAACAGCCTTCCAGCCGTAGACCATGGCATCAAATTCTTCTTTAGAAGGCTGCCGCCGGGTTACGACCTTCCAGCCTTCGATGTCTTCATCCACACGATCCCACTGCTGAGCCAAATAGCCCCACTGCATGGTCTTGATTTCGTGCGTATTCGATGCTTTGAGCAGGAATGAGGGCTCGTAAGAGATCAAACGGCGACTCTTCTTTTTCATCAACACCTCCAGCACTCCCTGTTCATAGCCGGGAGCAATGATGATCTCGGTGAAGATACGGTTTATCATCACGGCTGCTTCCAGATCCAGACGCCGGTTTACCACCACAATGCCGCCGAAGGGAGCCACCGTGTCTGTGGCAAAGGCGCGACGGTAGGCTTCGGCGAGGTCGTTGCCACTGCCGATACCGCAAGGATTACAGTGTTTTACGATGATCACTGTGGGATCGGTAAACAAGCGGATCGCCCTTAGAGAGGCATCGATATCCATGATGTTGTTGAACGATAGTTCCTTGCCGTGCAAAACCTTCCATCCATCGGGGCGATTGGTGTAGAAAGCTGCTTTTTGATGGGGATTTTCGCCATAGCGCAGAGGCTGAAATTTGTTCGCGCTGATGTCGATGAATGGTGGCATGTCTTCTTCCGGCACGGTTTCGCTGCGGAAATCTTCCATATAGTCTGCGATCACGGCATCGTAATTGCTTACCATGGCAAAAGCTTTTTGGGCCAGATAGCTGCTCCAGCACTCGGGAATCTGACTGTCTTGCTTCAGATGCGCGATAGTCGGTTCATAATCCCGATGGTCGCAGAGCACTGTAACATTGCGGTAATTCTTTGCCGCGGCCCTGATCAGGCAGGGTCCGCCGATATCGATGTTCTCGATGATGTCGGCGAAGCGCGCGTTCGGGTCGGCCGAGACCTTTTCGAACGGATACAGGTTCAGCACCAGCAGGTCGATGGCGGCGATGCCGTGTTCGGCCATGACTGCATCATCGGTGCCGCGCCGGCCGAGCAAGCCGCCATGCACTTTCGGGTGCAGGGTTTTGACCCGGCCATCCATGATTTCCGGGAAGCCGGTCAGTTCCGAGACATCGCGCACCGCCAGACCGGCTTCGCGGATGGCTTTCGCGCTGCCGCCGGTGGACAGCAGTTCGACGCCGCGTGCGGCGAGCGCGCGCGCCAGTTCGATCAGGCCGGTCTTGTCCGAAACCGACAGCAACGCGCGACGTACCGCAATGCGGTCGCCGGCCGGGGAAGGGGAAGGGGAGGCGGTCATCGGAGGCTCGATGCAAGGGGCGGCCCTGGGTGCAGCCGCCGGAAGAGGGTCAGGTCAGGAGACGATGCCGTGGGCGCGCAGCTTCTTGCGCAGCGTGGCCCGGTTCAGGCCCAGCGTCGCGGCGGCGCGGCTCTGGTTGCCGTCGTAGTGGCGCAGTACTTCGCGGAACAGCGGGGCTTCGATTTCGCGCAGCACCACTTCGTAGAGGTCGTCGGCCTGGTGGTCGTGCAGGTCGTGCAGGTAGCGCCGCACCGAATAGGCGACGACATCCCGCAATACGGCGGGCGCCGCCGGGCTGGTGTCAGCGGCGGGCGGGGAGGATGCAGGTACGTTCACGTCTGGGAATGGCTCCGGGTGTCGCGACGGCAGGCGCGGATGGCGCGTGCCGGGGGTCGATCATTCTAGCGTTCCGCAGGCGTGACGGGAACTGACGTGGCGCTGGTCGCTGCCGGCTGGCGCCGTGCTGCGGCTTCGGATCGGATCGGATCGGATCGGGTTGGATCGGATCGGGTTGGATCGGAATGAGTCAGCGGAAGTCGAATTCGAACGCGACCGCCTGTTTGCCCGGATCGCGCACCTCCAGCGTCACGCTGGCGGTCTGGTCCGGCTGGATCAGCGATTCGCGCGCGCCGATGCCCAGATACTGGTCGGGCTGGAACTGGCGTTGCGCGATGGGTTGGCCGTTGAGATCGGACAGGGTCAGGTCCAGCTGCGGCCAGGGCTGCGCCCATTGCGCCTGGTTGCGGAAGCTGGCGCTGATCAGCAGTGCACCGGGGACCGAGGGGTGCGGGCGCACGTCGCGCGTCATCAGCTGCATCGCGGCCGGTTCACGCCACGGCGGCAGCGTGCAGGGCAGGGCTTCGCAGCTGCGTTCCAGCCACGGCCGCCAGCGCGCATCGGCCGCCAGCGTGTCGCGTTCGGCGATGAGCGCCAGCAGCCCGAGTGAAAGCAGCAGCGCGGCCACCGCCAGCCAGGCCGGCCAGCGGCGCTGCGCCGGTTCAGACGGCAAGGTCGGGGTGTTGGCCGGGATGAAGCTGGGCGTGGGTGCGTCGAGCACCGGGTGAAAGGGATCGGTGTGATCGGTTTCCGTCGACGCGGCGGCAGGGAACAGTGGGGCTGGTTCCGGTTCGGCCATGTCGGAGGCCGCAGTGGGGTCCTGAGGCCCGTTGGCCGTGCCGATTTCCGTTTCGTCCTGTGTTTCGGATGTGGATGGTGAGGCCGGATGTTGTGCCGGGTCTTCGAGCGCGACGGCGGCCTCGCCATCGCGGTCTTCGGTGACGGGGGCGTGGGTGGCGATGCCGTGGGTGGGTTCGAAGCCTTCGGACGGGATGTCGAAAGCGTGGGGATCGATGTCCGCGCCCGCGTCCGGCTCGGGTGGGGGCTGGCCGGCAGCAGTGTCCACTGCATTGGTCGGGTCATGTCCATGAATATTGCCACCGGCATCGGCATCATCCGCCGGCGGCTCGATGAAATCGGCGTGCGCGGTCAGTACTTCGACCAGCGCATCGGTACGGGTTTCGGCTGCTGGCGTGGGTGGTGTCGGTGCTGTTGCGGCGGCCTGTTCCAGCCATTGGAAGACCGGAGGGATGGTGGCCGCTGGTGTATCCGTTGATGGCGCGGTTGTTTGCGGCTGCGCGGCGGCGGGTGCGGGCGTTGCCGCAGGCATCGTGGCCGTAGGTGCGGTTTGTGCGTCTTCCGTTCCGGGGTCGGGAGTGGCTTCAGTTTCGGCTTCAACTTCAGCTTCGGCTTCAGCTTCGGGAAGAAGAGCCGGTTCCGGCGAACGCACGATGGTGCCAGCGGCTTCAATGCTCCGAGTGAAGTCTGCCGCAGGCGCCGAAAGCGCAGGCTCCGGATCGGCGGCGGCGGGATGTGCGGGAGGCGCTTCGGCAGGTTCCAGCGGCAGCGAACCCTGCGCCAGATCCTCCTCCTGGGTGCTGCTGCCGGAGTGCGGGCCGGTGTGGGCCGGGATCGCGACGCGTGCCTGTTCCGCGCCGGGCGCCAGCGTGCGCGACAGCCGTTCCAGTGCATCGAAGCTGTGTCCGCAGGCGGCGCAATGCAGTTGCCCGCGCCCGCGTGCGAGCGCTTCGGGCGAGACTTCGTAGGGCGTGTCGCAGTGGGAACAGAGCGTGTACATGCGGTCAGGCGGGGAGGAATCTGCCCATGATGCCGCAGCTGCGGCGTGGATGCTTCAGCTGCGGCGCACGCCGTCGATCCGGACCCAGTCCTCCAGCGTGCTGACCTGCAGTGGTTCAAACCACGGCGCATAGCGATCCAGCAGTTCGGTTTCCTGGCCTTGCAGGATGCCCGACAGCGCGATCCGCCCGCCGGCCTGCACCCGGCTGGCCAGCAACGGCGCCAGTGCATCCAGCGCACTGGCCAGGATATTGGCAACCACCACCGGATAGGTCTGCGCCGGCTCGTCTTCCGGCAGGTGCACGCTCAGTTGCGCGGCGACATCGTTGCGCTGTGCGTTGTCGGCGCTGGCGGTCAGCGCCTGCGGGTCGTTGTCCACGCCCACCGCGGAGCTGGCGCCGAGTTTCAGCGCGGCGATGGCGAGAATGCCGGAGCCGCAACCGAAATCCAGTACACGCTGACCGGCAAGATCCAGACCATCAAGCCATTCCAGACACAGCGCCGTGGTCGGGTGCGTGCCGGTGCCGAAGGCCAGACC
>LSQX01346737.1_pt1 | contig 11040 bp, 9 predicted proteins | sample 654561 | NCBI WGS metagenome assembly LSQX01 (sample SAMN04489861, study PRJNA283612) | anaerobic digester metagenome | isolation source: 4 biogas reactors fed with cattle manure at either 37C or 55C with and... | place: Denmark: Kongens Lyngby | collected 2014 | reverse complement strand
GCAGTGCTGCCCCAGCCCCTACCACGCTCTCCCCGCGGCCCTAGGTATTGAGGTGCCTGAGGATCGCAAGGGCGATCTGAAGTGGATCTTAGAGGAAATCAACGAGAAGGTCGTTGAAAAGGGTGCCGCCGGTAGAGTTGCCACTTGGCCGGTGCCTGTGAACATGATGTTCATGCAGGCTGGAACCTACTATGCGGTTGAGTGGATTAACGGCAACATCACCTCCAAGAACGACAAAGCAGCTCTCGTTCGGATCATGGAAGAGATTGCCGGACAGTCGGTCAACCTAGTGGAGTATCCGGGTACGGACAACTACTATCTCTACCTCTCGGACCATGTGGTTTTCCAATAATGAGATCAGCGACAAGCATACTGCAGGGCTGCCCTACGGCGGCCCTGCGGGTTATCCACTATGGAAGAAGGTGCGTACATGGCCGTTGAACCCATTCTTAGAATGAAGGGCATCAGCAAGAGCTACTACGGCACTAAGGTCCTGGACAGCATCAACCTATCCATCATGCCCGGAGAAGTTCACGGAATTGTGGGTGAAAATGGCGCGGGTAAATCGACACTCATGAATATCCTGTTCGGAATGAGTGTTATTCACAGCACTGGTGGGTTTGAGGGATCTATTGAGATTGCCGGACAGCCTGTGGAGATCAAGAGCCCCCTCCAGGCGATGAGCCTAGGAATTGGCATGGTCCACCAAGAATTTATGCTGCTGCCCAATTATTCGGTAGCAGAAAACATTAAGCTGAATCGTGAGGTTCTGAAGCCCAACTTCATAAGCCGCATTTTTGGGCCAAAACTGCAGTCCTTGGATTACGATCAGATGTACGCCGATTCCCGCAAAGCCCTGGAACGCCTTAATATTGGGATCGATGAATACGCACTCATTGCAGGGCTGCCCGTGGGTCACATGCAGTTTACGGAAATTGCTCGAGAACTGGATAAACAGAACCTCCGCATCCTCGTGTTTGATGAACCCACAGCTGTTTTGGGTGAATCGGAAGCGGATCACTTACTGCAAGCGATTAAGGAAATTGCTGCTTCAGGTATTGCAGTGCTGTTCATCACCCACCGTCTCAATGAAATCATAGAGGTCTGCGACAACATCACCGTTCTGCGGGACGGCCGCCACGTAACCACGAAGGCCAAGCAGGACACCAACGTCATTGAACTGGCAGAACTGATGGTGGGCCGCAGCATGAGCTTCGCGACCCGCCAGCGGCAGTCCAGCCATCAGGGCCGTCCGATCATGGAGATCAAGAATCTCAGCGTCGATATGCCTGGTGAGCGCGTGCGCGGCGTGAATCTCACTGTCTACGAGGGTGAGATTCTCGGCATCGGCGGGTTAGCGGGTCAAGGCAAAATCGGGATCGCCAACGGCATCATGGGCCTGTTTCCAACATCAGGAGAAGTGAAAGTTTCTGGCGCTTCGCTCGAGCTGAACAATCCCAGCGCCTCCATCGCTGCCGGTTTAGCTTTTATGTCCGAAGATCGTCGGGGCGTTGGCCTGCTGTTGGACTCGTCCATTGAACTGAACATTGCCAGCGGGGCTATGTTTGGCACTGGCCGGTTCGTCAAGACCTGGGGGCCATTTTCCCAAGTTGACCAGGCGGCCATCAGAGAAAACGCTGAGAAATACATTGCGGATCTAGACATCCGCTGCACAGGACCAAAGCAGCATGTGCGCCAGCTCAGTGGAGGAAACCAGCAAAAGGTTTGCATTGCCCGAGCCTTGACCATGAATCCTAAGATTCTACTTGTCTCAGAACCTACCCGGGGTATTGATGTAGGTGCGAAACAGCTGGTTCTGGATACTCTGCGCCGTCTGAACGCGGAACTGGGCATGACCATTGTGGTCACCTCAAGTGAATTGGCCGAGCTGCGCAGTATCTGTACACGCATAGCCATCATTACCGATGGGCGAGTCGCTGGCATCCTGAGACCCGATGATTCTGACGTGAACTTTGGCCTGCTCATGGCGGGTCAGCCCATTGACAAGGGGGCGTGATACGTGCGAGTAAAGAGCGCTTTTAAAGATATGGATATAGCTAGGCTGATCATTGCGGCCTTCTTTGTATTCCTCTGCATTGCCGCGGTGGCGCTGCGGCTGAACATTTCCGAACTGATCAGCTCGAGCCTCACCCGGATGGGCATGTGGGGAGTGCTGGTACTGGCCATGCTGCCCGCCATCGTCTCCGGCACTGGACCGAACTTCGGGGTATCCTTGGGTATTGTCTGCGGCCTGCTCGGAGGGCTGACAGCCCTTGAGCTTGCCTACCGAATGGAGGGCGTGGTCGCTTTCCCCCCAGGGGCTCTGTTTCTTGTGGCGATCCTTTTCTCCCTCCCCTTCGCTCTCCTAGTTGGGATCGGCTATGGCTGGCTTCTCAACAGGGTTAAAGGTTCGGAGATGATGATTGCCACCTACGTCGGGTTTTCCATTGTCTCCATTATGAAACTAGCATGGGTGTTCCTGCCCTTTAAGAATCCAGAGATGGCCTGGCCAATCGGTCGAGGAGTACGGGTCCAGATTGCTCTGGCGAATCGCGGTCTTGCCCAAATCCTCAATAATTTCCTCGCTTTCCGCATCGGCGACGTTGTGGTGCCAACTGGTCTCTTGCTCGCGGTTGCCCTGGCAGCATTCTTGATGTGGCTGTTCTTGCGGAGCCAAACGGGGATGGCCATGGCTACCGCCGGCAGCAATCCCCGGTTTGCAGAAGCATCAGGGATTGTAGTGGATCACCAACGCATCATCGGAACAGTGCTGTCCACGGTATTGGGTGCAGTGGGTATCCTTGTTTACTCGCAGAGTTACGGGTTCCTCCAACTGTATGAAGCTCCAATGTTTATGCCATTCGTGGCCGTGGCAGCCATCCTCATCGGAGGTGCATCGGTGAAAAAGGCCACCATCACCCATGTGATCATCGGAACCGTTCTCTTCCTGGGTATTCAAGTAGTGGCGGTACCAGTAGCCAATGCCTTTACCGCTGATTGGTCCAGTATGGGAGAGATCAGCCGCAAAATCATCCAAAACGGCGTTATTCTGTACGCGCTGACCCAGGCAGGAGGTGAGTGAGTATGGCAGCTAGTTCACGGACCGTTTCAGGGAGCCTGCTGCATGGGCGTCTTGCTGCCGCTCGGTCATTTGCAATCCGCAACATGGTTACTATTATGTTTTTGGTAATCAGCGCTTTGGGATATAAGCTCTCGGGGATGACCCCATTCCTGTTCCTGATGGATATCGTGGCCCGCATCTCCCGAAATGCTTTTCTAGTGCTGGCACTCATCATTCCGGTGATGGCCGGTATGGGCCTCAATTTCTCGATCGTGCTGGGTGCAATGGCCGCCCAAGCGGTGGTGATTTTCGTAACCCACTGGGGATTTGGGGGATTGCCTGGAGTCCTGCTCTCGATGGTGCTGGTTACGCCACTCGCTGCGGTGCTGGGTCTGCTAACCGGCAACCTCTTTAACAGGGCCAAGGGACAGGAAATGATCGCAGGCTTGATTCTCGGCTTTTTCGCCCAAGGAATCTACGAGCTCATCTTCCTGCAGTTGGTGGGTGGAATCATTCCCATGGATAACCCGGCTATTGTTATGAGCAGCGGTGTGGGGGTTCGCACCACCATTGACCTGACCAACGGGCTGAAATACGGCTTGGACTGGCCCGGGCAGTATTGGGGCAATGATCTTTTGCTCCGCCCAACCCTGCCGTGGGTGATCATCGGTATGGCCGCCGCACTAGCGGTGGGAATCATTATCTATCAACTGCGGACAGATAGGCGTCGGAGGATGTCTACAGCGCAGCTGGTAATCACAGGGGCTGCCCTAGCATGGGCCTGTTGGTGGAGTGTGCAGCAGATTCAGTCTCGCAGCCAGATCAACTGGATTCGTGTCCCACTGCTGACGTGGTTGGTGATTGCGGCCGCCTGCGCTGGCGTACACTTCTTCAGCAAAACAAAACTTGGACAAGACATGCGCACTGTAGGCCAAGACCGGCACGTAGCTGCTGTGGCGGGCATCGATGTGGATCGGGTGCGAATTATCGCGATCATCCTCTCGATGGTGATGGCAGCCTGGGGGCATATCATTTTCCTCCAGAACATCGGTACGTTCAGCACCTATGGCAGTCACGAACAGGTTGGGCTGTACTCAGCAGCTGCGCTGCTCATTGGCGGCGCTACAGTGGCTAGAGCGACGATCGGTCATGGCATCCTGGGCACCGTCCTGTTCCACACCCTGTTTATCGTGGCGCCAGCCGCTGGACGGCAGCTGTTTGGTGATGCTCAAATCGGGGAATACTTCCGGGTATTCGTTGCATACGGGATCATCGGTGTCACCCTGGCTATGCACGCCTGGAAGCAGGTCCTGCAACGCCGTTCCGCGGCACAGTGACAGAGCTGACACCAAGGAAGCCGCTGGGCAGATCAGCCGAGCGGCTTTTTGCTGTGCATTTCGAAATTTCAAAGCTGTCCAACCTAAAAGTAAACTGGCTCAGGGCGACCGTAGAAGTAACCCTGCATGAGATCGCAGCCCAACTCCCGGAGAAGGCGATCTTGGGCCGGAGTCTCGACACCTTCTGCTACCACTGTAAGCCCCATGCGGTGAGCTAAATCGATGATTGAGCTTACGATGACCCGGTCCTTCTCCACCGTTTCCACAGATCTGATAAAACTGCGGTCCAGCTTCACCATGTCAATGGGCAGCGTCCGGAGATAATGGAGGGACGAATAGCCTGTGCCGAAGTCGTCGAGGGCGATCCGAAAACCCTTTTCATGCAGGCGGTACAGCGTCTCGAGGGTCTGTCCAGCATTTATCAGCAGTGCAGTTTCGGTAATCTCTAACTCCACGTACCCAGGCTCTACCATGTGGGCCTCTGTGAGATAGTCAAGATACCCGGCAAGGTCATTCGCCAAAAGGCCCCGTGCAGACAGATTAATGGACATGAACCAGCCGCTGCGCTCTTTCAGAGCCCACACGGCATACTGACGGTAAACCGCATCGAGGATCCATTTCTCCAAGTCCATCATCTGCCGAGATTGCTCCACCCACGGGATAAACTCACCCGGTGGCACCAACCCCCGCTGCGGGTGATTCCACCGCAGCAGCGCCTCCCTGCCGGCAATCTGACCAGTAGCCGAGTTTACAATAGGCTGGTAATACATCTCAAATTGAAACTCGGCCAATGCCTTGCGAATCTGCTTGACATTATCGACGTACATGTAGGCGTAGTTTTCCATCGCCGTCTGATACACCTGATACTGGTCTTTGCCGTTGGCTTTGGCATAGTAAAGCGCCGTATTGGCCCTACGCAGCAGATCTTCATAGCTTGTACCGTGGGGGCCGTAGAAGGCCACGCCGATGCTCAAAGTGACATGCAAGCCCGAATCACCCAAGAACGCCATGGAGCGGACCTTCTCAAGCAGGCTTCTCAATTCCTGATCGAGGTCCGGCACGTCAAAGAGAAGCACCGTAAACTGGTCCGAATCAAGTTTCGCCACATAGTGCTGCTCACTGTAACGGCTGTTAAAGAGAGTTGCGATCTCCTGAATCAGGCGATCTCCCATATCGTAGCCCATGACACTATTGACGTAACTAACGTCATCTACGTCTACAAATAGAAACACCATGCCATCTCGCTTCAGGGAGTCGAAGTCTCGCCGCAGCTTGGTGCGATTCGGCAGCTTGGTAAGTTCATCGTAATAGGCAAGGCGGTACAGCAGCCTCTCCTGCTCCACCTCGCTGGTAATGTCCGTATGGCTGCCGGCCACACTTACGACAGTGCCGTCTGCGGCACGGTCGGCAATACCATGGCTCTTTACCCAGCGGTACGAGCCATCTCGGCTGCGGAGACGATAGGTATTCTCATAGATGTCACTGCTGCCCTCAAGGAAATCTACGAAAGCTCCCACTGCCTGAACCGCATCATCAGGGTGCAGCAGGTCTTGCCAGGTTGCCAGTGAATATGCCTCTTGTGCAGGTTCAAAGTCAAACCGCTGCCGGTCTTTCTCTGAAACCACATACCGATCGGAACTCACATTGTAAATCCATAAGCCATCTTTCGCTCCGTCTACCATAAGCCGATAGTCGTGGAGTGCGTCCGCAATCTGCTGCCAGCACGGAGAAGATGATAACGTTTGCTGCTGCTGTTGTTGGGGTGGCTTGTGAGAATCCATCATGTGGACTAAGCTCCTCCTAAGAAAACTGGCTTAATACGAAACTTATCCTAATACTTCGCTGTTGGTGAGGAAAGTCCTCGCGGAAACCGTGCGAGATCAAGAAAGGGCCCCTGTATTCAGCGGGCTCCCCCTCCCCCGCCGCCAAAACCTCCGCCTCCGCCGCCTGAGAAGCCTCCGCCGCGTCCGCTCCCGGAGGAGCTTTGACCGGTAGCGAGTTGAACGGACTGGGCAAAACTCGCCTGCATTGCATTAGTTAGATTGACCAAACCAGTGTGCAGCCCACCCCGAGTCCCCATGTGGTAGTAGTACCAGCCGTGGCCAAACCTGTACTGTCCGTCTTCCAAGTTGGGAAATACGATCTGCAGCTGCTTGATGACCTGCTGTGCCACACCAAGGGTAACCGCGTAGACGAGATAATGCTCCCACACAATCAGGGCAGGAACCTCTTGGCGGGGCAGCTCGGAAAAATGGAGCAGAAATCTACGAAATGCCTTCCAGCGGACATAGTCGTTGTTTGCCTGGGCAGTCCGCCGGCGCATCAGGGCTCCAGCCATAACAAGGGCCGAACCGGCTACTATCAATCCTACGCCGCTGAACAACCACTGCATGGCAAAGGCAAGAACTGCTACCAGGATGCCCGCCAACCCCACAAGAAACACCATGGCCCGGATCGTCGCGGGTGATTCGAAGAAGTTGTGTTCAGCCGCGGCGACTTTCACAGTTTCCTGCCAGTCTTTCCAGAACAGGGCGAAGTCCCGTTTGCGGCGCCGTGCATACTGCTCCACATCTGCAAGAGTCACTGCGGGCGGACCGTCAGGCGTGCCTTTCTCCCGGACAGCATTCCATACATCTTCAAACAGCAAATCCAATACGGCCTGTTCATGGAGCTTGAGCGGCGCTTCCACCTCTCCCATGGAGAATCTGTAGTGGGTGGTCTGCTTGCGCTTCAGAATGCCCCTTTCTTCAACTGTTTCTTCAGTTATTCTAATCACACCCCGCCGCGCTAAGTCCAGGAGAGCGGCGGAAAACTCCTTTGGAGTCACAAAGCCGCCGCTCCACAAGATGGCAAGTTCGGCAGGAGAATAGTCAGCGGGCAGCTCCCTGTAATAGTCGCCTTCGAAATCTGCTGGGTGGGCCTTTCCATAGCGCAGCCACAAAGCAACCGTAGCCAAGATGCCCACAGCCGCGGTCAGGATACCAAGGGCAACATCTATTCGTGCCCGCTGCCGCTGGCGATTTGTCTCAGCCGCCCAGCGCTCCTCTGCGGCGAGAATACTTGGGAGCCCATCTCGTCCAGTCTGGCGCCCACCACGAGGCACAAGGTACGTGGGAAATGCGACGCGCCCTTCCACCATGGTATTGGCCTTTAGGGGACTTACAGTCCACCGCACCGTCTGGCCATCAACAATCTCGACCAACCCATTGAGGGGTCCGTGTCCCCAAGCGCGAATCTCCTCAGGCGCAGCACCGCTGGGCAAACGCAGAGTGACCACAACCTGATCTACGCCCCTGTCCCAATCATCACCCACAAACTTGTAGTAGAACTCTGCTGTATCGTTGTGGATCAAGACAGCGTTGTGCAATGCATACGAGAGGACGAATGTCCGTGTTTCATCTTCAGCCGCGAAACTCCAGTCAACATAGAGCTCATCTCCCCGCCGCTCGGCGAAGTAGGTGCCGGCTGGACCGATGTTATGCGCCGGATTATACTCGTAGGCTGTCCCCGGCTCACCGACTGTGACATTGTCAATGCTGATACCACCAGCGAGGTTAATAGACTGATAGAATCCACTGAAAGCCCCGGTGAACGATACAGTACGGCTCTCCACTATGTGAACCGTACCATCCTCGCGAACAACAGCGTCAATCAGCAGGCTGGGAAAGCGATAGCTGCGCTCGGCGTGCACCGCAGGTGCGGCTAACGCAAAAGCAGCGAGCAGTAGAGCTGCCAATAGGCGCCTGGCCACAGAGCACCCTCCCCTCATGATTGGGAACTGCCATCAAAGCGAACTCGGACGTTTTCCCGCTGTTCGGCGTTGAGATCCAGCGAGAAGAACGATTCTGGCTTGAAGCCAAACCGCCCTGCAATGAGATTAGCGGGAAAAACCTCGATGCGAACATTGTACTTCTGGACAGTGTCATTGTAAAACTGCCTTGCAAAAGCGATCTTGCTTTCCGTATCGCTCAGTTCCTTCTGCAGTTCTCTGAAGTTTGTATCGGCCTTCAGTTCAGGATAGTTTTCTGCTAAAGCGAACAGACTCCGGAGGGTGGTTGTAAGAGCACTTTCTGCCTGTGACTGTTCAGCGGTGGTGGACGCACCCATCGCTCTGCTCCTCGCTTCCGTAATCCGGGCAAAGGTTTCCTTTTCGTGCTGCGCATACCCCTGAACAGTGTTGACTAAGTTCGGGATCAAATCATACCTGCGTTTGAGCTGGACGTCCACCTGGGCCCATGCGTTCCTAACCCTCTGCCTGAGGGTGACAAGGCCGTTGTAGGTGAACACTACGTACAGCGCCACTACCGCAATTACCAGCAAAAACCACATAGTTAACACACCCCTTTCTTGAGAATAGTATTCAACAGGCGGAGGCTCACGCCTCCAAGAACCATGGAAAAAAACATTCGACGGGGAAACTTCACATTTAGGCGTGTTTTCCCTTGAGAAATCAAGGAGCATGGTATAAACTAGTGGCAGCATTACACGGTAGGAGGTGGCAAGGCATGAATGACAGAGTCGCGTTGGCACTTGCGCAGTACCAGTCCATCATTCATTTCATTCAGCGTTGGCCCACCACCGGGGGGTTAGCTTAATTTGCCCTGGGCATAAGACACAATAAGGGCCAACGCCACAACAGCTAAGGGGAGTTGGCCTAATGTATTTTAATGCCGAAGAGGTGCTCCCTGCCAGACTTCTGGACGAGATTCAGCAGTATGTGCAGGGGGCGGCGCTGTACATCCCGAAACAAGGCGAACGGGCCCGATGGGGAGAAAAGAACGGCACGCGGCAGCAGATCAAGCAGCGCAACCTGGAGATTGCGGCCCGCCACCGCCGGGGCGAATCCGTTGCGCGCCTCATGGAAGAGTACCACCTCGGATATGACAGCATAAAGAAAATTGTGAGGAAATACGGGAAAGAACGTTTGTAACGTGAAGTTTGCCGCAGAACCGCACGGCCACATACTACAATTGAAGTGATGCAGGGGCCCGCATCAGACTCTTGTGAAAGGGGGATGATCAATTTGATCAGTTGGAGGTACGGTCACTGCTAGGCAGCAATCCTGGCAGTGCCCACAATAATTGAGGGTGCGTTTTCGCACCCTCATTTTCATCTGATCCCATACGTTTCCAAGACCGGCTGCACAAAAATGATACCGTTGCCTGGTTTGTCGATCTCCAAGCCGTCCCGTACAGCCAAAACGATACCCCGCGTCGCACTGTGCTCGGTGATGATCAGCACCACCTCTTTCTCAGGCTCGATCTCCATATTTAACAGCTTGGAATGTTCGTGAATGCCTGAACCTCGGGCATTGATGATGGTGCCGCCTCGAGCCCCAGCATCCCGAGCCAAGTCCATAACCTGCTGTCCTTTTCCCCGATCGACAATGACAAAGATGGCATGATGCATGCTCTGCTCTACACCTCCGGATTCGCTGCCTTCCTCATACTCATATCGGCCGGTTCCTAAATAAGCGGAAACCGGTATCGTGAAGGCGATCCCGTGATTTGGCTTGTCAAACCGCAAAACTCTGTCCAGTTCCCTGAGTGCGGCTGAGACCACCGACTTGCCTGCAACCATCAGCACAACTTCTTTTCTGCTGTCACTCAGCTCAAGCAGCCGCAAGAGGCGGTTCTCCACCGTTCCCTTGCCCAAAAACACTGTTCCTCCAGGAACACCGCTTTCTTTTGCGATCTGCAGGACCCGGCTGCCAACTCCAAAATTGACTATCACACAAACCAGTTGAAATTGACCGCTGCCGGAACTAGCTTGCACTGCTTGCTTCAACTCCTTCCTTCTTGGACCGAGCCTGGAAGATTAGTCCAAGAGTCTGCAGGGTTATGATGGGAGTCATTGCCACCAGGGCGATCATGCCAAACCCATCAGATAATACATTTGCGCCTTCAAACGCCCCCGCTGCACCTTGCGTAAAGGCCAGTATAAACGTTGCTGTCATAGGTCCTGTGGCAACACCACCGGCATCAAAGGCAATTCCCACAAAAAGCTTGGGCACGAAGAACATCATGCTTAGTGCCACGATGTATCCTGGCAGAAGGTAATGCCACAATTTGATGGTGGGCACTAGGATCCGAATGATGGCTAGTGCGACAGCTATCCCCACTCCAATGGACAGCGCCAAACCTACCGCTTTGCGCTTTACGTATCCCGCAGTCACCTCTTCGATGGTGTGGGTCAGGACGAAAACGGCGGGCTCCGCGACGATTGTGAAGAACCCCAAGGCAAAGCCGGTAACCAGCAGTGGGAGTTTGTTGTCCATTTTCGCCAGACGATACCCGATTTCGCTGCCTACCTCCATGAAACCACCGTTGACCCCTACTAGAAACATGAAGAGACCCACGAACGCGTATGCAAAACCCTTGAGCATTCTGTAATAGGGTTTTCTTGCCAGCTTGAATAGGAACCTCTGTAGGGCGATCAAAGCGACCAGCAGCGGGAGAATACTGACAAAGCTCTCCCACACCGCATCGGGCACAAGCGTCACAAACGGACCAAAGATCGATGGATTCGCGATGCGCACGGGTTCGAGGCTAGCTGTGGCGTAGTCCTGGGTACCTGATAGAATGCTGAGCACCTCCACCGACAAAATGGCGCCCACTGAAGCAATTGCCACCAGCCCAAAGC
>LSQX01309212.1_pt2 | contig 11040 bp, 12 predicted proteins | sample 654561 | NCBI WGS metagenome assembly LSQX01 (sample SAMN04489861, study PRJNA283612) | anaerobic digester metagenome | isolation source: 4 biogas reactors fed with cattle manure at either 37C or 55C with and... | place: Denmark: Kongens Lyngby | collected 2014 | reverse complement strand
ACAGCTTAAGGGGATATTCCAAAAGATATGATATATTATCAAACCTAAGGAGGTTATATCGTGAGTAAAAAAGCTTTGATAGTTCAGGGTGGTTGGGACGGCCATGAGCCGGTTCAGGTATCCGAAATTTTTAAGGGAGTATTGGAAGAATCCGGATTTCAGGTGGAATTGTCCGATACCCTGGATTCCTTTTTGGACGGGGAGAAGCTAAAAGCCCTGGATCTGATTATTCCGGTGTGGACCATGGGCCAGATAACCAATGAACAGATGTGGCCCGTTGTGGAGGCCGTTGCATCAGGGGTAGGCCTGGCCGGCTGCCATGGGGGCATGTGCGATGCCTTTAGAAACTGCGTACAGTGGCAATTTATGACCGGAGGAAACTGGGTATCCCATCCCGGCGGCGACGGAATAGAATACATGATCAATATAAAGAAGGGCTCAAGCCCCATAGTAGAGGGCATTGAGGACTTTCCTGTAAAGAGTGAACAGTACTACCTCCACGTAGATCCGGCTGTTGAGGTTTTAGCGACCACCAGGTTCCCGGTTGTGGACGGTCCCCATGCTACGAACGGGCAGGTGGATGTACCCCAGATCTGGACCAAGAGGTGGGGTGCAGGTCGTGTTTTCTATAACGCACTGGGCCATCATGCCGATATCTTTGAAATAAAGCCTGCCCTGGAAATCATGAGAAGAGGTTTTCTCTGGGCTGCAGAGGGCAAGGAGATAGCCAAAAAGGAAGGCGCGAAGGTATACGAAAACCTGAGAAAAATGTTCTAAGGAAATACTTCCAAAGAACACTTCAAAAGAAACACTAAAGGGACGGTTTCTCTGTTTAAATAAGAACAGAGAACCGTCCCTTTTTATTCTGTTATCATTATCCGCTGATTCTGACGGCATTTGCCTGGGCCTTGAGACATAGCTCTGCGGCCTTAAAGGCGTGTTCCTGGGTCATTGCGTTTTCGGTCCGATTCAGANNACTCTCCGAAGAAGGGATAGCCGACCTTGCCACTGCAGTTAATGTAGTGCTCTCCTTTTTCGTCTACAAGGAATAGGTGGTCCGGCGTATTGTCCCGGGTGATGTCTATGTATTTCCTTAGTTCAATGTATCCCTTGGTCCCCAGGATGGTTGTTCTGCCATCTCCCCAAGTTCGTAAACCGTCGGGGGTAAACCAGTCGACCCTGAAGTAATTGCTGGTTCCATTATCCCCCAGGATCATGGCTTCGCCGAAATCCTCCAGCTCCGGGTATTGGGGGTGGGCATAGTTGGCAACCTGGCTTTTGACAACTGTGGCATTCTTTTCACCTGCATAGTACAGGTACTGTTCCGCCTGATGGCTGCCGATATCACAGAGAATACCGCCGTACTTTTCCTTTTCAAAAAACCATTCAGGCCTGTTGGGGGCATTTAACCGGTGGGGTCCCAGGCCCAAAACCTGAATGACCTTGCCAATGGCCCCGTCCCTGATCAGTTCTCCGGCAAAGACACCGCTCTCCGTATGGAGCCGCTCGCTATAATATACCATGTACTTTCTGTTGGTTTCCGCTGCCTTGACCTTGGCCATGTCCAGCTGCTCAAGGGTGGTAAAAGGCGTCTTATCCGTAAAATAGTCCTTGCCGCTGTCCATTACCCTCATGCCAAGGGGTGCACGTTCTGAAGGGACGGCCGCACCGGCCACCATCATAACTTCTTTATCGTCCAGAATCTCCGCCTCGCTGGAGGCAACTTTGACCCCGGGAAAGGCCTTGCAAAAGGCTTTTATCTTTTCAGGATCGGGATCATAAACGGATTTTAAAAGGCCACCGGCCTCAGTGAGACCGTTGCACATCCCATAAATGTGGCCATGGTCCAAGGCTATGGCAGAGAAAACAAAATCCCCCTTCTGGCAGACGGGTTTTGGCTTGCCTTTCGGCGCGTAGTTCATACCATCGGTTCTTTGCATAGTATATCAACTCCTTATCCATTATCCACATCTTCTCCATAACAGGGCAATATCAAGGCTGGAGGTACAGGTTTTTTATACTTCTTCGTCATCCTGGTCGTAGTAGAGGGCTTCTACCGCTTGTATCAGAGTTTCCATCATATCCTCCTCCACGGGCTGGAACTCCTCCATATCCCCGTCTAAGACCACCTTCAAAATGTAAAGTTCTTTCTCGCCACAATCGCAATCCTGGCACTGGCAATCCTCTTCATAGGAGGTCAGCAGGGCATACTCCTGGTCCTCATAGTAAAAATAGTCCAGAACCTCCATCTCAATCTCTTCTCCGTCCTCATCAACGAGAACCAATATATCTCTTTCCTCTTCCATGGGAAATACCTCTCTTTCATTAACAAATAGATTGTAATCCCATTCTACCCCAACTTTTCATAGGGGGCAACGATTATTTAATAATTCCGGGTTTATTTTCAAAAACATAAGAGTACTTCAGGGGGTAAAAGTGTGATATAATTATATGAGGAGTAATGGATCAAAGAATTTAAGGACCGGTTGGGCCATTAAATATAGGGGGATAGGAAATATGAGTAGAAAATTATATCGTTCAAGAAATCAGAGGATGCTGGCAGGAGTATGTGGCGGTATTGCGGAGTACTTTAATATAGACGTTACAATTGTGAGGCTCATTTGGGCGATACTATCGCTGTCCACCTTTGGATCGGGCCTGCTCATCTACCTTATAAGTGCCATTGTAATACCGGAAAGGCCTTTTGGCTACCAGGATAGCGAACCCTTTGTTAACGGGGATGGATTTCCGCCGGTAGACAAGGCCAAGGCAATGTCTATCCTGGGCCTTGTTTTGGTTGTGGTGGGCATACTGGCCCTTATAAGCGGGATGTTCCCTGTCCTGTGGAGGATTATCAGGCACGGATTTTGGCCTGCCATTATAATCATCATCGGTATCATGCTGATACATTCGTCATGGAAGAATAGTGGAAACAATTAATGAAACAGGATAGAAAAAGGGATGCTGCAAGATCAGAAACAGCATCCCTTTTTTTCGTTAAAGTTTCCATCCTTTTTGAATGTTCAGCCGCCTGTTTTTTTGGAAATATCTCAATTGATTCCTTAGGAAGGGTATAATATAGTAGTCCATGCCAAAGGCCATTCCCGCTCCCGCCAACATGGCGATGGAGGCAGCAATCCACCAGAGATCCGGCAGGCCGTTGGTTTGGGGCAGCCCTGCGCCCAGGGCGAAGTTGATATGCATACCTATGGAGACTAAACCGGCTATAAAGGTAAACACCCCCAGTATGAAGGCGATGCCAAGCCCAATTTCGACTATGACTATAAGCTTTTGAAAGAAGAGGGCATTGGGCATTATCAGTCTCTCTGCGATAGCCTTGTACCAGTTTGGGCTATGGGGTCCTGTCAAAGGGGTAATGGTAGCAGATGCAGTAGCGTCTGTGGAGCCTGTGAGACCAATCAATGGCCAGGAGCTGGACCACCAATCATTTTGCACCTTTTGTATGCCGGAGACCAACCACATAAGGCCCAGCCAAACCCGTAGGGGCAGTAGCCAGAAGGTGGAGTTTTTCCGTTGCACATTGCCAATTCCCGTTTGCAGCAGGCGGGTGGATCTTCTGGATTTGTAGGAAAACTGGTGCCTGATATAATCCAGGGTTAACTCCAGGCCCCCTATGCCAAAGAGGTAGTGGATGTTTACGAGGTGCTTTATAAGGGTCGCATGGAGTCCTGCCATCAGGGGCATGCCAGATAGCTGGGCTACAGAATACAAGGGACCTATGGAGACCATAACCCCATGAAGGTTGGGGTCCAAAGTTTTCTTTTCATTGCCCTTTATGTCAGCAGCGATGTTGTAAGCTGCACAATCTGCAGATTGAATCGCCGTCTCCACCAGGGGAGGCAGTCTTTCATCATCTCTGTAATGGTATTCCATATTGTCGCCGATGGCATATACATATGGATACTCCCGGGTCTGGAGGTATTGGTTGGTAACGATCCTATCCCTGTCGCCAAGGGATATACCCAGCTTTTCTACAAAGGCGTTGGCCTTAACACCGCCTGTCCATATTAGGGTTCTTGCAGGGATGGTACTTGTCTCCCCTATGGTCAGACTGTTTGGAGTAACCCTGGTGATAAAGGAATTCGTAAGGACCTCCACGCCCTTTTTCCTTAAGTAGCCCTCTACCTTGGCTATCAGTTTGGGATCCAAAAAAGGGCATAGGTGGGGGAGCCCTTCTACCTGGACAAGCCGTACCTCTTCTCTCGGGATATCGTATTTCCTGCACAGATTTCTTACCCATACTATTAGCTCACCCATCATCTCAACACCGGTAAATCCACCGCCGCCCACTACAAAGGTCAACATCTCGCTCCTTCTTTTTGGGTCCTCTTCCTCTACAGCGAGTTGGAACATATGGTTGATGTGTCTTTGAATCTTCCTGGCATCCTCCAGAGACCATAGCGGGAGAGAATAGTCCTCCATACCCTCTATATTGAAATAGGCCGGCTCACTGCCAACCCCGATAATGAGATAATCAAAATCATATTGGGCCTTCTCCGAGTAAAGCTTTTTTTCCTTGAGGTCGGCTCCTATAATCCGGTCTTTTATAAAATCCACCTTGGTATATTCCAGAACATGCTCAATGGATACCTTTACCCCATGAGGGTCAAGGCCATGGCCGGCAACTTCGTGAAGCTCCGTGAGCAATGTATGATAATCGTTCTGATCTATCAAGGAAATTTTGACGTCATCGCGTTTTCTAAGGTTTTTATGAAGGGATTTGGCAGCTTGAAGCCCGCCATATCCCGCTCCAAGTATAAGAATGTGTTTGGTTGCCATTATGAATCTTTCCTCCTAAACAAGCATATATATAAAGTACATAAATGTATATCTGTGAAAAACGACATAAATCGACATCAAGCCTATTACTTAAATATAAGCTTATTTTTTCACAAAAAAATGTTATTATTGATGAGTATCGGGTTAATAAATAGAAAAGGGTGTCAAGCAAATTAATTCAATGATAGATTATGCATGATGGCAGTAAATTAAGCATATAACTATATATGGTGATAAATGGGCTATTTAAATCATTTTTACCTTTTGTAGAACTGGAAGATTGTGATACAATTTGCATAGCTATCTAACTATTCCTTTTGTTTTGGGTAACTAAATACCAATATAGGGAATAATAAATTTATATTTAGGAGGTCAAAAGGATGAAAAAACTCTTTAGCATTTTACTTATGCTAGTGCTGGTTGTTACCATCTTCGCCGGTTGCGGTGGGGACAAGAAAGGCGATGAAGCCACAGCCTTAAAGGACGGCACCTATACTGCAGAGGAAGCAGATTTTGACGAGAAGAGTGGTTGGAAGGATAATGTAACCATTGAAGTCAAAGACGGGAAAATCGCCAAAGTTGACTGGAACAGCACCCATAAGGACGGAGGAAAGGATAAGAAGACTTCCTCCAAGGATGGGGACTATGCCATGGTAGCAAAGGGCAATGCTATAGCAGAATGGCATGAACAGGCTGAAAAGGTAGAGGAATTCCTGGTAGAAAAGCAGGATGTCAGCGCTATCGATGTAAAAGACGATGGCAAAACCGATACCATAGCAGGAGTAACCATGAACGTTGATGGATTTGTAGATCTGGTAAAGGATGCTCTTTCAAAAGCCAAATAATCGTTCTGATAAATTCAATTGAAGTAAAGGGCCTGCCCATATGGGGCAGGCTTTTTTCTGTGAAAATGCTGGTAGATTAGATGGGACTGTGTTATTATATTAAGATGGCTGTATGGAGTAAATTTTGAAGAAGTTGGTGTGAATACCTTATGAATATAAGTTTAAGAAGGATCCTTTCCCTAAACCTTCTGCTGATAACCTTATTGACCTTTCTGGTTGGTTGTGCAACCGGAAATACCAGGGAGCATAACAGGGATTTATTTGCCCTGGACACCGTAATAACCCTCAGGGTTTTTGGGGGCAGGTCCGCCGGTAAGGCTTTGGACAAGGCGGCGGAAAGGATCAGGGAGATAGAAGATCATATGAGCGCCACCCTGGAAGACAGCGATGTATCAAGGATCAACAGGGCGGCTGGAAAGGAGCCGGTCAAGGTCCATGAGGACACCCTTTTCGTAATCAAAAGAGCTTTGAATTATGGAGAGTTGACCGGAGGGGTATTCGATATTACCATTGGACCCATAGTAAATCTATGGGACATAAAATCGGAAAAGGCGAGTATCCCGGATGAAGATCAGATAGAGGACAAGCTAGCACTGGTGGATTACAGGAAGGTCAGGATAGACGAGGAGAATATGACGGTCTTTTTGGAGGAGGAGGGGATGGCTGTTGACCTGGGTGCTATAGCCAAGGGATATGCAGCCGATGAAGCAACCAGAATCCTTAGGGAGGCAGGAGTAAAAAGCGCCCTTTTGAATTTGGGGGGCAATGTGATAACCATAGGTGGAAAACCTGATGGGAGTCCCTGGAGGGTAGGGCTTCAGGATCCAAGAAGCCAGGAGACAGGCCAAAACCACTTTGCCATAGTAGAGGTGAAAGGAGCTACCGTTGTCAGTTCCGGGGATTATGAAAGATATATGGTAGATATCTATGAAAGGACGGGGGAAAGATACCACCATATCTTTGATCCAAGAACCGGTTATCCGGCCCAAAGCGGACTCATGGTCTCAACGATTATTTCCGCATCCTCCATGGACGCCGATGCCCTGTCTACCATATTGTTTATAATGGGTCATGAGGACGGATTTAAAGCTATTGAGGAGCTGGGCAATTTTGAAGCTATTGCCGTAAGCCTGGATAAGGATGTATATATTACCGAAGGATTAAAGGATGGGCTCATTCCATCAAACGACCTTTACAATATTATTGAACCCGAAGCCGGGAGGAAATAGATGAAACCCAGGATAGGAGATGTTTTTGTCTATATTTTTATAATTCTTCTGGTAGGCCTAAGTTTCATAGGCCTTAAGAGCATGGGTAATCATGAGGGAAAGGTCCTGGTTCAGGTAGAGTCAGATGGCAGTATAATCGAGTCGGTGGAGATGTCGGGGCCTGAAGCGGAGGGATCGGTCAGGGAGCTGAGGATTGATGCGGTGGATGGGGGATATAATATTGTGAGGATTTCCGCTGACGGGGTAGAAATAATAGATGCCGATTGTCCCGACAGACTATGTGTTTATTCACCCAGTATAAAGAATCCGGGACAATCCATAGTATGCATTCCCCACAAGCTTATAGTGAGAATCACAGGTCGGGGACCTGATAAGGGGATTGTGGACGACACTGCATCGTGAGGTAGGGATGATGAAAAAGGCAAGGAAACTGACATTGCTTGGATTACTGGTCGCCCAGGCATTGGTTCTACACTATATAGAGGGTTTTATTCCGGTACTGGCGCCGGGGGCTAAATTGGGGCTGGCTAACATCATAACCATGGTAGCTCTGGTCTTATTCGGGTTTAAGGAAGCTATGGCCATTGTAATAATAAGAGCTGTACTCGGCCCCTTGCTGGGGGGCAGTGTAACCGGAATTTTGTATAGCCTGTCCGGCGGGATCCTAAGTGGCATAATTATGTCAATTCTTTATCAAAATTTTAAAGATTATTTCTCATTTATGGGTATAAGTACTGCAGGGGCAGTTTTTCACAATATAGGTCAGCTGCTTGTCGCCTCATGGATCTTTGATACAATAGGCATCCTGTATACCTATCTGCCCATACTGATGGTGGCAGCTGTAGCCACGGGATATTTTAACGGATTGGTTGCCCGCTATATAGTGGGATACCTGAAAAACAAGGTGGAGCTTGGGTCCTGAAGTGATATGGCTGTTGGGAGGATAGCTAAGGATGAGTTTTTGGAGGAAAAGCACTGATATCTACAGAGAGTTGACGGAGGTAGAAAGGTATATCCAAGGAGCCTTAAGAACCAGACAGGCAGTGCTGGCCAAAGGACTGAAGGAACTATTGGATGCTGGGGGAAAAAGGATCAGACCGGCCCTGGTATTGATATCGGGCCAGTTTGGAGAGTATGACAGAAAAAAGCTTATGCCCCTGGCAGCAGGGATCGAGATCTTACACATGGCTACCTTGGTACATGACGATATTATCGACGATGCAGATGTTCGGCGGGGGGTTCCCACCGTACAGGCAAAATGGGGAAAGGACATGGCGGTATTTACCGGAGACTTTCTCCTGACTCGGGCCTTTTCATTAATCACTCAAAATGTGGCATTTGAAAACATGCATAAATTGTCCGATGTGATGAAAGCTATATGCGAGGGTGAAATTGATCAGCACCAGACCAACTATAACCTGGATATCAGCATAAATGATTACCTGAAACGTATTGGCAGGAAGACTGCCCTCTTGTTTTCCCTAAGCTGCCGCATCGGGGCTGAAGAATCCAAATGCACCCCGGAGGAAGTATGGAATCTATGGAAGTTTGGAAGGAATTTGGGTATGGCCTTTCAGATCATCGATGATCTCCTGGATATAAGCGGGGATCTCAAGACTATGGGCAAGCCAGCGATGACAGACTTTGGCAACGGGGTAATTACCCTTCCTGTAATATATGCTCTAAAGAAGCCCGGTTTCAGAAAGCAAATCCGTGATATAGCAGACAGGAGGGAATTTACTCCGGAAGTGCTGAACCATGTCAGGGAAATGGTGCATCAAAGCGGAGGGGTGGATTATTCCAAGGCGCTGGCAGAGCGCTATATCCGAAGGGCTGTTAACAACTTAAAAGCCTTGCCAAAAATTCCGGCAAGGGATTCTCTCAAAGACCTGGTAGAAAAGTTGCAGAAAAGACAATACTGACGGTAATTAGATGATTATAAACCCAAAAAACCGGGTATATTTATTAACATTCTATAAATTATCTCGAAATTCAACACAAAAATGATTAAAAAAAGAAGGATATTACCAGAATATGTCGTATACTATATATAGTGTTTTTGTTATTATTTCTACACATGATTATGGACGGGAATGCTAGTGATTATGTGCATACTTTTAAAACAAGGGTGAGATTATGGGACAAATGGATAAACTTAACGAAAACATCGAGGAGTTGAGGGCACACTTAAACGGCCTTATTGAAAAGGGCATAAAGGGATCGGAACTCCTGTTGGCCAGCAAGGAATTGGATAAGCTCTTAGTTGAATATTATACAATTGTACAAAAGCCTGACAGCAGTAAGTAATGAGATAATTTACCCTGCCATCTTGTAGAACAGCCATATAAATGGTAAAATAGAATAGCTGATTGGTATTATTGTGCTTTTTGGATAATTGACTGTAATAAAATGAATATTAATGCAATGAAGGGGAATAGTAGGCGGGAAAGGCCGAACCCGCCCCGGAGCTATAGGGATGAAAACCAGTATTCCCTATCGGCAACTACGCCGTTATCCATTCGAGAGAGCGAAAGCTAAATAAGGTGGTACCGCGGATAACCTCCGTCCTTTNNTTTTATATGGAAATATTAGGGAGGTAAACTTTATGAGCAAGAATAAGCAGGAATTCGTAGCCCATATCACATCCAGGGAAGAGGATTTTTCTAAATGGTATACGGATATCATCCTAAAAACCGATTTAGTTGATTATTCTCCCGTTAGGGGGTCCATGGTCATAAAACCGTATGGATACGGGATTTGGGAAAACATCCAGCGGGAATTGGACGATAGGTTTAAGGCAACAGGGCATAAGAATGCATATTTCCCCCTGTTCATCCCGGAGAGTCTGCTTCAAAAAGAGGTGGACCATGTGGAGGGATTTGCCCCGGAGGTGGCCTGGGTAACCCGGGGCGGAGGTGAGGAACTGACGGAACGTTTGGCAGTTCGTCCTACTTCTGAGACCATCATCTGCGCCATGTACGCAAAATGGATTCAATCCTACAGGGATCTTCCGGTTCTATATAACCAATGGTGCAATGTAGTGCGTTGGGAAAAAACAACCAGGCCGTTTTTAAGGACATTGGAATTCCTGTGGCAGGAAGGTCATACAGCCCATGCCACAGAGGAAGAAGCCCAGGAAGAGACCATGAAAATGCTGAACGTATACAGGGAGTTTTCCGAGAATGTTCTGGCTATCCCCATGGTTGCAGGAAAAAAGACGGAAAAGGAAAAGTTCGCAGGTGCCCTGAGTACCTATACCATTGAAGCCTTGATGCAGGACGGCCAGGCCCTCCAGGCCGGGACTTCCCATAACCTGGGCCAGCATTTTGCCAGGGTATTCGATATCGAGTACCTGGACAGGGACGGAGAACACAAGCATGTTTGGCAGACTTCCTGGGGAGTTACCACCAGGCTGATAGGAGCTCTGATAATGGTCCATGGAGACGAAAGAGGGTTGGTGCTGCCACCCAAAGTAGCTCCTATACAGGTTGTTATGGTTCCCATTGCTTTTCATAAGGAAGGTGTATTGGATAAGGCAGAGACCATATATGAAGATCTAAAGGCTGCAGGCTTCAGGGTTGAATTGGACGACAGGGACACCCAGAGTGCCGGATGGAAGTTCAACGAATGGGAAATGAAGGGTGTGCCCATCCGTCTGGAAATCGGGCCAAGGGATGTGGAAAAGAATCAAGTCGTTCTGGTCCGGAGGGACAGTCATGAGAAAATCTTTGTGCCCGTAGAAGAGCTTGCGGATACGGTTAACAATATGTTAGAAGAGATCCATAAGGGGCTGTATGACAAGGCCCTTGCCATGAGGGAGGACAACACCCACACTGCCCATGACATGGAAGAGTTTAAGGCTATCGTTGAAAACAGAAAGGGATTCATAAAGGCCATGTGGTGCGGGGATGTTGGCTGCGAGGACCGGATAAAGGATGAGTTTGGCATGACAGCCAGGTGTATGCCTTTTGAACAGGAGAAACTGGCCGATCATTGCATCTGTTGTGGCGAGGAAGCCAGGCATATGGTATATTTCGCCAGGGCCTATTGATAGAATATAGCAATAAAATACCCCTTTACAAATATATGCCCATAGGTTATAATATCATTTGGTGACAGAAATGGATATAATCTATGGGGGTATAGCTCAGTTGGGAGAGCGCTTG
>LSQX01284466.1_pt2 | contig 11042 bp, 7 predicted proteins | sample 654561 | NCBI WGS metagenome assembly LSQX01 (sample SAMN04489861, study PRJNA283612) | anaerobic digester metagenome | isolation source: 4 biogas reactors fed with cattle manure at either 37C or 55C with and... | place: Denmark: Kongens Lyngby | collected 2014 | reverse complement strand
ACCATATATATTCAAAATTGTAAATATAAAAAGACATATTTTTTATATTGGAATAATTACCTGAAAATTAAGTTGAATTATCAGTTAACTATACTATAATATACAAGAGTTTTACTTTATTCTTAATATTTGCATCTTGGGGGAAAAAATGAAAAAGCGTAAGAAAAAGCCTCTCTTTTCGCTTGCGGCGGCTGAGTATTTCAGAATTCGCAGTGAGTTTAGTGTATCCTTTAAAAGAGGTCTTATCGGCAAAAGCGGATATGTTTGCAAAAAATATCCCTGCCTGGTTGCCAGCTTTGGCTGTGAGGGAGACAGACATGCTCCCATTTCATATATTGACGGCAGCTTTTATCTGCGGGACAGGGGCAATATTTTTATAACCTACGGATTCAGGAATATCAAGGGGAAGATTAAATGGTTTAATAAAGAGGGCTGGCTCCCCTGCTTTGTCAGTGAATATAAAACCGCCGAATTTGAGGTATGCATTGAAAGCTTTGCGGATAAGGTTAGATTTGAAGGCAATGACTTTGAAATTGTCTACTCAAGGGTTACTGCCAAAAATATTTCAGGCAGAAGTGCAGCCCTGCCAAAGGTTTCAAAATGGCTCGAGCCAATAAACAGGAGCAGAGAAGGCAATCTTATTCCGGCAAGAGAAGCTGCGGTTTTTGATTATGCAATATTTGCGGACAGATTCGGGGGCAAATCTCCTTTCCCTGATAAGAAGGTTTTATCGCAGCTTGGCGGATTTGACGAGCATTATAAAAAAATGAAAAAATACTGGGTTGACAGGCTTTCATCAGTTGCACAAATAACAAAGCTGCCCGATAAAAAGCTAATTAATGCATATAAGGCGGGTTTTGTTTATACGATGATAATTAAAGACGGTGATGAACTCCATGTGGGGGAAAACGGCTATGATAGAGTTTTTGACCATGATGTAATAGGGATTATTGCTTCTCTGCTGACAATCGGTGATTTCAGGGATTTCAAAAAATATGCCGAATATATTTTAAAAAATGTGCAGTACCCCGATGCAAGGTGGAAATACAGCTGGGTGTTTGCCCTTTATCTACAAAAAACAGGTGATATTGAATATATAAAATCAAAATTCGAGCAGATAAAAATAAACACACATTATATTCAAACGGACAGGTGCTCCGGCGGCAAAGGCATAATGAGAAAAACAATGGCAATTGACTCAAACGGCTACTGGACAATTGACAACTGGTCGGCACTTTTCGGCTTGCTGACATACGGTTACATTTGCAGAGAAATTCATAACAAAGAGGAAGAGGAATGGGCAAAAAAGCAGTACATAAGTCTGCTGGATGCAGCAAACCTTAGAATCGGGCAGACGATTGATGAGCATAGGCTCGAATATCTGCCGATTTCTATGACTGAGCCAAACGAGCTGGGTGCAAGGAGTGACCCTAGAGATGCTAATTGGGCGTCTATGTTTCTGTTCGGGCGCTGGGCATGGGATGGTTACCTTTTCGGCGGTGAGCAGCACGGAGTAATGCTTGAGATGATAGACGACACCTATAAATACGGCTTTGAGCGCAGAAAGGATATCGCACCGCCCTGCAATTTCGGAGGCTATCCTCACGGATATTTCTGCAGCTCCTACAATGCCGGCTATGCGTCTGCGGCTCTCAGAGGTGAACGGTTCAGAGATATCGGAATAAAAGCGTATCAGTTCATGATTGATAATGCGCAGAGCGGACCGTTCTCCTGGTGGGAAGGAATAGGTTATCCCGAAAAGAGCTCCCCCTGGAGTATTCCGCATTCGGCAAGTGGCGGCGGCTCCTGCCAGCATATGTGGGGGCAGGCAACCGCAACCAAGGTTCTATTTGATTCGCTCATCTGTGAAAAGGCCGACGGAACCGTCATTATCGGCAGGGGTATTCCGTCCGAATGGCTCAGTATTAAAGAGGAAATAGAGGTCAATAACTATCCTCTAAGCGGTAACAGGCGTGTCGGTTTTTACATAAAATCTGATTGTAAGGTTATAGAGGTCAGCTTGACGGGGGATGAAATCAATAACGATGTCAGCATTGAGTTCCCTATTCTGAAGGAAAGGGTTTTTATTCCGGCAGGCAATAAGAATGTAAAAATTTTCATATAGCGGAAAAATAATCTTGATATTACGGGACTTAAATGTTACGATAAAGAGTGTATTAAAGTTGAGGAGAATAATAATGAAAAAGCTGTTCGCATTTTTTCTCGTATTCGCATTGGTTTTTGCTTCAACGGGAATTAGTATTCCTTCAACGGCTGAAAGCAAGCAGGCAGAAATTGTCTGCGCTCCTGTTGCCGAAGTAAATGCCGCCGTTTTAAGAAGCAACACGGTTAAGACCGAAACCGTGCGGCACAAAGCAGCAGAAAAGTCAGATGCAAGCATTGTTGACGATATTCAGACTTTTGGGTTTGCAGAAGCAGTAAAGCGCACTTTTATTAACTGCGTGGGCACGGTAATTGACACCATAATTAATGGGGTCATTGAATTATTTCCGGATGTCGAGCATAAAACCGAAGATACCTATGTAAACGAAAACTTTTTTGCAGGGACAGAAGCCTTCCTCAGTGAGCCGGCTCAGGGTGCTGTTTGGCGTCTTGGCTATTCGAGCGAAAGCCTTGTACCCGATAATGTCCTCACAAAAAACTATTATTTCGGCGGATATATGTTCCCGCTTGTGCCTGCCGAATCCGTGGCGGATGACCAAAGGGTCAGGGTAGTGTGCATAGACGACAATTCGGGCAGGGGCACGGCGGCATTCTGCGTAATTGACGGCGTAGGTTTGGGCAACGGTGATATTAATCAAATCCGTGCATTGCTCAAGGAGTTCGCGCAAGAAAACAACATTGTAAGCATCAATGTTTCATGCACTCATGCCCATTCCTGCATTGACACGCAGGGCTTGAGTGGTAAGTTTTTAATTTCTGCCTTGACAAATGCCGTCTTCACGAAGTATGATTTTTTAAACGGAACAGTTACCTCAGGCAGAGACCCGGAGTTTATGAACATTCTTTACACCAAAACCGCTCAGGCTGTCAAGGATGCCTTCAACTCTTTGAAAGAGGGTAAGCTTTATTTCAAGACCTGTGATATTTCGGAATATCTCGGTGATAAGCGTGACCCTCAAGTCTTTGACCCGAATATTAACTGCCTGCATTTTATACCCAATGATAACAGCCGTGAAACATGGATTGCCAATCTCGGCTCCCACCCCACCTGCCTTGACAGAACAAACACAAGCATCAGTGCAGACTATCCGTATTATATGGAGAAGGCAGTCAATGAACTGGGCAATGCCGACTTTATGTTTGTGCAGGGCGCTCAGGGAGCGATTACAAATCAGAGGGGCAAGTTCAACACCACCGGCGATATGACAGGCTATGAAGTATTGGCAGCTATGGGCACAGAGTTTGGCAGGATTGTTGTTGAGGAAGGCACGCAGGAAACAGAAATTGAGCCCTTGTTGAATATCCGGCATGCAGAGGTTTTTGTTCCCGTCACAAATCCGGTATTGAGGCTTGTAATAAAAGCTCAGCTTGTGAACAATGTTGTTGTCGAAACTGCTCAAGGTCAGAAGATTGTGACGGAGATAGGCTATTTGGAGTTTGGCACAGGCCATGCTGCAGCCCTCCTGCCCGGAGAGGTTTTCCCCGAGATTGTCTGGGGCGGCGCCTTTGGTGCCGAGGACTCATGGAGCGGTGAAGACTACAACGAGCCCTCAATTCAGCAAATTATCGGAAATGAAAAAAAGGTTATTGCCTTTGGTCTTGTAAATGACGCAGCAGGCTATATTTTGCCGGATAATGACTATGCACATTTCATAGCAGATTCTTTCGGTCTGTCGCACTACGAGGAGCTTCTTTCCGGCGGCCCTGGTGTTGCATCAGCGATTACTAAGGTATATGCTGAAATGTTAGACTCAATAAGATATTAACAATAGGAGAGTATTATTGTGAAAAATTGTCTGCGCTTTGTTGAATACTATTACTATATTTATTCAAATATGGTAACAGTAAGTTATGCTGCAAAGCAAGGTCATTCAGAGTAATAAAGGTTTTTTATTACAAGTGAAGCCCCGCAGTAGAACTACTGCGGGGCTATTAGTTTATACTTTATAAGGAGGATATATCATGATAGTGGTACTCAGGAACGATGCAAGCCGGCAACAAATGGATAACCTTATTTCATGGATTAAGGGTCAGAATGTGGGTGTTCATATTTCAAAAGGAGAATATCAGACGGTTCTGGGCTTAATCGGTGACACGGCAAAGATTGACACTGACCTTTTGGAGGGACTTGACTTTATTGACAGTGTCAAGCGAATAAGTGAGCCCTTCAAGAATGCGAACCGAAAATTTCATCCCGATGACACGGTGGTTGACATCGGCGGTGTAAAAATCGGCGGAGGGAATTTTCAGTTCATTGCTGGGCCCTGCTCGGTGGAGTCACCTGAGCAGGTGCTTAAAATTGCAAAAGGTGTGAAATCTGCGGGAGCCGCTCTCCTGCGAGGGGGGGCGTTCAAGCCGCGCACATCTCCATATGACTTTCAGGGGCTTAGGGCAGAGGGAATTGAAATTCTGCTTGAAGCAAAAAAGGCAACGGGTATGCCTATAGTAACGGAAATAATGAATCCCAACCATATCAAGTTGTTTGAGGATGTGGATGTCATTCAGGTCGGCGCACGTAATATGCAGAACTTTGAACTTTTGAAAGAGCTGGGGATGCTGAGAAAGCCCATTCTTCTCAAAAGAGGGCTTGCAAATACCCTCAAGGAGCTTTTGATGAGTGCCGAATACATAATGGCGGGCGGCAATGAGAGCATTATACTTTGTGAGAGAGGCATTAGGACATTTGAAACCTACACAAGAAACACGCTTGATATATCGGCTGTGCCAATGCTCAAGGAGTTAAGCCACCTGCCGGTTATTATTGACCCGAGCCATGCTTGCGGCATCTCCAGGATGGTAATGCCAATGGCACTTGCTGCCGCCGCCTGCGGTGCGGACGGGCTGATGATTGAGGTTCACAATGACCCTATACATGCCCTTTGTGACGGAGCACAGTCATTGACTCCTGAACAGTTTGCACAGGTTTCACGCAAGGTAAAACGAATATTGGAGGCGAACAGGGAATGAATATCGGTATTGTAGGCTTAGGACTTATCGGCGGCTCCATGGCAAGGGCATTGATACTCAGCGGCAAGCATAAAATATATGCCTTTGACGCTGACGGTTCAACGCTCGAATTTGCAATTATGACACAGGCGGTTGACGGAAGTCTGACGGACGAAAAACTTTCTGAATGTGATTTTGTGATAATAGCTTTGTATCCCCGTGCAACGATTGACTATATTAAGGCAAAGGCAGGGCTGATTAAAAAGGGTGCAATAGTTGTTGACTGCTGTGGGGTAAAAAGAAAGGTCTGCCCTGCCTGCTTTAGACTGGCGCTTGATAACGGCTTTCACTTTATCGGCGGTCACCCGATGGCAGGCACACAGTTTTCAGGCTTTAAGTATTCAAAGGAGAATATGTTCAAAAATGCCCGAATGATTTTTGTGCCAAGGAGCGGTGAGGATATTTCACTGCTCGAATGTGCCAAGGGAGTCTTTATGGATGCAGGATTTTCGGGTATCAGCATCACAACGCCCGAAAAGCACGATGAAATAATAGCATACACCTCGCAGCTTGCACATGTTGTTTCAAACGCCTATGTTAAAAGCCCGAATGCTCAGGTCCATAAGGGCTTTTCGGCAGGGAGTTACAAGGATTTGACCAGGGTTGCAAGGCTCAATGAGGCTATGTGGGCTGAGCTATTCCTTGACAATGCGCAAAACCTTGCAAAAGAAATAGACTTTCTTATATCATCCCTTCAAGAATACAGCAACGCTATAAAAGACAATGATTTTGAAACACTCAAGGAGCTTTTGCGTCAAGGCAGGGAGTGCAAGGAAAAGGCGGAGTCAAACCGGGAGCACAGCTGAAAATTGTTAGATAAATAATTATTGACTAGCCTTGTAATCATTACCCATGTATGGTAATATAACCAAAGTATTTTACCATATAAAAATGAGAAAGGGTATCAATATGCTATACGAAAAAAATAGAGAAAAATCTCTTCCTCTTTTGCTTTTTCAGAACCCTACATCTGAATACAGAGGAGCACCATTCTGGTCATGGAACTGCGCATTAACAAAGGAGCTGCTCGGCGACCAGATTGAAATATTCAAGCAAATGGGCTTCGGTGGTTTTCATATGCATCCCAGAGCAGGGCTTGTCACGCCATATCTTAGCGATGAGTTCATGGATATGGTAAAGTTCTGCGTAGATAAGGCAAAAAGTGAAGAAATGCTCGCCTACCTCTATGATGAGGACCGCTGGCCATCGGGCTTTGCAGGCGGGCTTGTGACAAAAGATGAAAAGTACCGCGCAAAATACCTGCGCTTTACTACAAATTCCTACAAAAATTCAGAAATCAGCGGAGCAGATATTGATTTAGCAGCCAAAGCGTCAAAAAGCAAAAACGGAAGGCTGCTTTGCTGTTATGATGTAACACTTGACGAAAACGGCTGTCTAAAAGAGTTTAAAACAACTGATGAAAATGCAAAGGCTCAAGGTATAAAATGGTATGCCTACCTTGAAACACCAATGCCTTCACCGAAGTTTAATGACCAGACCTATGTCAACACCCTTGAAAAAGAGGCAATTGACAGGTTTAAGGAGATTACATACGAAGCATATAAAGAAAAGGTCGGCGATGATTTCGGCGGTGCTGTGCCGTCAATTTTCACTGATGAACCGCAGTTTTCACATAAAACTGTGCTTAGCTTCCCCGATGAAAAAAAGGATGTCGTTCTCCCGTGGACAGATAACCTTAATGAAACTTTCTCCGAGGAATATGGCGATAATTTGCTTAGCAAGCTGCCTGAGCTTATCTGGGAGCTGCCTGACGGCAAAGTTTCGGTTGTCAGATATAACTACCATGACCATGTAACGGAGCGGTTTGCCCAGGCTTTTGCGGATAACTTAGGCAAATGGTGTGATGAAAACGGGCTGTTGTTCACGGGCCACATGATGGCTGAGGAAAACCTGCGCTCACAGACCTTAACAATCGGCGAGGCAATGCGCTCTTACCGCTCCTTCGGCCTGCCGGGCATTGATATGCTCTGCAACTACTTTGAATATACCACCGCAAAGCAGGCACAGTCGGCATCGCATCAATTCGGGAATCCGGGAGTGTTATCCGAGCTTTACGGAGTAACCGGCTGGCATTTTGATTTCAGAGGTCATAAAATCCAGGGTGACTGGCAAGCTGCTCTTGGCGTGACTACCCGTGTGCATCACCTTTCATGGACATCTATGGCGGGCGAAGCAAAGAGGGATTATCCAGCCTCAATCAATTACCAGTCCCCGTGGTTTAAGGAATATCGACTTATTGAGAATCACTTTGCCCGTGTCAATACTGCTCTGACAAGGGGCAAGGCTGTTGTGCGTGTCGGTGTCATTCACCCGATTGAAAGCTACTGGCTGCACTGGGGTCCTGAATCCCAGACAAGGCTCAAGCGTGACCAGATAGACGAAAACTTCCACCAGTTGGCACAATGGCTGCTGCTTGGCAGCATTGACTTTGATTATATTTGCGAATCGCTCCTTCCGATTCAATGCGAAAAGGCATCAGCTCCTTTGCAGGTTGGTGAAATGTCATATGATGTCATTGTTGTGCCGGGCTGTGAAACCCTTCGCTCAACGACGCTTGAAAGACTAGCCCATTTCAAAAAGAGCGGCGGCAGGCTCATTTTTATGGGTGAGGAGCCGAAATACCTTGATGCTCTCGAGAGCGATGCGCCTAAGGCACTGTTGAGCATATCCGAGCATATCCCCTTTGCCCGTGCCGATATACTTCAAGCGCTTGGCGATGTCCGTCAGGTTGAACTCAGAGACAGAAGAAGCGGTGAGCTGACAAATAACCTTATTTATCAACTCAGGCAGGATAATGACTGCCGCTGGCTGTTCATAGCCCACGGCAAAATCCCCCCAAAGGTTGATAATACAATTTGCCAGACAGTTAAGATTTCCATTGACGGAATGTGGAACATCGAGCTTTATGATACTTTCAGCGGTGATGTCAAAAAGCTTCATTCCTATGTCTGCGGCGGCAAGACGGAGATTATCAGAGTAATTCATAACCATGACAGCGTTCTGCTACGCTTGACACCTGCCAGCGAGGAGTGCTCTGGCGGCGATTGGCAGGAAGAAATTGTTTTGTCTGATTATGAGATTCAAAAAACGGCTTCGGTTGTGCCTATAACCCTTGAGGAACCGAACGTATTATTGCTCGACTATGCCGAATTTGCCCTTGACGGCGGAGAATATGAGCCTTCTGAGGAAATTCTGCGTGCAGATAATATTCTTCGCAGCAGGCTGGGATATGCACAACGCAGGGGTGCAGTTGTCCAGCCCTGGACAATAAACGAAGAAAAGCCCGAGCATACGATTAGCCTGCGTTTCAGATTCAACAGTGAAAGAAAAATTGATAATATCATGCTGGCCGCTGAGGATGCTGAAAAAATGACAATTACCTTTAACGGCAAGACTGTCAGGAATGATATTCAAGGCTATTATGTTGATAAGTCAATTAAAACCGTTGTACTCGGCTCGATTGTCAGGGGCGAAAATGTGCTTGAGCTAACCGCTCCCTTCGGACGCAGAACTAACCCCGAATGGTGCTATATTCTCGGTGATTTCGGAGTCAAGCTCAAAGGTGCAGAAAAAATTGTCACGGAGCCAGTCAGGGAACTGGGTTTCGGGGACATCACCTCTCAGGGTCTCCCCTTTTACGGCGGTAATATTATTTATCATCTTCCTGTCAATTCAAAAGGCAAGGAAAGAATGAGTGTTGAAGCAAGTCATTACAGAGGGGCATTGATTGGAGTTTATGAAAACGAAAGGGATTGCGGCAAAATTGTTTTTGCGCCTTACCGTCTGCTGACCGACGCACCTGAAAGCGGCATTGTGGACATTAAGCTTTTCGGCAACCGTGCAAACACCTTCGGGCCCTTGCACTGGTGCGTCAACGGTGACCCATGGGTAGGGCCTAACTGCTGGCGTACGACCGATGACGGTTGGACCGAAAGCTATAACCTCTACACCACAGGAATTCTCTCCGCTCCGATTATCGGTCTCGCATAAAAAACTTAATTTGGGCGTATTTCCGCAAAACGGAAATACGCCTTTTCCATCTGTGTTTAATTAACCGATTTATTAACATACTATTCTTTGTGGCTCCATTTTCCTGTATAATATTGATTTAATCAGTCAGGGATGGTAATATATTTAATTGAGGTTGATAAATATGGATAATTTTAGAAAATTACTTGACACTTCTATAGGTTCATTTACACTCGGCAAGCTGTTTTCGGCTGTGATTACTTTTGTAATCTGCTATGTTGTGATTAGGATACTAATGAGCCTGCTCTCTAGATTTTTAAACAAGCTTTCTCTTGACAAGACTCTCAAAAACTTATTAAAAACAACTTTAAAAATCACTCTTTTTATTCTGGCGGTCATAATCACTGCGGACAGTATGGGCATACCCGTTACCTCTCTTGTTGCAATTTTCAGTGTTGCGGGTTTGGCGGTTTCGCTCGCTGTTCAGGGCTTCCTTACAAACCTTGCCAGCGGGATTTCAATCCTTATTTCCAAATCCTTCCGTGTTGGTGATTATGTTGAGGTCAACGGAACAAGCGGCACAGTACGGGAAATCGGGCTGATTTACACAAAGCTTCTGACAATTGACAACAAAAGCATTCTGGTGCCAAACAGTGAGATTTCCGCAAACAAAATAATTAATTATACATCCGAGCCTTTGCGGCGTTTGGATATAAATTTCTATGTCTCGCATGAATCGGATGTTGATTCTGTCAAAAGAGCTCTTCATCAGGCGGTTGACAGCATACCCACATTCATTCAGAATCCTCCACCATGGATTGGCATATCGGCTTTTTTGGATAACAGGGTTGAATATCTGATAAAGGTATGGGTTAAAACGGATGATTATTGGGACGCCTACTATGAGCTTCTCGAAAAGGTACGCACATCCTTTAAAGAAAACGGCGTTGAAATGACCTATGACCATCTAAATGTACATCTGATAGAAAAAACGGAGGAAGCAGGAGAATGATTAAAAGGCAGGAAGCTTTGGAGCTTCTCAGGAAATATAACAAGGAGCCGTTTCACATTCAGCACGCCCTGACGGTTGAGGGAGTTATGAGATATTTCGCAAAAGAGCTAGGCTATGGGCAGGAGGAGGACTTCTGGGCTGTTGTCGGGCTTTTGCATGACATTGATTTTGAAAAATACCCCGAAAGTCACTGCGTCAAGGCACCTGAATTGCTCAAGGAAATTAATGCGGACGAAAAGTTAATCCATGCCGTATGCAGCCACGGCTACGGAATCTGCGTTGACATAAAGCCCGAACAGGAAATGGAGAAAATTCTTTTTGCAACTGATGAATTGACAGGTCTAATCGGAGCTGCCGCTAGAATGAGGCCTTCAAAAAGCGTGATGGATATGGAGCTACCAAGCCTCAAGAAAAAATTCAAGGATAAAAAATTTGCCGCAGGCTGCTCAAGGGATATTATCATACAGGGCGCACAAATGCTCAACTGGGAGCTTGACACCCTGCTTGAAAGAACAATAAACGCCATGAAATCATGTGAAGCAAAGGTTAATGAAGCTATGGAGACGCTGTAAGTATAATGGTCACAGCACGGCTCAATTCATGCATTTAAGGTAATGAAATGAGCGGAGAGTTTTATGCCCTCCGCTCATTCTTATATTCATTTGTCTATTAAATGCCACAATAGAGGAAACCAATGCTTTAATTAGATTTTTGATTTGTAAGATTAGGCTCAAATGCGGGTAAGGCATCAGTTACAAGCTGAAATAGTAATAAAAACCCCGAAGCCCTAATGTATCAAGGGTTTCGGGACTTCTTATTCATGGCGCGCTTGAAGGGACTCGAACCCCTG
>LSQX01169031.1_pt1 | contig 11042 bp, 8 predicted proteins | sample 654561 | NCBI WGS metagenome assembly LSQX01 (sample SAMN04489861, study PRJNA283612) | anaerobic digester metagenome | isolation source: 4 biogas reactors fed with cattle manure at either 37C or 55C with and... | place: Denmark: Kongens Lyngby | collected 2014 | reverse complement strand
GGATCCATCTGCAGCCCATAGGCTTCCAGAGAACTTTTCAACATCCGGAAACCGCCGTAAGGGTTCATGATCCTTTTCAGCGGCGCATCAGTCTGCAAACCCACAACTACCTCGTTTTCCTTGTCAATGTATCCCGGCGGGAAGTTGTCAATGCCGCTGAAACGCTCCAGATCGACCTTGATTGTCTTGCTCCGCACTTCTTCTTGGATCAGCCGATCCACTGTTTCCCAGAGCCGGGCTGTCCGCGCACTTGGGCCTTCCAAAAAGCTTGCGTCACCATAGTAAGGCTCGTAGTTCTTTTGAATGAAGTCCCGGACATCGATTTCTTCAGACCAATTGCCCGGTTTGAAACCCTCCCAAGCTAAGGCCATTTCATCTCTATTGAACAGGTTTTCGCGCATGGTGCATCACCCTCCGTTTATGATCAACAGTATTATTCCCAACTGCGGTGTTGAGCTTCGCCGTCAAGTATATTATAGATGCAGCCTCTGAATTGCGCTGTGACCTCAATCACTTTTTCGGATAAATATAAAAAACTCATCTCCACCGCGGAGATGAGTTGCAGACCCTCGCCCGTTCCCGGACCGGTTTGCACCACAGTGCCTCCTCCAGTCAGCCATTATGCGGAATCATTCGTGGGACCCTGCAGTGAACCAGCATCCAACTCGCCCGACACAATCGCATATACACTCTGGTTTCCTTTCCCACCGTCAGCTACAGCAGATCCATTTTCACGACCGTATAAGCCGGCTCTTCATAAGGATGGACCCGTTTCAGTTCCGCGATCACATCCTGAACCACCGCATCCTCGCAGATCATTTCCACCTTGTATTCCGGCACTTTCTCAATCTTGCCCTCTTCGCCGATGAACGGGTCGCTGCCGCTTAACGGCCTAAACTGCCCGACGCCCAGTGTCTGCCAGGCGCAGCAGTCGTAGCTGCCAAGCCTGCCCGCCCCTTTGGCGAACAAGGCAGCCTTGACCTCCTCAGCATGGTCTACCGGCACATAGAAAGAAAGTTGGTACACAGTCATCCCTCCAATCGATGCTGTCTCTTTAAACAGACAGTGTTACACAAATTACCTTTTTCATTTCATTCCCCTCATGGTATAATCATCTATAAACTTTTTCCCGACTTAATGGATAGTGATAGTAGGAAGGTGATAATCATGTTGAAAATACTAGGCATCGGCATACTGGCCGTAGTGTTGTTTTTCTCAGCCTCAAACCCGTTGGCCGTGAACCAAGATGGCGGTGCATTTGCCACGACGGCAAGCTATGAATTCAAAGATGGACAGATTGTTTTCAATATTGCATTCGCCAACAACCACTCCGCGTCTCATAAGCTTCAGTTCAGCTCTGGGCAGCAGTACGAGATTGTGGTCACCGACGAAAACGAAAGCGAAGTCTATCGCTATTCCGACGGCAAATTCTTCACCATGGCGATTGTCTACAGAACTCTAAAGCCGGGCGAGACAATGTCTTGGCAAGAAACCTGGGACCTGACCAACAAAGACGGCGAGAAACTCCGCTCAGGGAAATACACCGCGACAATCAGTGTCCTCGCTTACGCAGAGAACGCCGAAGCTGAAATCCCTGATGAGCAGCTGACTACCACACTCGAGTTCGATTTGTCCGAGATTGCCAAGTCAGCGGTGAAAGAAGCAGCTGACACAGTCATTGCCGCCCTCAGGGACAAAGACACTGAAACATTGGCCGAGTACGTCCATCCAGACAAAGGCGTGCGCTTCACACCGTACACCTATGTATCCACTGAACACGACGTTGTCTTTTATCCAGAAGCAGCGCGGAACTTATTTTCCGACGAAAATCAGTATCTCTGGGGCAGCTACGACGGCACCGGCTGGGATATTCTGCTGACACCGGCGGAGTATTACGATCGCTTTGTCTACTCCCATGACTTCGCCAACGCCCCGCAGGTCGGCTACAACGAATTCTTAAGCTTTGGAAACATGCTGGAAAACCAGTTCGAAGTCTACCCGGACGCTGTCATCGTGGAATACTACTTCCCGGGCTTTGAAGCCCAGTATGAAGGCATGGACTGGAAAAGCCTCCGCTTGGTCTTTGAGCAGCATCAAGGCAGCTGGAAGCTGGTGGGAATCATCCACAACGAATGGACCATCTGACACTGCGGCGGGCCAAATGGCCCGTCGTCTTTTAATATACGTCAGCTAATCAGTTCTGACAGGTCCGAACAGACAATCCTTTTACCCTGGATTTCCCACAAAATGCCGCTGTCGATAAAAGAGTCCCATGTTCCTCCCGGGATCATTTTACACAGGGCCAAATCGGTTTTGTGCCAAACCTTCATCTCGCCGCACGGCGGGCTGACGGTCAACAGGTAATTCTCCCATATTCCCGCCAGGTAAAACATCTTCTGGTGGCAGCGTTTCTTGACAGCTACCAGCTCCAATGTCACTTTATCAACTTTGGCGATGGACAAATCCTGCGACGCGGTGTAAATCACATCACCCTCAAGCAGCAGGCTTTTCAGGTTCTTTTTGTGCAGCGCCTTGCTTTGGACGACGGCAATCCTGTCTTGGGCAATCACCAGAAGCTCTCCCCCGACATTGCCGGCATATATCTTGTCGTCTACGATCATTTCCCAGATGCTGGTCTGTGACAGTGAGTGAAATGTAACTTCACCCGAGGACTTCGCTATGACAGCGAATCCGCCGTTCCTGATCGACACATACACGTTGTACTCATCATAATCCACCGCGCAGATGTCCGAACTCAAATCTGAACCCAAGTTCCAAGTATCAACGATCTCCAGCGAAGACAAATCAACTTTGTGCAGACGGTAGAAATCCCTACAATATGCCGTGTTTCCGTCGATAACCAGTTCCCTGGTCCTGCTGTTTTCGGGAAAGACAGCTCTCCTTTGGGCAACACTTGCAGTGGTGATGTCCACCTTGATCAGTTCCTTGCCGGCGATCATATACAGCATATCGCCTGCCTTTTTACATCTTAATATCGGGTGGTCAAGCTCGATGAATGTTTTCCTGACCATAGTGCCTGTCTCCTCTTATTTGCTTCCGCTCTCTCACCCAGCGTTTCAGCAGCCGCAAGGCGTCGAGACCATCGCGGATCCACCTTTTCTGTGAATATTCAAGCACTCATTGTCAAAATCCTTTTATTCTGGAAACTCCTGTCGCACCAGAATGAAAAGAGGGCTGGAACAGCCCTCTTATTGGGGTTTCGGGTTCCAGCCGTCATTGCCTTTTAAGATGTTCTCCACAGTGTAGCGGCTCGCTTCTTCGTCAGTCAGCTGCCGGCTCCAAGGGACTCGGCCTGTAGGGTTGGCCCCCGGGCCGCTGCTGTTGTATTCCTCGTAGCGTGCCGTCTTCTCGTAATCCGGTTTGCCCCAGTTGTGCCACCCTGTTGGCTGCACTACCTCGGACATGTAGCAGTTGATATACGCCACATGGGCAAACTGCCGCCACGGCCTGCCGAGCCACACAGTGCCCGGATTGACATCGCCGATAATCCTTGAGCCGATGAACACAAAACCGAACTCTTTGCCCTCCGGAGTCGAGGCAGCCGTGACATACCCACCGGTTTTGCGCACATTGACAATGTCGCAGTCCTCGAACACTGCTGTAGCCGGCCCATAGATATAGTCCACATCCCCCTGGATGCGGCATTGATAGAAATACAGCCGGCCTTCGGTGTTGCAGAAAACTGTGTCCTGATGTGAAACAAACCTGCAGTTTGTGAACACCATCCGGTCTCCCCGCAGATCCACGGCCAAAGCTTGTCCTTCCCCTTGCGGCGAGGAATTCTGGAAGGTAATGTTCTCAGCGGTAAAATCACTGGCCAGAATCGCTGTGCTCGCACTGGAGACACGGTATTGGGAATCGGTTGAATACTGCACATATGGTGTCTCGTTGAAGTTCAGAATCGTTGTGTCCCGGTTCTCGCCGATGAACGTGATTTTGTTTTTGTCCGCCGGGACGATTATCTTCTCATGATAGAAACCTTCAGTAATGTAAATAATAACCCGTTCCTGGTTGAATCCAGGCACCGCGTCAACCGCCGCTTGGACGGAAGTGAAATTGCCCGACCCATCTTGGGCCACGACCAATTGTGTCATCCAGCGCTCCCCGCTTTCCAATCTCGGTGTGGAAATAAGCTCCAGCCCGGCTTCGGGAATCCTGACCCGCACCTGGCCGCCGGTATCCACATCTGACGGCCTGACCGCCCCGGCATTCTTCGCCGCCAGATTGACAAAGAACACTGTTTGCTCTTGAGCGGCAAGGTTCGGGTAGAAAGTGATTTCCGCAGTGCGGACATGCTTGTCGTCCCAGTATGTGATCGGCCGGAATTCGAAATATACAGCCCGCCCAGACTGGTCCTCGACTGTGAAGTCATCTTCGTCTCCAATATTGAACTCTGCCGGGATGCCGATCACCGCTCTAACCAACACATGCTCCCGTTCCTCGAGGGCGAAATTCCCGACCTGAATCGGAATCCGGTTGTTGTAGACATATTTCCCAAGCGGATTCGCCGCGACTATCTCTTCCACCACATCTTTGAGAACGCCCAGCCTCGATTCATCCTGCGCAGCCAGCACATTGGTCGCTCCAATCCTGACCAACAGGGATTCCTTGCCGTCGGTGGCCAACGAGACCAGCCGTTCCACCATATCCTCCCCCAGTGTTCCCGACTTCTCCAGGACCATGAGTGCGGGAACCCGGTAAGCGAGGGCTTTGTTCGGGTCGAATATTATCTCAATAATCCGCGGCAGTGTTTTCGCCGCGTTTCTGGCCAAAGCTGTGACCGCCAAATCCTGCCATTCAGCGGACGGCAGCCGGTTAATGGCCTCCTCAATCACCTCGTCCCCAAAAGACATGATCCCCGGGACGATTTTGCCGGCGGCCAAGCGGCACTGCCAGGCTACCCGCGCATCGCTCGAAAAAGACATCAGCAGCAAATCCACAGCATAGTCTTTGGCAGCAGGGCCGAATTCCCCCAGAGCACTGGCAGCGGCCATCCTCACTTCTTCGTCAGGATCCTGGAGCGCGCTGTAGATTCCGCGCAGAACCTCAGGATCGGCGATCTTGAGCTTGGCCAGGCTGCCGAGGGCATTTACCTTTACAAAGCTGTCCGGATCATTGGCAATCGTGAAAAGCAGGATGGGCAACGTTTTAGGGCTTTTGATCCGGGCGAGGATCCGGGCAGCCATGCCTCTCAAGACGCTGTTGTCTCCCGCCAGGTCGCCCATCACTTCCGCCAAAGCCGGCAGCGCCGCTTCGTGCAACGCTTCCAGGCGTTTTTCGGCATCGGTGCGGACTTCGTAGTCTGCGGCCGCCAAGTTCTGAATCAGTTGGGACACTGCCGACTTTGCCTCTTCGGTGTCGATCAGCTTGGGATCAGTGCCGTTGAGGTACTCCTCAATGTTGGTATAGCCGTCACCATCCAGATCTCCAGCCTGGTCCAACCCTCCATATGGTGTGAACCCATGCTTGATCACCCACCAATCCGGGATCCCGTCTTGATCACTGTCAAGGGGCGCCCTGAAACTTCGCAGGAAGACCAGGCCGCCTACGTCTTCCTGGGAATCAATGATGCCGCTGTCAAGGCCTGTGACTAGGCCGCCGTAGGTGGCGGTTCCATCCCTCACTTCTTCCACAATTCTCCGGTCTATTGCGTCTCTGGCCGGCAAAGAAGCTCCTCCATGGGCCAACACCAGTTCATAGGCTTCTTCCGCGGTGTGAGTCGTGACATAGGGAACCGGAAACTCGGTTTCGTGCCTGACATCTGCCAGTCTATCCAGGCGGGGCTGCACGCCGCCGGCCCAGTTGTCCGCGGTTACTTCCGGATAACCGTGCATATAATTGTCCGCAATGTACCATTGGCCGCCGTCGGAAATTTCCACAATCCGGTAACTAACACTGCCGCGGTTGGTCCCCGGCCCTTGCTTGTAGTAATTGGCCACCAGGTTCACCAGGCCGTTTTCACCGCCGTAGGCGCTGTTGAAGCCCCAGTTGTAGATCACATTGTTGCGGATATCCACCGCCTTCTCGGTTTGAGTGCCGATCCGCGGGTTGCGGCTCGAATGATGCGCCAGCAGATTGTGATGGAAGGATGCATGTCCGCCCCAGATGCCGCCGTAGCCGTGATTACCTTTGGCATGCAGCGATCCTCTCAGGCTTTCCGTTATGAATGACCACTGCACCGTCACGTTCTCCACCTCATAGAAGCTGACGCATTCATCCACCGACCAGCTGGCGGACACGTGGTCGATAATCACGTCAGAAACGCCCCTGCCGCCTAGGGCGTCTGATTCATAGTTGTTGAAATCACCTAAACGAACTCTGATGTAGCGGATGATCACCTGGTGAGTACGGATATTCACCGGCGCGCCCGATATGGTAATCCCCTCGCCGGGGGCCGTCTGCCCTGCGATGGTGATGTATGGGTTGGTGATATCCAATGGCGATTTCAACAAAATGTTGCCCGACACGGCGAAAACCACAATCCTCGGCCCGGAGGCCTGCACAGCCGCTCTGAGGCTTCCCGGCCCGCTGTCGTTGAGGTTGGTCACAACATAAACTTTCCCGCCTCTGCCGCCGACGGTGTATTTACCGTAACCCTCCGCACCGGGAAACGCCGGGATCCGGGTCGCCAGGCTGCCGGGTGATACCGGCGCGGTGGTTCCGGCGGCAGCACTTAAGACACTCAAAGCGAAAACCTTAAGCGTGCCATCCTGCTGCCCTGCCAGTTTCTGCAGTCCCTCCAAAACCGGGGCAGACTGCGCGGCGGCCCGGTGGAACACTGGGCTGAGACGCCATATAACAGTTTCGCCAAACCGATTGAGGTTATCCAACAGCGAGATGATATCTCCTTCAGGGATGCTGCCGCAGTGCTCCAAATACCTTGCGGCCGCCAGCATGATCTGTTCACCATTGGCTGAACCGGGATCAACTTCCAGCAGGGTATTTACGAAGAACTCCACCACTTCCGGTTGATCCGGCTGGGCCTTTTCCAAAGCCCATATCCACAGCAGATAATCCTCGTCTGCTTCTTCAAGGCCCGAGAGCGTGCGCAGCACATCCGAGGCAATCGCGTCGTCATACTTGAGCAGCTCGCCAATGCCGTAAATCGCCTGCTCTTTCAAGGAGCCGGAACTTGTCTCGGCAGCCTGCCGCATCAAGTCTGCCAGTTCCTTGGCAGAATTTGCCATCCGGGGAAACAAGGTGTCGATCAGCAGCCAAAGATTACGCTCCAGCTGATGTGACGGCCGGGCCAGCGCGGCCCTCAGCACCTCAAGTGGGTATGACGCTTTGTGCAAATTGCCGGCGATGGCGCTGACGATCCCAAATATGTTCTGGCCCTTGCCCAATTCATCGAAAAGTACCGCGTTCACTGTGTCGAAATCTATCTTCAGAGCAGTGATCGCCTGATTGGCCCTCCATGCCAGCGTCGAGTCGGCGGCTAAGGCTAAAGCCAATCCGCGTTTTACTTCATCGTTCACAATCCCGATAACCCTGAGGGCATCGATTGCCTGAGTCCGGACATTGCTGTTTTCTGCCGCATCAGCAACCAGTTTCACCAGTTCATCGGCTAAGTCCGCTGCCTTTGGCCCAAGAGTGAAGGCTGCCCGCGCCGCTCTTTGCCGCGTACTGGGATTGGGATCGCTGAGCGCATGGGCGATGATCGGTATCCCAGCCTCACCGTACTGTTCCGCAAGGCCTACCAGTTCGTAGCCGATGAAGACGTCCTCGCCGCGGTGTTTTTGCATCAGCTCCGATATTATCGGGAAGGCTGCCTCGCCGTAGCCTTTGAGCACCGCCAAGGCTTTCTGTTTATCCTCATACCTGATGCTATTCAGTTCCAGTACCGCCTGCTCGACGGCAGCTGCGTCATCAGGGGTCAAGCCGGCGCTGAAGACAAGTGCGCTGCCTCTCGCCATAAACGCCAATAGAATGAAAACAGCGAGCAATGTTCGAGCCGCTTTCACTTTGCTGTGCATGGTAACCCTCCTCGGTCTCTCCATAACGGCATATACGTTAACAAATTGAAAAAACTTCATGCTAAGTTTATTATAATATTCATCAACAGCAAATTTCTACGCATATCCTATCATGATCCGCAGAATTCAACATATTTTGCTGTCGCTCAAGCCGAAATGAAAAACCGGCAGTTTTGACTGCCGGTTTCTTCGGCTAGGTATTTGAGGCGGCTTGATAGTGCGTATGAATTTGAGCCGCCGGCACTGCTTTTGAGGCAAAATATGCCAAATTGGATCTGATCTGAAGATCGCGGCCGCTTGCTTCCAACAGAATCTGCTCGTCCGGCTGGACCCGGACAAAGCGGAATCCGGCGGCAATATAATACTCCGCCAACCTGTTTATGTCGGTGATCCTGTTCTTGTTGCCGTCTTCATATTTGCTGTCGATCGGTTCCGCTAGGAGAAAGATCATGTCCGAATCGGTTTTCGGCATCACATGCAGTACATACCGGCACAAATGCATCCCGATCCGCTGCCCGCGAAACATGGGATGAACATCAAGTTTATCCAAGAGATACAGGCTTCCGTCACACAAGCAGTGGCCGGAATTCGGATCATTGACGATTTCATCTGCGCGGATTCCAATGGCGGTGCAGTCCTCATCAAAGCGTGCCAGCCATTCACTCCAGCTGACTCCCATCTTTTGGCGCCAGTGGTTGGGAAATTCCTTGATTACAACCTCCGCGGCGATGATCTTGGGTTCCCCGGTTTCGTCAACCAAGTACCCCTGCTGTTTCACCGCTGCGAGGCTGATGGCTGGGATCTGTTCACTCAGGTTTGACCAGGATAGAACTATCCTGACGTTGTGCTGCATCTGTGGATAGCTGTATCCAGTTTCGTACTGGATAAACCCTGGGAAACTTGAGTAGGCAGAATGTTCGATAGTCGGTCCAACCTCAAATATGCCGCCGTCGTAGCTGAATTTTACTGTCTGTGACATGAAATGTCGACTTCCTTTATGAGGTTTTCGCCACTCAACGTTCTTCCTGAGTTTTTGGATTGCTCAACTTCATGCCCACACCCGGATCTCTAGACTGCGGATCCTGATCAGGCCTGTGGGCGCTGCTTGCCCGTCTCACCGCCCTTGAAATATTCCTACTTCGACTATAGCACTCTGGATGGCCGTTTGCTACGCGTGTTTTCCGGGCCTAAACGGGATTATTCCGGCAGAAACGTGATGGCGGCGAAAAAACGCGCGCCGAGATCTGCCGAACGCTTTATTTCGCAGGATAATTGCTTGTTTCCAGGTTTTTGGCTGACCACAATCCACCGCATGACATAGGCAAGGCAAAAATCGTCTACTGAGAAATCTGCAGTAAGACCGGAAAAGGCCGGCATTCACCACGATGCCGGCCTTTCTACACTAATCAAACTGGCACGCTTATGCTCGGAGCCGCTTCTCCTTCCAGGGCCGCTTTCCTGCGCACATGATGCCTGGCGTAGAAAAAGCTCGCCACCTGTCCCCCGCCTGCCAGCGCCCAGGTCACCGGGTAACAGGCAAAGAGGACCGGAATCGTTGGATACCAGTTGAACACGGTCATCAACCAGACAATACGCATAAGGCAGGCGCCTATCAGAGTGCAGAGCATCGGCAGCACCGAATAGCCCATGCCTCTGGTGAGGCCTGGGAAAACACTCATGGTTCCGCATGTAAAGTAGGTTGCCATCATGATTTGCATCCTGATCATACCCAGATCAATCACTTCCGGGTTATCAGTGTAGATCCCCAGCAGTGACCTGCCGAACAGCAGCACAGCACCGCCCAAAACAATCCAAGTGGAGAAAATCAGGCCGGTGCAGACCTTGGCCACGGAATCGATCCGGTCGTATTGCTTGGCGCCCATGTTCTGGCCGGTAAAGGTGACTGCCGCGTTGTAATAGGCGTTCATCGTGGTGCCCACGAAACTCTCAATGTTTCCCGCGGCTGAACTGGCAGCGACCAGTGTCGATCCGAATGAATTGACAGCCGATTGAATCAGCACATTGGAGATGGAAAAGAGCATCCCCTGCAGGCCGGCCGGCACGCCAATGCGGATGATGTCAAGCAGCTTGCGCCTGTCAACCCTGACTTCTTTCGGAAACAGGCGGATCGCCCGATCTGTGTGGTACAGGCAGTTCAAAATCAAGTACACCGACAGGTACTGCGATATGACAGTGGCCCAGGCGACACCGGCGACGCTCATATTGAAACCGACGACAAACAACAGGTTGAGAATGACATTCACCACACCAGCTATGGTGAGATAGTTCATGGGGCGCCGGCTGTCTCCCACCGCCCTTAAGATTGCCGCCCCGAAGTTGTAAACCATCCCTGCGGGCATGCCGAGAAAATAGATCCGCATATATAGTTCCGACAAAGGCAAAATGTCATCGGGTGTTCCCATCATCCTCAGCAAAGGCCCGCACAAAAGCAGCCCCACGACAGTCACAAAAAACCCGCCAATAACGCTAACAGCGATCGAAGTGTGGACCGACCGGCTGACGGCCTGGGGCTGTCCTGCGCCATAATCCTGCGCCACAATCACACTGGTCCCCACGGACAAACCCATGAACAAATTGACAATCAGCCCGATCAGCGAACCAGTCGCCCCCACCGCGCCTAATGCTTCGCTCCCGGAAAAGCGCCCCACCACCACCATATCCGCTGCGTTGAACAAGAGCTGCAGGAGGTTCATTGCCATAATAGGCAAAGCAAAAATCAGTATCTTGCCGAAAAGCGGCCCGCTGGTCAGATCTGTATCCCTGGCATTTACAGTCATGAAAGCATTCTTCCTTTGCTTTGATCGATCATACTAGAGTTAATCATACCATATCCAAAAGGATTGTGCTACGCAAGCAAAATGAAACAGGGGGGCGAAAATTAGCCCCCCGTCCATATTTGCTGTCTTCCAGAAGTTATATCTTACTATTTGGCCTTTTGACCATTTCCACTCTCAGGATTCGTCCAACACTCTTATACACCAAAAACGTGATGATGCTGTTGGCGCCGGCCTTGATCAGGTTGAA